>Ga0214164_1000362_pt1 | contig 29917 bp, 30 predicted proteins | sample TroBogepilimnion_13_FD_153003 | JGI IMG/M metagenome (GOLD analysis project Ga0214164, IMG submission 153003) | Freshwater microbial communities from Trout Bog Lake, WI - Practice 03JUN2009 epilimnion v4 | ecosystem: Environmental > Aquatic > Freshwater > Lake > Epilimnion/Euphotic zone ...
ATTTTTTTATAAAATTCAGTATTATGTTTATTTTTATTATAATCAGATTCCCAAACAATGATTGTTTCTATATTAAAAAATCTTTTTAATGAATCTATTCTTTCTTTATCCCTATCCCACAAATCCAAAGCTGTTAATAAATTTCCAGGCTTAGATAATTCTGGAAATTCAGAATCCCTTTGATATTTTTAGAATTTGCAATATCATCAGGTATTTCAAATGCAAATCTAGTTATTTTATTTAGTGTATTAAACGTTCTTGAGATATTCATGGAGGAATATTCGGGGAATCTTTTACACAGACACGAATGACAATATTTTAGGTAATAAGTTTCGCCAAATATTTTCTTAGTTGATAAACAGTTAGTCCCAGATATACCATTCTTATGCTTTGGCAATTTTGTTATTTTATCAATACAGATTTTAGAGTTACTATAAAATATGGATCTATTACATTCCTTACATTTATTAGTATCATAATCCATATGAGCTTCGAGTATCTCATAATCGTTAATATTAGGGGATTTCTTATAGCTTTTCAGAATCTCAATAAATAAAAAATCTTGAGCTGCCATATATCGTATTGTTTAACTATATATTGAGATATACTGATAATATTTTGTCAGTTTCGATATTTATTTCCGATGGTTTTATAGCTAATTTTACCCCATTTCTAAATATAATAACAGAATGATCATTAGTAACAATAATCTCCTTCCCTGATTCTGATTTTATTCTCCATTTAGGTTTATTTACCTTATGCCTAATTATTTTTCTAACCCCAGATAATACTAATTGATCCTTATAATTTAATATCTTCAAATTAAGGGGTTTTATTATTTCATTTCCTCTATCATCTGTGGTTATATCACTAATTTTAGAATATGTATTAAAACAATCATCAAATCTTATTTTTTCAAGATTTTCTTGATCCTTTATATATAATATTGTATCTGAGGGGGTACTATCAGTGTCACCGTAGATTGTCATTGGACTTGTTATTCTTCTTGCAGAGGTTATTCCTAATTTCTCGTGTAGTTCTGTGTCCTTATCCCAAAATTCAGAGAAGTACCTAAATACAATCTTCTCTGAGTATTTAATTAAATCCTGGCCCTGCAATGTCACAGCCTCGGCAACATCAGAATTAAAGCATGCAAAATAGTTATTACCTATCGCACCGTAGATAGAGTTCATTGTTAATTTAATAGCCTGCTCCTCATTCTTAAGTTCATTCTTCAATGCAGTTAATTCTGCTATCTTTGTTTCAATCTCATTTATCTCATGCTCTGTCATATTATTTAATTGATTTAATGTTTTAGATATAAAGCACAAAAATATTTCGGCTATTCATATAATATTCAGATCGTGAAAGATATATATGATGCTATAAAAAAGATAGATATGGACATAAAAGATTTTATTACAGAGGAAGGCAGGGTTTCATCAACGAGAACAACTGAGAAATACGTTTCGAGAAAATTCCCATTGGATTATATTAGGATAAAGGATAACTCTATAAATATTGGGTTAATTGCTAAAAGTTTTTCTGAAGAAATATATCACTATATAAATAAAATACAGACACCTGTTGTTTGTAATAATTGTAAGAAAAATATGCCTAAATTTTTTGGATTGCTGAATGGGTATATTGAATTTTGTAGTTCTAAATGTTCAAATAGTTCAGGGATAGTTAAGAACAAAAAAGAAAAGGCATATTTAATTAAATATGGTGTTGATAATCCTTCAAAATCGCCAGAGATTATTGATAGAATAAACAATACGTTTATAAATAAATATGGTGCTAATCCACTAGCAATAAAAGAATTTCAGGATAGGATTAGGGAAACGAACCTCAATAAATACGGGGCAGAGTCACCAATGTCTAGTAGTAGCAATTTGAGAACAAAATTAGCAGAGAAAAAATCTATAGAATTTATAGAGAGATATTGCGGTCTTGAAATTATAAAATACGAGTCTGAAAAAAATGGGAATGCTGTAATAAGATGTAATAAGTGCCAATCAGATTTTGAAATATCAAAATGGAATCTTCATCAGAGAATTAACAGAGGAATGATTAATCCATGTAGCAATTGTTTTCCTATTGGTAAGATGCAAAATTCAATAATTGAGGACACGATTAAAGAAATATTGGATTTGCATAATTTGGAATACGTAAAGAACGAAAGAAAAATGCTAGAAGGAAAAGAGATTGATTTTTATTTACCTAAATATAAAGTTGGTATTGAAATAAATGGAATATACTGGCATTCAGAAATATACAAAGAAACAGATTATCATTTGGAAAAAACAAAATGTGCAGAAGAGAAAGGAATAAGATTGATACAGATCTTTGAGGATGAAATCAGAAATAAATTAGACCTGGTTAAAAGTAGGATCGAATCCATATTAGGAATATACCAGAGTAAAATATATGCAAGAAAATGCGAAATCAAAAAATTGGATTCTGCGGTTACAAATAAATTTTTAATCGAGAATCATATGCAAGGTGAATGCGGTTCATCTTATTCTGCTGGACTTTACCTTAATTCCGAATTAGTATCAGTTATGACATTCGGAAAATTAAGAAAAAATCTAGGAAGGATCGCAGAAGAAGGTAGTTGGGAGCTTATCAGATTTTGTAATAAGAAAGGTGTAATAGTTATAGGCGGGGCTTCTAAGTTACTTAAATCGTTTATAGATCAGGAGAAACCGTATAAAATTATTTCCTATTGTGATAGAAGATGGTCAAATGGAGAATTTTATGAAAAAATTGGGTTTAAAAATGAGGGTGGATCAAGACCTAATTATTGGTACGTAAAAAACGGGAGAAGAGAAAATCGGTTCAAATATAGAAAAGATCGATTAGTAAAAGATGGATATGATCCACAAAAAAGTGAATCCTCTATCATGAAAGAAAGAGGATTCACTAGAATTTACGATTGTGGAAGCTACAGATTTGTTATGTGTTTATAGCTATCTCTCTACTAGACCTATTGCAATAGAAGTAGAGGTTTGTTCTGAAACTAATACAAGTCTGTTCGAATGAACATATGCCTGACAAGTTTCTGGTTCCATATTGGAAAGTTGATTCTTATAAATTCCAGGTGTTGCAGAGTCTTCATCAACTATTGTGATGTCAGATTGACTGAGATTCAATTTATAACTGAATGATTCACCTTTACCGTAAACGTTTTCTTCTTTAACCTCAAATAAAAGAATTTCTTCTGAATTATTCTCCAGACCGCAAAGTGAAAGAAGTGTGGTGAAGTCTGATTGGTAGATCTTGAATGTTGAATTGAAATCCTCTTTGGAATGAACCATTTCAAGAACAGAGTCTTCCACATAAGAAAGAAGAGAAAGATCCGCACATCTGATTTTAATGCTTAGTGATGCAGAGTTTAATTTGATTTCTGTTGCAACAGATTGGTTGTCCACACTTTCAACCTTGATGTCAATATAAACATCCTCTTCAGGTCTGAAATGTTTGAAAGCTTCCATTAAACGGGTAACATCGATAATACCGATTTTAACTTTACCGTTTTTATATTTCTTCCATTCTATTTCTCCTTCCAGAACATCTTCTAAAGGAACACCAACATATTTCATTACTGACTTATCTGGTGTGTGAACTTTAGAAAATAGAATTTCGTCTGTGATTTCCAGAATAACACTCTTATCAACAGATTTGAGTTTCTTTAGAAACACGATTAGATTTTGAATACTTGTAATTCTTAATTTCATTTTTTAAAATTGATTTTCTTTTTATTTCTTATGGTGTGATTGTGATTAAATTTCGTCATCTTCCTCATTTTCATCGGAATTATTTTCTTCCTCTTCCTCAAGGACCTGGAAGACATCTATTCCATCTATTTGCTCGATTTCGAACAATGGACCCATTGCTATTCTTCTTTGTTTCTCTGCCAGAGCTTTCTTTATTGACTCGAGAATTTCTTTATATCTCTTCTCCTGAACCTTTATAAGTTTCTTAACCTCGATTATTTTCTGCTTCTCCGCCTTGATTGCAATCTCAGTTTCCTTAATGTGCTCAACGTTCAGTTTAACTATTTCAATCTTTTGTAGTTTAGAAGAGATCCATGATTCGAATTGGGAAAGAAACTCTATAATCTCATTATTTGTTCTTTTCTTTACAATCATGAAGTTTAGAAACATCAATTTTGCTTCAAGAAAACTTAGCTCATTCTCATTGTTATCCAGATCCTTTTCAAGTCTTTTTAGTTTAACTAGTTCTAAATGGCCTCTAAAACTATCAAGGTAATCCTTAATAGAGTCAAATTCGGCAACTTTTCCATCTTTCACAAAAACAACATCTTCTTTAACTATTATTTTACATAGTCTTGAAATTATCTCCACAATATCAGAAAACCTTTCCTGATTAACGCCTCTGATTGAAACAGTCAATTCACATTTACTTCTTGACTTGTTTTCGATCCTGTAGTCAACCCCAATATTTTCCAATTTCAGATCAAGCTTATTAATGAAACTGTCATACCTCATAACAGGAGGCAAATCGAAAATGTGCACTGTTTTCTTTTGTGTGTCAACTTCAAATCCGCTTTCTAGCAGCCAGGTGTTTTCTTCGTTTTTGAATTTAGAAATCTTACCACCAAAATCTTTGAAATATGGTTTGAGTAATTTAGAAGATCCATTTAGATATTCAATTACATCCTCGAATTTACGAGGTAGAATGTTAGTTCTATAACCAACTGCAATTCCAACAATATGTGTTAGAAGTCCGATTGGAAATTCAACATTTAACCAGTCGTGTCCACCTTCCCCGTTCTTCTCATTCAAATCGAAGTTCTTAAAGATGGCATCTTTTATTTTTGGGTTGATCTTTACTTTTGTGTATCTTGCTGCAGAAGGAGTTGGATTAACGGGAGAACCAAAGAATCCATCTCCATCCAGGATACTATAGGAACAACCAAAAGGTCTAGCTAATTTGGATATTGCACCGGCTAAGGATGAATCACCATGGTGATATAAACCAGTTTTAATAACCTCACCAACTAGACCGAGCGTTCCATTAGATTTAAGAGGAGAATTTTCAAGTATTAGTCTTTGTACAGGGGTTAATCCATCATAGAAATTTGGTATTCCCCTTCCTTGTAGTACATAAATTGCATAATCTTTATACTGCGTGTTTATTTGATCTGAAATAGATAAAACGTGATTGGACATTTATTTTCTTTTAGAATTCTATCAGAAAACAATGATTTTGTTCCAATTTATGCAGGATTTCTTTTGACTAAAAATATGATAAATGATTCAAGTAGAACAGAAACCCCACTTGTTATGAGAGGTAATATGAAGTAGCTAGACCAATCGGGTAGACCCTCCGGAGAAAGGTGTGGAACAAAGTCAAACCATAGAGCAGGCACAAAAATTATTGCACCAATCCAAACACTAAGACACATAACGCAAGAAACAAGTCTTCCAAAAAAGGGAGACTTAACTAATAAGTAGTTTCTAAAAGAGTCAAAAATTGAACCGTTAACAATAATCGAGGTCGCAGACCATGCAGTAAATATTAGTATTAGATTTGTAGTTTCCATTAGAATAGTTCAAGTGCTTTTTCTTGTTCTTCTGTTAATTCAGTCGGGATCTTAACATTGACTTTAATCATAATATCACCATTTGCAAACCCATTAAAATCTGGGAGTCCCTTTCCTTGTAGTCTAAATATCTTACCGGGATTAGTTCCTGCAGGTATTTTTATCTTAAGAGTTGCTCCTTTCAGATTAGGGAATTCAAATTCAGTTCCTAAACAAGCCTCCTTAAATGAAATAGATTTCTCACAAACTAAATTTAGGCCATCTCTTTTGTAAACCGAATGGAAATACTCTTCAATAGAGACAACAAGATCACCTGGATTACATGGGGATTTATCCCAATCGCCTTTACCAGCTAAAAGAAATGAAGTTCCTGATACTGCACCTTTAGGTATATTGACATCAAACTCTTGTTCTTTTCTTTCTGTTCCATGCCCACTACATTTGGTGCACTTTGATTTAGGTATTTTACCTTGTCCACTACAAGTTCTACATGTCTCTTGTGTCACTATTTCTCCAAAAGCATGATGAACAGTCTTGTTTACTCTGCCTAATCCTCCACATGTTGAACAGTTATGGGTTTCACCGCCTTCCGCTCCAGTTCCAAAACAGGAATCACATTGTACTCTTCTGTAAACTTTAACTTTCTTAGTGACACCTGACATGATTTCCTCATAAGTTAGTGTAACTATTGTGTTGATGTTTCTTCCTTTATTCACATGTGGAGTATTATTTTGGGCTCTATTGAAGCCAAACATAGAGGAGAAGTCAAATCCATTAAAACCATTACCACCAAATGGATCGGATCTATTAAAAGAACCACCCCACGGATTAGGATTATCGTATTGAGCTTTCTTCTGTGTGTCTGAAAGGGTCTCATAAGCAGCACTAATCGTTTTGAATTTTTCTTCTGCCTCTTTATTACCAGGATTCTTATCCGGGTGAAACTCCATTGCTTTCTTTCTGTAAGCTTTCTTAATTTCGTCTTGAGACGCATTTTTACCTACGCCCAATATTGAATAGTAGTCTTGCATAATTATCTAAATAGATTTTTTATTTTTTCAATATCATTAACTACGACCTCTTGTGGTGGTTTTTTATTATGATATGTCCATCTTCTCTTAAATCTCTTGGCAAGATTCTTAATTTCAAGACAGGTCTCATAGTTTTCAAGGGATTCCCAATATTCGAGCATTCTCTCAATAAACCCATCTATCTGATCCTTATCTCTAAATATCCAAAGAAGTTGATCTGATTTATCTCTAAGGGCATTCAGGAAAAGATCCTGAACAGCTCTTTCGATGTGTCTCTTAAGTATCTCTTGCTGCGGGTGATCTTCCTGTTTAGAAATGTAGAAATAACCGCTATCTGGGTTAAGCATTTTCATTTAATTTTTTAAGGACCTCTGAATAGAAAGCAGGCTCTGATAGGTCAAGGACAGATTTTCCTGCTCTGTTTAGTATCTCGTTAATGTTTCTATTCGGGAAATTCTCCTTCAGATAATCCCATCTAACAGATGCTTCAATATCTCTATCAATGGAGTACTTTATACCACCAGTATTAGCTGGGTTGAGAATTTTTTTTTCAAAATCCCCTAATGGATCTTGATTTAAGGTTTCGTTTAGGTTGTCGTTCATGTCTATTATACTTTTATAAATTCTAAAGTTTCGTCAGATAAAATCACAAATTTAATAGAAGACTATTAATCTTTGATTCTGATAACCCCATTTTAGTGGCTTTTTCTTTTATCCTCGATCTAGTTAGGGATAAATCAATAGAATCCCCAATAGTGTGTAGGATTTTCAATAAAGAATAATAAAGAAATCCCTAATCGGATTGAAATTTCTTCCCTGTTTATCAGATCCACTATATTTTGTATTCTAACAATATCAAGATCTTCTTTTATCTGATCTATATACCCATACAGGAAATCAATAGATCTAAGATCATCTTCAGAGTCAATATCAATCAAACTTTTGATAAATCTTTTATCGAGTTCATTATCCATTTAAAACGTTTAAAGATTTTATATATTTAAGGAGTGCTAGATCCTTCATTTTAACCTCAAACTCTATTGAAAAATCCATTCCGTATGTATTGGGTGTTCCCCAAATCCAATCGGTGTGTGCTAGTTCTTTTGTTGTGTTATCCTCATACAATTTTTTGGAATCAGAGTAATGAGTAAGAGGTTCAGTATCACCCCATGTGGAAAGACATAACTTAAGAGCTTGCTCCTCTGTTAGATCTGGATGGGGGTTACACTGATTATGAAGGTAGTCAAATGTTATGGGTATACCAATAACAGAATGAACAAGATCGTTAAGATCTTGAGCATTATATTGCGATTTCTTATCATCTATTTCTAAAACTAATCTTGATTTTGCACCATCCGAAAGAAGTGAAAAATTATTGCAGAATCTCTCTGCAGCAGCTTCTTTGGTTGGTTTGCCCGTATTTATATGAATATTAATTGGATTGAAATGAGTACAGGATAAACCCATTAGATCCATTAGTTCGGCATGTTGATTTATTTCTTTAACACCCTTTTGAACAATATCTGGCCGATCAGATGCCAGAACTGCAAAATGTGATGGGTGTTGTGTGAGACGTTGGTCTGTAGCTTTTGCATAGTCACCATGTGACTTAAGAATCCTAGATATTTCTTTGTAGTCCTTAAGATCGGAGATTTCATATTCTGAACACCAAGGGAAAATATCGGAAGAGATCCTATACAGACGGATACCGTTTCTGCTATTCCATTCCAATATTTTACCTAGATCCTTGACATTTTGTAGCGCAAGTTCTGAAGCATAATTCATACCCCTTTCTAAAAATGTACGCTTAACCATACCACGATTGGTGGTGATTTTTTTATCTGCTAAACTTAAATTTATACAGCAATATCCTAGTCTTTTATTCATATTGCAAATATAATGAATTCCTTCGAGAATAAAAAATCAAAAATATTACTCTGTGTTATTCTACTTAGAACTAAGCCACTTCTTTCTTGCTTCGGAGGACTTACCAAAAGCCATATCCAAATGGAACTTTGTTTTCTTGTCTTCTGTTACTGTTTTAATCTTTTTGTTACTCATAACAAATTCCCAGTCATCTAATGAAAGAGAACCAAGTCCTTTTAAATACCTCACATTAGTCTTATCCCTATTAGGGCTCTTTACGAAATCCTCCAAGGAATAAAAATATTTCTTGGACTTATCACCAACACTAACTAAAGGGGTATCTAAGATTTGTATTCTCCCCTGTTTAATCATCCATGGGAACCAAAGATAAAATAGATTTATAATCAGCGAAGTGATATGGGCTCCATCCGGATCCTGGTCGGTAGCAATTATAACTTTATCGTATGTTGGTAGAATATCTTTACCCTCTGGGTCGAGGTTAAGTATTTGCATTAACTCAAGTATTTCCCTATTGTCTGAAAGATCTCCAAGGGTTCTTGCATTTTTAATTTTACCCTTTAGTGCATAAACCCCATCTTTTTTGGTGTCTCTTTTTTGAAGTATAGATCCCATCGAACTAAGTCCTTCCACTATAAATAAGTTCTCATGTTTTGTAGAAGCAGGTGGGAAGTATTTGTTTGAGTTTTTAATTCTAACAGTTTTCTTATCCTTTCTTATTTTCTTTAACTCCGACTCCCTTTTTCTATCATCAACTTGTTTCTTAATTGATTTGTAAAGAGGACTTGAAAAGAACTTACCCATTTTTTCTAGAACATTCCTAGAGATGGTTCCTTCCACTTCATCTCTTGGTGTATCAAAACGAGTCTTATTTTGGTCTCTAAAGCTCACTAATTTTGGTGGCAATCCGATAGACATATAAGTGTCATAGAAGTGGTGTCCAAGTGTGTCTTCGAGCTTTAAATTGATGAAATCATTAAGGATTTTCTGGTGTATACCAGTGCACATTGCAGAATTTACAAAACTTAAAGAACCACTATTCTCATACTTCTCCCAGATTATAATTTCTCCTATTGCAGTTTCTATAGAGAAAGCGTCAGAAGGAAAACAATCTGGGTCTAATGGAATCTTAACCCCATCCCAATAGAATTCAAGTTCAAGATTCTTTGTTACAGAGTCTTTCTTAATTAGTCTTTTTTTAAGACAAAGAGCACTTGTGATAATTTCTTTATCCCATTTAGAAGAACCAAATAGTGATTTAAGAGGAATAAATGAGATTTCGGTTCCCATTTTATCCGAGCTCTCTTTCTTTCTAACGTTAGGTCCTACGCTCTCAAAATCAAGCCATGTTTGTTCGTAATAGTGGGAGTCATTAACTGTTATGATCTTAAACTCATCAGAAAGACAGTTACATAATGCAGATCCTACACCATTATTTCCAATTAGAGCCTCGTCATTATCCTGGTTATTAAAGTTAGATCCGGATCTCAACATTGAGACTGCTGTTTCAATATTACTCTTTCCTGAAATTTTATTCTTAGAAGCACCTTTATAGAATCCATTACCTGTATCCCTTACGATTGCTCTGTTCTTTTTGGATTCTATTGAAACTGTTATCAATTTCATCTTACCCTTCATTCTCTTGCACTCGTCCAATGCGTTATCGAGTATCTCATTAAAAATCTTGTAGAGTGCAACTGAAACAACTCTTGGTTCAATTGTTAATTTCTTATTAACTATAATAGGAACTTTCTCTTCGATAGGTTTTACGGGGCCAGTATAAATATGGCTTCTCTGTCTAATGTGTTCCTTCTCGGTTAGTACGATTATCTCTTTGTTTTTTTCATCCATACAAATTATATCAAAAAATGAAGGATATGTTCCATCCTGCACAAAAAACTCCAAGTTTTTAGCTTGGAGTTTTTAAAATTTAGTTTGAATTAAGCGGGTACGTACTCAATCTCAATTATCTGAGGAACTGTGATTTTAGTTGTGTATTTCAATTCAAGAGAACGATCCCTTTCAACTTTAGTTACAAAAGATCTTGGTATTCCAAGAACAATATCTTCACCACCTTCTTTAGTTATACCAATAACTTTATAGTCTGAATCGATAAAGATAGAAGTTTGATTGTCAACCATTCCTCTACAAACTTGATCAAGTATTTTCATGTCCTCTGCAGTCTTATAGGCTATAGGAGAGAATTTTTTGAAATCTGCTCTATTCCTATATTTAAGAGCCTCTTTTTCAAGAGATGCTGCATCCCATTGACCACTTTCTGGATATTCTAATCCTGGTTCCATTTCTGGTCTTTCGATACGGCTTCCGTACATTCTGTACTCCTTATCTTTCAATCTCTCTCTTTCTTTCGCAACTATTTCTTTGACGTATTCAGGTGCATTCTTACCACTTTGAGGTATGTCTGCTACCACACTAACCTCATCATAGTCACCAGATTCAACTTTACTAAGTAGATCTTGAATAGTTGCTATGACCATTTTAGGTTTAACCTCAAATTCAGGTTCAAAGTTTGGATTGTTTTCGTTGAAAACTGGAATACCGCCAACAACTCTTTCTGTCGCTTCGTTTAATTCTGGATCAAAAGATTCATACTCGTATATGTGTCTCATTCAAATTGTGTTATTTTGAACTATATATCTACTTCCTATTGGATTCTTTTATTGCTTTAGCCTTATCCTGCGCACCTTTTTTGTAGAAATCAAGGTTTTTAAGAAGCCTTTCTCTCTCAAGGTCAGGAAGAGAATTGAAAAATGGTGCTTTTATGATTGCATCAGTTTTCTCTACAGCAACTTCTGGATTCCCAATATAGTGTGCAGCAAGAGAATACTCATCAAGAAGTCTCCACTGCCATATCTCAGGCTCAACAAAAAGAATATCTGAAGTTCCTCTTGTTTTTATCGCAACGTCTCCGTATGCAAAAGCAATCAGGTATCTTCTTTCCTCTCTGAGTTTTCTCATAACATGAAATGCGCACTCTAATCTCGATGGTCTATATTCCCATGCAAGAGAATAGTCATTAATAACCTCATTTACAGGGTATTTCATTCTCTCTTTTAGTTTCGCCACCATGTACATCGAGTAATAGACCTCTTCCTCCCATTCACCCATTTTGGCTCTCTTCTGGTAATTCTCAAGCGATTTTTCATATTGTTCTGAATCCCTGTAACTTTGTGCTAAATAGAAAACGTATCTTGTATTATTTGGCTCTTTTAAAAGTGCTTCCTCTAGAATCTTTGCATCATTAGAGTATTTCTCTTGAAGACTTGAAGCTCTTTTAAGAGGTGAAATATCGGCAATAACAAAACACCCAGTTATATTTGCCTGAACTATTCCTTCCTTATCCAAATGCAGGTATTCATGTAGTACACCTTTGTAACACCAGTCTTGATCTGACTTAACAATTTGTACTCTATAGTACTGTAAAGAATTTAACTTGTAAGTTATTTGGTAACCATCTGGAACAGTGTCAAGTCCGGCAAAAGGATTATCTAAAGGATTCTCTGGATAGAATGTGTCATCCGCATCTATTATCCATCTGTAATCACATTTACCTTTTGCAAGTTGAAGACTCTCGGTACGATTGACTTCGAAGTTAACCCAAGGTCTTTCGTGTAATTCACCATCTATTCCGAGTTCTTCCATTGTTTCCTTAATAACATCTTTTGTGTTATCTGTTGAACCGGTGTCAACTATAACCCAATATGAAATGTAAGGAGCTACTGATGTAAGACATTTTCTTATTGTGTCTTCCTCGTCCTTCACGATCATAACAAGACATAGTTTTATTGTCTGTTCTTTTCGTTTAGGTAAGGAGACAAGTCCCATTGGGACCGAAGCTTTTTTTCCTTGATTCATAGGAATGGACGCTTTCTTCATCCTTTCTTTTTTACCCATTGTTTATGTTTTGGATTGTTAAATAGATTTCTTCTTTCTTCTAGTCAGTTCTATAGAATTGATTTCATTCTTCTCATTAAATAAAACTGAAACGCCATATTTCTCATCATCTGTTTGGAGTTTTTTCTTCCTTGTGGGTTCACCCTCTCTCACAAAAAGGGTATAGATTTTAAATACATTCTTATCTAAAACCCAAAATTTTACAAAATGATAGTCTTTATCGTAAATAGAGTATTCTAGATCACTTTGATTCAATGTGATCCTAGCTTTATGAGTGATTGTTTTCTTAGCGGTTATCTCAAATATGAATAAATTATGCGAGGAGCCAGAGGAAATAACTCTTTTCTCAAGGTCAATAGTGAAAACTGTTCTAACATCATCAATATCGAAACTTGTGAAAGGTATTTTTAATTCATTAAAAACATCAATAACGGATTCTTTAATAGATGTTGTTGAAATGAGATCTGCAAAAAGAACAAGTTCCCTTGTTTCAAAATCTTTTACATTCTTGACCTGTATTGTTGAGCTATTCTTAAATCCACTAAGTAAAACATCAAAAGCATCGGTTAAAAGATTTCTTTTGACTTGTTCGTGAATTTTAGTATCTGATATTTTGCTTTTTAGGGCATTTACGAAATCCTCAGATGCTCCTCCCATAAATTAAACTTTTTTTCTTTTAAGCGATAATTTTCTAACAACTCTTCTAAGTACCTCATCCTTTCCGTGTTCTGCATTGATCTTTATCAGTTTACGGCTTTTCTCGTATAGTTCAACAAGAGGAAGTGTTTTTTCCCTGTACTCTTTAAATCTGTTTTCGATAATAGAGTCTTTTGTGTCATCCTTTCTATTCTCTTTCTCTGCCCTAGATTTTATTCTCTCTTTAGCTTTTTCGTCTGAAAGATTTAAGTAGATTGTGTGATTAAGACCTAGTCCCATTTTACCTAACATTGAGTCAAGTCTTTTGGATTGTTTAACAGTTCTAGGAAATCCATCAAATATGATGTTACTAGAAGGTTTAACTTTCTTAAGTTCCCTCCTTAATATTTTAACCATCATCTCATCAGGCACTAAATTACCACCATCAATGATTTTTTTAAGTTCTGGATCTTTAGAATTTCTTATTAGGTCACCTGTTGAGATGTGAACAAAATTATACTTTCTTTCCAGCTCTTTTGCTAGAGTTCCTTTACCTGAACCAGGTGCTCCGAGGATAACCAAGATTTGACCTTGGCTATCCGGAAGAACCCTTTCATTTAAGGAGTTAGCTTGAAAATTGTCGAAATTTTCTATCTTTCTCATTTTAAATTCTTTTTGTTTATATTTCACATACACCACCTGCACAACTAATTGCACCAAGGGTATCTGCATCTATATAATCTGGAATGAAGTTGATTTTACTTAGATCAACCTCATCTTTCAAATCTCTTGTGACTTTTATCCACTTGTGATAGAGGTGAACGTCTTTTAAACAGTAAGTCATTTCAGTTTGATTTCCTTTGAAGAATCTTTTTGCAAATTGTTTCGCTCTTCTGATCCAATCCTTCATAATCATCACTTGAATCCTTGTTCCTTCAAGCTTTACGTTCTTCATAAGCACCGCATTACATGCTTGCCATAGGTTATTATCAAATGCGTGTAGACCGTCTATAATAAGACCAGAAGCAAATAAACCGGCATCCCCATATTTAGCGATTATCTCGTCTCTTGTCAGAACAGATGTGTATGGTGCTTGGTTCCAGTCTTTATCTCCCGAAGCTGACAAGAAAGAAACTGCGGTGAAGCTTGCTCTATTATCATAAAGGTAGTCGGGGATTGGACCCCAAGCTTCAACAGAAACAGTATTCGAAACGTTATGTCTTAAGAAAGGTTTAACACATCTGTCAAGATTGGTTCCTTCATTAACCCAGCATTCTTGTATCTTCTTGATTATATCAAGGAGTTTAATACCGTACAATTGATTTTTAAAAATTGCATTTGGTCTAGCCTCAATTGGAACTGCTATCGAATAGTCGGTTTGATTGTTGGAATAAACAGAATCCTCTATCATATTTGGATAATTCTCTGCAAAATATTGTGCTATTTCATTCTCCTTATTTAATTGAATATGTCTAAAGTATCTTGGTGAATGTGCGCCATCTAATTTAGAGGTTCCCAAGATCACCCCAGAGTTTCCAGAAGGTTTACAACACGTAACCCTTGCAGCTACCTCAATTTCAATACCACAATCTTTTAGAATAGAAACCATTTCAGCATTAACCTCTTTCACAATTTGTGCGCCTCTCCTCATCGTTTCCTCCTTCAGCATAACTTCAGGATTATCCATCCAACCGGTGAAAGAACAGCCAAGTAATGATTCTCTTCTGAAAATATTTTCTGCAGTTTTTCCAAGATAAGGAAATTGTGTGTATGTTGCCTGAATTGTACCCAGAATTGCAGAAGCTCTACAAATTCTATAGAATATCTCTTCACTTGTACAGGCATAGCCATTTCCTTCTGTTAGGTTACATCCTTGCCATCCACTATTTCCGTCGTCATCATAACACCAGAAAGCAATTTCAACACAATTATGAACAAGCGTGTTATTTGCAAAAAAATTGTGGTTGTTTTCCACGCTTAAATCATAAACGTCCTGGTTTTCGGAATCGGATATTCTAACTACTTTTTTATTTTTTATCTTTGATATTATTTTCCAGTTTTCAAGCTCCTTTAAATAAGGTAATTCAGATTTGGTATATTCCAATACATCTCTTATTACTATAGCCCCGAATGATTCGGCTATTTCTGAATTATTATCATTAAAATATCCACCTTTTATTTCATAGATATTTTTAATATTACCATCTTCGTCATAGGTGACAAAATCCGGCCTGTACGTTCTGGTTATCCCATCTATAGATTTGGATAAGACAAAAGGTTCGGCTGCCCATATTTCCATATTTTCATCAAGATGCTTGGCAAAAATGTACTCTAGTGTGGATCTCAAATAAAACTTTTTATTCTGCTGTGCAGAAAAATAAAATCCGGCTACACTTCCATGCTCTGTATTATCGATATATGACCATGGGGTTTTATCTCCCTGCACTCTTAATGATCCGAACGATTTTAACTTATCAGTAACCACACACATCCCCTTTCTTATATCAAATCCGAAATTTCTAAAGATTGTTCTGAGCGACGAATATGATATTCCAATCTCCTTGGCTATAACTTTAAGTCCATATCCGGAATCGTAGATTTCTTTAAGATATTCCAAATCTGATTTATTAGTTTCGGAAAAAGATTTAATAAATGTCTTTCTTCCTACATTTTTCCTATCCGCACTATCAATAAAATTCTTGAGTCTTCCCCCAATTTCGGGATCGAAATCACATTTTAAATTATCAACTCTCCAAGGAAGGGTTCCATCATATATTTGATTTCCCCATTCAGTTGCTCTGATATAATCAACTTTACTTTTTTCTGGCTTGTTTTTAATTTTTAGCTTTTCGTCAAATCCAACTATAATATCAGATTCTAATAAATCACTGGCATTAACATAACCTCTCTGCTCAGTATAAATTCTATGATCGGGAGTGCATTCAATATAACTGGAATCATCAAAATAAACTTTTATTAACGGAACATCGGATTTTGTTTTTATTCCATTTATTATTTTAGCCCATTCATATTCTTGTGCATCCTCGTTATAAGAAAAAACTCTTAATTTATTTCTTTTTTCTAATGACATCTCACAGATCTCTCTGATTGATATTTGTCCTTTATTAGTTTTAACTAAGGTACTACCTGATAAACAGGGGTTAAAGCAAACATCTCTATGATCAACAAAAACGAATCCAGGTTCACCAAATTGTCTGGTTCTATCCATGATCTGATGGAAATCTTCTCTACTAACTTCGTCTCTCACAAGAACCACCGAGTTATTTGATCTTGCACGTTGTGGATTTTCTGCAAACCAGTTTCCTGTTTTACATTCCATCATTTGCACATCATCAAGAGAGAAAAGACATATTGTTGCACTTCTTCTAACGCCACCACTTAAAACAGAGTCTGACATGTGCATAACAATATCATAAACTTGTATTGGAACCAGTTTAGATTGATTTTCTCTAAGAGCTTTGTTTAGAATCTCTTCACATTTGGTTAGTGAATTTCTTAAACCATCTGGTCCAGGAGCTTTAAATCCGCCAGAAATAAAAGCACCTCTAGGCCTAATTAGGGAATAGTCAAAGTGAATAACATAACCTTGATATTCGGGGAAAGGAACTTCGCCATCAAAATATGATGACATTAGAACTCCTACTGCATCTGACCAACCCTCTATTGAATCTGGGATAACAAATGTTTTAGTTCCTTTTGTTCTTTTTGAAATTGTTGGGAGTTTTTCAACGTGGTGTTTCTGAACTGAGAAACCAACTCCACATCCACATAAAAGAAGGTATAATGCTTCTTGGAAGAATCTAGGTCTGTCTGCATAAGATCCAGTACAGTTGTAAATTCTTGCATGATGTTTTAAAATCGGATTGCCGCCGAATTGAAGAGCTCTTTGTGAACCAAGAAATAATTTTTCCTTGTAAGCATCTTCTGCGTATTGAAATAGCTCTAAAAATCTCTCGTTTTTGAATGCCTTTTCGAGAATTGGGTTATCTCTGTGCATGTTCATCACTCTATCTACTGAATCTTCCCAAGTCTCTGATTTACCAAGATCTTCTCTGTATTTTGAATAATCTGTGTAAAACTTAATGTCTGAAGCTAACTTTGCTCCTTTGCTCATACTGTAATGTTTTTTTAATAAAACTCTCCTTAAAAGGATGTCTAATTTTTTGGACAAATAGCCCACTTGAACTATTTGTCCATCGTTTTTAATAAGTTAGTAACCTCTCTCCTGCCGTGAAATGTTCTCCTTATTTTTGCTTAAATAAAAATTGTAGAGCTCCTCTGCGTTCATGCCCACGGAAATCATCATGTTGAATAAAAAGTGCTGGATGTCCACCAATTCCATTTTCAGTTCTTTAACATCGTCTTCGGAAAGGTCGGAGATCTTCATACTGTAAGCCTTTTTGTAATTACTCTTCCAGGGTTTCCATACTGCATTACCAATTGAGGTAGTCCCGTTGTTTGATACACCGCCCAAAGCATCGTAGGCTTCTGAGATTTCATCATCTATTGCTCGAGTATTCCAAAGCCAAAAGTCTTTGATCTCGCCAAGAGTTAGATTACTAAACTCATAACCGTACACTCCTTCTTGGGTGTTTTTTTGCAGACTCATTAGTCTGTCCAGGTGATGCGTGGACTTTACGTAGTCGTTTTCAACGAGTAAGTCTTTGCATTGATTGTCTGTATTTGCCATATTTGTGATTATTGACTAGGTTTTTTGTCTAAGCCTCCACCACCGGGATTTTTTATATATCATCCAAATCCTGGATTCGAAAACCTAAACTTTTGATTAATTTTTGGGGATTGATCTTTGAAGTTGATCGATTTCTATCTGAAGTTGTAACATTCGATCCTTAGTTTCTCTTCTCTGAGAATAGAGATCCTTAATTATAGTTCTTAAAATTGGGGATTCGTCATCGCCACCAAAATAAGCGCCTGAAGCTGTTCTTGCCCATGTTTCTTTAGGTGTTAATGGGTTCTTTCCTTTATAGACTTCCGGTGAAATACCCCACTGAACCATTGTGTTCGGATAAAGAGAAGCAAAGTCATAACATGAAACCCAAGAGTGAAGACCTTTTATAGGATCCTTCACATAGCCTCCTGCAAATTTAACATGGGACTCTTCTGATTTTTCGGATATGAAAACCTCTTTTCTTGTCCAGAATTTTCTAAGCATCATAACCTCTGTTGACCAAACCGGAGAAAGGGATCTATTGATTTCAACCCCTGCAATCATTGCAACTTTGAAGAATGTCTGTAGTGTTTTTAATTTCTGGTCTATGTAATGAACCAGTGCACAGTCAACAGCGTTATAGTAAATGAAATCTTCAAAATTGGATTGGTAGAGATCTCGTAGGGTTCCTTCATATTCGATTTTCTTTAAACCAATTGCTTTATCCGCAACGTAGTCTAAACGATTCGACTCCTTAATTTTAATAACTCTATCCCATTTCTTGTAGATCTCCAAGTAATCGACCATTAGTAAGTGAGCTGGAAGTTGTTGTTTGCCAATAAGGTAACCTCTAGGTGAAATTATTTTAGGGTCTATTCCAAGTTTCTTTGCACGATTTAAAAGATACGGCCAGTCATACCCAAACCAGTTCCATCCAGTGATAAGAGACATTTTCTTTGCTATATCCTTAAAGAAAGTGTAAACCATATCATACTCGGATTCAAACTGCTTGTATTTAAAAGACCATTCATCACCCATTTTATTAAAATAAGTGTTGACTTTTTTATGAATACTTGCCTGTTGTTGCGGACTTAATGGTTCAAGACCAAGTAGAATCAGTTTACATTTATCAGTTGCAATACCAATTGATATAATCTTATTCTTTGTGTTTTCTGTGTCTAAAGCATCTTTTTTAGATTCTGTTACCTCAACCTCAATATCGACAAAGTATTTCTTGGGGGTTTGGAATTCCCAAAGAGGTTGGGTTAATTCTCTGGGTGCTTCTTCCAGAATCTGTGCAACCCTAAATTTATCATATTTCTCGCTCTTAACCTTTCTTATTGATTCACCCTTCCAAGTCTTCCATTCCTTGTCTCTAGAAGAGTTACTAGGCGAGCATTTTTCCCAAACAAATCTCTCTTCGTCGGGAATTGGAACATTAAGGAAAGCTAAATCACCTTCTTTAGTAAAATGTGAAACCATAAGATGATCACCGCAATTCTCAATATCTACAATCATAAGAAATTTATTAATTTGATTATTATAATCCAATATCACCATTAAGTTCCATTGGTAAGATATATAATTCATAAAAATTTTTGATCTTCCTAATGATAAAGAAATATGATGATTTCATAAACGAATGGTTGGATTCTCCAAATTCAATTGACGTTCCTGGTGATGCCTATGACCCCAAAGTAAATTCAAGAAACTACACTCCAATCAATCAGAACCCTCAAATAGAGGATGCAATGTTTGAATCTTCATATTTTCATGACTTCTTGGACAATGAGGGTAAATCAGAAGAGTTTAATAAATTTTTAGACGAAGACAAAAGAGCAGGATCTGAAATAGCAGACTACCTAAAAGACTCATTTAAACATAAGACAAAAAAGAAGTAATGAATTTTATATTAGATTTCGCAAACTGGTCATTAAACGAAGCTTTAAAAAATGCTAGGAGAGAACCAGGATCAGACAAGCAACATTTTGAGGCTCGGGAGGATGAAAGAGTTCTTGGTGTTACTGATTTTAGTTGGGCTCAAGATCCAGAATCTAAAAAAGAGATATTAGAAAAAATAAAAGAGATATTTCCGGATAATAATTTAATTCTTGGGGTTAAAAAAAGATGTATTGATCTTTTTAAGGATGAATATAAAAGAAGGATTAAAATATTAGAGGATAAGAATTTTTTATCCGGGATTTGTTATGGCTATCCAGTAGTAGCAATGTTTCTTAAAGTTGATGGGAAAGAATACCCTATTGAATTTAAGGAGGAAGGAAAGAAGTACAAGAAAGATAAGTTTGGAAATACGAGAATGGAGAACGGAAACCCTATTATTGACAATAATGCTAAATACTACAAGGGAAATAAGATTTACATTCCAATAAGTAACAATATGTTAAAAACTGTTCTACTCTACACTGAGGATCATCCCAAATCTGATATAGACTATTTCATAAAAACCCACGAAAGTGATACATCAGGTAGGGATTTGGAATACAAATCTGTTACAGAGAAAGATGCAGAAAAATTATTCGGTTCTTATAAATATGTTCTCGAAATAGACTCCAAAGGTGATATAATAGAACCTAAAATGGGGGAGCCTGAAGAAATTATAATTCCTACAGATTCCTCAGAATATGATCTATCAGCTAAGACAATAAAATTAAAAGACTTAAATATAATTTGGATACCTAAGACAGGAAATGAGGGCCAATTCTCAAGAAAAAGAATACTAAAAGAAATACCAGTTCAACTTATGTCTGATAATAAAATAAGAGTATTTATAACTGGGGTTTCCGATAAGGGTGTGGATACTGGGGGAAGTACAACATTCACACTAGCAAAGGGAACTAAAATGAAGTTGGAATCATTAAGGGGGGATGCAACCGAGATAAGGATAAGAAATATATCATTCGGTAAACCTGATAAACCAGGGGATTCAATAATAGGTTATAATATTAAAAACATTAGATAATAACAAAAATAAAGCCAGAATAAATCTGGCTTTATTTTTTAGTAAAGATTACTCTCATTTTGTTTCTTCCTGTGAGTCTACAGTTTCGACATCCTCTAAATCTTCTTCTGAAGGTTTCGTCTGCTCTGAACTGTAAATTCTGGTTGATGCAGCACCCATCTTACCTGATAGAGACTCTATTCTTTTCTTAGTCTCTTCAATATTCTCCTCTTTTCTTGCTTGTTTGATTGCAACTAATTCATCTTCAATTCCTTTCTTCTCATCCTCATTTAGTTTTTCATCTAGGTCTTTCACGGTTTTTTCAACTTGGAAGATCAGAGAATCTGCATCATTAAGAGTTTTAGATTTTTCAAGTTTCTCCTGATCTGCTTTTTCATTTTGTTCTGCCTCTGCCTTCATTCTTTTGATCTCTTCATCACTCAGTTTCGAACCAGATTCTATAACAATCTTTTGAATCTTACCTGTTCCTTGATCCTTTGCAGAAACATTTATGATTCCATTGGCATCAATATTGAAAGTTACTTCAATCTTTGGAACACCTCTTGGAGCTAGAGGAAGATCTGAAAGTTGAAATTTACCAAGTGTTCTGTTATCCGAAGCCATTGGTCTTTCACCTTGAAGAACATGAATATCAACTGCATGCTGATTGTCTGCTGCGGTACTGAACACCTCACTCTTTGTAATTGGTATTGTTGAGTTTGCTTCAATTAATTTTGTGAAAATGCCACCCATTGTTTCAATTCCTAGGGAAAGAGGTGTAACATCAAGTAGAAGAACATCATTTATGTCTCCTGCTAGAACTGCACCCTGTATTGCTGCACCTATAGCAACAACCTCATCAGGATTAACTCCTTTTGATGGTTTCTTACCAAATAGGGCTTCAACCTCTTGTTGAACCTTAGGAATTCTTGTTGATCCACCAACTAGGAGAATCTCATCAACATCAGAAGCATTTAGTTTTGCATCCTTAAGAGCTTTTCTACAAGGAGCTAGGGTTTTTTGAATCAAATCGTCAACCATTGCTTCAAACTGGGATCTTGTGATTTTCTTTACAAAGTGTTTTGGACCATCTGCTCCTGCACTCAAGTAAGGCAGATTGATTTCGGTCTCTGCAGAAGATGAGAGTTCAACTTTTGCTTTCTCTGCTGCTTCTCTAACTCTTTGATAAGCCATAGGATCTTTTGAAGCATCAACACCGGACTCATCTTTAAATGATTGAACAATCCATTCAACTATTCTCTCATCAAAGTTATCACCACCTAAGTGTGTGTCTCCGTTTGTGGAAAGAACTTCAAATACACCACCGCCAATCTCAAGGATTGAGATGTCAAAAGTACCCGATTTGTTATCAATAGGCTCTTTATCCTATTTTCTAATAATCTCTTACTAGTCCAGACTATATCTTAAGAATAGCAATAATTTCTTCTTCATTTTGGCATTCTGCAATAATATACTCAAATCCATTAGCAATCGAATATTCTTTAGCAGCATCAGATTTAGCTTGCCATTTTCCAGATTCCAATTCTCTTCTGTGCCATATGTGATTTTGCTTATATTACATTGGCCACATCTATATTCGATTTTTGTTTTCTTATTAACTGGGATTCTAATACCATCAAGAAATAAATTTCTTGAATACGTCGAAGAATATTTTGACTTATTCATGACTATATTAAAATTTCCAGAAATAATGGAATCTGTATTTTTAACAGATACTATGCTTCCAGCCAAAATGTCAAAGAACTCATTTTCGTTCATTCTAATTATTTTTACTTATATCAAGAAAAATAATCAAGAGTACCACTCTTTCTACCTTTCGTGGGGATTTTTTCATGTACAAAATGTATTTAGAATACTTTCCCTAGTCGTTGAACCTTTTTCCACTTTAATGGAAACTTGGCTGCTGATTGTCCAATAATATCTTTTTTTAACATTCAAGTTTATTATTACTAATTACTTTGTAGTAAGATATTCTCTAAGGAGTTCCCAGCAATTAAATAGATTTTTTTCTAATATTGAACGAATATATTAGCGGGGAGGCAATTAGTTTAGTCTACCACCCAAGTCAAATACAGCAACTTTCACGTCGTCCTTACCTTTATCAAGGCCGTAAGCCAAAGCGGCAGCAGTGGGCTCGTTAATGATCCTTAGGACATCTAAACCGGCTATCTCACCAGCCTCTTTTGTTGCTTGTCTCTGACTGTCATTGAAATAAGCAGGAACTGTGATAACAGCTTTCTTAACTTCCTCTCCAAGATACTCTTCTGCTGTTCTTTTTAAGTTTTGAAGAACCACTGCAGAGATTTCTTGTGGGATGTACTTCTTTCCGTTTGTGTCAATAACCACACCTTCACCAGATTCCATTTTTTCGACTTTATAAGTCATTTTCTTGGCTTCTTTAGAAACCTCTTTGTAATTTGATCCAATGAATCTCTTCACAGAATAAATTGTGTTTTGTGAGTTTGTGACTGCTTGTCTTTTTGCAGGGTCACCAACTTTGATTTCTCCTTCCTTGAAGGAAACAATACTTGGGGTAGTTCTTTTACCCTCTGGGTTAACTATCACCACTGGTGAGCCACCTTCAATAATTGAGACCACCGAATTTGTAGTCCCTAAATCGATTCCGATTACTTTTGCCATACTTTTTTGATTTTTTATTTTAGCTTTATTTTCTAAAAGATTTCTCTTTAGATTGGGCATTATAATTGCAAAATCTGTACCGGAAGAAAAACCATGACATTTTGTCGGGTTCTCACGAAATAATGGCAATAAAAAAGCCTACTGGTTATTAGTAGGCTTTTTTATTATTTAAGGTTAGGTTATTTCTTTTTCAATTTAACAAAATCTAAATAGCTTGTAACTATTTTTCTTGTTTTCTTTTTCTCTTTTTTTCCTGCCGCAGTTCCTGCAGTTAGGGTTGAGAATTTATCTCCAGATCCATTAAGTGAGTTGTTATAGAATCCTGAATTGGTTCCACCATTTTGTGGGGTTGCTGGATTTCCCATTCCTGTTACTGTTCCCAGAGTAGCAAAACCTGCTGCTGGAGCTCCTGCCGGTGCTGGTGCACCACCTGCTGCCATATCTTCATTTACTATGCTCTCATTGACACCTTTAGAAATGAGGTATTCTTTCATTTGCCAAGCTTCAACACAGTAGTCATGCTCTGCTAACCACTCTGTTATTTCTTCAACTGCAAGAAAGTCTTCGCAACCTTCTGTTAACTTATCTAATTCCGCTCTTTCATCTTCGATGCAAACTACGGTTTTTCCGTTTGGGGTTTCTCCTGATGGGTAAAACATGTTATTCTAAAATTTGTTTTATATTGTATCTAAAATAATAGACTATATATAATTTATATATCTAGTAATTAATTTGGTTTAAGCTGCTTTGTTAAGCAATTTTGGTGAAACAGCATCACCTCTATTACGTAAGTTCATTAGATGAACGTCTGTAATTTCGTTTACTTTTCTTAATATTCCTATTGCACCATTAATGTCTGCATTAAGGACTCTACCAGTTGAGGACTTAAATAAGCCTCGTTTTGTTCTTTTACCTAAATAATGCTCTTGTTTATGTAGTCCTTCGTGAGCAAGATGATCGATCTTACTAGTGTAACTTTCTTCTGTAAGCTTAACATCAATACCAACTTCTCCTGCCTTATATTGGATCATTTGGATAAACTTTGCAAATGGAATCATTACGAAATTCTGATTAGTTCGCTTACCTAAGTTAATACCTTGTTTCCAACTATCATTCTTACCTATCACAATCTTAGAAACACCATTTGCTAAACATATTGAAATCACCTGTCTAGAAGCCCAATGCAGATAATTATCAACTTTCATCTTACGCTTGTGACTCAATTTATCTATCTTTTTGGTAGCACCTTTAGATTTTAAATCTCCTAGCATCTTGTTATAGAATTGATTTATGGACTTTAGCGGTCTACCATTAATGAGCATCGAAAAGTTAAGCTCATTTGAAGTTATAGCCGCTAAATTATTTAGTCCAATATCTATTCCTATTGTGTGCGAATTATTGTAGTTTTTTAAATTTTGTTCTTTTTCGTATATAATTTCTATTTTTAGTTTTTGATAATTCTTTAAGATTCTTAGACACTTGATTTTAGATCTAGTGATGTAACGGGGTAAGACAAACTTAAATGCTGAGTTTGGTAAACGGATTTCGTTTATTTTGCATCCAGTTGTTCTTAATCTTGTTGAGTCTATAGTGATTAGATTATTGTCTTTCTTTAGGTAATTAGGTAGCTTAGGTCTAGATAAGAATTTATTAGGTGCTTTGTTAAATTCAATTGTTGCTCTAATGAATGATTTCCAGCTTGTATATGCTTGTTTAATAACACCTTGTTTGACAACATAATCCAAACACGATGTGGAGAATGATTCTGTTGACTTAACCAGTTTGTAAAGATCGATATATGAAGGGGTTACGATTTTAATGGAATTCTTCTTGCACCCAAAATAAGCTTGGCGTAGGAAATAAAGAGACTGGTTGTAAATAAGTTTAGACTCAAGAATGAATTTCTTCAGTTCTTGATTCATTGGAAGATATATGGTCTCTGTACGTATCAATTTAATTATTATTTATATCTGAATATTTAGTTTAATATCTCGTCAATATTCTTTTTGAATATTCTTACTACGTTTCCTTCTTGATTTTTAGTAACGTATCCTATTATATCTCCATATATATCGTGGATGGGTTCATTAACAAGTAGTTTTCTTCCTAAATTGTCAATTATCCATTTATTATCTATAAGGCTTTTCTCTTTTTTATAGTGGTCACTATAAATTATTTCTTCTCTTCTTGTTCCGCAATCACACATTATCTGAAATCTCCTCTTGTTTCTTTTCTCGTTAAATAAGCTTTCAGCCACTTAACTCCTTTCAGGTAGTCTTTGGCATTTAAGAAAGGTCTAAACTTTTTTAAATCATTTCCGCTTCCTTCTGGTGTTTCTTCTCCCTTTATAGGATTGTATCTGCGAATGGTTCCGGATGGGTGAATTGTGTAAAATGGGGTATCGTGTCCAGGCTCTTTTTCAATATTATCAGTTCTAATAAACTTAATTGTGTTATTTAGTTCCTGCTGATGAGATGTCACATCTTTAAATCCCATTGCAATAAGAGCCTTGTAGGGTTTAGATTTCTTTACCACACCAAGATTGATCTCTCTTCTGTAGTCTTCCTTGTACTCATTCTCTGGATCGTATCTCTTGAAATTTAAAATATTTTTCACTCCTTATATATCCGAATCTGGATTTGCTTTAGGTAGGGTAATGAAAACTCTAGGTCTTGAATTTATTGGGGATTCTTCTGAGTTTTTAACTATAACCTTCACATTCATTCCAAAATGTTTAAATGTCTTTCTGACATGGGTTGCAGTAACTTTTGGGTCTTTTCCTGTTTTACTCTTTTGAAGTTCATTTACACGAATAACTATCTTTTTAAATTCCTCTGCAACTTTAGGATTGACCTTGTCCTCAAGCCACTCCCATGGTTCCCTGCGATCCATAATGAATCCACCACCAACACCTGCTGCTTCACCAACTTCCTGAAGAATGTAAACCTCTGACCAAATGTAATCAGTTTGACCACCTGACCAATAAACAGTGGGATTTGCCCAATCCAAATAATTTTTATCTGACATTGTTTTATTTATATTAAATACCTATAGTCTGTAAATCTGTATAAGTTCTAACATTTGTACATCTTACTGGTGCAGCCCCATTAAAAATGTTAATGGTTCTACCACCAGAAGCATCTATATCAGTAAAGTCCATATATGAAATGTTACAAACAGAACCAAGCGAGAATATCAGTTTAGCAGCTGAACTTGCGGTATCTGATTTTACTGTACCGTGAGCTAAATTGTACGCAGTTGCCCAATAAAAACCACCTGTGATTCTATATGTGTTTCCTGCCTTAAGAGTCATAGAGAATCCTGACGAATATTGTTGTGTGAAATTATTAATCACAAAGCCAGCAGTCCCTGAAAAGGTAAATGTCCCATTTTGTATTGAGTAAACTGTTCCACCAACTGTAAATGTTGAATTAAGAACAAATGTCATTGTGGAGTTATTTAGACTCACATTATTCCAGGTTATTCCATTTGTATTAAATGTTGTTGTTGTTCCTGTTAAGAATAAGTATAATGAACTACCTGTTGTGACAACTGTTCCACTTGTGTAGGTGAATGTTCCTGTGTTGTATGCAAAAGTGTTTCCTGATGGAAATGTTATTGTTCCACTTGTATTAATAGTGATATTATTTTGGATGTAATAAGAGTTTCCATTTCCCTGTATGTTTCCCGTTCCAACCATATTTAGAGTGGAAGTTCCAGTAAGAATCCCTGATGCTAAATTTATAGTTCCATTAATATTGGTTGTGATCCCATTGAAAGTAACAGTATATGGAGAAGAAGCAATTGTTAGATTCTTTATATTAAGTGTTGTTGGGAACACTGATGAATAATTATAGTTAGACCCTTGTGTACCAAAATATAATGTGGTGGTTGTGTTATTGGATGGTGTAAGTAATCCAGTGCCAGCAAATCCCAAAGTATTTTGTAATGTTAAAGTTCCAGACCAGGTTAAATTTGAAGTTAGTGTGCATGTGATCGTCGCTCCAGCTGATCCAAATGTCACATTATTCCAAACCAAGGATCCAGTATTAAAAGTGATAGTTTGGGCTGATGCTGAATAAGGTATAGACAAAGTTGATCCAGTGGTTACTACAGTTCCAGCAGTGTATGTAAAAGTGGCATTAGCATATTGAAATGTACCAGTAAACGATACACTACCACTCGTATTAACTGTGAAATTGAGTTGATAAACACCGGTAGAACTATTAAAGGTTACAGTTCCACTTGAACCACTAATAAGCATTATTGCGGAACCATTAACATTTGTCGTAGCAGTATTAGTAACACCGTACGTGCCTGTTCCAAATATAAATGAATTTGAGTTTATAGTTGTATATGTTGTTGCATTACCTCCAGAATTGAATATTGTAGCTCCTGCTTGGGTCCAGTTTCCTGAAAGTGTTAATGTAATAGTTGTGCTAAGTGCAGGGGCTGTTGTAAAAGTTCTGCTCCATGTCACTCCATTTGAAGTCAGTGTTGAATTAGCATTTATGATTATCCCATTTGCTCCAGCTTGAGTAAACCCCGCTACAAGAGTTACGTTACCACTTACGGTTAAAGTTCCATTAAATGTAATTGTATTAACATAGTTAGTGAAGTCAATGCTTAAGCAAACTGAAGCAACATTCACATTTAGAGCCCCTGACGTTGCTGTAAACACAACTGCATCCGCCGCAGTAGGCACAACACCTTCTACCCACGTTCCTGTGGCATTAAAATTACCGCCTCCATTTGCTACTGTTCTTGTTGCCATATTATGTTCCGACGGTTAAAAGATCCGTCATCTTAAATATATTTTTTGTGTTTGTTAGCGTGCAAACATTCACACCAGATCCACTTATTGAAATAGGGGTAAATACTCGAATTGGCCTTCCCCCTGAAGCATCAATATCAACAAAAGTTAAACATGCAACAGAGCAAGTAGCACCCCAGTTTAATGTTAGATAAGCTTGTGATCCTGGTGTTGATGAATTAAACTGATATGTTGTATCCTGATTCAATCCACCTAAATAAGTAAAGTTTGATCTCACTGTATATGTATTTCCACTCTTAAATGTAATTGCTTTGCTTGCAAGTGTAAGTGTTCCTGTTGAAAATCCACTTGTTCCCGCAAATACTGGGGTGACTGCTGATGTTGAAAGAGAGTTTGTTAGGGTTCCGACAACATAGAGTAGTGAGTTTATTGTTATTGTTATTAGAGACAAGGAAGAAGAGTTTAATGTGAAAGCTCCCCATTGAACTGTTGGGCCTGTGTTTAGTGTTACACTTACACCAATTAGAAGAGTTGCAGCAGTTGCATTTACTGTTCCTGCTGTATATGTAACAGTTGCACTATTGAAAACGAAAGATCCACTTATTGTTATTGTTCCACTAGTATTAAATGTTAGATTAAGTCTTAATCCATTTGCCGGATAAGAGCTAATTGGTCCTATACAGGTTACAGATGATCCAACTCCACCAACCATATTTATAGTTGATGTCCCGGTTATAATTGCAAAACCCCATGAAAGATTTCCAGTTAGATTAAATGTTATTCCATTGAAAGTTAGAGTCTGTGAAGCCGAACCTGCAGTACCATCAGAAAGAGTTAGATTCTTAAGAGCCAATGCACCAGAATTAAATAGGTAACTATAATCTCCGGTTGCTGCAATAATTGTAAAGTTAGCAGTTGAGCCTGAAGGAACAAACTTACCTGTTCCTGATGATGAGAAAACAGAAGTTGATAGAGTACCAACTTGTAAAGTTCCGGAGAATATCACATTAGAACTCATTACATAAGTAAAAGTACCAGCAGCACTTCCTAATGTTATATTATTCCAAGTAATGAAAGCTCCACCAGTTCCATTCCCTGTATTAAATGTTGTTGTGGTTGAAGCTATATTTGAGATAAAAGTTGATCCTGTTGTGGTAACAGTTCCTTGTGTGTATGTTAAAGTAGCAGAAGAAAAATATACAATACCTGATATTGTTACAGAACCACTTGTATTAATAGTTAAAGGTATTTTTACAATCCCAGCTCCACTCCATGTACCTGTTCCCACCATATTCAAACTACCTGTACCAGCTAAGCTTCCTCCAGCAGAACCTATAGTGGCATTACCTGAAACATTTAGAGTGATTCCATTAACTATATTAGGAGCTGATCCTGTTGTTAGTGTTGTAAGGTTAACAAGATTTAATGTAGAAGAAAACTGAGATGTTGATATTGTTGTTCCTGTTGTAGTTCCTATTTGTATACTAGCTGAAGAACCTGTTACAAATCTACCAGCTCCACTTACAGTTATAGCTACATCATTAACAAAAAGTGTACCTGTCCAATAAAAATCACTATTAAGAGTTAAGGTTGATGTTGTACCACTTGCAAAAGTGGGTTGTCTAAAAACAATATTTGAACCAGTGTTATATGTACCATTTCCTACATAAAAAACCATAGATCCACCCATCACTACAGTTCCACTTGTATATGTAAAGGTGCCTGTACTATAACCCCAAGCTAAACTAAAAGTAACTGTGTTTGCTCCTGAGTCTATAGTGAGATTATTAGTTAT
>Ga0214164_1000364_pt1 | contig 29735 bp, 24 predicted proteins | sample TroBogepilimnion_13_FD_153003 | JGI IMG/M metagenome (GOLD analysis project Ga0214164, IMG submission 153003) | Freshwater microbial communities from Trout Bog Lake, WI - Practice 03JUN2009 epilimnion v4 | ecosystem: Environmental > Aquatic > Freshwater > Lake > Epilimnion/Euphotic zone ...
GCGAAGTGCTTCGGCAGCTGGGTTCAATACTGGCTTGTATCCAGCGAGATTAACCTCTGATGGGTAATCAAATGAGGTCATCAATTGGAGCGCATCTTTTGCGATATCGACAAGCACTGCGCCAGGTCGGCCAGTCTCAGCGATATAGAAGGCCTCAGCAATTGCACGTGGAATATCTTTTGGATCAGTGACAAGGAAGTTGTGTTTTGTGACCGGCATGGTGATACCGCGAATATCAGCTTCTTGGAACGCATCAGTACCGATTGCCCCGGATGAGACCTGACCGGTGATGGCAACGATCGGAACAGAGTCCATCTGCGCATCAGCGAGCGGAGTAACGAGATTGGTTGCACCTGGACCAGATGTCGCAATGCAGACACCAACACGTCCAGTCGCTTGGGCATAACCAGTCGCGGCATGGCCAGCGCCTTGTTCATGGCGCACGAGAATGTGGCGGATCTTTGAATCGAAGATTGGGTCATACGCCGGAAGAATCGCACCACCAGGAATACCGAACATCACATCAACGCCAGCGTTCTCTAACGATCGCACGAGGGACTGTGCCCCTGTGATCTCTTGACTCATGTTCATCTCCTTCCTCAGTGGTTATCCGTTACTCGATCGACAATTCAGTGGGTAAATGAGAAACCCCTCAGTTTTTCCACTGAGGGGTAGCGCACGTTCTAGTTCGACTAGATCGCGCGCTCTCGAATCACCACTGATGATGTCATGGGGCAATTCTCGCCGACCACACGAGGTGAGTCAACCCCTGAGACGCAGATCTCAATATTTGAGAGTTAGCTAGTGACGGCGCCCTTTGAAGCACTGCCCACTACCTTCGAATACTTAGCCAAGACCCCGCGCTTATATTTATGGGGAACTGGTGAGAAATGCTTACGGCGTTCGGCCATCACGCTCTCATCGACCAACAGGTCCAAGGTGCGAGCAGCGATGTCGATGCGGACGATATCCCCGTTTTGAACAAAGGCGATCGGCCCCCCATCGACTGCTTCAGGAGCGACGTGGCCAACGCAGAGTCCAGTAGATCCGCCAGAGAAGCGACCATCGGTGAGCAGGAGGGTCGACTTACCAAGACCAGCTCCCTTGATCGCACCGGTGATCATCAACATCTCGCGCATACCTGGTCCACCCTTTGGACCTTCATAACGAATAACGATGACATCACCAGCTTGGATCGTGCCATTTTCAAGAGCTGCCATCGCAGCTTGTTCGCGTTCAAAGACGCGAGCCGGGCCTTCGAATTTTTCTACACCAACACCGGCGGTCTTACAGACAGCGCCTTCAGGTGCAAGTGATCCACCAAGGATGGTGATTCCGCCACCTGCAGAGAGTGGACTCTTAATTGCATGGAGGACGTCGCCATCTGGATCAAGTGGAGTGAGATCCGCGAGATTCTCTGCCATGGTCTTTCCGGTGACAGTAAGACAATCGCCGTGCAAGAAACCTGCATCAAGCAGCGCGCGAAGAACAACTGGGATTCCACCGACGCGATCGATATCAGTCATGACGTACTTACCGAATGGCTTGAGATCGCCGAGTAGTGGAGTGCGTTCGCTAATACGTTGGAAATCTTCGAGTGTGAGATCTACTTCAGCCTCATTAGCGATAGCCAGCAAGTGAAGAACAGCATTCGTTGAACCACCGAGTGCCATGACGACAGTGATTGCATTTTCAAATGCCTTCTTCGTCAAGATATCGCGAGTGGTGATTCCCTTGCGAATAAGTTCGACGACTGCTGCACCTGCCTGGACTGCATAATCATCGCGACGACGATCGACTGCGGCAGGAGATGCTGATCCTGGGAGTGAGAGTCCGATTGCTTCGCCAACGGCGGCCATGGTGTTCGCGGTATACATACCGCCACATGCGCCTTCACCTGGGCAGATCGCACGTTCAATCTCATCGACCTTCTCTTGTGAGATAAGTCCACGAGCACATGCTCCGACAGCTTCGAAGGCATCGATGATGGTGACATCGCGTCCATCAACTTGGCCGGCAAGGGTAGAACCTGCATAAACAAAGACGCTGGCAACATCGATACGCGCCGCAGCCATCATCATTCCTGGAAGAGATTTATCGCAACCAGCGAAGGTCACCATGCCATCAAGACGTTCAGCCTGCATCACTGTTTCAACGGAGTCGGCGATTACTTCACGAGAGACGAGTGAGAAGTGCATACCTTCGTGGCCCATGGAAATACCATCAGATACAGAGATAGTTCCGAATTGCATCGGGAAGCCACCAGCTTCGATGACGCCTTTACGAGATGCCTTAGCAAGGCGATCGAGTGAGAGGTTGCATGGTGTGATCTCATTCCACGACGATGCAATACCAATCTGTGGCTTCTTAAAATCTTCATCCTTCATACCGACAGCGCGAAGCATGCCACGTGCTGGTGCGCGTTCTAGACCATCAGTGACGAGTCCAGAACGAGGCTTCATAGTGTTCTTTTCGCTGCTCATGGCTTCTACCCCTGACCTAGATGCTTCAGTAACAATTCTCGAACCTTCGCTGCATCAGCTTGTCCACCAGTTGCCTTCATGACTGCACCAATAAGTGCGCCAGCTGCTGGAATATTTCCACCGCGAACGCGCTCTGCAGTCTCTGGTTGTGATGCAATGGCAGCTTCAATAGCGACCATAAGAGCTGAATCATCAGAGACAACTTTGAGGCCACGCTTCTCAATCACCATACGTGGGTTGCCCTCACCATTGATGACACCTTCGACAACTTGGCGAGCAAGCTTGTCAGTGAGTTCACCTGATGCAATAAGTGCAATGATCTCTGCAATCTCAGATGGTTGAACTAATGAGGTAGGAGCAACGCCCTTTTCATTAGCAAGACGCGAAACTTCACCAAGCCACCAGCTACGAGCTTTTGTTGGTTCAGCACCAAGCGCAACGGTCTCTTCAACGGTATCGAGAAGTTCAGCATTAACCATCGCTGCCATCTCTTTATCGGGAACTCCCCACGCCTCTTGCAACTTCTTGCGGCGGATCGATGGCTTCTCTGGAAGAGCTGCTTTTAGCTCTTCTACCCACAATGGATCAGCGACGATCGGAAGGAGATCTGGCTCTGGGAAGTAACGGTAATCCTCAGCAGTCTCCTTTGAACGACCCGAGCGAGTCTCGCCCGATTCTTCTTGGAAGTGACGAGTCTCTTGAACGATTCGCTCCCCTGCTTCGAGGCGATTTGCTTGGCGAATGATCTCGCCGCGAACAGCGCGCTCAACCGAACGGAGTGAGTTCACATTCTTTGTCTCAGAGCGAGTACCAAGTACACCACTGCCACGAGGTGAGATCGAAAGGTTTGCATCACAACGAAGTGATCCCTGCTCCATCTTCACATCAGAGACGCCAAGGGAGCGCAAGATATCGCGAAGTTCCGCAACGTAAGCGCGGGCAACTTCTGGTGCGTACTTATCAGTGCCAGGAATGATTCGAGTAACAATTTCAACGAGTGGAATTCCTGCGCGGTTGTAATCAAGGAGTGAGTGCTCTGCACCGTGGATACGACCGGTTGCACCTCCGACGTGAAGTGACTTACCAGTGTCTTCTTCCATGTGGACGCGCTCGATATCGACGCGGAAGACCTTTGGACCTTCATCGGTATCGATCGTTACATCGAGGTAGCCATTAACGCAGATTGGTTCGTCATATTGTGAAGTCTGGAAGTTCTTCGGCATATCTGGATAGAAGTAGTTCTTTCTTGCGAATCGACTAAATGGTGTGATCGAGCAGTTCAGTGCCAATCCAATACGAATCGAAGATTCAACTGCCTTCGCATTTACGACTGGAAGTGAACCAGGTAGGCCAAGGCAGACTGGGCAAGTCTGAGTATTTGGTGACGCACCAAATTCAGTCGCGCAGCCGCAGAACATCTTTGAATTGGTATTGAGTTCTACGTGAACTTCAAGACCGAGCGTTGGCTCATACTTCTCGATCGCTTGATCGTAATTGAGGGCCATTACTTCACCGCCAACTCTGGTGCAGATGCATAAAGTGGCTTGCCCCATGATGATTCAAGTGCAGCTTCAAGGGTTCCGCCGACTTGGTACATCAACTCATCTTTCATCGCAGGCGACATGATCTGGAATCCAACTGGGAGACCATCTTCAGGAGCGAGGCCACACGGCAAGCTCATTCCACCGATACCAGCGAGGTTAATAGGAATAGTGCAGACATCGTTGAGATACATCGCGACTGGATCATCGGACTTCTCGCCGATCTTAAATGCCGTTGTTGGGCAGGTTGGCGAGACAAGGACATCAACCTTTGCGAATGCTGCTTCGTAATCGCGCTTGATCAAGGTGCGAACCTTCTGCGCTGATCCGTAATAGGCATCGTAGTAACCAGAAGAGAGGGCGTATGTACCGAGAATGATGCGGCGCTTTACCTCTTTACCGAAGCCAACTTCGCGGGTCATATTCATGACCTCTTCAGCGCTTCGTGAGCCATCATCGCCAATACGAATTCCATAACGCATCGAGTCAAAGCGTGCGAGATTTGATGAGGTCTCAGATGGTGCGATCAAGTAATACGCAGCGAGCGCATATTCAAAGCTTGGCGCTGAGACTTCAACGATCTCGGCACCAGCAGAGACAAGTGCCTCAAGTGCTTCATTGAATCGTGTGAGCACGCCTACTTGATAACCCTCACCAGAGAGCTCTTTGACGACGCCAATCTTCATTCCTTTGACATCAAGCTTCTTCGCAGCTTCGACCATCTTGCCGACTGGAGCATTGATAGAGGTCGAATCCTTTGGATCGTAGCCAGCGATTACTTCGTGGAGCATCGCAGTATCGAGAACGGTACGTGCACATGGTCCGGCCTGATCGAGGCTCGATGAGAATGCAACAAGGCCGTAGCGCGAGACCGCACCGTATGTTGGCTTCACTCCGACAGTTCCGGTAACCGCTGCTGGTTGACGGATCGAACCACCAGTATCTGTTCCAATTGCGAGTGGCGCTTCAAAGGCAGCGAGCGCAGCGGATGATCCACCGCCAGAACCGCCAGGGATACGTGTGAGATCCCACGGGTTATGTGTCGCTCCGTACGCGGAATTCTCTGTTGATGAACCCATAGCGAATTCATCCATATTGGTCTTGCCCAGGATTACTACGCCAGCCTTCTTAAGGTTTGTAACGACAGTTGAGTCATATGGTGGGCGCCAACCTTCGAGCATCTTGGAGCCGCACGTAGTGGGTACACCCTTCTGAGTGAGGACATCTTTAAGTGCAAGCGGAACACCGGCTAGTGGGTGGAGCTTCTCCCCTGACTTGCGAGATGCATCGACAGCAGATGCTTGTGCGAGTGCACCTTCACGATCAACGTGGAGGAAGGCATGGACATCACCATCAACGGCGGCGATGCGATCAAAGTGAGCATTCGCTAGATCAACTGCAGTGACAGCTCCCGATGCGAGATCGGCAGACATCTGTGCAGCAGTCTGATGAATAATTTTTTCGCTCACTCTTCACCTAAAATCTGTGGAACCTTGAAGCGATCTTCTTCACGGGCTGGGGCGCCAGAGAGCGCTTCTTCGGGAGTAAGACTGGGAACTACAACATCTGGACGCATCACGTTCTGCATCGCGATCGCATGGGATGTAGGAGGAATATCGGCACCTGCGACGCCCTGAACACGAGAGACTGATTCGAGGATCAGGTCCATTTCAGAGGCAAGGTGGTCTAGTTCAGCATCTGTCATTTCGATGCGAGCTAGTCGCGCAAGATGCGCTACTTCATCTCGGGAGATAGCGGCCATTTCTTAACCTTATCGGATCTGGCCCTCGCCCCGAACAATCCAGGTTGTGGTGGTCATCTGCTCAAGTCCCATTGGTCCACGTGCGTGGAGCTTCTGATTTGAAATGCCGATCTCGGCCCCAAAGCCCATCTGCTCGCCATCGGTGAAACGAGTCGATGCATTCACCATAACGGCGGCGCTATCTGAGAGTGCGATGAACTGATTGGCGTGATCTTCATTCTCGGTGACGATCGCCTCAGTGTGGTGAGTGCCATATTTTTCAATATGGTCGGCAGCGCCTACAACATCTTTCACAACTGCAACATTCATCTCGAGCGCGTTGTACTCGGTGCTCCAGTTCTCTTCCGAAGCGAGTTCGACCTGAATTCCGTGAGCCTTAGCGATCGCATAAGTCTTCGCATCCACATGGAGAATCACGCCGTGAGAGGCGAGAGCTTCAAGAGCAGTTGGGAGGAATTCCTCGACAACGTGTTCATGGACAAGGAGTGTCTCTGCCGCATTACAAACACTAGGACGATCCGTCTTCGAGTTAATCAGAATTGGCAAGGCTTTATTGAAGTCAGCGGCATCATCAACATAGACATGGCAGACACCAGCGCCAGTTTCAATTGTTGGCACAGTCGCCTCATCGACAACCATTCGAATGAGCGATGCGCTTCCACGTGGGATAACGAGATCAACTTCGCCGCGAGCATGTAGGAGCGCAGTCACGGTGGCGCGATCTTCGTCAGGAATATTCTGAATAACATCTGGAGAAATCGATGTCGTTGCAAGAACTTCTCGCATGATCTCAACAAGTACCTTGTTGCTCGCTGTTGCAGAAGATGATCCACGTAAGAGAGCTGAGTTTCCAGACTTTAATAAGATTGCAGCAGCATCGACTGTCACATTAGGACGTGCTTCATAGACCATTCCTACAACACCAAAAGGAACGCTTCGCTGAGTTAGTTTCAATCCATTTGGAAGTGTCCGAGCATTGATCGTGCGACCAAGTGGATCTGGCAGGTCGGCTACCTGACGTGCACCATCAGCCATTCCTTCAATTCGCTTTGCCGTGAGAAGGAGGCGATCCTTCATCGACTGCGCCATTCCGCTCTCATCTGCGCGCTTCATATCTTCAGCATTGGCAGCGAGAATGCGATCAGCCTGACGGGTCAACTCACCAGAAATTTTATAGAGGGCAGCGCTGCGCTGATCATTGCTAGCTGCGACCAGGGTTCGGTTCGCTAGGCGCGCACGCTTCGCTGCTTCGGAAATAATCTGGGCTGCATCCACAATCTAAGGTTACTGGCAATTACCATCTCCTCATGCGCCTTTTATGGAAGATCCTGCGAAACACCCTTATTGGCTTGGTCATCTTTGCACTCGGTCTCACCGGGTTCTTGAAAGTAATCCACTATCCAAACCCAATCGCGGCGATCAAACTTGGATTGGCGCCAGCATCGAAGACTCCAACCCTCCTTCCATGGCATGTGGTTGCACCAGCAGAGAAGCCAATCGTGCTACCGACATCACATGAGGCGATGCCTGCGACTGTTGAGTGGCTGGGTAAGACAATCACCTGGCAACAGTTCTTGGATACATCAAACACCAATGCTTTTCTTGTTATCCGTAATGGTGTTCTCACATACGAGTACTACAACGCAAAGAATGGAATCACGCCAACTACGCAGCTTCCTTCGTACTCGGTTGCGAAGACGTTGACATCTATTATCGCTGGCCAACTCATCGCCCAAGGTAAGTTAAAGGAGAGCGATAGATTCATCGATTACTTCCCTGAATATAAGACTGGAACCTCTTTCGATCAGGTGACCGTGCAATCGCTCCTTGATATGGAGAGCGGCGTCGGGGTCTCTGATAATTATCCAACCGGGCCCCAGGGTTGGGGCGTTGCGATCGCGCAGATGTATGCCACAACAGATATGAACTGGTTTATCAAACATAATCGTAAAATGGCATTTACTCCCGATAGCAAGGCTGAATATCGAAGCGTTGATACTCAACTCCTTGGCATGATCATCCATCGCATTACTGGAATGAGAGTCGCGGATTACTTCAGCAAGAATGTCTGGCAGCCAGTTGGGGCAGCTACTTCTGCTACATGGAACGTTGACCATATCGGTGGAGTTGAAAAGACCTTTTGTTGTTTCAACGCGAGTGCTCGCGATTACGCAAAAGTCGGGCTCATGCTTCTCAACAATGGAAGTACGGCAGCGAATCACATCGTCTCTGCTGAGTGGATCAAGCGCTTGAGCACACCAGTTGTGAAGCTCGATAATGGTTGGGGTTATGGCGCATTTATGTGGCATCCATACCCAGGAATCAACCTGATGCATGGCCTTCACGGGCAGTTTGTCTTGATGAACCCAGCGACAAAGTCAGTTGTTGTAAAGCTCAGCGATAACCCAACAAATGCTGATCCCGATGTTGCTGAAGTACGAGTGATGTATCAACTCTCTAATAAATAGGAGTTAGATCAAGACCAAATCATCGCGATGGACTAATTCACGCTCGTACTCTGGTCCAAGTTCGGCGGCGAGTTCCTTGGTGGATCGACCGAGCATCCGTGGAATTTCGGTCGAATCAAAGGCGACGAGTCCACGAGCAATGACCTGGCCATGATCGGAGATCAGTTCCACGGTATCGCCTGCCAGGAATTCGCCTTCAACGGCTGTTACACCAGCGGCTAAGAGTGAGACTCCGCGCTCTTTGATTGCGATCGTTGCGCCTTGGTCGAGAATTAACTTGCCATGTGGCGTTGCAGCATGGGCAAGCCAGAGTAAGCGAGATGGACGCTTATCGTGAATGGCATGGAAAATCGTTCCGTAATCTTCTCCCGCAATTGCACCAGTGAGTTGTTCGAGTGTCGTAAGTAGCATGGCAACGCCAGCACCCGTTGCAATTCGAGCCGCTTCAATCTTGGTGACCATACCGCCAGATCCAACACCGGATGAACCAACTCCCCCGATCTCAATATCGCGCATCACAGTGACATCTTTTACTTCTGAAATCCGCTTTGCATTGGCATGTGATGGTGGCGCGTCATAAAGGCCATCTACATCAGTAACAAGGACGAGCAGATCAGCGTTTACCAGGTGAGCGACAAGGGCTGCTAAGCGATCATTATCGCCAAAGCGAATCTCTTGAACTCCGACTGAATCATTCTCGTTGATAATTGGAGTGACATCGAGCTGTAGCAACTTGAGCAGGGTGCGCTGGGCATTTTGATAATGCGAGCGGCGCACAACATCATCGATCGTTAAAAGTACTTGTGACGATACGAGTGAATGGCGAGAGAAGGATCGGTTGTAGTCAGCGATCAATCGGCCTTGGCCGACAGATGCTGCAGCCTGTGCGGTTGCGAGATCCTTTGGACGAGCAGTGAGCCCTAATGGCGCGAGGCCAGCGGCGATTGCACCAGATGAGACGAGAACGACTTCTTTTCCATCGGCGCGGAGGCCGGCGATGGTATCGACAAGTGCATCTACAGCAGCTGAGTTAAGACCTGACCCAGCGTTACCCGTAAGAGTAGATGAACCCACCTTGATGACGATGCGATTAGCGCTCTTTACATCAGATCTGTTCATTATTCGGTCTCAATCACCGGAGTCTTAGGGTTTGCAATGTTGTACTCCCATTGCATAGAAATCTCATCATCATTGAGTTGATCGAGTGCATCTTCGACATAGCGACCAGCCCATGGTGATTCCAAGCGACGATCTGTTCCGCGTGCACCAGCGAGAAGTTCTGCGCCAGCTTCGATGGATGGCTCCCAATCAAAGATCACAGCATCATCGCCATAGCCAATGCGGACTTCATCCTTCGCCTTTGCACCCTTTTTGAAGAGTTCTTTCTCAACACCGAGCGCAGCGAGGCGATCTGCAAGATAACCAACTGCCTCTGGATTATGGAAATCAGTTTGGCGAACAAAGCGAAGTGGCTTCTCACCGAGGACGCTAAAGGAACCATCCTCATTCGCAACAACTTTGAAGCCGGCATCATTAACAGCAACAGGACGGAGAACGATACGAGTCTTCTCTTCCTTCGCTGCGTTCTTACGAGCATCTTGAATGATGCGCGCCATTGCGTAATTTAATTCAGTCAATCCAATGTGAGCCGCTGCGGAGATTTGATAGACCTCATAGCCGCGAGCTTCAAGAAGTGGCTGGACCATATCGGCCATCGCCTTGCCATCTGGCAGGTCGACCTTGTTCAGAGCAATGATGCGTGGGCGTTCGGAGAGGCCGTTTCCATACTCAGCGAGCTCGGCTTCAATGATGTCGAAATCTTTTACTGGATCGCGATCAGTTTCGAGAGTTCCACAGTCGAGCACTTGAACAAGAGCTGCGCAGCGTTCTACATGGCGCAAGAACTCAAGGCCAAGACCTTTACCCTGCGATGCACCTGGAATAAGGCCAGGAACGTCAGCAACGGTGAAGCGCGTATCGCCAGCTTGAACAACACCAAGGTTTGGAACCAGCGTTGTGAATGGATAATCAGCGATCTTTGGACGCGCTGCAGAGATCGATGCAATGACAGAAGATTTACCTGCGCTTGGGAAGCCAATGAGGCCAATATCAGCAACAGATTTAAGTTCAAGAATAAGTGTGCGCTCTTCGCCTGGCTCACCCTTCAGTGCAAAACCTGGTGCGCGACGCTTTGAAGATGAGAGTGCAGCATTTCCGAGGCCACCCTTACCGCCTTGAGCTGCGATAAAGCGAGTGCCCTGTCCAACTAAATCTGCGAGAGTGTTACCAGCAAGATCCTTCACAACAGTTCCATTAGGAACCTTGAGGATCATGTCATTTCCTTCGCCACCGTTGCAGTAATCGCCATAGCCTGGGCGACCGCCAGTTGCTTTGCGATGTGGTGAGTGGTGGAAATCTAAGAGCGTTGTGACATCGGTATCGACAACGAGAATGATGTCGCCACCACGTCCGCCATTGCCGCCATCTGGTCCGCCCAGTGGCTTAAATTTTTCGCGATGGATAGAGACGCAACCATCGCCACCATTGCCGGCAGAGGCATTGAGCGTTACGCGATCAACAAATGAAGCCATTGCCTTACCTCTCCCTTCTCAACTCTTCTTACAATCTTCTTACAATAAAAAAGCGGGCCCGCAGAGCGCGGACCCGCTAAATAAAAATCCGCTCTTTAGGCGACCGGAGCTGCAACGATGTTGACGACCTTACGACCGCGTGCGCGACCGAACTCAACAACACCAGCTGATAGTGCGAACAAGGTGTCATCCTTGCCGATACCAACCTGTGCACCTGGGTGGAAGACAGTGCCGCGCTGACGGACGAGGATCTCGCCTGCCTTTACAACCTGACCACCAAAACGCTTAATTCCGAGGTACTGCGCATTTGAGTCGCGACCATTTCGTGTGGACGAGACACCCTTTTTACTTGCCATATCGCACCTACTCTCTTACTACTTGCTGATCGCGGTGATCTTCACACGCGTAAGTTGGGAACGGAAACCTTGACGACGGCGATAGCCAGTCTTGTTCTTGTAGCGAAGGATGTCGATCTTTGGACCCTTGGTCTCTTCGAGGATCTCGCCTGCAACCTTTACGCCGGCAAGTGCCTTCGCATCAGTTGTGATGGTTGCGCCTTCAACGAGAAGAAGAGCTGGGAAAGATACAGATGCGCCAACTTTTGCATCGATACGATCGACAGTAATGGTGTCGCCGACGGCAACCTTCTCTTGACGGCCGCCTGCTTTAACAATCGCGTACACAGTGACACCTTCCTACAGTTCAAACGAGCGACCTCAGGTGAGGCCTATGGATAAGCACCGAGCTTCACTCGGGCAGAGGGTAAGGGTACGGATTTCCGCCCCTCAAGGTCAAACTGGTCCTATTTCCGCCTATTCGGGGGTAATAATTCCGGTGCTGACCGCACGACGACGCTTCCGAGCGCCTGGCTTAGCCGGGCTCTCCTCCACGACTACCTCAACCTTGGGAGCTGGGGCTTCACTCTCAGATTCAGAGCTTGTTGGCTCTTCATCATCGTAACTCTGAGGGACATAGCGCTGGTCCATATCCTTATCGAGCGCAGTCTTCTTCACTGGCTCTGAATGGATATGAATTCCACGACCGCCACATGATTCACACGTCGTTGAGAAGGCTTCAATGAGGCCCTGACCAACGCGCTTACGAGTCATCTGAACAAGTCCAAGTGAGGTTACTTCGGCAACCTGATGCTTGGTGCGATCGCGGCCGAGGCATTCAACCAATCGACGCAATACCTGATCGCGGTTCGATTCGAGTGCCATATCGATGAAGTCGATAACGATGATTCCGCCCATATCGCGCAGACGCAATTGGCGAGCAATCTCTTCTGCCGCTTCAAGGTTGTTTTTGGTGACTGTCTCTTCGAGATTTCCACCCTTACCGATGAACTTACCGGTGTTCACGTCAATAACGATCATCGCTTCGGTGCGATCGATAACGAGCGAACCTCCAGAAGGAAGGTAGACCTTGCGATCGAATGCCTTAGCGAGTTGCTCTTCAATGCGATGCTCGACGAACATATCGCGTGTACCAGTCCACTTTTCGATCTTGGTAGTGAGCTCTGGTGCAATATGTCCAAGGTAATTGTTGATGTCATCCCATGCTTCGTTGCCCTGAACAACAAGGCGACGGAAATCTTCATTGAAGATATCGCGGATAACGCGAACCGTGAGATCTGGCTCGCTGTAAAGAAGTGATGGTGAAGAGGTTGAAGGATTCTCAGCCTTCTCTTGAATATCTTCCCATTGTGCCTTGAGACGAATGACATCGCGCTCGAGCTCTTCTTCACTTGCACCTTCAGATGCGGTACGAACAATCACACCAGCTTCTTCAGGGATTAAATTCTTTAAGATCGACTTCAAGCGACTGCGCTCTTGATCAGGAAGACGTCGGCTAATACCGCTCATTCCGCCACCAGGAACATAGACAAGATATCGACCTGGCAAGCTGATCTGGCTTGTGAGGCGTGCACCCTTTTGACCGATTGGATCCTTAGTCACCTGAACAAGAACAGATTGTCCAGTCTTGAGTACGTGTTCAATTTTGCGTGGTGCGCTCTCGCTTAATCCAGCTGCATCCCAGTTCACTTCACCGGCATAAAGGACTGCGTTTCTGCCCTTACCGATATCGACGAATGCGGCCTCCATTGATGGAAGTACGTTCTGGACGCGGCCAAGATAGACGTTTCCGACATAGGAAATATTGGAGTTACGGTTTACATAGTGCTCGACCATGATCTTGTCTTCAAGAACGGCGATCTGTGTGCGATCTCCAACTTGGCGAACAAGCATCTCGCGATCAACTGATTCACGACGAGCAAGGAATTCTGCTTCAGTAATGATGGTTCCGCGACGACGTGTGAAGTCACGTGGTTCGCGGTCATAGCGATCGCGACCACCGCGGTCATTACGATCATTGCGATCACGACGGTTGTTACGGCCACTGCGATCGTTACGATCACGGTTGCGGTCAGTACGAGTTGGACGGTCATCTGCGCTGCGAGGTTCGCGGACCTTAACAACTGTTACGACACCATCTTCATCGACGGTCTCACCAGGAGTGACACCTTCACCACGGGCCCGACGACGACGGCGGCGGCGATGTGTTGAACCAACTTCTTCGCCCTCATCTTCATTGGAGATGTGGCCAGGGTCTTTCTCGTCGCTATCTGAATCATCGACATCATTCTCGTTCTCGGACTTCTGCGATCCACCACTGCGACCACGACCGCCACGACGGCGATTACGGTTGCGACGTGGTGACTCTGAATTCTCTGATGAAGAGTCATCTGATTGGGACGATGCACCATCAGATGCACCATCAGATGCACCATCAGATGCACTTGCCTCTTCTTTTGCGGCTGGCTTTGCAGCTGCCTTCTTTGTGCTCTTCTTAGGGGCAACTACTTCAGGAGCAGCCTGGAAGAGAGGAACAGGAATTGCCGCAGCCTTCTTCGTACGCTTAGGTGCTGCCTCTGCTGCTGGTTCGGCCTCTTCTACCTTCTTGGTAGACGCCTTCTCGACTTGCTCTGACTTTTCAGCGACCTTTTTTACGGTTCGCTTACGCGACTTTTTTGGCTCTGGAGCCATAACGGTAAATCCTCAATCCTTGTAATCAATCCTGGTGAGGTCTCAACTCTTTCGAGCGATCCCTTGAACCCAATGGTGAGTTCTATCTAACTAAAATCTTCGAGTTCGCGAACTTCTCGGTATTTGCGGATATCCGCAATCGAGGCGCAAAGGCTCTGCCGAAAGTATGACAGATGGCTAGCGTGATCTCAAATGCACGCTCTGAAGGAGCCCCAAGCCAACCAAATTCGCAAACATACTGGAGCCGCCGTAGGACATAAATGGCAATGGGACACCGGTCATCGGCATCAGCCCCATGGTCATTCCAATATTCTCAAAAGTTTGGAAGGCGAACCAGGCAATCACACCAATACATACCAGTCGTCCAAAGACATCTGTCGTTCGCTGGGCGATTGCAAAGGCTCGAATAAAGAAGAGACCGAAGAGCAGCAAGATGAAGCCAGATCCCAAGAAGCCGAGCTCCTCCCCTGCAACTGTAAAGATAAAGTCGGTCTGCTGTTCTGGAACGAATCGACCATTTGTTTGCGGTCCACTAAAGAGCCCGCGACCGATGATTCCACCAGAGCCAATCGTGATACGTGATTGACGGAGTTGGTAACCGCTCTGTTGCGGATCAGCTGTTGGATCGACAAATGATTGAAGGCGCTTCACTTGGTATTGATGAATTACGCCAGCCTTCACTGCAACGAAACCCGTGAGCATGCCAACTAATAAGAGTCCGATGACCCAACGGCTTGGTGCACCTGATACGCCGATGATGGCGATAACGGCAGCAGAGATAATAAGCGCTTCGCCGAGGTCGGGCTCGAGGATGATGAGCAGCATAGGAACGAGCGCCACTACGAGAGATTTAATAACATCCATATGAGTTGGCGCAGAATCTTTATCGCGCGCTTCGGCGAGCAACATCGCCATTCCAATGATGACTGAGATCTTTGCCAGCTCTGCAGGTTGCAAACTAAACCCACCAGGGAAAGAGATCCACGAACGCGCGCCATTGATCGTGGAGCCGATTCCTGGGATAAGAACTGCCACCAGCCCCAGAATTCCCGCTCCCCAGACAAAAGGCGTATAGGCGCGAAGTAATCGGTAATCGATCAAGGTTGTGCCATAGGCAAGAAGAAGTCCGATGATGATATTTAAGACATGGCGCTTGATGTAGTACTGAGGATCAAGCCCTTGGGAGGCGAACCATTGCTTCGTTGCTGCCCAAACCAGCAAGCTGCCAATTAATAAGAGCGCACCGACAGCGAAGTTGAGTTGCTTGTCATATCCCGCAATGTTGTTGCGGAAGGTTCGGGCTCTACGTCCATCACCGAATAACCGACTCATTTGTTCACCGCCTGCGCTGAGAGTTTCGCATATTTAGGGTCAACCTTTGGCAATTTAGTTGGTGGCCCACTGATCGGGAAGATCGCCTTTGTTGGATCTACCTTATTGCCAACGACGCCAAAGAGCGCGGAGTAGATATCACGTACACCAGTTCCTGATGCAACAGCACCAAATCCACCTTGGCTGACCATCATGACTACTGCATAACGTGGTGATGAGCTTGGGGCAAAGGATGCAAACCACGAGGTGTCATCCTTCGCACTGCCATTCGCATTACGACCAAGCACCTGTCCAGTTCCAGTTTTACCCGCAACGTCTACCGGGAAGTTTGCAAAGACTGGTGCCGCAGTTCCTCTGGTTGCTACCGCGCGAAGGGCGTTATGTAAAAAGGAGATATCTGCACTCGTTGCAGGGATGCGACCATTGCTTACAGGTGCGAAGGATTTGATGACTTTGCCCGCTGGTGTGATAACTGCCTTTGCAATTTGTGGCTCCCACAGGGTTCCGCCATTCGCAATTGCGGCATACATATCTGTGAGCTGTAGTGGTGTTACCAAGGTATCGCCTTGGCCGATCGCAAAGTTCACAGCATCGCCAGCACGAAGTTTATTTCCATCGAGACAGTTCTCATGAGCGATTGCAATGAGATATGGAGTTAAATCAGATGGCTTCGCACGCTTTGTGTAGTCGCAGAAGAAGGCCTTATTTGCATCGTAATAATTCTGTTTCCACTGTCGATCTGGAAGTCGTCCTGATAGTTCGCCAGGGAGATCAATACCTGTCTTCTTCCCCAGACCAAAGCCTCGTGCAGCGGTGAAGAAGTAGTCGTTCACATGTGAATGTGGATTAAGCCCGCCATCTTTAAGCCACTGATCAAAGGCGATCTGGTACCAGATCGTGTCGCATGAGACTGCGATCGCCTCTGTCATATTGATGTGCCCTTGGGATTTTGTCTCAAAGTTCTTGAAGATCTGATTACCGACTTTTAGTTCCGCTGGACAGTTGTAGAGCGAGTTCATGTTGTAGCCGGCTGCAGTCGCCGCAACGATCGAGATCGACTTAAAGGTTGATGCGGGGGCATATTCACCTTGAATCGCTCGAGATAGCGCAGGTACACCTGTTGACTCACTGAAGAGATCCTTCGCCTGTTGTGGCGTTAATCCCTTCTGCCACATATTAGGGTCATATGTCGGATACGAAGCCATCGCAAGAATTGCGCCGTTCTTCACATCCATCACAATCGCAGCACCAGAGTCTGCATGGTAACCCTGCGCCCGAGAAGCGAGCACAGAGTGAGCAAGAGCCGCTTCTGTTGCTGATTGAAGCCTGGCATCAATATTGGTGACGAGATTATTTCCCGGAGTCGGCTTTGTATTTTGAGAGACCGATGTAATCGCCTCTTTGCGATCCACAATCAGAGTCTTTACACCTGGAGTGCCACGCAGGTAATTATCGTAAACAAACTCAAGTCCAGATTTTCCAACAATCTCATTGCGGTAATAGTGGTTATTAGGATCTGCCAGATCTGTCTCTGTGACGACACCTGTATAACCCAAGACGTGAGCAGCATTCTCACCTGCAAGTGCTGGATAACTTCGGATCGGTACCGGTGCGGCATCTACGCCAGAGAAGAGCGTTGGATTCTCGAGCACCTTGAGCGCTTGCGCTTCAGTAGCAAGCTTTGTGATTGGAATAGGTTGCTGGCGCGTTCCATTCCAACAACCTGTGCGCTGACCGAGTGGCAGCTCGCCACATAGTCGAGTCTTTGTGTAGACCACATCAGGTGTCAATGAGAGCAACTTTGCCAAGCGAGCGAATACTTCAATTCCCTTATCTGGAAGGGCATCTGTTGCGCTTCGATTCACAGTGATCTGCATACCTGGACGGTCCATCGCCAGCGGTAAGCCAGAGCTATCGGTAATTGCACCACGAATCGCTGGATTCACAATGTCGCGGCTTTGAATACTGATCGCCGCGTTCTGATACTTCAGGCCACTAGCTACCTGCAGGAAGAAGAGACGCCCAAAGAGGGCAAGCATGAGCGATAAGACGAGAGTTTGAGTGACGAGCAGGCTGAGCCGAGAACGTTGATTCATATCCGCTCGCGCGATCCGATCGTTGCCTCGCGAAAGGCAGTAAAGATAGGCATCAAGAATGGCGCGATCAGCATGGTCCAGAAGAGATTTCCAGCAATCACGATCACATCTCGACGGAACGTTCCGGTTGGTTGCCCAAGCAATGAATCCATAATCAAATATGCAATAAGTGCGAGTGAGGCGCCGAGCGCCACAAATAACCCGAGGCCAACTGGGCGGCTAATGATTTCATCGACACTCTCCGCATTGACGGCGATGATGTACGAGATCGCAGTCAAGATCAGCGCCCACTGCCCGAAAGGTGATTGCGATGATGGCGAGAGATCGAGAACTAGTCCCCCGACAAAACCAAGAATGACTGCACCTGTTCTATTCTCAAGAATGACCATCAAAACCAGTGCTGCTAAATACAGTGAGAAGCCGGTGATGGGGAGATGAATTCGAGAGATCACGGTCTCTTGAATGGTAAAGATGAAGAGCAAGAGCGCCGCATTGATACCAATGCGAATCGGACTCACTTCTTCGCCTTCTTTGTTGGACTGCTAGAGAGAGATGGAGCAGGTGAAGGTGTTGGGGCACCAGGCGTCAACGACGGAGATGGTGTCGGTGTAGGTGTTACGTAAACAATAACGGTCGGTGCTGGAGTTGGGTTGATCGCCTGCTTAGGTGCAGTCGATGGTGCACTGATAACAACTGAGACGACACCAATATTTCCTAGATCGCTATAACTCTTCACAGTCGCAGTCTGGGTGAGCGTTGCAGATGTGTGATCAACAGAGGTGACTACACCGACAGGTACGCCTGGAATAAATGGACGGTTGCTATCACTGCCATTTGAGAAGAGAACGTCACCATTCTGGATATCACCAGCTGGGTCGAGCAATTGGAGCGAAAATGAATTCCCACCGGTGCCTGTGAGGACGCCAATGCTCTGATTTCGAGCAATACGAACGCCGACCTTAAAGGCTGGATCGCTCATCAAGAGAACAATTGCGGAGTGTGCTTCAACGCTCTTTACGACTCCTACAAGACCATGCTCTGAGATAACTGTCTTATCGACAGTGATGTGATCGGCTGAACCAGCATCAATAGTGATTGTCTGTGAGAAGGCAGATGCAGATCCATGGCCGATAACACGGGCGGAAACAGTCTGGTATCCCCCGCGACCGGCAAGATCGAGAACACCTTTGAGTTGCTTCAGTTGACCTGCAACATCTTTATTGATGAGCGCTTGGTTCTTCAGCTTTGCATTCTCACTCTCGAGAGCGGCAACCTTGTTCTTCTCGCCCGGGAAATTCTTAATATCGCTAAAGAAACGACCGACCGGTGAAAAGATATCGGCAACGCCCTTTTGAATGGGGGCAAGAATTGTTTGTGTCAGTGAGCGAGAACTCTTCGTTGCACCTGATCCGCGGAGATCGAGCGTAATGAAGAAGAGCGAAGTGACAAGCAGAATGACGAGCAACAACCGAGATCGGTTACCTCCGCCGCGTGCCAAAGAGCGCTCCTAGCGATCGCTATTAACGACGTGGCTCTGAGATCAAAACCTTTTCCAAGGCTTCGAACTCTTCTACGCACTTACCTGAACCCTCAGCAACAGCCATCAATGGGCGTTCACTGATATGAATTGGCATTCCTGTTTCAACACGAAGTCGCTCATCGAGTCCACGGAGAAGCGCTCCGCCACCTGTGAGAACAATGCCGCGATCCATAAGATCTGATGCAAGCTCTGGTGGGCACTTATCGAGTGTGCTCTTCACTGCATTAACGATCTGGTTAACAGGCTCTTCAAGCGCCTTACGGATATCTTCAGCAGAGACGAGGATGGTCTTTGGAAGTCCTGTTGCAAGATCACGGCCTCGAATCTCTGCATCAGGCTCACCTGGAAGCTTGTAAGCAGAACCAATAGCCATCTTGATCTCTTCGGCAGTGCGCTCACCAAGTAGGAGTGAGTATTCACGCTTTACCCAGTCGATAATTGCCTGATCAAGCTCATCTCCACCAACACGGATAGAGAGCGCCGTAACGATTCCGCCGAGGGAGATAACTGCAACTTCGGTTGTTCCGCCACCGATATCGACGACCATATTTCCCGTTGGTTCGTGGATAGGAAGTCCAGCACCAATCGCAGCAGCCATTGGCTCTTCAATGATGTAGACCTTGCGAGCGCCAGCGGCATAACCAGCATCTTTTACCGCACGCTGTTCAACGCCGGTGATACCAGATGGAACGCAGACGACGATACGTGGCTTAGCAAGATAGCGACGACGGTGAACCTTCTGAATAAAGTAACGGAGCATTCGCTCTGTTGTATCAAAGTCTGCGATCACGCCATCCTTTAACGGACGGATAGCGATGATATTTCCAGGGGTACGGCCAATCATGCGCTTCGCTTCAAGTCCAACAGCGAGGATCGCACCAGTATCTTGGTTAACAGCAACTACTGATGGCTCATTCAAAACGATGCCACGACCACGAACATAGACGAGAGTGTTTGCAGTACCGAGATCTACCGCCATATCGCGTCCAATGAAGGACATGCGGCTGGTCTTCTGGCCCTTTCCAGACTTTTGGAGATCTTCTTCGGTCACGACCTTGTTGCTGTTCATGCGAGTCCCTTCACATCTACGGCGAACCAGATACCAATTTCACGTGCTGCTGATTCGGCTGAATCAGAACCGTGAACGATATTTTGAACGACCTTTGTACCTTGATCGCGGGCAAGATCGCCGCGAATTGTTCCTGGCTCAGCAACAGTTGGATCTGTTGCACCTGCTAATTTTCTAAATCCTTCGATGACTCGATTACCTTCAGCGATGATCGCAACAACCGGTCCTGACAACATAAATTCAACGAGCGGCTCGTAGAAAGGTTTACCTTCGTGCTCTGCATAGTGAGCTGCAAGGATTGAACGATCTGCTTGAACCATTTTCAACGCAACAACGTTGTAGCCCTTTGTCTCAACGCGACGAATTACCTCGCCGATGAGTTGGCGACGGACGCCATCAGGCTTTACCAGAATTAGGGTTCTCTCTACGCTCACTGCGGCAGTCTACTTTGTAAACCCCGTAGCCTTAAATTGGGTCGGAATCCTGAGATTTCTCAGGGGAACCTTCCGCCTGCGCTATCAACGCTGCCCTTATGGCCTCACCCTTTCGACCCACCACATAGGCGCTCGCCCACAAGAATGCGAATAAGGCGCCCATGAAATACATCAGTGGGATCACCGTTCCATATGCAATGAGAGCAACTTGTACGAGTGTTCCGAGATACCAGCCGCGGATATTGCGCATCATGCCAGCGGTCACCAAACAGAGAAGGGCAATCACGCCGCCGATCCACAGTGCAGTCGCACTGTGGTTATCCATTGCAAGCAGAAGTGCAAAGCCCATTAAGAAAAATTCCATCGTTATTACTGCAGAACCTAAAACTCTCATGCTTCTGTGAACTTTCGAATGATCGCGCGCGTTTCACCTGCGGTCACCACGGAACCGGTGACGACAACTGCCGAGACACCTTCACTTACTTGATTGACGAGAGTGCACTGCTCTACTGCATATGTGATGGCAGAGCGAAGATCGTTCTCTTTAAAGACTCGCTCAGCGCCAAATACTTTGACTGCTTCCGCAAAAAGAGCATCGACAGGAAGTGCGCGTGGTGAGGAATTCTGCGTAACAACTAGGCGATCGATGACCGGCTCTAGTTCAAGGAGGACGCCATGGACATCTTTCTCGCCCAAGATCGCGAGAACTCCGAAGATCGACTCAAAATCAAACTCTGTTTGCAGTGTGCGAGCAAGTGAACTTGCGCCATGAGGATTGTGCGCAGCATCCACAATCACAGTTGGATCACGATGGAGTACTTCAATACGACCTGGCGATTCGACAGAAGCAAATGCCTGACGAACGAGATCATCATCGAGTTTTACTCCGGCAAAGGCCTCAACTGCCGCCAGGGCGACCGCTGCATTACTTGCCTGGTGAGCGCCATAGAGTGGCAAGAAGATATTGGTGTATTCCCCGTAAATTCCGTTGATAGCTAATACCTGTCCACCAACAGCGAGATCGCGACGAGCAACTGAAAATTCAACACCTTCACGGTGCGGAATTGCAGACTCTGCGATGATCTTTGCGGTGAGTACGGTTGCAGCTTCTGCAGGTTGGGCGGCGAGAACAACGTGAGATTCATGCTTGATAATGCCTGATTTTGTTAGCGCAATCTCTTCAATCGTTTCTCCGAGATACTCCATGTGGTCAAGACCAATTGGTGTGACAACTGAGACTTGGCTCTGGACAACATTTGTCGCATCCCATTCCCCACCCATACCGACTTCGATAATGCCGATATCAACTGGGAATTCAGCAAAGGCGACAAAGGCGAGAGCGGTAATTGCCTCAAAGAATGAGATCGGATGCGGCTGCTTTGAATCAACGAGATCCAAATAGAGTGCGATGTCGTTGTAAGCAGCGATCATTCCTTCAGGAGAAATTGGTTCACCGTTCAATGAGATTCGCTCTGTGAATGATTCAAGATGCGGACTTGTGAAACGACCAGTGCGATAACCAAGGGTATGCATCAAGGCATCGATCATCCGCGAAGTTGTTGTCTTGCCATTAGTACCTGTGATGTGAATGGTTGGATACGTCAGGTGCGGATCGCCCAGCGCGTAGGTAAGTGCTCTGATTCGATCAAGTGAAGGTTCAAGTCGAGTCTCAGGCCAACGCTTTAAGAGCGCAGCTTCAATGAGATCAAGTGCTTGCAGATCTTCTGGAGTGCTCATTATTCAGCCGGTAGCGCAGCGAGTGCTGCAGTCATGCGTTCGATATCAGCAGTTGTCTGGGCAAGGCGTTCACGAATCTCCGTCACGACTTCAAGTGGCGCCTTCGCCATGAAGCCCTCATTATCGAGTTTGACCTTTGCGGTTGCGCGATCTTTTTCAGCCTGCGCCAAGTCCTTCGTTAAACGAGCGCGCTCAGCCTTGACATCGATCGCACCTGATAGGTCGAACTCAATGGTGACGCTGCCGACTTCAATCTTCGATGAGAAGTTACCTTCTCCAGCATCGCAACGAACGATATGGCGAATAGCTCCTTCATAATCTGCGAGTGAACCAAGGTTTGTGAAGCGAGCGAGAATCTTTGCTGATCCCTTGATTCCTTGATCATTTCGGAAGCGGCGGATCTCGGTAATGATCTCTTGAATCTTTCCGATATTTGCCTTTGCGCTCTCATCTGCATGAGCTGCAATGGCCTCTGGCCAGGTGGCGGTAACGAGCGTCTCTTGACCGGTGAGGTTGCACCAGAGCGCTTCGGTAATGAATGGCATCGCTGGATGCATCAATCGGAGCAAGTTATCGAGAACATAACCAAGGACGCGAGCAGAGCGAGCAGCGCTCTCTCCCCCAGCAGCAAATGAGGACTTCGATAGCTCTAAGTACCAGTCGCAGAGGTCATCCCACGCGAAGTGGTAGATAAGTTCCATCGCCTTCGAAAATTCATACTTCTCAAGAAGTGCATCGGCCTCTACCAGAGTCTCGTTAAAACGAGTAAGGATCCACTTATTGATATCGTCGAGTGAATCAAACGCTGGAAGTACTCCTTCAACGGTTGCGCCATTCATCAGCGCAAAACGAGATGCGTTCCAGAGCTTTGTTGCAAAGTTACGAGCGCCAGCGATCCACTCTTCGGCGAGTGCCTGATCGCTACCAGGGTTCGCTCCGCGAGCGAGTGTGAAGCGAAGTGCATCGGAACCGTACTTATCCATGAACTCAATTGGATCAACGGTATTTCCACGAGACTTCGACATCTTCTTGCCAAAGCGATCGCGAACTAATCCATGGAGAGCGATTGTGTGGAATGGCTGAACGCCATCCATCGCAAAGAGACCAAAGAGCATCATGCGAGCAACCCAGAAGAAGAGGATGTCGTAACCAGTAACAAGAACGCTCGTTGGATAGAACTTCTTTAAATCATCAGTCTCTGTTGGCCAGCCGAGAGTCGAGAATGGCCAGAGCGCGGAAGAGAACCATGTATCTAGAACATCGGGGTCTTGTGTGTACCCGGCAGGTGGTTCTTCATCAGGACCACAAACAACGATCTCATCATTAGGACCATAGAAGACTGGAATGCGATGACCCCACCACAACTGACGTGAGATACACCAGTCGTGCATATTGTCGACCCATTCAAAGTAGCGTGGTTCGAGTTCTGCAGGTTCGATCTTTACGCGTCCATCGCGGACTGCATCTCCAGCAGCCTTTGCTAATGGTCCAACCTTGACGAACCATTGCTTTGAAAGGCGTGGCTCAACAGTTGTATCGCAGCGTGAACAGTGCCCGACAGAGTGAATATATGGGCGCTTCTCAGATGGAACGCGGCCCATCTCCTTTAACTTGGCAACGACAGCGACTCGAGCATCGAAGCGATCCATGCCATCGAATTCAGTACCAGTTCCGCGCATAACGCCATGTTCATCCATGATGATGATGAACGGCACGTTATGGCGAACGCCCATCTCAAAGTCATTGGGATCGTGCGCAGCAGTCACTTTGACTGCACCAGTTCCAAACTCTGGATCGACAAGCTCATCGGCGATGATCGGAATCATGCGGTTTACCAGTGGCAACCAAACTTCTTTACCGATCATGTGCTTATAACGTGGATCATCTGGATGCACTGCTACCGCACCATCACCAAGCATCGTCTCGGGACGTGTTGTTGCAACAGTGATCTGCATATCGACTTCACCATAGGTGACTTGAACGAATTCGCCGGCATCATCCTGATGTTCGACTTCAATATCTGAGAGCGCTGTTAAACAACGCGGACACCAGTTAATAATGCGCTCCGCGCGATAGATCAGACCAGCATCGTAAAGTCGCTTAAAAATTGTGAGGACAGACTTTGAAAGTCCCTCATCCATAGTGAAGCGTTCGCGGCTCCAGTCAACTGAATCACCAAGGCGCTTCATCTGAGCAAGGATTGAACCGCCAGATTCGGCCTTCCACTCCCAAACTTTCTTTACAAAATCTTCACGACCGAGATCATGTCGAGAGAGTCCTTGTGCAGCGAGTTGCTTCTCAACAACGTTCTGCGTCGCAATACCTGCGTGATCCATTCCCGGAAGCCAGAGAGCTTCAAAGCCCTTCATACGCTTCATGCGAGTCAGAATGTCTTGGAGAGTGTGATCGAGTGCGTGCCCGATATGGAGAACACCTGTCACATTCGGTGGCGGAATAACGATCGTAAAGGGTGGCTTCTCTGACTTTGGATTCGCCGTGAAGTATCCAGCATCGAGCCACTTTTGATAGAGAGGGGCTTCGATATCCGCAGGATTAAAACTGGGGGCTAATTCAGGGCGTTCGCTCATAAGGTGGGTAAGTCTAGAGCACGAGAAAGCGGGAGTTACGCGCTCTTCTCTTGGGTTGGCTTCTCAGCGACCTTGTCAGCCTTGCTTCGCTTTGGTCCAGATCCACGCAAGATATAGGTAGGAGCTGCTTCCTTCGCGACAGATTCAGGGGTGACAACGACGCGCTCAACATCCTTGCGGGATGGAACTTCATACATCACAGCGAGAAGTGTCTCTTCCATGATTGCGCGAAGTCCACGTGCACCAGTTCCGCGCTTGATTGCAAGATCTGCGATCTTCTCAAGTGCATCTGGGGTGAATTCGAGTTCGATGCCATCAAGGTCAAAGAGCTTCTCGTATTGCTTGATGAGTGCATTCTTTGGCTCAGTAAGGATCTCAATAAGCGCTGGACGATCAAGGTTCTCAACTGATGTGATAATCGGAAGACGACCAATGAATTCAGGGATCATTCCAAACTTCAAGAGGTCTTCTGGCATTACTTCGCCGAAGTAATCCTTGTTCTCTTTTTCAGCAGCTGATTGAAGTGTTGCATTGAAGCCAACTCCAGCTTTGCCCTTGCGGTTCTCGATCAACTTCTCTAGGCCAGCGAATGCGCCGCCAACGATGAAGAGAATGTTCGTTGTATCAATCTGAAGGAACTCTTGATGTGGGTGCTTACGTCCACCTTGAGGTGGAACAGATGCAGTTGTGCCTTCAAGAATCTTCAAGAGCGCTTGCTGAACGCCTTCGCCAGATACATCGCGAGTAATAGAAGGATTCTCGGCCTTGCGGGCGACCTTATCGATTTCGTCGATATAGATGATTCCGGTTTCAGCCTTCTTCACATCGAAATCTGCAGCCTGAATCAACTTCAGAAGAATGTTCTCGACATCTTCTCCGACATAACCAGCTTCGGTTAGCGCCGTTGCATCAGCGATTGCAAATGGAACATTGAGCATGCGAGCCAGAGTCTGAGCGAGAAGAGTCTTACCGCAACCAGTTGGGCCAAGGATGAGGATGTTCGACTTTGCGAGTTCGACGCCATCTTCCTTTTTGATTCCACCTGATTGAACGCGCTTGTAATGGTTGTAGACAGCGACTGAGAGAGATTTCTTCGCGCGATCTTGACCAACAACATACTGATCGAGGAATTCATAAATCTCTTGTGGCTTTGGAACTTCAGTGAGACCAAGGGTTGTGTTCTCTTGGAGCTCTTCGATGATGATCTCATTACAGAGATCGATACATTCGTCGCAGATATATACGCCAGGACCGGCGATGAGCTTCTTAACCTGCTTCTGCGTCTTTCCGCAGAAGGAGCACTTAAGAAGGTCTCCTGATTCACCGATACGCGTTGTCATGTGTAAAGCCTAGATCTTTTCCATCTTCTGCGCGTGAAAAAGGCCCGCTTTTTAGGCGGGCCTTTGTTCGCTTATAGGCGAATTCTTCTTTGGATCTTTATCAGACCTTCTGAATCTTTCGTGATGCAAGAACCTGATCGATGATTCCGTATTCGACAGCTTCTGCTGCTGTCAAAATCTTGTCACGTTCGATATCGCGAGAGACTTCTTCAACGCTCTTCTTGCTGTGCTTAGAGAGCATGACCTCAAGGAGTGATCGCATACGCATGATCTCAGCGGCTTGAATCTCGATATCAGATGCCTGTCCGCCACCCTCTGAATAAGGCTGGTGGATGAGAACACGTGCATGCTCGAGCGCCATGCGCTTTCCAGGTGCGCCACCCGCAAGCAAGATCGCAGCTGCTGAAGCAGCCTGGCCTAAGCAGACAGTCATGACATCTGGACGAACAAATTGCATCGTGTCATAGATCGCGGTGAGCGCAGTAAATGAGCCACCAGGTGAGTTGATGTACATCATGATGTCGCGATCTGGATCCATGGATTCGAGAGTCAAAAGTTGAGCCATAACATCGTTTGCAACGGTGTCATCGATTCCCTGACCCAAGAAGATAATGCGTTCTTCAAAGAGCTTTGTATACGGATCAAGGCGCTTGTAACCGTATGACGTCTTCTCTTCGATTGTCGGAAGAACGTAGCGAGAAGTTATCTCTTGAACGCGATCGATTGGGAAGTTCTTCATGCTGTTCCACCGCTTCCTGCTACCTGAGATGCCGACGATACGACGTGATCGACGAGGCCATACTTCTGTGCTTCTTCAGATGTGAACCAACGGTCGCGATCTGAATCTGCAGTGATCTGCTCAAATGTCTGGCCTGAGTGGTGAGCGATGAGCTCAGCCATACGGCGCTTTGTGAACATGGTCTGCTCCGCCTGAATCTTGATCTCAGTCGCTGTGCCACCGATGCCGCTCAAAGGCTGGTGCATCAAGATGCGAGAGTTAGGAAGCGCGTAACGCTTTCCTGGTGCTCCGGCAGTGAGAAGGAATTGACCCATCGATGCGGCGAGGCCCATTGAGACAGTTGCAACATCGTTCTTGATGTATTGCATCGTGTCGTAGATCGCCATACCGGCTGTTACAGATCCACCTGGAGAGTTGATGTACAAATAAATATCTTTGACTGGATCTTCAGCTGCGAGCAAGAGCATCTGTGCTGCGATTGCATTCGCCATATTGTCTTCAACCTGACCGACCATGAAGATGATCCGTTCACGAAGAAGGCGCTGATAAACCTGATCGTCGAGTGCGCCGCCATGCGAAGCTGCACCACGTGCGCTAATTGGTTCCATTGGATTCAATGTGGACCTCTCTCTATTTCCTGTTATGACAGTAACAACCTTTGGCCCGAAATGCTTCCGCAAATGGGCAGAATTAAGCGTGGGGTTGTTCGCTAGTAGAGATCGCCCGACCGAAAATCGGGATATTGCTCGCCAGATTATTCGGCTGCAGCGGCTTGCTTAGGAGCGAGAGCCTCAAGGTCAACGACCTTGCCGGACTTCGTCTTCACAGTGACGCGGCCGAGAACTCCTGCGAGTCCCTTTGCGCGAGCAACTTCAGAGACCATGGAGTTGATCTGGCCAGCTTCTGAGATCTCCTTGATGAATTGATCCGGTGTCATGCCATAACGCTGGGATGCGCGGACCAAATATTCAGTGAGTTCGTTCTCATTGACTGAGACCTGCTCGGCATCGACGATCGTGTCGAAGAGGATCTCTTGCTTGATTGCCTGGATGGTCTGCTCGGTGACTTCAGCGCGGTGCACTGCATCTTCGAGGCGGCCTTCCTTTGAAAGGTGGTCATTCACTTCATCATCAATGATGTTCTGAGGAAGTGGGATATTGATATCTGCAAAGAGCTTCTCAACCAAGAGATCACGAGCATGTGAACCCTGCTCAAGTGTCTTTACGCGTTCGAGGCGCTCTGCAACGTTCTTACGAAGTTCAGCAAGAGTGTCGAACTCTGAAGCCATCTGGGCAAATGAATCATCAAGTGCTGGAAGATCGCGATTCTTCACTGACTTAACAGTGACATCGATATCGCCAGTCTCGCCTTCAGCCATTCCAACGAGTGGTGAGCTGAAACGCTTTGACTCGCCAGCGCTGAGACCAATGATCGCCTCATCGAGGCCATCAATCATTGATGCTGAACCAATTTCATAAGAAATATCTTTTGCTACGCCACCATCAAGCTCTTTGCCATCCTTTGATGCAACGAGATCGATCGTTGCAAATAGGCCCTTTTCAGCTGGCTTCTCAACAGTGGTGAGAGTTCCGAAGCGAGCGCGAAGTGCATCTACTTGCTCATCAATTTCAGAGTCAGCAACGGCAACATCATCAACTTCAAGAGTGATCTCAGAAAAATTAGGAAGTGTGATCTCTGGACGAACATCTACTTCAACTTCGAATGAGAGCTTCTCGTTATCAACGAGCTCTTTAATATCAACTTGTGGTCGGCCAATGACCTTTACATTGTTCTCTTTTGCAGCCTCTGTGTAGAAAGTTGGGAGACCAGCATTGACTGCCTCATCGAGAACAGCTGCACGACCAACGCGCTTCTCAATCATCGCATTTGGAACGTGGCCCTTACGGAAACCTGGGATAGAGATGGATGCACCAATTGCCTTGTATGCATTAGCGAGATAAGGAGCGAGTTCTTCGAAGGTAACTTCGATCTCAATCTTGACGCGTGTGTCATTGATTTTCGCTACAGAGCTTTTCACGTATCTCCTCAGGTAATCAGACCATGTGGCCCGGATCTCGATGATGCTTTTCAAAAGGATGGTCGGGGCGGGGAGATTCGAACTCCCGGTCTCCTGCTCCCAAAGCAGGCGCGCTAGCCACTACGCTACGCCCCGTGGCGTAAGTGAGGAGTCTAAGGGGTGAAATTCCCTTCTCCTAACCGAGTCAGTAACCTATCCCCTGAACCAAGGCAGAGCCAAATTCTGGCCCCGCCCCGGTTCGCGGTAAAGTAGTACTCAGCAGGTTAACTGCACGCATGAAACTGCATGAAAATGCGGGTGTAGCTCAATGGTAGAGCCCCAGCCTTCCAAGCTGGCCATGCCGGTTCGATCCCGGTCACCCGCTCCATCTTCACCGTCCTAGGCTTGTGTAGCTTGACCAACTTCTTCAAGAAAATATGAGCCGCTTGCTGTGTAAACACCGCCTTGGCCCAGCGACAAAGTGAAATAAACCTGAAGAGCAGAAGTACCTGCACTGTTGTCGATAAGCATTTTCGCTTCCACATCTTGTTCCCAATCAGGGTCAGGAGCTCGGAGGCTTTCTGCACTACCAATCAGATAGTCAGTGAAAACATTTGGTCCAGTTCCAGAACTAACCTGATTGACGTGGGGCACAAAGTTAAGTTGAACTAACGATGAACCTAATTGCGTTCCATGAATAATCGCAGTTAATAAATAAATCTTTCCTGCGGAGAGATTAATCATTGGTGACGACGAGGTACTCGCTCCAGCCGCTCCTGAAAGTGCATGAAAGCTAAGTTGGCCATAAGTTACTTTCGTAAGCCCATTTGAGCCCGAAGGACCAGTTGCCCCAGTCGCGCCAGTGTCACCTTTCAATCCTTGAGGTCCAGTTGCTCCAGTGGCTCCGGTGTCACCTTTCGCGCCTTGCAAACCTTGAGGACCAGTTGCCCC
>Ga0214164_1000365_pt1 | contig 29724 bp, 23 predicted proteins | sample TroBogepilimnion_13_FD_153003 | JGI IMG/M metagenome (GOLD analysis project Ga0214164, IMG submission 153003) | Freshwater microbial communities from Trout Bog Lake, WI - Practice 03JUN2009 epilimnion v4 | ecosystem: Environmental > Aquatic > Freshwater > Lake > Epilimnion/Euphotic zone ...
ACCAAAATTCAATAGCCTTTTGTAAAACAGTTTTATGTCTTCCATCCGCCAAAACTAATTAAATCATATTAGTTATCACACGATTAACCGATGAGCCCTCTAAAGAAATCAACAACAAGTGGTTTGTACTCTTTCATTTGCTTCAAGGTTTGATAGAGCAGCATTCGAACGGTAGGATTGGCAGGATGGCTGAGGTTAAGAAATAAAATACCTTCAATGATTTCGTGTTCTCCGTGCAAACCGCCGCCCTCAAGGAAGGCCTGGTTCATACAAATAACCGCAAGCAGTTGTTCAAGCCGTAACAGATAATCTGAACATGAAGCTCCATCAGGAATCGCATACCAATCAGGGCAAGATATTCCTTTCACTCCGGAATACTTAGTCAATGATTGTATAACTCTATTGCATATTTCTGACGCTACAGATCCAGGGTTTTCCGCCGGGCAATTGGCAGTAATTTTTTCGAGAGATAACCGGTCTATCCTTCGGATAATATTTACAGTTATTTTCCAAAGGTTACCGGATACGTCTATCATAACCTCAAGCACGATATCCGGCATTAATTCGTTTTTTTCTGCAATTTCACAAAGCTCTTTTTCTCCATAAGATGTCCCGAAAACCGCAAATCCTTTCGATTGCATCCATGGCAATAATGTAGTGCCTGCTACATTAGTACAAAGGCTAAGCTGCTCAGACAAAAGAAGAGGAATAGCACGGCTGGCACGGCCCGGGCTATCAGCAAGCTGAATTCCTGGATTTTCATTCGCTGATTCATACACCACCGTACTTCCGAAAACGAAAATATTAATCAGTGGCTTATCTTTTGCGGGTATAAATGACGCAAAGGGAGAATTATCAGGGCACCAAAGTGGCCCTTCTACCGAAAAGATTATTACGGATTGAGCCGTCGGGCTCTTTTGGGATTCAATGGATATTCCTTTTTTTGCAATCTCATTATCCCAATATGATAGTATTTCACGCCAGTCAGGCCGTTTCTGATCATATAGCTGACTAACGATCTCATTCGCCCTATCCAGCTGGCCGAGTTCTACATATACTTTTATGAGGTTATTACCAACCCTTATACCGTGTAATGAAGCCTGAAAATGTGGCCAAACTAATTCAATAATTTCCTTTAAATAACCATTATTTCCGAGATCTCCACACATTTGCTCCAATAAATCATAAGGCACAGGGCTTCCTGCTTTTTCAACAGATTCACTATATAGCTGCCGGGCTGTGTTGATATCATTTTTCTGGAGAGCGAAACGGGCAAGCCACAATTGAGCTCTCCAGCTTTTGCTAAATGCAGCAACACGTTTGAAAGATTCAATAAAAGCAGGCTCTCCGTGACGTTCTCTTTGGATAGCAGCATACCAGTTCAGACCGTTTTCCTGATTGGGATCAATCTCAAGTGCATGCCATAATACCGATTCTGCTTTTTGATCATTGCCTTGTCGGGAATAAACTTTAGCGAGATTCGTAAGCAATACTCCATTTTCTCCGTACGATTTTATAAAATCAATAAATACTTTCTCAGCGTCACCAAGACGTTTACACTCCATGTAAAAAATGCCAAGCACAATTGCTCCTCGGGATTTGTCAGGATCAATCTGTGCTAGCCTCTCGGCAAATTTAGTCCCCTCCTCAAAAAAACCATCCTGCAATGCGGTGAAAAGCAGATTATATAATTCATCCGGATTATTTTTTGCTTTCTCCAGATTCGCGATAAGAACATCATTTTTCCATTGCTCCTTTGTCATGTAATATTCCCTGCCATATTCATCGTAGACTTTAACCTTATCAGTATCCTTTGTTGTTTTACTGCCAGGCTTCTCTTCATTGTCCGACGTTTTCTTTTTAAATAGCCGGTTGAATAAATTAATTGACATGTATTCAGGTTTAGTAGTGTAAATGTAGCTTGCAATAATTGAAATCCCCACTGGTCCAATCTTGTAACATTAAAAATAAATTGCACTGGACGAACGATTTCCCATTGCTCAATACTAAAATCATGATTGATATTAAAAGGTATCTTGCAGGTTTGTTTTTTGCCATTTATGTCTGGAAAAGATTTTAAAAGCTCTGGTCGTAAAAGAAACAGAAGATCATCCGGTAAGAACTCATCATTTATCTTTGCTGGCAGAAAAATCAGGGATAGATTTTGATGAAGATCAGGATAAATTTATTTCAAAATTACAACTTTATCAATTGGAAGGCCGTTATCCTGAAATGTTTCCTTCGGAACCCGATACGACTAGATCAAAACAATATTTTGAACAAACTGTAAATCTTCATAAATGGCTCAAAGCGAAATTATAAAACTCTTACAGTCTTATATAAGGCTGCTTAATGAGGCAGGGTTAAAAATACAAAAGGCATTTTTGTATGGCAGTTATGCTCGCAATGAAGCCAGGGCAGACAGCGATATAGATGTAATGCTTATTTCTGAAAATTTCGACAGCAATGATATAGAGGAAAAAGCAAAGGCATGGCAACTTACCCGTAAAGTTGATTTACGCATTGAGCCTTTTTCAATTGGGGCTAAACGCTTTTTTTCTGATGATGATTCTGCATTGGTTGATCAGGTGAAAAAGGAAGGAATTGAAATTGCCTTTTGAACGGCAGCATCATATATACAAGACAAGACCTGATTATTTGTGCCAGAGCAAGTGACCGGTTTCAGTAAAATGAATTTCAATCCACACCCCCATTTATTTCTTTAAAAAAACAAATGATTCCCCCACAGCAGGTTTTTTACCCATTACTTTTTACTTTTGGCTTACTTTAATCTTTCGACTAAAGACTATCGACTAAAATAAAATGGCTAAGAAACAGAATACAAGACCTGCGCCCAATACGGCGCCTGCAAAACCATATGCTAGGAATATCGGTACAGTTAGTTCAGGATCATCAACAACAACGGGTTCCAAACCTGCTACAGATTGGTTTTCGCTACCCTATCTGTGCATTGCCCTGGGGGTTATTTCTTTTCTGCTCTATATGAATACCCTGAGCCATGGCTATATACTGGACGATGTAATGGTGCTTAAGGATAATGTGCTGGTAAAGCAGGGTTTCAAAGGGATACCGGAACTGTTTGCAACGCCGCATATGAGGGGATACCTGATTATCCCTAATGATCTGTACCGGCCGCTGTCGCTGGTGATGTTTGCCATTGAGTACCAGCTTTTCGGGTTGAGCCCGGCGGTGAATCACTTCTTCAATGTGCTCACTTTTGCGGGCTGCGTGATTATGCTGTTCCTGTTTCTGAACAAATTTTTTGATGGCAAAAAAACAGCCATCGCCTTTATAGCTGCAATGATATTTGCCGTTCACCCTATTCATACAGAGGTGGTGGCCAATATAAAAAGCAGGGACGAACTGATGTGCTACTTCTTCGCGTTCTGGTCGCTGAACCTGTTTATGAACTATATGAAAAGCGGCAAAATGCTGCAACTGGCGCTGGGGTGCGCGGTGCTGTTTCTCTCCTTTATATCGAAAGAAACGGTGATTACCTTCCTGGCCATAATACCGGTGCTGTTTTTCATTTACTACAACGAAAACAAACAAAGGGCGTTGTTTATAACCGGCGGAACGGTGGTGGTATTCGGGATTTTCATGGTTATACGGACAGTGATACTGAGCAAGTATAATGCCAATCAGCCGGCAGCAGTTGATTTTATGGATAACGCACTGGCCGGCGCACCGGGCATAGCTTCAAAAATAGCCACTGAGTTTTTTGTACTGGGCAAGTACCTGAAACTTATGTTTATACCCTACCCGCTCCTGGCCAATTATTCGTTCAACAGTATTCCGTTTGTCGGGTTTGGAGATATCGGAGCGTTATTATCCATAGCTGCCTATGGCGCACTGGCGTTTCTGGGCATTACCCGCTTCATCAAAAACAAAAAAGACCCATGGGCCTTTGCCATACTGCTGTATCTGGCTACCCTTTCGCTGTTCAGTAATTTCCCCTTCCTTATGGGCGCTGAGATGGCCGAAAGGTTTGCATTCTTTGCTTCTACCGGCTTCTGCCTGGCAGTGGCGCTGGCTATTGAGCAGTGGATCATAAAGACAGATGCCACCAATATACTGAGCCTTAAAGCCACCAAAACTCTGGCCATACTGGCGCCGGTGGTACTGGTATTCGGAGGCATGAGCTTTGCCCGAAACACCGACTGGAAAGACGAATATACCCTATACAAAACCGATGTGGAAAAGAGCCCGGAAGACAGCCGCCTGTATCAGTACCTGGCTACCGCAATAGCTGAAAATATGTATCCTGAAGAGCCGGACTCCAACAAGCGCAAAGCAATGGATAAGGAGAGTATCGGTTATCTGCAGAAAGCGCTGGCTATATATCCCGATTTTGCTGAGGCGCATGTGGAACTGGGCCGGCTTTATGAACGCGCGCATATGTATGACAGCGCCGTAGTGCAGGATACCCGGGCGCTGGCACTGAAGCCGTTTAACGCGACAGCCAACAACAATATGGGCAGTGTGATGATAACGCTGGGCAGGTACCAGGAATCAATACCCTACCTGAAAATGAGCATACAGGGCAATCCGAATTTTAAATTTGTTTACCTGAATCTGGCCCGGGCCTACAAGCAAATAAAACAATACGACTCGGCAGCGCCGGCCTATATACAGTTGCTGGCATTCGATCCGGGCTATGCAGACGGACAAAAAGAACTGGCTACAGTGTACTTTTTGCAGCAGAAATACGATTCGGCAGGGGTGCACTTTAAAATTGTGTGCGACCTGATGCCCAATGACCCTGATGCATTCAACAACCTGGGAGCAGTGTACCTGAATGGTAAAAACTTTGCAAAAGCAATTGACCAGTTTAAGAAAACAATTGCTCTTAATCCCAATTATATGAATGCCTACTCTAACCTGGGCAGGTGTTATTACTTCACGCAGCAATACCAGCCGGCTATTGATATCTTTAATAAAGAACTGAGCATTGACCCCAAAAACGGAAGGGATGTGCCCTACATTGCGCTCTCTTACCAGAAGATGGGCAAGATGGACCTGGCAAGGCAATATGAAGCAGTGGCCAAGAAGATTTATGCTGATTTCAAGCTGGAGTAACATAACATACCCGAAACAGGATCAGGAATATGCCACAGGAAGATAAATTTAAAAGAGAAATAGACCGTATAGGGCTGGTACTGGCAAAACTACTGGACCTGCTGCTGGACAAAGGGCGATTCAGTAATGAGGAGGTAGCGCATTTTATGCAGCAGTGCAAAACAGCTCTGAACATAGATATAGATGAATTCCTGCACATGGATAAAGAGGCAGGCCTGGATTTACTGATCAAAGACCATCAATTCAGCAACGAAAATCTGCGCAATTTCGGGCATATGCTTTATGATCTGGCCCATAAAACCGATGATGAAAACCAGAAGGAATTATTGCTCAATAAAGCCCTGCATATATACGAATACCTGGTAAACAACAGCAAGGGCACATTGTACCTTGATGTATTGTACCGGATGAAGGAATTACAATAACCAAAAAACAGCCGAAAGAAAATACCGGCTAATTCAGCCTGTCGTGCTGGTTGTAGGTATCATGGGTGTTCCACCATTTGGTTTCTCTCCATCTGCCAGAGAATGGCATGATGATCCACGACAAATAAAAATTGGACTGAGAAATAATCTTAAAAGGACCATCTGTTTTGCCGGGTATAGCATGATTAACTTCCAGCAAATTAACATCGCCTATGGTGTACATAAACCTGAATTTGGTGCAAATCAGGAAATTCTCTGCAACCTCAGCTTTTAAATAGGGAGCACAGTTAAAGGCATAACCAGTATGCTGCAGCGGATCATTGGCCAGGCTGGTAATACTTACCTGTGGTATAAATCCTGCCCCAAACGAAGCACCCAAACCCAGGCGCCTTGATTCTATGGCATCGCAACCCACTTTCCATTCCAGGCCCACCGGCAGGCCTATCTGCATAGTGCTGGCGGTAAGTAGTGGTGTGGGAGCGGTATAGTCGCTTTGCATATTCAGGCCTGGCCAAGTAGGCATATTCAGGTTCAATCCAATATCGAATGCCCAAAGGCTGATGTGGCCGGTGGCTTTGAAGGGAATGGATGTACCTATATACCCTCCCAGGTTGGGTAGTGCTATAGCATGTGTAACATCTACATCGCCCTGACCCGAACCATAAGGGCCAATAGGAACCGTACCGGCGAATTCCCCTGAAGATATCACCTGGTAGTGAATACCTATCTCATACCTTCCCAGATCCCTGAAATAACTGAAGAAAGGATCGAGTTGGTACAGATACTGAGCCCGCCCTGTCATAGACGATCCCAGTAAAACAAGAGCAATAAGTAATACCGGCTTTTTAATGAAATTCATATCTGGCGCCATTTGGTTGTAAAAATATAAAAATACTGTTAAAAAAAGATACTCTTTTCGTTCTGAATATTTTTTGTTCAAAAAACCAAAGGATTATAGGGCTGTAAACCATAAAGCAGGGTTTTTAACTAATTTTACCCATCAATGATTCTGCCAACAGTATATATAGGCGCTACAGCCGGAAAGGGCCGTGGTATTTTTGCCAAAGCAACCATAAAAACCGGCACGGTTATAGAAAACTCCCCGGTAATAGTACTGGCCCCAACCGACCGCAAACTGCTGGACCAAACCCTGCTACACGATTATATCTTTGAATGGCAGCCCGAAGGCCAGGAACTGTGCTGTATGGCCCTGGGATGGCTGCCTCTCTATAATCATTCCTACCTATCCAACTGCGAATACTTTATGGAGTATGACGAACAAACCATGTATATACAGGCCATACGCGATATTAAGCCCGGCGAAGAACTTACTATAAACTACAATGGCGACTGGAACAATGAGGCAAAGGTGTGGTTTGATGCGGTATAGGGGTGGTTGGTTGAGTAAGAAAGTTTTTTACTGATGCTGGTCGGTAGCAATACAAGGTTCAGAGTCGAGTTTTAGCAATTTCGCAAGTTTACCCGGCGCTACCCCATTAATTGAGCATGGTCTTCCTAAATTAAACAAACAACATTGATCAAGGTCTCCCATCGCCCCTCATAGACCCTCAATATTCAGATTGCTGTATCTATGCACAAGACTACAAAACCATACCTCCATGCCGTTGAGCTGAGATCTGCCACTACTCTGTGACCTCTATAACTCAGCCACAAGATTGCAGTCTTCAAATAATGCATTATTCGCAGATGAGCTTCGCTGGTGCCCTTGCAGGCATGCCTCGATAAACAGGAAAATAACTTCGCAACATTGTAGGTATTATTTTGAAAGCTTTACTAAGAATAATAAAGGCGCCCTTTAGGAGCGCCTTTAAAGTTAATTTATAATACAAATTATCTGGTAATGGAAAATTTAATCAACTTTTTATCATTGCCCAGATTCAATCTCATTATATACGCACCCGATGAAATCTGGGCTCCCAGGTTAATAGCTTTATTTATTGATCCATCAATAATATCCGCTTCATCTTTGTAAACAACTTCACCCAGCACATTAATAACTTCTAAGGCGGCGGTTTTTGCAGTTGAATTGGCAATAATGCCACTTAAAGTAAAATTACCATTATTCGGATTAGGGCTTAGGTTAAGGTTTGTTGCTTCCTGGTTGATTGCCAATACACTATTTGGCGATTTTTTCGGACCACAAGCATCTACACTTATATTGGCAATAATCTGATCTGTACATAAGCCTCCGGTAGCTCCAGTAAAGCCCCATTGTACAGCCGCAGGAGGTGTTGGCGTACCAAAAATTGTCATCATGCTTACCGCCGAAAGAGTTGTAGTTGTTCTTAAATGACCATCTACTATTACATTCATTATATATGTTGAAGGATCCCAGGTAATTGCATAAGCATGAAATATATTATCCTGGATAGTTGTTGTGCCTACACCCGGTATGATTTTCGCAACTGAAGGAGTGCCTATGCTCGCCAAAGAACCATTACATGATATCTGAGTATGATCTGAAGGTATGTCATTAGAAAAACAGGGTAAATAATTATTATTAAAAATATCAAACTCAACTGCTAAGGAATGCTGATAAGCTGGATTAGCAGATATCACGGTACAAGCAGGATTGATTGGATCATAATATCCAAGATAAGCAGATGTACCATTTGGAAGTGTACCAGGATTGATATTCATGCCAAAAACAACTGCAAATCCATCAGCTCCTCCTGGTCCCATATTTTCTTTTGCAGCGAAATTGACTTGAAAACAATAATTAAAATTCAGGAACTGTGGTGTCATTGGGGCCCCGGCTGAGTACAGGCCATTTGCCCATATTGCTCCAGCCACAAAGGATGGACAACCTCCTAGGGGGGGTAAATTATACATACCTGTTCCAAGACTGGTAGCCACTCCCTGTGTGGTAAATTGGGCGTTTGCAAAAATGCTAGCAGACAGCATAAAAGTAAGTAATGTTATTTTTTTCATTTTGTTTAGTTTTTTAAGATTAAAAAATAATTTCACTGCAATCTACCCTTGTTAAGCCCTCTTTAACAATTAAACCTAACCAACGGGAGATATAACTAACCAACGGGAATATTATTTGATAATCAAACAATTAAGGGCATAAAAAAACCGCCCATTTCCGGGCGGTCTCTTATTATTCATTAAGCAATTGAGCCATTAAGCCATTGCGCATTCAAATTATTCTTCTTCGTCAAACTGGAGTACATCGCGGTTAGCCTGCAGCAGTTCAAACTCTTCTTTAGAACCCACTACCAGGTCATCGAACTCACGCATACCGGTACCGGCAGGGATGAGGTTACCAGTGATAACGTTCTCCTTGAGGCCGAGCAGGTAATCAGATTTACCGTTGATAGATGCCTGAGACAATACCTTGGTTGTTTCCTGGAACGATGCGGCAGATATCCAGCTTTGCGTGCCCAGAGATGCCTTGGTAATACCCAACAGCATAGGTGAAGATGTAGCCGGATTTGCATCACGGAATTCTACCAGCTTCTTATCGGCCCTGCGCAATCCGCTGTTTTCTTCACGGATCTCACGGAGCGTTACGATCTGGCCGGGGTGCATCTTATCGCTTGCGCCTGATTCGGTTACCACCTTCTTGTCATAGATCCAGTCGTTTTCGTCCATAAACTCAAACTTATCAACTGTATCTTCTTCCAGGAACTTGGTATCACCCGGGTCAACGATATTCACCTTACGCATCATCTGGCGAACGATCACCTCAATGTGCTTGTCATTGATCTTCACACCCTGCAGGCGATAAACCTCCTGTATTTCATTTACCAGGTATTCCTGCACCGCAAACGGCCCCTTGATTGACAGGATATCGCTTGGCGTAGTAGCTCCGTCAGACAGAGAAGTACCTGCTTTTACGAAGTCGCCGTCCTGCACCATGATATGGCGGGTAAGCGGCACCAGGTATTTCTTAACCAGTCCTTCGCGCGACTCAACCACGATTTCGCGGTTACCACGTTTCACATTACCAAATCCTACCACACCATCTATTTCAGCTACCACGGCGGGGTTACTAGGGTTACGTGCTTCAAACAGCTCCGTTACCCGTGGCAGACCTCCCGTGATATCGCGGCTACGGCCCATTACACGTGGTATCTTTACCAGTACCGTTCCGTTGGCTACTTCATCATCAATATTGACAACGATATGCGAACCTACCGGAAGGTTATACATTTTCTGGTCTTTGGCTCCGTCAATGTATATGGATGGTATCTTGGTTTTATCTTTTGTTTCTATTACCACTTTCTCGCGGTGACCAGTCTGCTCATCAGCCTCTTCACGGTAAGTTATACCTTCTATAACCGCATCAAAACGAACCTTACCTGAAATTTCAGAAATGATTACCGCATTGAACGGATCCCAGGTACAGATCACATCTCCCTTAACCACTTTCTTGCCATTAGCAACCCTCAGCAACGAGCCATAAGGTATGTTGTTGGTGATCAGCAGGCGGTCATTGGCCATATCCACAATACGCACCTCACCTGTACGGCCTATTACCACGGTCTGATCAGCGCCTTCAGCATCTTTGTACTTGGTAGTACGCAGACCATCGAACTGAATAGTACCATCGAAACGGGCAGTCAACTGAGACTCGATAGCTGAAGAACCCGCAACACCACCCACGTGGAAGGTACGCAGGGTAAGCTGTGTACCCGGCTCACCAATGGACTGTGCAGCAATAATACCTACTGCATCGCCCTTCTGGGTCATGTAGCCGGTTGCAAGGTTCTTACCATAACATTTGGCACATACTCCCCGGCGGCTTTCGCAGGTAAGCACAGAACGTATTTCAACTGTATCAATAGCGCTGTCTTCTATCCTTTTGGCAACATCTTCCGTAATTTCTTCACCGGCATTGGCAATCAATTCTTCCGAAATCGGATCATAAACATTATGCAATGATGTACGGCCTAAGATACGGTCATACAGTGGTTCAACTATTTCTTCATTATCCTTCAGGGCCGATGTAGCAATACCACGCAGTGTACCGCAATCTTCGCCTGTGATAACTACATCCTGTGCCACATCCACCAGACGGCGTGTGAGGTAACCCGCATCCGCAGTTTTAAGGGCCGTATCCGCAAGACCTTTACGGGCACCATGGGTTGAGATGAAGTACTCCAATACGCTCAATCCTACCTTAAAGTTGGAAAGGATCGGATTTTCAATGATTTCTGATCCTGATGAACCACTACGACGAGGTTTAGCCATCAGACCTCTAAGTCCGGCAAGCTGCTTAACCTGCTGTTTAGATCCACGCGCACCTGAATCAAGCATCATATACACAGAGTTGAAGCCCTGCTTGTCTGCTGCCATTTCACGAATCAGCGTTTCAGTTACACGGGTATCCACACGCGACCATACATCAATTACCTGGTTGTAACGCTCGTTATTGGTGATGAGACCCATGTTGTAGTTTTCCCAGATTTCATCTACCTCCACCTGAGCATTTTCTACCAATTTCTCTTTAATATCCGGAACGGTAAGATCTTTAATGTTGAACGACAATCCACCACGGAACGCTGTACGGAATCCGAGGGTTTTAATATCATCCAGGAAGGCAACAGTTTTCGGAATGTTGGTATTCTTCAATATCTGGCCGATGATTTCGCGCAAAGACTTCTTGGTAAGCAGTGCGTTTACAAAGCCATTCTCCTTAGGAACGAACTGATTGAACAGTACACGGCCCACGGTAGTATCTATCAGCTTAACAACAATACTGCCATCTGCCTCACGCACATTGGCCCGAACCTTGATCCAGGCATGAAGATCAGCCTTACCTTCGTTATGTGCAACTATTACTTCTTCTACACTATAGTAAGCCTTGTTCTCGCCTTTTACCTTTTCAGTTTCGGTTGATTTCTTGCCTTTAGAGATGTAATACAGACCAAGTACCATGTCCTGAGAAGGAAGGGTGATTGGCGTACCATTCTGAGGGTTAAGAATGTTGTGAGAAGCCAGCATCAGTACCTGTGCTTCTACTATAGCAGCATTGCTCAACGGCACGTGAACGGCCATCTGGTCACCATCGAAATCCGCATTGAACGCCGAACAAACCAGAGGGTGAAGCTGAATTGCTTTTCCTTCAATCAGTTTAGGTTGGAATGCCTGTATAGATAACCTATGCAGCGTGGGTGCACGGTTCAGCATGATCGGGTGGCCCTTCAGTACATTCTCAAGGATATCCCAAACCACAGCTTCCTTACGCTCCACCAGTTTCTTCGCACTCTTAACCGTTTTTACTATACCTCTTTCAATGAGCTTGCGGATAATAAACGGTTTGAACAACTCAGCCGCCATATCCTTTGGCAAACCACACTCATGCAGTTTCATTTCAGGGCCTACCACGATTACCGAACGACCAGAGTAGTCAACGCGTTTTCCCAAAAGGTTCTGGCGGAAACGGCCTTGCTTACCCTTCAGTACATCGGACAATGATTTCAACGCACGGCCACCTTCTGCCTTTACGGCATTCGATTTACGGCTGTTGTCAAACAATGAATCCACAGCTTCCTGCAGCATACGTTTTTCATTACGTAAGATCACTTCGGGAGCCTTGATTTCTATAAGTCTTTTCAGACGGTTGTTACGGATAATAACACGACGGTAAAGGTCATTCAGATCGGATGAGGCAAAACGGCCACCATCCAGCGGAACCAACGGACGCAGTTCGGGCGGAATAACAGGAATATACTGCATTACCATCCACTCCAGCCTGTTCTCAATACGGGTATTGGCATCACGGAAAGCTTCAACCACACTCAGGCGTTTCAGGGCTTCCTGCTTACGCTGCTGTGAAGTTTCGTTGGCTGCCGAGTTACGCAGATCGTAAGATAAAGCATCCAGATCAATGCGCGACAACAGCATGTGAACTGCTTCAGCGCCCATCTTCGCTATGAACTTATTCGGATCTTCATCTGGCAGATGCTGGTTGTCCTTGTGCAGGCCATCCAGTATTTCCAGGTATTCATCTTCAGTAAGCAATTGCTGTGCAGTATCTTCCGAATCTTTCAGGTTCAGTTTGGTCCTGATCATTTCTTCAGCTTCACCTGCGGCAACAACCACATAGCGCTCGTAATAAACGATGCTCTCCATTTTCTTGGAGCTAACGCCAAGAAGGTAGCCTATTTTATTCGGAAGGCTCTTGAAATACCAGATGTGAACTATAGGCACCACCAGCTTGATGTGGCCAAGGCGCTCACGGCGCACTTTCTTTTCTGTTACTTCAACACCGCAACGGTCGCACACGATACCCTTATAACGGATACGCTTGTACTTACCGCAATAACATTCATAATCTTTTACCGGCCCGAATATTTTCTCGCAAAACAAACCATCACGTTCAGGCTTGTAAGTACGGTAGTTGATTGTTTCAGGCTTCAATACCTCTCCATAAGAACGGTCAAGTATTACATCCGGAGATGCAAGGCTGATGGTGATTTTTCCAAATCCCGGTCTTGGGCGATTATTTTTTTTTACTGCCATTTTTTTTAAGTATTAAGTAGTAAGTCTTAAGTCTAAAGTTACATCATAAGGAATTATATAAACCGAGAGTCATTCGCTGAATCTCATTTAAATCTTTTATTAATTCCTTATGACGTTCCTCACCAATAAAATTTAATTTTCTACCAATTATTATTTGCGTTTCTAATTCGTAAGAAGAACCTAACGCAATAGTCAGGTGATTCTTAAAAACTGCTACAGAATTGCGACCAGCCCCTTCCGAAATATTGCTCGGTATCGAGGTGCCTGCTCTCTGCATTTGGCTAACCAGATTGTAACGTTCACTATCAGGAAAACAATTTGTTACTTCGTAAATCTTAACAACAAAATCTACTGCTTTTTGCCAAACTATCAACTCCTTAAAGTTATTCATTCCAATTTCATCTTTTTTATCAGGTCTAAACTTTAGACTTAATACTTTAGACTTTAGACTGATTATTCAAATTTCAATTCTAATCCTAATCCGCGAAGTTCATTCACCAATACATTGAAGGACTCTGGTATACCGGCTTTAGGTATATTATCGCCCTTAACGATTGCTTCATAAGTCTTGGCACGGCCAACGATATCATCCGATTTCAAAGTCAGCAATTCCTGCAGGATGTTCGATGCTCCATATGCCTCGAGCGCCCAAACCTCCATCTCACCAAAACGCTGTCCGCCGAACTGTGCTTTACCACCCAATGGCTGCTGCGTAATCAGACTGTAAGGCCCGATAGAACGTGCGTGCATCTTGTCATCAACCATGTGATGGAGCTTGATGATGTAGATGATACCCACAGTCGCTTTCTGGTGGAAGCGCTCTCCTGTTTCACCGTCATACAGATAAGTATGTCCGAAGTCAGGTAATCCTGCCAGGTTAATCAGGTCTTCAATTTCCTTTACAGAAGCTCCATCAAAGATCGGTGTAGCATAACGCTGACCCAATTTCTCACCTGCCCATCCGAGGATGGTTTCATATATCTGACCAAGGTTCATACGGGAAGGTACACCCAGCGGATTCAATACCACATCCACCGGAGTTCCGTCTTCCAGGAACGGCATATCTTCTTCGCGCACTATCCTTGCCACAATACCTTTGTTACCGTGGCGACCCGCCATTTTATCACCCACCTTCAGCTTACGCTTGCTGGCCAGGTAAACTTTAGCCAGTTTCAGTACGCCTGCAGGTAACTCATCACCAATACTGAGGTTGAATTTCTCCCTCTTGTAGCGGCCCAGTTCTTCGTTGAACTTGATATTAAAGTTATGCAGCAGTTGGTTGATCAGGTCATCAGTCTCCTTATCGCCTGTCCAGCCCAGTGGATTCACATTCTGGTAATCGATAGAACTGAGTGTTTTGGAATTGAACTTTCCTCCCTTGCTAAGTACTGTTTCACCGAAATTATTGGTTATGCCCGATGAAGTTTTCTCCCTCAGCAAAATCAGCAATTTCTCATACAGGAAATTCTTAAGGTCTTCCAGGTTCTTTTCGTGAGTTTTTTCGATTTTCTCCATCGCTGTTTTCTCACGCACCTTTGAGTTCTTGTCTTTCTTGGCACGCTGAAACAGCTGCTTGCTGATAACAATACCCTCAGTTCCGCTCGGAGCCTTCAGAGAAGCATCTTTTGCATCACCGGCTTTATCACCAAATATCGCACGGAGCAGTTTCTCTTCAGGTGTCGGATCAGTTTCTCCCTTTGGCGTAATCTTACCAATCAGGATATCACCTTCACCCACATGAGCACCTATGCGAATAATACCATACTCATCCAGATCCTTGGTAGCATCTTCACTTACGTTAGGGATATCTGCAGTCAGTTCTTCTTCACCCAGCTTGGTATCGCGCACTTCCAGTTCATACTCATCTATATGCACAGATGTGAACCAGTCTTCACGCACCACCTTTTCATTGATCACAATCGCATCCTCAAAGTTGTAACCCTTCCATGGCATGAATGCTACTTTCAGGTTCCTTCCCAGTGCCAGCTCACCATTCTGGGTAGCATAGCCTTCTGTAAGGAAATCACCGGTTTTCACCTTCTGGCCTTTACGAACGCTCGGACGAAGGGTCATTGCGGTGCTCTGGTTGGTTTTCTTATACTTGGTAAGCGTGTATATTCTCAGGTCATCTTCAAACGAAACGAGCCTTTCTTTTTCTCCACGGTCATAACGCACATGTATATGATCTGCGTCTACATACTCCACTACCCCATTGCCTTCTGCATGAATCTGGATACGAGCATCGCGGGCTGCCTTAGCTTCAAGCCCGGTACCTACAATAGGCACCTGCGGAATAATCAGCGGAACAGCCTGGCGTTGCATGTTTGATCCCATCAGCGCACGGTTGGCATCATCATGCTCCAGGAAGGGGATCAGTGATGCGCTCAGCCCAACGATCTGGTTGGGAGCCACATCCATGTATTCTACTTCATGCGGATCAAGGATCGGGAAGTCGCCTGTCTGCCTGGATTTAATTTTATCTTCCAGGAAGTTGCCCTTATCATCCATAGGCACATTGGCCTGCGCAATCTTGGCAAGATCCTCTTCTTCAGCGCTCAGGAACCGGAAATTCTTCAGATCCACTTTACCTTCTCTTACTTTGTGATAAGGTGTTTCGATGAAACCCATATCATTGATCTGCGCATGAACGCAAAGAGTAGAGATAAGTCCGATGTTTGGTCCCTCAGGTGTTTCAATGGTACACAGGCGGCCATAGTGGCTGTAATGTACGTCCCTTACCTCAAAGCCAGCACGCTCCCTGCTCAAACCACCCGGACCAAGCGCCGAGATACGGCGTTTGTGGGTGATCTCAGATAACGGATTGGTCTGATCGAGGAACTGCGATAACTGCGAAGTACCAAAGAACGAATTAATAACAGAAGAAAGGGTACGCGCATTGATCAGGTCAATTGGCGTAAACACCTCATTATCACGCACATTCATACGCTCGCGGATGGTACGTGCCATACGGGCCAGACCAACACCGAACTGGGCAAACAACTGCTCACCCACAGTACGAACGCGACGATTGCTCAAGTGGTCAATATCATCAATATCGGCCTTACCATTGGTAAGTCGTACCAGGTACTTAATGATCGAAATGATATCTTCCCTGCTCAGAACTTTCGTAGTCAGGTTGATATCCAGGCCCAGTTTACGGTTGATCTTGTAACGGCCAACTTCACCCAGGTCATAACGCTTATCGCTGAAGAACAGTTTTTCAATGATACCACGTGCTGTTTCATCATCCGGAGCATCAGATCCGCGCAACTGGCGGTAGATATGCTGAACTGCTTCCAGCTCAGAGTTGGAAGTATCTTTATTTAAGGTATTGTAGATGATGGAGTAATCGCCGCTCACTTCTTCTTTCTGCAGGAAAACGGTTTTAATACCCATTTCCTGAACCAGTGTAGCATTGTCTTCATCCAAAATGCTGTCGCGATCGAGCACCACTTCATTACGCTCGATAGTTACTACTTCACCGGTGTCCTCATCCACGAAATCTTCCGTCCAGCTGCGCAGCACGCGTGCAGCAAGTTTACGGCCAATGTGCGGTGCCAGGCTCTTTTTATCCACCTTTACCTCATCGGCCATACCGAACAGGTCGAGGATGTCTTTATCTGTTTCATAACCTATTGCACGGAGCAATGTGGTTACCGGGAATTTCTTTTTACGGTCAATGTACGCATACATTACATTGTTAATATCTGTAGCGAACTCCATCCATGCACCCTTGAACGGGATAACACGGGCGCTGTATATCTTGGTACCATTAGGGTGAACACTCTGGCCGAAGAACACACCCGGAGACCTGTGCAGCTGCGAAACCACCACACGCTCAGCGCCATTGATCACAAAAGTGCCCCGCGGGGTCATGTAAGGAATATTGCCCAGGAACACATCCTGAACAATAGTTTCAAAATCCACATGCTCTTCGTCGTTACAGCTTAGCTTCAGCTTGGCTTTCAGGGGAACTGAATAAGTCAGGCCGCGCTCCATACACTCGTCGATGGTGTAACGGGGCGGATCAATGAAATAATCCAGGAATTCCAGTACGAAGATGTTCCTCGTATCGGTGATCGGAAAATTCTCCTTGAAAACCCGGAATAATCCTTCGTTATTACGCTTATCCGGCGTAGTTTCGAGCTGGAAAAAGTCCTGGAATGACTGGAGCTGAATTGCCAGCAGGTCGGGGGTAGCTGATGCATCGTGTAACTTTCCGAAGTTCACACGCCCGGATGCTGTCTTTTTTTGTGGTGTAGCCATACTATTTTTTTACTCCTTTTACAAACAAAAAAATCCTGATAGTTAAGCTGGGCCTAACTTTCAGGCAATGGTATTAACAGGAAATGGTCAAAATAAATTTTTGCACGTAATTGTACCTCTGGGAAAAAGGATGGCAAAGATACCGCATGTGCATCAATTAAGCAAAAAATATTCCAAATTTTGTGTGAAAATTGAAAAACTTCCGGAAAACCAGTAAAATAGCCTAAAATTAATTTTTTGATAATGCATTTTTAACCTTCCACTCCCCTTTTTTCGGCAAAAAATCAATGCTGGCGGGCATTTCAGACAATAGTTAAATTTAAGTTAAAATTTAAATTTTGTGTTAAAGTTTTCACAATAATTTTGATATAATTGCTTTATTATTTTGTTATTACTGCACTTGCTTAAATATTCCTTCGTTATTCACTTATCCAAATGCCGGTGGAAATATTATTTTTTAAATTTCTTTCAAACACAAAAAAACCGCCTGAAATAGTTCAGGCGGCAAAATAAATGTTTAAATAAAGCTATATTAATATCTTTTTGCGGTAAATGTTCCACCGGTTACAGCAGTTCCATCTGTACAAACAAAGGAGAACGTACCAGATATAACAGTAGAAGTTACTGATGATATGGTCAACGTACCGGTTTTTGCCATTTTTACGTCAGTGAGCGCTGAGGTCGGGAAATATTCAAGAGTCAGACTAGGAAATACTGCAGTAGTATCGATTGTAAACGTTCCAGTTGTAGTGTAGTTAGACATCTGAAGCGTAATGTTAGGAAACGTTGCTGTAGTTCCACTTCCACCATAACCATATATAGTTAGTAAAGTAGAATTAATATTACCTAAACAATTAGTTACACTGAATGCAGTACTACCCACAGTAGCTTTCATTGTATATGACGGGCTGCTGCTGCTTTTCTTACTGCAACCAGCAAATACGAACAGGCCAATCATTGCGATAGCCATAATGCTCAAAATTTTCTTCATAAGTTGATTTTTTTTGCGAAAGTATTGATTGAAATTTCAGAAACAAATAATTTCGCAAATATTTTACAAATAATTTTTAATGTAGCATAAATTATTATTTTTCAGTTAATAAAAATGTAAACACTTAAATAATTAACCATATATATTTATCATTTTTACCACTTTTAGCTCCAATTATAACAAAGCACTATAAAAATTCAGTAGTCAAACTAACTGTATCCGCTTAATTTTGAACAATTATCAATTGAATTCATGAACAGGCTGCGTCGCTTATTGATCATATTGCTTTCTGTAGCCACCGGCGCATTATTCCTCTATTCAGCCTATACCAAACTCTTCCCTACTATCCAGTCGTTTGAGTATACCATGGTGGAATTCACACACATACCACTGATGTATGCCAAAATAGCCGCGCGGTTCTTTGTAGGGCTGGAGGCCGCATTGGGAGCACTGATGGTACTGCACTTTTTTGGTAAAAGTAAGTGGGTACTGAAAACAGCCTTTGGATTGCTGGTATTTTTCAGCCTGTTCCTGCTCTACTTATGGATAAAAGCCGGCGACAATGTAAACTGCGGTTGCTTTGGCGATGCCATATGGATGCGTCCTTCCGTATCGTTATTAAAAAATATTTTCCTGCTGGGCATCATCGGTCTGCTGCTGCGCAAAGCCAGGGGCTTTAACTTCAGATGGGCAGATATAGTATCCCTGCTGCTGCTTGCTGGCACATTTACCACCCTGTACCTGGTATTCCCGGTTTACGAAGTATACAAAATGAGCCTGAAACCCATTTATGCGGATGCCCGATGGGCCCCTGCCACCGACCTCACCAAGGGCAAGCACATAGTAGCATTCCTCAGCCCCTCCTGTATGCATTGCCGCAAGGCTGCGCTCAAAATGCACGAGATGATGCTCAAAGACCCGGCAATACCCTTCTTTATGATTCTGGGCGGAGTAGAAAGCGATCTTACCAGTTTCTGGAAAGACACCCAGGCCCAGAACATACCCTATACCCGCCTCAAACGGGAAGAATTCCTCAATTACACCCACGGCATTTTCCCCCAGATTTTCTGGCTCAACAACAGTTGGGTGGAAGAAAATACCGGGTATCCTGAACTGGATATGAAGTTGATTGAGAAGTGGATGAAACCCTAAATCCCTAAAGGGACTTTGCAGGGGAACAGGACTTCAGCATTAACTTACAATTGAAGTTCCCACTATATTCAAGACTCTGTATCGTAAACATCCTGGATATTTTAGACCGATTTTTAATCCAAAATTGCAACATCCCATTAAATTAAAAGTGTAGCTTTTTCGTACATTTAACCTTAAATATTACTTATATGGGTTGGAAAGCTTCAACATTAATAATTCAAAACCCAAACAGGGAAGCCAACGAACAATTATTACAAGATTTAGGTTTTAATCATCTTACCAAAATAAATGATGAGCCTTTTGATGTAGTTATCGATCCCCGCGGTAACAGGGTATATTTAGGAACATATCAAAACAACTTAATAATATGCATTCCCGATATCCCTATGTGTTTAATTGAAAATACTAATACCGCCTACAAGGAAAAATTAGCCAGTATCTTTCCTGATTCAGAAATTTGTTCTATCGTTTTGCATAGTTCAGTAAATCTTTGGGGCTATGCCATAATTATCAATGGAGAGATTGTCAGGGCAAGGGCAGGTAGTAGTGAGGATGGCACCTTTATTGAGTTCGGTGAGCAATTAGAAGAAGAAAAAGGACTCTTAAGCAAAGCGAAAAAGGACGAAAGTGGTAAACGGATTTATGAATTTGATGATTTGCCCGATGAAATCTTTTCTGAAGACCAGGTAGGCGAAAATTTCGTTTTTTCGATTTGTTCAAGATATTTTGGAGAACCTCTGGATAGCGTTGATGAATTGCTCTATGATACAATTATGGCTGGCTATTCATATAGAAATATAATATTGCCTGATGCTGATGATCGAAATAAATCACAAAAAGCAAATGCTAAACCCTGGTGGAAATTCTGGTAGGCCCTGATTGTTCGTAATAAATTGCTTTCTCTGGAGAGTCTTCTTGCTCTATACTCAAGTGCTGATGCCAATCAAGGCAAAAAGCCGAAATTTCAAGCTGTCGCAGCCGAGTCTCAAAAACCACTAATGTCCGAAAATCAGATCACGATATAAATTTGCTTAAGACAAGCAAAGCATTGAAGTTGAGAATCCAGATCCAACGTACTCCCCTTTAGGGGCCGGGTGTTTCAGTTTTCGTTTTAACATCCCCAATCACAAAAACTCCCACCCTATATCCTTCCGGCAATATTTCCCATCATAATGAATCAATTCCGCATTTTCATATGATTTCTGCAATGCCTGTTTCAGGGTGTCTCCTAAAGAAGTTACGGCCAATACCCTACCTCCGTTAGTAACAATTACATTTTCATCAGAACCTGTATTTTGGATTCCGGACTTTAGACTTTCGACTTTAGACTTTCGGCTTTGCTTTGTTCCGGCATGAAACAAATGGCTGCCCTTTACCTGCTCAAAACCCGTCATTACCCTGCCCTTTTCATAATCGCCCGGATACCCTTCAGCTACCAGCATCACCGTAGCTGCAGCTTTATTACTGAATTCTGCATTAATCTCGTTCAGTTTCCCTTCTTCCATTTTTAGTATCAGTTCCACCAGGTCATTTTCAAGACGGGGCAGTACAACCTCGGTTTCAGGGTCGCCCAGCCTGCAGTTATATTCTATTACATAAGGCTCCTCTTTTACTTTTATCAGTCCGAAGAAAATAATGCCCTGATACACGATTTTTTCAGCTTTCAGCCCATTTACAGTTGGCTTGATGATACGTTCTGTTACTTTACGCATAAACTCATCATCGGCAATTGGCACCGGCGAAATAGCCCCCATACCTCCTGTATTCAGTCCGGTATCGCCCTCACCTATTCTTTTGTAGTCTTTGGCTTCCGGAAGCAGTATATAATTCTCGCCATCAGTGAGTGCAAACACCGATAACTCTATTCCATCCAGAAACTGCTCTATCACTACTGTTTTACTGGCATCACCAAATTGCTGATTCATCACCATAGCCCTGAAAGCCTTCACCGCATCTACTGAACTCTGGGCAATCACGACGCCTTTACCGGCTGCCAGTCCATCGGCCTTGATTACATAAGGCGGCTCACTTCTTTTAATATATGCAACCCCCCTTTCAAAACTATCGGCAGTAAATTCCTGATATGCTGCGGTAGGGATACCATGCCGGGCCATAAACTTCTTTGAAAAAGCTTTGCTGCCTTCCAGTTGCGCCCCTTCCTTCGATGGGCCAACAACAATAATGTGCTTTAACCGGGCATCGCTTTTGAAATAATCATAAATACCAGCCACCAGCGGATCCTCCGGCCCGGGAAAAAGGATATCTATCTTATACTCCAGGCAAGCCTGGCTAATTGCAGCAAAGTCATTGACCTGTATAGGCAGGTTAATACCATATTCACTGGTACCGGCATTGCCCGGAGCTATAAAAAAAGTACCGCAAAGAGGACTTTGGCTCAGTTTCCATGCCAGTGCGCACTCACGGCCACCAGATCCGAGGAGGAGTATGTTTTTCATTTGATTCAATTCGGTGCAAAAAAACTAAAATTATTACTGCCCTTTCCATTTTTTTTCTATCTTTCCCCATCTTTCTTAAAATCAATCTTCAATTTACCGCTTATGAGTCAGCAAAGCAGTGGCCATCCTAAAGGTTTATACGTCTTGTTTTTCACCGAAATGTGGGAACGTTTCAGTTATTATGGAATGAGGGCAATACTCATTCTTTTTATGACTAAAATGCTCACTTTTGATTCCAAGCTAGCCTCAGGTATTTATGGCAATTTCACTGCACTTGTTTATTTAACGCCCTTGATAGGAGGGTTTATTTCCGACAGATATTGGGGAAACCGCCGATCAATAGTTGTTGGTGGTATTACAATGGCAATTGGTCAGTTTATTTTGTTTTTCTGTGCATCCATGGTTGCAGTTGATATGCATACTGCAGTTATTCTTTTCGTTGTTGGGCTTACGGCACTTGTTATCGGAAACGGACTGTTCAAACCCAATATTTCGACAATGGTAAACCAATTATACGGTCCCGGCGACAAGCGGGTAGATGCTGCTTTTACAATTTTTTATATGGGCATAAACCTGGGTGCTTTGTTTTCCCCGCTGATATGTGGGACCTTGGCTGAAAAAGTAGATTATAAATGGGGATTCTTTGCGGCCGGAGTTGGAATGGCATGTGGCCTTATAGTATTCCAGATGCTTAAAAATAAATATATAGTAACTGCAGATGGAAAGCAAATAGGTACAAGGCCAGGTAAAAAGTCTGATCTGATCGTGAAAGATGTTGATGAACCCAAAAGCAATGTTTTTGTACCTGATACAGAACAAGTGAAGCAGGGAGGAAAGGAATTTTCACCTGCACGCATAGGTTTGTGGCTTGTAATATATGCAGCGTTATGGTTTGTGTTCCTGCAGTATGTAGGATTTAACTGGATAAGTACATTGGTTTTTGCTACTTCAATCTCAGCTTCTGGTTTTATTATCACCGACCCGTTATTGAGTTCAGTTGAACGCAAACGAATTATTGTAATATATATTGCTGCATTCTTTGTGATATTTTTCTGGAGTGCATTTGAACAGGCCGGTGCTTCGCTAACCATATTTGCCGATAAACAGGTAGACCGTCATATTTTCGGATGGGAAATGCCTGCAAGCTGGTTTCAATCGGTTAACCCTCTGGCTATTATAGTATTTGCCCCTCTGTTTGCCACTATATGGGTGGCACTTGGTAAGAAAAACAGGGAGCCTGCGTCTCCGCTAAAACAAGCCATTGGTCTTGCTCTTCTTTCAATAGGTTATCTGGTAATTGCCTTTGGTGTAAAGGGTGTTGATGGTGCAACAAAAGCATCCATGTTCTGGCTGATCGGGATGTATATACTGCATACATTTGGAGAATTGTGTCTGTCTCCTATCGGTTTATCAATGGTTGCCCGGTTATCTCCGGTTCGCCTTGCATCATTATTAATGGGTGTATGGTTCCTTGCCAATGCAATGGCCAATGACTTTGCAGGAATGCTCAGCAAGCTTTACCCTGAAGGTGGAAAAGCTACAAGTATTTTCGGTCATCAGATTGTTACGTTGAATGATTTCTTTATGATTTTCGTAGTATTTTCAGGAGTAGCTGCAGTGCTATTATTCCTTATTTCAAAATGGATGCTGAAAATGATGGGAGGTATCCGGTAATTAATAGTATTTTATTTTTAAAAAGCGGGCCAGCCCCGCTTTTTTTGTGGGTTAAAAAAAGGGGGAATAAAAAATAAAGATTATTTTGGAACTTCACCCGCAGATTCAGGATCAATTAAAATAGATTATGGCAGAAACAACAACCTCCTCCGAACTTACTTTAGACCAGATTCAAACTTTTGAAGGCAAGTACCCCAAACAGCTCTGGTACCTGTTTCTATCCGAGATGTGGGAACGGTTTGCATTCTATGGCATGAGAGGTATGCTCACCATATTCATGGTGGAGCGGCTACTATTGTCTGAGAAAGATGCCAACCTGAAGTATGGTGCTATCCAGGCGTTTATTTATACTATGGCTTTTGTAGGTGGCTTGTTTGCCGATAAAATTCTCGGATTCCGTAAATCAATTTTCTGGGGTGGCTTACTCATGATCGCCGGTAGTTTCACCCTCGCTTTTTCGCCTGAACATCTTTATTTTATGGGTATCAGCCTTACTATTGTGGGCACTGGTTTTTTCAAACCCAATATTTCCACAATGGTTGGCAATCTTTATAAAGCCGATGACCCCAGAAGAGATGCGGGATTCGGACTGTTTTATTCGGGCATTAATATAGGGGCCCTGCTAGGCGGCTATCTCTGCATCAATGTGGCCAATCACTATTCCTGGAATGCGGCATTTTCGCTTGCCGGAATTGGCATGACAATCGGCCTTTTTATTTTTATATTTACTAAAAGAACACTTGGCCCGATAGGATTATCGCCACTGCTGAACAAAGTCTCAGCAAGCAAAATAAAGACATATGATATCCTCGTTTATGGTGGTTCATTGCTGGTTATTCCTTTAATAAAACTATTGGTAACCAACACCGATTATACCGATTATTTTATGTACACAGTAGGACCGGCAGCATTGCTTTATATAATCTATGAGCTGTTCAAATTCAACAGAATTGAAAAACAAAAGCTGGTTGCTGCAATTATTTTCATCCTTTTTTCTATTTTCTTCTGGGCGTTTTTTGAGCAGGCCGGCGGATCGCTCAGCTTATTCGCACGATATAATCTGAAGCATAGCGTTCTTGGCATCAATATGGATCCAAACGAGATCAACAACTCAGCCAATTCCTTGTTCGTTATCCTGTTCAGTCCCCTTTTCGGGCTCCTCTGGCTGTGGATGAGTAATAAGAAAATTGAGCCCAATACCGTAATCAAATTTGGCCTTGGCTTTTTATTCCTCGCTGCGGCATTTTATGTATTTTATTACACGCGTTTCTTCGCAGACGACAAAGGTTTTACTTCTTTAGATGTATTTACACTTGCCTACCTTGTTATCACAATTGGTGAATTATGCCTCTCCCCTATCGGTTTGTCGCTGATGACTAAACTCGCCCCCCAAAGGCTGCATGGCATGATGATGGGCATGTGGTTCCTGGCCAGCGCTTACGGACAGTATGCTGCAGGTATTCTGGGTGCAGGTATGGCTACAGCCGATGAAAAAGCTTCGCTTACTGTTAAACTAATGTCTTACACTGAGGGATATAAACAGCTTGCGCTTTATGCACTGATAGCCGGAGTTGTATTGATCATCATTTCGCCATTGTTACGAAAACTGATGCACGATGTGCATTAATTTCTTAACTTTATTATCTAAAATCAAAGCTTATGACGTTCATTGCATTAAAAGAAAAACTTCACGAATATATTGAGCAAGCTGATGAAAAAAAAGTAACAGCTATCTATACCCTGGTTGAAGATGAAATTGAGGGTACTGGTTTTGTATATGATGAAGAGACTCTGGATATGCTTGATCAAAGAGTTGAAGATTATCAAAACGGTAAAATAAAAGGACAGACTGCAGAAGAATCAATGGAGTGGATAAGGACTCAACTTTCCAAAAATGGCTCATAACCTCATTATTACTACAAAGGCTTCATCAGAAGCCCTAAAAACGTGTAACTTTTATGATATAAGGCAGATAGGACTTAGTGAACGTTTTTTAGCGGATTTAACGAAGACTTACAAAAAAATTACTGAAAACCCAGAACATTATAGTTTTATTTCTTCCAGAAAGAAACACAAATTACGAGATGTGAAACTAGAGGATTTTCCTTATCTGGTTATATTTAACATTCAAAATAATGATGTAATTGTTCATTCTGTATTCAATACTTCTCGTAAACCAAAGTATAAATAGGACACAAGCTTTATTTGAGGAAATGGTTTAAATGATAAAACATTACTAGCATTAATTCATAACCAACATCATTTCTCCCATCCTCTATTTTCCCTACTTTCACGCTCTCAAATGCACACAATGAAAGACTACGCACATAGCGAACAGCATTTCCATAGCTCAGAACTGGTTACAGATATCGTTATCGGCATGAGCGACGGGCTTACCGTGCCTTTTGCTTTGGCTGCAGGGCTCAGTGGTGTGCATGATATTCATACTACAACCATTATTACCGCAGGCCTTGCCGAAATTGTTGCCGGCTCTATAGCTATGGGGCTTGGCGGCTACCTGGCAGGCCGAACTGAAATGGACCATTATGATGCCGAACAAAAACGGGAAGAATGGGAAGTAGATAACCTGCCGGAGAAGGAAAAGGAAGAGGTAAGAGTAATATTTGCAGGCATGGGACTTAGCCCCGAAACTCAGGTGCAGATTGTTGATGAAATGTCGAAAGACAAAGCCAAATGGGTTGATTTTATGATGCGGTACGAGCTTGGCCTTGAAAAGCCAGACCCAAAGAGAGCCAGGAACAGCGCAATGAATATAGGTATCTCCTACATTGTTGGCGGGCTGGTACCATTGTCGGCTTACTTCTTCAATGCAGTGCCGCTGGATGGCCTTAAATGGTCGGCGGCGATAACTGTTCTATGCCTGTTTATTTTCGGTTTCTTCAAAGCCAAAGTTACCGGCCAGAACCCATGGCAGGGAGCTATCAGGGTAATGCTGATCGGCTCTGTTGCAGCGGCAGCCGCATTCTTTATTGCAAGCCTGTTCAATCATTAATTCACAATTTTTTTTTACATAGAGAGGGCTAGGGAAATCCCGCCCTAATGTGCCTTTTCAATACAGGCAGACTAAAGTTCGCAAAGATTGTGCCCGAATAATTTTTTTTTCATTGAGCAATCAGGCTTAGCGATTCTTTGCGCATTAATTTGCGGCCTTTGCGTTTAACCCTTCGTGTTGTAAATCCAGGAAGATTTTCTGTTAACCTTTTCAAAAATATCCCTGAAAGGATGCAATAATTCTAAAAATCAACCGTTACTTTGTAACACAAAGCACTTTTAGTATGCAGCCCGACAATAAAGATACCTCCCTCGAAGCGCTCAATGAGATCCGCACCATTATGGACCGTTCAGCCCGTTTTATATCGCTCAGCGGTTGGTCGGGCATATGGGCAGGGAGTACTGCACTGGTGGGTGCTTTCCTGGCATACAAAATGCTCCATACTTTAGATCCTGACATAAGAGATGGATATTTACTTGGGGCATTGAATCCATTAGATTCAAGACTCGTTTATTTTGTAATCCTGGCTATTGTGGTTTTCATTGTAGCACTTGCAGGAGGTCTATATTTCACAATAAGAAAAGCAAAACGGGATGGCAGTGTAGTTTGGAATCAGGCTTCCCGCCAGCTATTGCTGCATTTGTTTTTCCCAATAATTGCCGGAGGATTTTTTTGTGTTTACTTTTTTAATGATGGTTTTCACTATTTCGTTGCGCCAGCCTGCCTTGTATTTTATGGCCTCGCATTGATCAGCGCCAGTAAATTCACCCTGTCCGATATCCGGTACCTGGGTATGATTGAAGTAGTTCTTGGTTGTATCAACCTGTTTTTTCCCTGGTATAGTTTGTATTTCTGGGCGGCTGGTTTTGGGGTACTGCATATTTTGTATGGTATTTTTATGTGGAATAAGTATGATAAAACGCCTGGAAAATGAGCAACCCGATTGAACAACTGAATAAGGTATTCGACAGCCGTATCCGAATTGGTATCATGAGTGCATTGATGGTAAATGAAGATGTAAATTTCAATGACCTTAAAGCGCTGATAGATGTTACCGACGGCAACCTTGCTTCGCACCTCAAAACCCTGGAAGATAATAGCTACATCAAGGTGCAGAAGGGGTTCATAGGGCGGAAAACGAATACTGTTTACAGCATTACCAAGGCAGGCGAAAAAGCGTTCAGAACACACATAGATGCTCTCGAAAAAATCATAAAAGGACTGAATTAAATTTTTTTTCCCCTATTACTTTGAATTTCAAAGTACTTTTAAATGAATCGATTTATGAAACCAACGCAATCTTTTCAACGCTTATCAGCCATTATCTGCAAAGCATCCATTAATATGTGCTGGCTTATGATTTTAGTCCTGCTTCTCTGGAAAATAATCAGTCAGTTCCGGGATGTAAGTGTAGGGGAAATAGTGGCTTTCAATCTGATGATCCTACTTCCAATATCATTTATTGCCTTGTTTTCTATTCATCTCATCTCCTTCTTTATCTCTCTTATAACAGATGGGATCAATTTCAACTCCCGGCAAATCGTTTACTATATATTATCCGACATCTTCTTTGTGCTGCTGATCTTTTTCGTGATATTCTGGTTCGGATATATGTTAAGTTATACTCCTGCTGCTTAATCATTTTTTAACCATAAAAAACCAAAAACAAACAATTATGAACAACAGAAATTGGGAGCCATCCTTCATGGACCGTAACAGGATTATTATCAAAGGTTTCCTGGTAGGCGTGCTGATACTGCTGATGCTGATACCGGGCGCTTTTATTGCCTCACTTGTAGCTGAACGCCAGGCCAGACAGGAGGAAGTAGTGAACGAAGTAAGCAATAAATGGGCCGGCAAACAAACCATTACCGGGCCGGTACTGATGTTGCCTTACAAGGTGTTGGAAAAAGGCGCTGATGAAAAAATCACCGAGCGCATCAAAAAAGCATACATACTGCCCGATGAACTGCACATCTCCGGCGACCTGCAACCCACCGAAAAAAAGCGCAGCCTCTACAGCGTGATGCTCTACAGCACCAGCCTGAAGCTATCTGGCAAATTCGGAATATTGCCCTTAGCTGCAATGCAGATACCTGCTGAATCTGTAATCTGGCAGGATGCAAAACTGCTCATTTCCATTGGTGACATGCGGGGTATCAATGACCAGGTGCAGCTTAGCTGGAACGGCGCCAGACAATTCTTCGATGCCGGAGTACCTGCTAATTCACTATTCAAAGAGGGATTGAACATACCAGTATCTGTAAATGCACAAAACCCCTCCGAGTTTTCTCTTAACCTGAGCCTTCGCGGCTCCAACTACCTTTACTTTACCCCAGTTGGGAAAACTACGGATGTGGATATGACCGGTAACTGGAAAGACCCCTCTTTCGATGGTCAGTATCTGCCCGCCACTTCCGACATAAATGATAAAAGCTTCAAAGCACACTGGAAGGTTCTGCCCCTGTCGCATACCTACCCTCAATACTGGACCGAAGCTGCACAAGACCTCGAAAAAGCCGCATTTGGTGTAAAGCTTATCCAGCCGGTAGATGGCTACTCCAAAACAAACCGATGTGTGAAATATTCCATCCTGTTCATAGCCCTCACCTTTACTTTCTTCTTCTTCCTCGAGATATTGCAGAAGCGGCAGGTGCATCCGTTGCAGTACATACTGGTAGGCCTGGCGCTCACCATATTCTATACCCTGCTACTCTCCATATCAGAATATACCGGTTTCAATCCTGCCTATTTTGTAGCCTCATCAGCCACCATTACACTTATAGGCCTGTATGCATGGAGCATATTCAAAAGCGGCAAAACGGCCCTGGGTTTTACCATATCGCTTACCGGCCTGTATACCTATATTTTTGTGCTCATACAGCTCGAAGATTATGCCCTGCTGTTTGGCAGTATAGGCTTGTTTGCGATCATTGCCATTATCATGTTCTACTCCCGCAAGATAGACTGGTACAGCATTGTAAAGCATGAACCCAGTGAGTTTCCGGCACAAAACACAGAAACTGAATTTACACCAAACTCAATTTAATTATGAAAAAGAAATTCAGCAATCCCCTGGCATCCCCGATGTATTTATCAGCAGCAATAGTGGCTGGCTCTGTAATAATTTACCTTTTTGTGCAGCAACACTAC
>Ga0214164_1000366_pt1 | contig 29694 bp, 22 predicted proteins | sample TroBogepilimnion_13_FD_153003 | JGI IMG/M metagenome (GOLD analysis project Ga0214164, IMG submission 153003) | Freshwater microbial communities from Trout Bog Lake, WI - Practice 03JUN2009 epilimnion v4 | ecosystem: Environmental > Aquatic > Freshwater > Lake > Epilimnion/Euphotic zone ...
CTGCTCGGTCGTGTGATGTGTCTTCTTCATGATGGTTTTCCTTTCGTTACCCGAAAACCATCCCACCCACAATGGCCTAGTTCAGAGGGGCCCAATCAGGGCGATTGAGGTGCAGTCGAGTGTGGGCGGAGCGGCCTTTCAACCGGCGGGGATTTTTACCGACCCGCGCGAGGTGACGGTCACCGGGCTCACGCCGGGAACGGTCTATACCTTCCACGTCCGCGTGTATGGTTCGCACAATCAGAAAAGTGATTGGTGCGATCCGGTGAGTCACATGGCGATGTAAAACGTCCTGACGGACGGTCTTTGCAGACGGCCACCAGGCGGTAGGGCAAAGCTGCGGCTTTGCCCTATTTATTTTGGGCGAGTCGCGAATGGCTTGCACGTGGCCTAACAAACAATGCTGAACCATCCGCCGACGCGAGCGGGCAGATTTATTTTCGCAGCGGCCTTGGCCAACATGAGTTGGTAAAAGCGGACGGGCGGTCGGCTTTCAAGGCTTTTTAGAACATTAAATCGGTTACGGCAGCGGGGTGCGCGGGTCGCGGAGGTATTGCACGTGGTCGTCCAGAAAAACGCGGCAACGTCCGCCCGCGTGGATGGTGCGGCCTTTCACGGCGGGATCAACGGTGGGAACGGTGCTGGGATAATAGGGGTCAACGGCGAGTTCCACATCCACGGCACCGTTGATGGTTCCCAGCGTGGCGTCGGTGGCGGAGGCTTGCACGAGATCAGACACGGCTTGCGTCTGGGTCTTGCCCCAAAAATCTTCCTGACCCACGGGGTCGTCCGGCCGGTCGAACCGCCAGAGCCAATAGCGCACGGCGGGGTCGGTGCCGTTGGTGGCGCCAATCTGGAGGGAGGTCACGGCGTTGCCGGTGGGCGAGGTGATGGACGCGGGGCAAGACCAGAGGCCGTCGGATGTCCCCTGCTCTTTCAAGACGAGCGCCGCCCAGCCGCCGCGCGGATCGGACGGCGGCCACGTGGTCCACGGATGGTAACCGCCGGGCAAACTGGATTTCAAATCGCGTCGGTCTGGAAAATGGTCGTCGTGGTCGTTCAGATAAATGGCGAACGCGAGGCCGACTTGTTTGAGGTTGGACAGACAAACGGCTTGCTGGCCCTTCTTCTTGGCGCTGGCGAGCGCGGGCAACAGCAGCGCGGCGAGAATGGCGATGATGGCGATGACGACGAGGAGTTCAATCAGCGTGAACGCGGAAGTGCATGGGCGCCGCTCCGGTTTCATTGCTGGAGGACGCGATAGAAGCGGAACGGGAAATTCGTCGCCTTGGTATCAAGGAAGTTGAACTGGTTCGTGATGGCGGTGTTCGTGCTGATAGGCGTCCACGTTAAAAAATTGGTCGTGGCCTGCAAGACATAATTACTGCCGATGACGCCGACGAAGCCGAGTTGAAATTGTTGGTTCGTCAGAAAGCTGGCCGAGGTGAAATGCACGGGCAACACGGAGAACAGCGCGTTGGCGGCGGCGCTGTTGATGAAGTTGGTGGCAAACGCGCTCGCGGCGATGGTGGCGTTGGTGGTCAGATTGAACGCGCCAACGTAGCGAAGAGAGTTGGTCGTGGGCATGGAACCATCGAGCGTGTAGTAAACGACGGCGTTCGTGTCTGGCGCGGTGAACGTGATGGCGACGGACGAAAAATAATTGCCGCTCGCGGGCGTGATGGCGGGCGGCGCGAGCGCGGGCGTGCCGGCGAGACTATTGACCCACGCGGTAATCACGGCGACGGCGTTGGTATCAATGAGATTGCGGAAGTCGGGCATTTGAATTTCATTGTTCGTCGTGTTGATACGAGACAGCAACACGGAACGCCACGGATCCTTGGCCTTGAGCACGCAGGCGTTGTCCACGCCCAGCGAGAACGTCGCGGGAAAATTGGTGAGGTGTTGGTTGGCGAGTGGCGTGTCGTAGCGCGCGTCGAACGTGGGGCCGGCCCCGCCGGGTTGATGACATTGCACGCAGTTGGCTTCCAAGTAAGAGCGCGACCGTTCTTCGAGCGAGGCGCTCAAATTGGTGAGCGCGGAGAGCTTGAGATAATTGGTGATGCTGGCTTCGTTGATGGCGGGATTAAACAACCCCAGATGATTCAACGTGCGGAGCTGGTTGTCGGTCACGCCGGTGGCGGGATAATTCAGCGTGCCGTTCAACTGGCGCGTGTTGACGCCGAGCACATAATTCGCGACGGGCGTGTGACATGTCAGACAATCCGACGGACTCGGATAAATCCAAATCTGGGTGCGGACGCCAGTGGCGTTGGTGATGAGAATGGCTTCGTTCAATCCGCCGGTCAGCAAATCGGCATCGCTGTTGTCCGCGCGCCATTTGTAAGTGACGCCATAGACGCCGCCGTTGATGTCGCGCACGAGCAAACGGGTTTCAAGGCGGCGCGGCGGGACGGCGGAGTTGGTTTCGTCCACGACGAGATCAAAGTTTTTCACGAAGACGGTGCCGGCGGGAAACGTCCAATTGTAATTCGTGGTGAAATTGATCTGTTCGTCCGGCGTGATGAGCCCGCCGTTATTCGGCAATGCAAGGTAGCGCGATTTCAACGCTGCGTCCGACCACAGCGCGGTGTTCGGGCTGTAAGGAATGACGCCGCTCGCGGGCGTGCGCGCGGAGGTGTTGGCAAACACGCCGCTGCCGGAAAGCAGCGCGGGCAACGCGCCGCCGCTCGTGGTGGGCATATTGGCGAACGCGGAGAAATTACCATTCGTGGCGAGGCCGTAAGGTTGTCCGCTGCCGGCGCTGACGGTTATGTTGGCGACGGACGACGTGCTGGCGAGTCCGCTGCCGTCCAGCGCGACGGCGGTAAGCGCGTAACTGCCCGCGCTAAGTCAGGTGGTGGTGAGAAAATACGACGGTGCGTAAGCGCTGTTGCTCAACGTGCCCAGCAACGTTCCGTTCGCATAAAAACTCACGGCGCTGATTTGGTTCGTGGGCGTGTCGGCATCCGCGCTCAACGTGACGCTGGCGGGCGCGGTGTAAGTCGCGCCAAACGCGGGCGCAGTCAGCACGACGTTCGGCGGCGGATTGGTGAACGGATACAGCTGCGTTTGCGGAATCGCGCCGGACGCAGTGGAGGCGCTGCTCCACTTCAATTGCACGGCGGCGTTGTTGGTGTTTTGAAAATAATCCAGCCGCACGTTGTAGAGCTGCTGCGCATTGAGCGTGACGGTGGCGTTGTTCGTCGCAGCGTTGGTGCGCGTCGTCCAATCGTTGATGAGCAACTGGCCGTTGATCCACAACCGCACGCCATCGTCCGCGACGGTCGTAATGGTGTAAGTCTCGCTGTATTGCGGCTGCACGCATCCGGTCCAGCGCGCGGCGAAATTGGTTTGGCTGATGACTGCGCTCGGCGCGGTGTTGCTCCAATTGAAATTCACCACGGCGTCGGTGCGAGTCAGTGTGGCGGCCGTCGCGAAACTCACATTTGAGAAAACGACCGCCGTGGTGTTCGACCAATATTGGCCGAGCAAACCAGTTCCATTGCCAATCGCGGCGGTGTTGATGAAGGCGGCGGTGGCCGCACCGCTGTTGGCCGCGCCGGATTTCACGGCGATGGCGGTCACGTTCAGTGTCGTCGTCACCGTGAATGGCGCAGTGTAGAGCAGCGAATTGGTCGTGGGCGCCGTGCCGTCGAGCGTGTAATAAATCGCCGCGCCGGGCGTGGCGTCGGCGAGCGTCACGGTCACGGAATTCGTGTAGCTCGCGCCGTTCGGCGAAATTGTGGGCGTGGCGAGAAAGGTGGTGAAGCCGTAAACCGACAAGGCGTATTGTGCGCCGACATAGACTTTGCCGTTGGCGACGGTGGGCGTAATCATCTTGATGCCGCCGCCCGGATTATCGCGCGCCAAAATCTGGCTGCTGCTATACAACGTCTGCGAAATATTGGTGGCATTGTAGGCATACAATGCTTCCGTGGCGCCGCCGCCCACGCCGTTGATGACCCACACGATGCCATTATTCGTGCCATTGGCGGAAACCACCGGGCCGCCGTTGTAAGCACCGAACGACGCCGAGGCTGCGACTGGCGTGGTGTTAATAACGCCGTTGGTAATGGTGAACGCCTTCATCGAGCTGCTGGCGGGTTGATAGAAAAGTAAATTGTTCCAGTAAGCCGGCGAACTCCAGATAGTCGCGGTCGCGCCGATGACGGATTGCACAATCTGGCTATCGCTCGACGAGCCGTAGTGACCGAGGTTGTCGCGATCCAAAAGATAAATCGTGCCGCTCTTGCCGCCGGCCGCGAGCAAATGTGGATGCGTTCCGCTACCGACGGAATCCGGCAATAACACTGCGCCGACCGCGCCGAGGTCCGTGTCGGCATTCGCCAACGCGAGTTGATTGTAAGGCGTAAAATAATCGGCAACGGTTAGTCCATTGGTCGTCGCCATTTTCATCACCGTGTCGGCATAATCGCCGCCGTTGGTGTTCGCGCTGAAACTGCCGTTGCCGGTGATGAAAAATAAATTGGTATTCGCGTCCACCACGATGCCGTGGCCGCCCATCCAGAGACCGCCTTCTGCCGCGTGCGTGCCGAACACACTGGTCTTGGCGTTGGGCGTGGTGTTGTAAATGGAAACCTGCGCGAGGTTCGTCGCGTTGTAACCGAAGAGCCAACCGTGATACGGGTCGGTGTCCGCGTAACCCGCGTAACCAACGTAAAGAATTCCACCCGCGAGCGTCAGCGCCGGACGCTGGTTCGCCTGCTTGCCGTTGAAGGTCATCACACCGCCCACACTATCCACGCCGGTGCCCGGAACGGAACCGCTCACGATGACTGGACTGTAAGGCCGCTCCGCGCCGTTCGTGATGTTGAGTGCATGAATGCGATGGACATAATTCGTCGTGCCGGAAATTTCGCGCGTGGCGGCGTTCACATACAACGTGCCGGTGGCGGGATCAATGACCGGCGTGCCGGTGATACCGACTTCGGGAATGATGTCGGGAAAGCACGTTCCGCAATAGCGATTGCCGAATTCGCCGTTCGCGCTCAACGCGGAAATGCCCAGATTCGTTTTCCACAGCAACCCGCCGTTCGCGCCGAGATTACTGTCCGCATCGAACGCATACACGGTGTCGTGTTCGCTCGCGACATAGACGACGTTGTGCACGCCCTGCCCCGGAATCAGCACGTTCGGCACATACAAGGGCTGCGTGTAAATGTAGCCGTCGGTAACATATTTGATGAGCTGACCAAAGTTGTTCGTGTTGACCTGCGCCGGCGTAAGGAGAACTTCATTTGTGTTCGCACCGCTGCGCGCGTTGTCATAATGATACGTCGTCACAGAAACCACCGGCGCAGTCGGCAGCGTGACGAACGACAACGCCGGTTGCGCCCATGTCGTGCCATCGGCGTTCGCGGCGGCAGCGGTAAAATAATAAGTTGTGTTCGTCACCAAACCCATCGCCGTGACAGAAAAACTGCCGCTTTGCGCGCCGAGATAAATATTGTTCGCCCACGCGCCCGCGTTCGTGCCGCCGTTGGTCGCGCCATAATACAAAGTGACGTTTGGCGTGCCGACGCCGATGGAGACGACCTGCCCGTTCAAAATCGCCGACGCGCCTTGCAGGTTGGATGCGGGAAAATTGGTGATGACCGGCGGATTACCCGCGGCGGTGGTGAACGAATTCGCTGGCGTCGCCCACGTCACGCCCGCCGCGTTCGAGGCGGTGGCAGCAAAATAATAAGTGGTGTTCGCTGTGAGATTGGAAAGTGCCGCGGCAAACACGCCGTTTTGCAAACCTAGCGAAACATTCGTTGTCCATGCGCCCGCATTCGTGCCGCCATTCGACGTCCCGAAATATATTTTCACAGATGGAATCTGGCCGCCGGTCGAGATCACCTGACCATTCAAAGTCGCCGCCGTTGCGAAAATATTTGATGCGGCGAGATTGGTTACGGCGGCCGCATTCGTCGCGCCGCTGGAATAATGCAGCACCACGGAATTGCCGAGCGTGGCGATAGCATACGCCGAGGCATTCGTCGGCGTCGTGCCGGTCCAAACCGGCGTCGCGTTGAAGTTGCCAACGACGCTCGCGCTGCCGCCCGTCAAACTAAAGAGCGTATAATCTGATTGATCCAGCGTCGCACCGCACTTGATGCCGATATTCGCGCTGCCGCAAGTAAGCACACTGCTCGCACCATTTAGAATTATTTTATCATTCGTGCCCGCTGCTGAACTGCTCACATCAAAATTTGCTGCCGCGCCCGAGGCGAAAGTCAAATTGCCGGTGAATGTGTTCGTGCCAATGCCACCGTCTGTGCCCGCAAAAACTTTTGCGCCGCTCGCCACGCTGACCACGCCATTGTTTGTGCCGCTGCCTAAAAGATTTTGTCCCGCGGTCAAAGTGAAGCTGATCGCAGACACATCGAACGTTGCCCCGCTCGCCACTGCCAAATTACTACTCGCCAGCGAGCCGCCCGTGCCCAGTGCCAACGCGCCATTGCTCACCGTGGTGTTGCCGGTGAATGTATTCGCGCCGACCAACGTCAATGTGCCCGCACCATTTTTTACCAAGCCGCCGCTGACATTTGCGACAAGTGTTGGCGTATTCGCCGTCGCGCCAGTTCCACCGCCGCCGCTGAATGTCACCGTGAGCGTATCGCCGCTGGCGTAGCCGGTGCCAGGACTGGTCACGAGCAAGTTTGTGATGACGCCGGTAGAAAAATTTACCTGTGCGATGGCCGTTGCGCCTACGCCGCTGCCGCCAGTGATGGCGACAAATGGTGCGCCGATATAATTCGCGCCGCCACTCGCCAGCGAAATCGTGCTGACGCCGTAGCCGCTCGGCGCGAGTAATGGCTCGGCAATGGTGATCGCTGTGCCGTTGTCGTCAATCGTGGCGCCACCGCTGAAAACGTTCGCGGCAGATATGGCGTTGGGGAAAAAATTCGCGTTGGCCACCGTAGCTTTCAGCGTGCCGCCGTTGAAATTGAAAAGAGTTGTGCCGGTCGCCGGCGCAGAATTATTTACGCCACCGATTTGCAACAGGCCGCCGCTGTTCAAGTTGACGACGCCCGATTGCGTTGTGCTTGCGCTGCTGAACGGATTGTAGTTCACCACATACGTCGTGTTATTCGGACCGATGATTGCACCACCGTTAAAAATATTCAGCACGCCAGCGCTGCTGCCGGTGCCGTTCCACATGAAGCCGATGGCGGAATTTGCCACCGTGCCGGATAAATTCATGGTTCCGCCCGAAACATTCAACACGCCGAGACTGCTAACACCGCGCGCGAGCGTGACGTAACCGCTGGAAATATAATTGCCGCCGCTCATGTCCAGCACGCCAATGGAACCGGCCTGATCGCTGCCGACGCCAATTTCATTTGCCGTCAACGTGCCGCCGGAAAGGTTGTAGTAACCATAGCCGTTCGCCACGCCGCCAAGACGAAAGTCGGCAATGTTAGCCGCCTCCGACTGCGTCAGTGCGCCGCCGCTTTGAAAAATTGCTCCGGGTGCAGTCGCATTCGTGCCAATGACCAAACTGTAGTTTGTGATGTTTGCGCCCGACAAAATTTTCATGATTGCCGCGCTACCGGCAACATTGCCCACGGTGAGCGTCGCCGTCGTCGCCGTGTTACCGCCGACACTAGAATCGGTGAATATGCCCGCGCTCACAATGGTTGGTCCGCTAAAAGTATTCGCCGCACTGCTCAAGGTCAGTGCGCCCGCACCAACCTTGGTTAATGCCAGTTGTCCCGCGCCGTCCGTCAAGTTGCCGCTAATGACAGTTTTTCCGTTGCCACCAATCATGATGGTCTTTGTGCCGGCCGCTCCAGCGGTCAGCCCGCCCGCAAATGTCAGGCTCTGTCCGGCGGCAACGCTGTTGTTGGTAAAGGCCAGCGTCCGCGGACCGCCCGACGTGCTCACGGTAAGATTTACGTTCAGCAATTCGTTGCTCACGACGCTGGAGTTGACTGTAATAATTCCCGATCCGCTCATCGTCATCGTCTGACTCCCCGCGCCGCCCGAGCCGATGGTGTAAGCCGCTGCGTTCGCCGTGTCGAAAAGAAAGCCGAGAATTTGCGCGCCTGCACAAGAAATCACGGCGTGACCGTTGCCCGCATTGTTGAAGGTGGCGGTATCAGTAAGCCCCGGCACCGGCGTCGCGCTCCAATTTCCCGTCGTCGCCCAATTGGCGTCCGTCGTGCCATTCCAAGTAGCGTTGGTCGCCAGCAAATCAAAGCTGGTCACCCACGCGCAGACGAGCGCCAAAAACAAACTGGATTTAAAGTTCATTCGGGAAGTCGCGCCTGGTCAGGTCGGCAAAAGGGGTTCATCAATAGTAATGCGATTTTCAAAGAGAATCTCCGCCAGATTTTTACGGCCAATGTTGACTATATTTACACATGGTAGGGGAAATTCTGCTGACAATTTTTGTAATCTGTGCCAAGAGTTGGAATATGCAATCCCCTGTTCGCCAAGCGCTGTCGGCTACTGTTTTTTGCGCCGCAATGTTGTTAGCTGCCAGTTCGCTAAAATGCCTAGCCGCCAACTATCAAATCTTTGTCTCCAATGAGAAATCCGGCGACCTCACCGTCATCAACAGCGATTTCAAAGTTACTGCGACCATTCCCGTCGGCAAACGTCCGCGCGGCATTCACGCCAGTCCCGACGGAAAAATTGTTTATGTCGCTGTGAGTGGCACGCCCATTGAGCCGCCGCCGAAGCTAGATGCCAGCGGCAATCCAATTTTGTTGAAAAATCTAACTGCCGATGACGACAAAGCGCCGGTTGATAAAACTGCAGATGGCATCGCACTTGTGGATGCCACGTCAAAAAAGTTCCTGCGCAAGATTCCGGCTGGATCCGACCCGGAGCAATTTTGCCTGAGTGCCGACGGTTCTAAAATTTACATCGCCAATGAAGATGTCGGCGCGGCCACCATTCTCGATGCTAACACAGGCAAAGTCGTTACCTTTGTGCCGGTCAGTCGCGAACCCGAAGGCGTCGGCATCAGTCCTGACGAAAAGTTTTTCTACGTGACTTGCGAAACTGCCGGCGATGTTTTTGCGATTGATGCAAAGACCTACAAAGTCATCGGGCACATCGTGGTGCATCCCCGGCCACGCAGCGTTGCATTTCTACCGGATGGTTCACGCGCTTTTATTCCATCAGAATCCGTTGGCGAATTGAACGTGATTGATACCGCCAGCCAGACGCTCCTAAAAGTCATCACGCTGCCAAAAGGTTCGCGACCGATGACGGTAAAAGTTTCGCCTGACGGAAAAAAGATTTACGCCAGCACTGGTCGCGGTGGCACGGTGATTGTGGTGGACGCAAATACTTACGAAGTGCTGAACACGATTCCTGTGGGCAAACGTCCGTGGGGCATCGCGTTTTCGCCGGATGGAAAATATCTCTTCACCGCCAACGGCACGTCGGACGACGTTTCCGTCGTGGATCTCGCGACAGAAAAAGAAATCGCCCGCGTCAAATCGCCCGGCAGTCCATGGGGAATTGTTGCTGTCCCTGCAGTAAAATAAATTCACTGACCGAAAAGAAAAAACTCTTTCGCCGTGATGCTTTTGGTGAATCCAGTCTTGAAAGCTTTCGCACGCAGAATTGTTGGCGTAGTCAGGTGAATGGGATTCGCGTAAAGCAAATCTGCTGGTGTCGGCACAGTTCCATCCAGTGTGTAATAAATTTTTGCGGGCAGTTCGCTTTTCAAAACGACTTCTACCGGCTGCGAAAAATTTCCGCCGTGCGGTGTGATTTCTGGCGGTGGTAAAACGGGTGGGCCGGGCAAACTTTCAATCCATTGGCGCAGCAAATTCATTCCCCGCACATCAATTGTATTGCGCGCAAGCGGCGGCATCTTGAACGCCTCGGTTGTGTTGGCGCGCATGAACAGAATCGAGCGCCAGCAGTCGTTTGGTGCGATGACGCGTGCGCCATCAATGCGCTCATCAATCAAAACTCGGCCGCCAATCAAGTTTTGTTGCGCGAGCGGTGTTTCATAGCGCGCATCAAAATTGGCAACCGTTCCGTGCGGACGATGGCAGTGGGCGCAATTCGCGTCGAGATACGAACGCGCGCGGTCTTCCAAGCTGCGCGTTTCATCTGCGGTTTTAGCGAGCGTGGGAAATTTTTTCAAATCTGCCTCAGAAATTTTTTGATCAAATAAGCCAAGGCGATTCCACGCGAGTAATTGGTTTTCCGTAATGCCAGATGGGTAAGTGCAATCACCATTCAACTGCCGCGTATCTGCGCCAAGCACATAGCCAGCATTGGCTGTGTGGCAAGTGAGGCAATCAGCGCGATTGGGATAATACCATGGCTGCGTGCGGACGCCGTTGGTGGTTTGGATGGAAATGGTTTCGGTAAGATTGGTTTCAAGCAAATCCGCATCGCTATTGTCTGAACGCCATTTGTAAGTGACGCCATAAACATGCCCGGCGGCATCGCAAACGAGCAAGCGGGTTTCAAGGCGGCGCAGCGGTTGCGGCTGTAATTCATTTGTGGCGATGAAAAATGTTTTAACGAAAACCGTGCCGCGCGGAAAAAGCCATTCGCCCGTCGCTGAGAATTTTATTTTTTGATTGTCTGGAACTGAAACCCAGCGGATTTTTTCCGCGCCGTCGGACCAGAACGGAACATTGAGATCGTAATGAATCAACGCTGCGTTCGGTGTGAACTGGCGGGTGTCTTGGAATGCGCCGGTTTTGGAAAGTAATTTTGGAATCGCACCGTCAGCACGTTCCGGCATTTGCAAATAGGCATCGGCGGCGGCGACGAAGGGGAAAAATTGCAGGGCAAAGAAAATCATCAGCGCGACCCGCGTCACCCGCGAAAGCTGATTTATTGAGAAGCGGGGCAGCGTCATTTCACTCGGTTGGCGCAATTGCCTCGGACGCTTCAAAATTTATTTTAACCGCGCTCAACAGGCTGGCGGAAAAATGGCGGACAGTTTTCTGCACCGCGCCAACGGAGGTATAAGTGTATTGCCCAGCAGGATAGCCCAGCAGGACAACGTAATCATAGAGCTTGGGTTTCGCTGCCGCGCCGCGCGACTTCGGATAATCCGTGAGAAAAACCAAGCCGATGGCAACCGCGCCCGGCTCGTGCTGTTCCACCGCGTTGGCGGGACGGCTGGCGGTAGCCGTGCCGGGAATCAGCCACGTCGTGCTCAACGCCGGACGCAACAGATCGGTATAGCCGCTATCCACCACGATGCCACCGGGCAACACCTTGATAATTTTGCCGCAGACGAGGCGACGATTCGCGAGACATTCGGCGCGAATTTGTTCCGCACGCTGGATAACCGCCGGTGTTTGATTGGTTTGGACGGGAGTATTCGGTGCATTGGTGGACGCGAGTTCGTTCGTCTGCGCGAACAAGTTGAGCGTGCTAAAAAAAAATGCAGCCAATAATTTCATGGGCGAATTAATAAGACCATAGCGGGTCAAATCGAGTAAATCAAAACTGTATTGTCGGTGCCAACTTTATCGCCCTGACAACACAAGCGCGGTGGCTTAAAATTTTTCCATTCATGAAACGACTTTGGATTTGGCTCGCGCTCGTGGGGATTTTTTCTGCCGTTGCTGCACCGTCCAAAGAAACTCCGCTCGCGCTGCGCCCGTGGTTTGCGGCGCGCACGACGCATTTCAATGTGTTCAGTTGCGGCGAACCGCAGCGCGTATTCGGCGTGGCGGCGCAGTTTGAGCAATTTTGCGCGGCGTATGCGTCGCTGGCTGGTGCGCAAGCCGTCGCGTCGCCGCCGATCTCGGTCATCGTTTTTCCCGATCACGAAAGTATGAAGCCGTATCTGCCTTTGTATCACGGGCAGCCGGAAAATCTCGCGGGCTTCTTTAATCATGGCACCGATGAAAACCTGATTGTCCTCGCGCTACCCGGCGCGCGCGACGACGACGCGCAATTCAATGTCATCTTTCACGAATACACGCATCTGCTGTTGCGCCGGAACGACCGTATCTGGCCGCTCTGGCTGAAGGAAGGGATGGCGGAAATCTATTCGACGTTTGCGACCAGCGGCAACACGGCTTACATCGCGCTGCCGATTCAACATCATTTGGAATTGCTGAACACGCAGCCGCTGCTGCCGCTGACGGAATTGTTCGCGGTCAAAAATGATTCGCCGGATTACAACGAGCGCGACCGGCAGGGATTATTTTACGCGGAGTCGTGGTTGCTCGCGCAGTTTCTCACGGCGGGCGATAATCCGGTGCTGAAAGCGCGCTTCCGGCAATTCACGCCGCTATTGCAACAAGGGCAATCGCCGTTGCAGGCGTTCACAAATGCGCTGCAAGTTTCGCTGCCAGTGTTGGAAAAAGAATTGCGCCGTTATCTCGCCAACAAATCTTTCACCGGCATCTCGTTTGTGTTGCCGGACAACGTCAACGCGCCGAAAAATTTGACGACGCGAGCACTCCCGCCGGTGGAAGTTTATTTCCGGCTAGGCGACGAACTGCTGCGCATCGGGCGTTCGGACGTGGCGGAAAAACTTTTCAACACGGCGCAAGCGTTGGCACCGGCCAGCCCCCTGCCCTACGAAGGTTTGGGGCTGCTGGCCATTCGGCGCGAGCAAAGCGGAGAAGCACTGAAACAGTTTCGCTCAGCCATTCAACGGCGCTCAGCGAATTATCTGACGTATTATTTCTACGCGGGAGAACTTTTTAATCGCGCCGTCGGAACGCCGGATGCGCAAAGCCGTCTGCCCAAGGCGGTCGCGGCGGAGGTCCACACCAATCTGTTGCAGTCCTTTGCGCTCATGGCGGACTTTGGTCCAGCGCATGAATTGTTCGGCATCGTGGAACTCGCGCAAGGCAACGTGGCGGTGGCGGAATGGCATTTGCAACGTGCCATTCAGTTGGAACCGGAGAATTTTTATTACCAACTCGCCCTCGCCAACGCGCAGTTGCAAAACGGTGAGACGAAAACAGCGCGCCGCGCGTTGCAGGCGTTGTCACTGCCGAACGTGGAAACCAAAGTCCGCGCGCAGGCGGAAGAGTTGTTGCGGAAACTCAATTGACGCGGACTATGCTAGGACTTTTTCAATCTGCGCCAATTCGTCGGTAGTGAAATTCAGATTTTTGGTCGCGCCCACGCAATCGTCCACCTGACTCACGCGGCTCGCGCCGATGAGTGCGCTCGTCACAACTTTATGCCGCAACACCCACGCGAGGGCCATTTGCGCAAGCGTCTGCCCGCGTGACTGCGCGAGGTCATTCAGCTTTTTCGCCTTCGCGACCACGGCGTCGGTGATGTCGTCAGGGCGGAGAAACCGTTGGTCGTGACCGGCGCGTGAATCAGCGGGAATACCCTTGAAATAACGATCGGTCAAAACGCCTTTGGCCAACGGCGAGAAAACGGTGCAGCCGATGCCTTCGGCTTCCAGCGTGGCGAGCAACTGCGGTTCAACCCAGCGGTCGAGCATCGAGTAACGCGGTTGGTGGATGAGGCACGGCGTGCCGAGGTCGCGCAAGATTTTCGCGGCGCGCGTGGTTTCTTCCGGTTTGTAATTGGAAATGCCGACGTAAAGCGCCTTGCCGCTGCGCACGGCGTGAGCGAGCGCGCCCATCGTTTCTTCCAACGGCGTTTCGGGATCGGGACGATGTGAATAAAAAATATCCACATAGTCCACGCCCATACGTTTGAGAGATTGGTCGAGCGACGACAACAAATATTTGCGCGAACCCCATTCGCCATACGGCCCCGGCCACATATAATAACCGGCTTTCGTAGTGATGATGATTTCATCGCGCCACTTGCCCAAATCTTCGCGCAGGATACGGCCAAACGTTTCTTCCGCCGAACCTTCCGGCGGACCGTAATTGTTCGCCAGATCAAAACAGGTGACGCCCAAATCAAAGGCGCGATGCACGATGGCGCGGGCGTTCTCGTAAGAATCTTTCGCGCCGAAATTATGCCACAGGCCGAGTGAAATCAGCGGCAGCTTGAGACCGGAGCGACCGCAGCGGCGATAAAATTGCGGTGAATCGTAACGATTGGCGACGGGCGAATTCATGACGGGAGCTTAATGAATGGGCGGTGGCGCTTCGACAAAAAAACGCGGTGCGTTGACAATTTCCCCATCCTGCGACAACCTGCGCGGATGTCAAAACCTGCATTGGGACGTGGGCTGGGCGCGCTGCTGGGCGGCAATCCGCCGGCGGCACAAACGCCGAGCGCTACGGCCATTTCCGTCGCCGCGCCGCCGGATAATCGCGAGCGTGTGCTGCGCGTGCCGCTGAATCGCGTCCGCCCTTCCGCGCTGCAACCGCGCAAAGAATTTTCCGACGAGGCATTGCGCGAACTCGCTGATTCCATCCGCGAACAAGGCATCGTGCAGCCCCTGATCGTGCGTGAAAATGGCGGATTCTTCGAACTCATCGCGGGCGAGCGGCGCTGGCGCGCGTCGCAGCTTTTGAATCTGCCGGAAGTTCCCGTCATTGTGCGTGTGGCCGACGACCGCACGGTTTTGGAACTCGCGCTTATTGAAAACTTGCAGCGCGAAAATCTGAATGCGCTGGAAGAGGCACTCGGTTACGCGCAGCTCGCCGAGCAATTCAAACTCACGCAGGAAGAAATCGCGTTAAAAGTCGGCAAGAGCCGCGCGGCCGTGGCGAATGCCACGCGTCTTCTAAAACTTCCCGCGCCGGTGCAACATTTGTTGCGCACGAGCCGGATTTCCGTTGGTCACGCAAAAGTCATTCTTGGTTTGACGGATGAAAAAATCCAGCAAGCCGCCGCCGAGCGCATCGTCAAAGACGGTTTGAACGTGCGGCAGACGGAAGGTTTGGTTGCCAAGTTGCAAACGCGCGGCACGCGGAGTTCTGATGGCAAAGTTAGAGCCATCGTGCCGATCGATTCCAACATCGGACGACTCGAAGAAAAGTTGCGCGAAAAGTTCGGGACGAAGGTGCATTTGAAATACGCGCGCGGCAAAGGTGCAGTGGAGATTGCTTTCTTCAGCGACGACCAGTTGCAAAGCATTCTCGAAAATCTCGGCATCAATGCCGATTGATTGAACCGCAAAGAGCGCAGAGAACACAGAGATTTTTTCTTTGTGACCTTTGCGTTCTTTGCGGTTAATTTATTTTCATCACATGATTTTAGAAATTGTAAAATACGGTTCGCCCGTGCTGCGGCAAAAGGGCGCGAAGATTGAAAACATCACGCCCGAAATAAAAAAACTCATCGCCGATATGTTTGCGACGATGGAGGAAAATCACGGCGTGGGGCTTGCCGCGCAGCAGGTGGGCGTGGCGAAACAGCTCACGGTGATCGATGTGCGCGCGGTTACTGATCGCCCATCCACGCTGGAGTTGAACGGCAAGCCGGCTGATGTTGAGAGCATCATGCCGCTCGTCCTTATCAATCCCGAAGTCACACCCGCCGGCGAACTGGTCACCGGCGGCGAAGGCTGTTTGAGCTTCCCGGAAATTTACGCCGAGATTGCGCGCCCTGAAACCGTGGATGTGAAAGCACTTGATGCGAAGGGCAAACCGATTGCGTTCCGTTGCGGCGGCTTGCTGGCGCGCGCGGTGCAACACGAGACGGATCATTTGAATGGCCTGCTGTTCATTGACCGCATGGATAAAAAGACGAAGGCGGAATTGCAACCGGAACTGGACGAACTGCAAGCTGTCACCAAAAAATTGCTGGCGCAGAAATAAATCAGCCGATATGAATAACCTCATGGCCGTTGAAGTAAATTCTGTTTTCGCGATTTACGCCGCGAGGAAGGCATGGCTCAGCCTTTTTCGTTAGTAATCATCGCGCGCCATGCTGACTATTTGCACATTGATTGCCGTTGGCGGACCTTACGACCGGAATGCTACGCCAGTGCAGACATTTTGCTATGTTTTAATTCTGGTGTTTGTTTGTGTTGTTGCGTTTTTCACAAGTCGCAAAAAGAAAAAGTTTGACCATGTTCCCACTTTCGCACCGTCCGTGTTGAAACCTTCAACTTTTGCGCTACTTCCGATTGGGGGATAGGTTGGCCTTGATGCGTGCCAAGTGATGCTGGTCACCCAAGGTTTTGACATTGACTAGAATCAACTTTCGAGGGCTATATCTCTGATTAGACTGTAAGCATATTGTAAGCAATTCGATACTGCTCACTATCGCTCATTATGGGTATTTCTTGATAAAATGAGCAATAATGAAGCGTGGCATGGTCGTGTAAGTTCGAGTCCCACCACCGGCACCAGCCTTTGTTTCGCTGCAAAAACGATTTGACAGCTTCCGGAATTAATATCAATCTATCCGCATCCGTTGATTTGACGGACTCATAAAGAGTGGTTGAGGGACTGGCCCGCTGACACCACGGCAACCGATTGAATTTAGTTTCAATGACAGGTGCCAATTCCAGCTCGAGCATCATTAGCTTGGGAAAAAATGAGAAGCGCAACAACCGTTTTGTCGCCCCTTCTCCTTGTGAGTCGGGGCTTTTTTGTTTTAAGAAACAAAATCGCCACCGAGACACAGAGCGCACAGAGATAAAAACAAATTCTGACTCTGTGTCCTCTGTGCCTCTGTGGCAAAAATAAAAATTATGAGTGAAAAGCATCAAGGTTACATGAAAGCGCTCAAGTGCCGCGAATGCGGTCGCGAATACCCGCTCGAAGCCACGCATGTCTGCGAATTCGACTTCGGCCCGCTCGAAGTTGCCTACGATTACGACCGCATCAAGAAGTCGCTCACGCGCGACGTCATCGCCTCGCGCCCGAAGACCATGTGGCGTTACCGCGAGCTGCTGCCCATCGCGGGCGAACCGACCGTCGGTCCGCTCGTTGGCTTCACGCCGCTCGTCAAGGCCGACCGCCTCGCGAAAGCCCTCGGCATCCGCGAACTTTACGTCAAGAACGACGCTGTCAATTACCCCACGCTCTCGTTCAAGGACCGCGTCGTCAGCGTGGCCCTGAGCCGCGCGAAGGAACTCGGTTTCAAGACCGTCGCGTGCGCCTCGACCGGCAACCTCGCGAACTCCGTTGCCGCCAATGCTGCGAGCGCCGGACTTAAATCCTACGTGTTCATTCCGTCCGATTTGGAACAGGGCAAGATTCTCAACTCGCTCATCTACGGCTCCAACGTCATCGGCATCAAAGGCCATTACGACGAAGTGAACCGCCTCTGCGCCGAGATCGCCGGCAAATTTGGCTGGGCGTTTGTGAACGTCAATATGCGCCCCTACTACGCCGAAGGTTCCAAGAGCATGGCGTATGAAATTGCCGAACAACTCGGCTGGCGCGCGCCCGATCACACCATCGTCCCGATGGCGTCCGGTTCGCTGCTCACTAAGATCCACAAAGGCTATCAGGAACTTGCGAAGGTCGGCCTCATCGCCGAATCGTCGCCGAAGATTTACGGCGCGCAAGCCACCGGTTGCTCGCCGATTTCCACCGCGCAACGCGCTGGCTTGGATTTCTTTAAACCCGTGAAGCCCGACACGATTGCGAAATCGCTCGCCATCGGCACGCCGGCCGACGGTTTCTATGCGCTCAAGGTGATGCGCGAAACCAACGCCGCGGCCGACGACGTGACCGACGACGAAATCCGCGACGCGATCAAGCTGCTCGCCGAGACGGAAGGCATTTTTGCCGAGACCGCCGGCGGCGTGACCGTGGGCGTGGCGAAGAAGCTTATTGCGTCCGGCAAGATTCCGAAGGACTCTTCCGCTGTTATCTGCGTCACCGGCAACGGCCTCAAGACCTTGGATGCCGTCAACGGTTATTGCGGCAAACCGCGTGAAATCAAGCCGAGCCTGCGCGAGTTCGAGGCGCTGCTGGCGCACGAAGAAAAAGTGAATGCGTAAAATTAAAAAAACCTATGAAACAATTGTTTTTTTACGGATGGCTTGGCTTAGTCATTGTAATTTGTGGACAAACGCTTTTTGCCAAAGATTTGCCGGCATCAGCCGAACAATTGCGAGCCGAAGTTGAGTCCGCTCTAAAAGCAAAAGACACAAATACATTTACGTCCCTTTTCAATTGGCGAGGCGTCTCCGACGACATGAAATCCGAAATGAAGGATGAAACAGCAGATATTTTTAGCCATAACATTGCGACAGTTAAATTATCGGCGTTGCCAGCGGATTTTCAACCAACTAATGAGCTTAATGGAGTTCGTTACAAACCCAACGTAGTAATCGTTGGCAACATTGACGTTGAATACACCGAAAAAGGCAATGCGGTAAGTATGCCTTACGGCACAATTGGTGATGCCTTTTATCTCTCAAGCACTATCGAAGAAAAAATCGCCACGCCGGCAACCAAAGAAAAAGGTCTGAATGTGAGCGTGATGGGGGCAGCGATGCCAGATGCTGGAGGATTTACAGGAACTTATGTTTACGTCAAAGGTGGAAACGAAATATCTTCAGACATAAGTGGCAAAGGCAATCGCAGCGTGTTTTTTTGGGGAGACTATGTTAAATCTTGCACCGTTCAAAAGGTGGCTGACAATCAAGATTGGATACAACTTGTGATTTCAGAAGATGGAAAAAAGATTTTTGAGTCAAAACAAATTACAAACAAAGTGCCTGTCGTTTACGAAAAGAAATAAAATTTATGTCCAAAAAAGTCCGCATCCCCACGCCGCTCCGCAAGTTGACCAACAACGAGGAGCTGGTCGAAGTCAACGCCGCCAACATCGGTGGAGCCATTGATGAACTGCAAGCGCGGTTCCCCGGCATCGCCGAACGTCTGGTGGACGAAAAAGGCGAAGTCCGCCGTTTCGTGAACGTCTATGTGAACGAGGAAGACATCCGCTTCCTCCAAAACCGCGAGACGCCGCTCAAAGACGGCGACGAAATCAGCATCATCCCCGCCATCGCGGGAGGCTAGAATTTATGGCCACGCCCAAGAAAAAACTCGCCGCCACCAAACCGAATTCGCCGACGCAACAGCGCCTGTGGCTGATGTATCCGCCGAAATTAATCAAGCAGCCGTTCATTTACGAAGTCGGCCACAAATTCAAAGTCGTCACGAACATCCGCCAGGCCACGGTCACGGACGAAATCGGCATCGTCTGTCTGGAACTCAATGGCGCGCACAGTGAAGTCGCCAAGGCCATCAAATGGCTGGTGAAGCAAGGCGTGAACGTGGAACCGGTAGAGATCGGCATTGTCGCCGGCTGATAATTTGTGGGGACAAACGAGCGGCGCGGATTGATTTCCGCGTCGCTTTTTATTTTGCTGCTGTAGCGGCGCTCTGTGAGCGCCGACAATGGGCTTAGGCAAAAACGACGGTCATAGACCGCCGCTACAAGCTCACAGGTTTGTGTCGCGTCACAAAAAAATTTCCGTAAAATCCGCCGCGTGTTGAAGCCGTTCATTCATTGGATGGAAAGTCAGGGCGCGTGGACGCCGTGGTTGTTCCTGGCGCTGTTCCTCGTGGCGTCGTTCCTGATGATTTGGCGGCTGGAGGCCATGAGCGCGGGCGGTTTCGAAGGCACGGTGCTCGGCACGCTGGTCATGCCGTATTGCTCGGGCATGGGCAATTTGATTTTTGCGTTCATTCTCGGTCAGACGGGCGGCAGTGGCGCGGACGTGATGACCAATTCCCTCGTCAACAATGTCACGAACATGACACTCGTGCTCGGCTTGCCCGCAATCATCTGGGGCATCAATGTCCTGCCGAAAGCAAAATCCGGCGCGAACAAAAAGAAAAAATCCGAGGTCAAGCTCAACGCCAAAACCGAGGCGAAGGTCGAAGCCAAAACCGGCGGCAAAGGCGGCAAGGAACATGAATTGAACCGGCTCTCGCTGTTGCTCACGTTGACGGCGGTTTTATTTTTCACCGGCGCGGTTTGGGCGCTCGGGCGCAAAGGCAGTTTGAATTTCAACGACGGTTTGGTGCTGGTGGGATTGTTTTTATTCTGGCAGGTGTTTCACATTTTTGAAGTGCTTAAGGCGAACGTGCGTCAGGGCAAATCAAGTTTCAACCTGATGCTGCCGGTGAACCTTGCGCTGCTCGCAGTCGGTGCGTATGCGATTTACCTCAGCACGGATTGGCTCGTCGCGTGGGTTTCGCACATTCACACCGGTTTCATCAGCGCCAAACACATCGGCTGGTTGAGCGGTTGGCTGATGGTGTTGCCGAATGCGCTGCTGGCACTTTACTACGGCTGGCGCAAACAGCCCGAAGTCGTCTACGCGTCGCAAGTCGGCGATGCGCACGTGTCCATTCCGCTGTGCCTCGGCGTCTTCGCGTTGTATCACACGATGGCGATGCCGGCATTTTTTCAGACGGGCATGTTCCTGCTGCTTGGCGCAACGGTTTTACACATGCTGTTCGTCGCAGTGTTCGGACGCTTGCCGCGCATCGCCGGTTTTGCGCTGGTCATCGCGTATGGCTACTTTCTGAAAAAAGGTTTGCTGGGCTAACCGGAATGAAAGATTGAACTTGGCCGTTCACCGGACATATAATTTGATTAATAATTTAATGAGCGCGTTTCAAATCATCTTCACGCCCACCGCCGCGTCTGAACTCGCGCGGATGCCCAAGGAATTACAATTGCAAATCCTCGGCGACTTTCGCGGCTTGCCGCAACAGGTCGTCGGCAGCGAACTGGAAGATTTTGGCAAACTGGAAAGCGACGGGCACACGCTGCACCGCTTTCGCATCGGCGATTATCGCGTTTACTTTGAGCGCCACCCGCTCGGTGTGCTCGTGCACCGCGTCATGAGCAAAAATACGCTCAAGGATTTCTTTTTTCGTTCCGGCATCAAAGTAGGTGAAGATCAGGCCTTGCAGGAAAACCCAAAATTTTGGGAGCTCATCGAAACGGCTAAAAGCACGGAAGCTAAATAAAGTTTCGGTGAATACCGGCGGCAGGAATTTTCCATTCTTGCACTGAAGCGGATTCAATTTATCCTTTTTGCGCTAAAATTTTATGAACTACAAAATCTCCCAACGCGCCGCGTCGCTCGCGCCTTCGCTCACTCTGGCCATTGATTCCAAAGCCAAGGCGATGAAGGCGGCAGGCGAAGATGTCGTCGGCTTTGGTGCGGGCGAACCTGATTTCGATACGCCGCAACACATCAAAGATGCGGCTGCCAAAGCGCTCGCCGCCGGATTCACCAAATACACGCCCAGCAGCGGCATTCCCGAATTGCGTGAAGCCATTGCCGCCAAATTTTTGCGTGAGAACGGACTCACTTACAAGCCGTCACAAATCATCGTGAGCTGCGGCGGAAAACATTCTTGCTACAACGTCATTCTCGCGACGTGCGAAGCGGGCGACGAAGTCATTATTCCCGCGCCGTATTGGTTGAGCTATCCCGAAATGGTCAAGCTCGCGGGCGCCACGCCGGTAATTTTGCCGACGACCGACAAAACGGAATTCAAAGTGACGCCGGAACAATTGCGCGCGGCCATCACGCCGAAGACGCGGTTGTTCGTGCTCAACTCGCCGAGCAATCCGACTGGCTCGGTTTACACGCCGGAAGAAACGAAAGCTCTCGGCGACATCTGCGTGGAAAAAGGCGTTCTCATCATGAGCGATGAGATTTACGAACACTTGCTTTACGATGGTGCGAAAGTGAAGAGCGTCGCGAGTTTCTCGCAGGCACATTACGACCACACCATCATCGTCCACGGTTTGGCGAAAGCGTATTCCATGACCGGTTGGCGTTTAGGTTTTCTCGCCGCCCCGGAACCGATTGCGAAAGCGATTGATGCCGTGCAAAGCCACAGCACCAGCAACCCGACTTCATTCGCGCAAAAAGGCGGCGTCGAAGCACTCAACGGCTCGCAAGCACACTTGCCGGTTTGGCTCGCGGAATACGACAAGCGCCGCCGTTACGCGCACGCGAAACTGAATTCCATGCCTGGCATCACTTGCGTCAATGCAAAGGGCGCATTCTATTTGTTCCCGAATATTTCCAAAACCGGTCTCAAGTCTGCCGAATTCTGCGCGAAATTGTTAGAACAGGAAAAAGTCGCCGCCGTTCCCGGCATCGCCTTCGGCGCGGACGATTACATCCGCTTGAGCTACGCGACGAGTCTCGCGAACATTGAAAAAGGCTTGGAGCGCATGGATAGGTTTGTGCGCACGCTTGTGAAATAATTTATTTCAACGTCCCCCAAGGCCGCGAGCAATCGCGGCCTTTTTATTTTCATGAATGAATCAGCAAAAATTGGATGGAAAGAATTCCGCCAATGGATGAATATAAAGACATGGCCGACGAGCAAGACAACACAATCGCTTTGGTTTCCGTGGGGAAAATTCAGAAGGATTGGAATGACCTGACGTTGCGCGTGGCGCAGTCGGAAACTGAACGCAACGCGCTGGCGCAGGAAAATAAAGCGCTGCGGACGTTGCTGGAACGCGTCATCGAGCACCGCCAGAAATCCCACGGCGAGCTCGTCACCCTACTCACGACACTTGTTAGCAAACTGCCGCTCAACGATGTCGGCGTGATCGTCGCGCGCCTGATGGAGCACAACCAAAATGTCGCCGCGGTCAGCGCGAGCCTGATCAAAGGCAAACTTGAAGACAACATGCTTCAACCCGCGCTCCTCAAAAATCTCGACAAGACTAAACGCGATCTCGCAGTGGCAGCCAAAGCGGAAGTGGAAGCGTTGCTTAAATTGGATACGCCATTTGAAACATGCCTACTGCAATCACTGCTCGAAAAGCCGGACAACTTTTTCTCGCCGGCGTTCGCCCGCGCCAATCGCGGTTTCGTTAAAAGCCAATTGCCGCGCGAACGGATTCTCAAGGAGTTCGGCACGGATGCATTGATATTTTTTAAGGATGTGACAACGGATGTGAAGTTCAATCCGCGCCCGAAGCCGGAAGAAATCATGCTGACGTTCAAACCGGAGTTCGCCGAATTAATTGCGCAAAATCCCGCGTGCCCCCATCGGAAAGAACTGGAGTTGTTGCACAAGAAAATTCTGCAAAGCCGCGAGAATAATGAACATTCACGCGCGCAAAAAAATGCGTTCCTGCGCCTCTCGTTTTTTCTCGAACTGCTGCACTACTACGAAAACCAAAGCACAGAATCGCCCGACGTGGTGTTCGCGCAACGTTTGCCGCCCGTGATTGAGCAGCTCGCGATCACTGGCGAGCGCGACACGTTGGACGAAAAATTATTGCTCGCTGCCGAAACTTTGCTCGCGATGATTATCAACACCGATCATCGCAAGGCCGTCGTCAACAACATCGGCAAGGCCGGCGGACTCGCGCGCATCTTGCGCTATGCGCTCACGTTCCGCGCTGAACAACTTTCCGACGCGGATCCGCTGACGCAGGAGTGCATCAAACATTTGATTCCGCAAGGCAGCGCGCCCACGCCCGCCGCGCTGGCGACCGTGTTGCGATTGTTCAATCCGCACATGCAACAAGCCTGTATCCGCGCCATCAATGCAACGGATCGCTTGCGCAAAGAAGACGCAGCAAAACTTGGCAAAGCCGTTGCGCAGGAACTCGGCCTCAAGGACGTTCTCGAAAAATTGAATGAGCAGTCTACGCTCTCGCCCGAACGCGAACGTCAGCTTGCGTGGGACCAGATCAAAGATTTGATTGGCTCGCGCGCCACGCCCAACGAAGTCATCGCGACCATTCGCAAACGTCTGCACGGTCGTTACGAAGCCGATGAAGTAAAGGCCTGCTGGCTGGTGCTCACCGAGGCCGATGCGCTGGTGTTCGTGCGCGTCTTCTGTCTGTTTCCGTATATGCCCGACGGTCAGGCCGATCCGCTTGCGCGGCCGATTCTGGAAACGTTCGTCACGCGCCTCATGCACGAAAAATACGCCGCCACTTACGCAAAGGTTATTGCCGCGCTGAAAAATCTTCACAAGGTCAAGGCTGATAGCCCCGCGCTCGTCAACTTTGTTGCGCTCGTAAAATGGGTGGACGGCGAAGCTGCCGCCAAACTAGCCAAAGACATTGGCATGACCGCGTAAATTGGCGAAAACAATTTTGGTTGGAATAAAATATTATGTCCGCGACGGAAATCCTGCTGCCCGTCCGCGACTACGATCTCGCCGCCACGCTGGATTCCGGCCAAGTTTTCCGCTGGCAACACATTGGCAACACATGGCACGGAGTTGTCGGCAAACACTTCGTTCAGCTTACACAAAGCAATGACGGCATTCATGCCATCGCCTCTGAACCAGTCAACGATTGGAATTTTCTCCGTCAATTTCTCCAAACTGAAACCGACCTTGCTGCCATCCTGAAAACTTTTCCCGACGATGAACCCATGCGGCAAGCCCTCGCCGCCTGTCGCGGATTGCGCCTGCTCCGGCAAGACCCGTGGGAATGTCTCGCGTCATTCATTCTTTCATCCACCAAGCAAATCGTTCAAATCCGTCAGATTGTCGCCCTGCTCTGCGAACGATTTGGCGAACCTTGCGCCGCCACAGGCTACGCCAGTTTTCCAACTCCGGAAAAAATTGCAGCCGCAACCGAACTCCAATTGCGTGACTGCAAAATGGGTTTTCGCGCGCCCAGCCTGCTCGCCGCCGCACGACAAATCGCCAGTGGGGAATTTGATTTGGAAAAAATTCGCGAAATGAATTATTCCGAAGCGCGCCAGGAATTGATGAAGCTTCGTGGCGTTGGCGGAAAAATCGCCGACTGCGTTTTACTCTTCGGCTACGGCTTCGACACCGCATTTCCGGTGGATGTATGGATTGAACGCGCATTACAGGAACTATATTTTCCGCGCCGCCGTGCCAGTGAAAAACGCCTCCGCCATTTTGCCGCTACCCATTTCGGTCCGCACGCCGGCTACGCGCAGCAATATCTTTTTCACTATATGCGGACGAAAAAGAAATGATCGCGTGTCAGGTAAGAAAATCCCGCTGCAACCGCGTCATCAAATCATTTACTGCCAGCATCAACTCCCCGTGCCGTTCCGCATTCGCCTCGTCTGCCAAATCAATCGGTGCACTTATCGCCGCCGTGTAACGATGCGTCAACGCCATTTTTTCATCACGCTGACCCAGCGAAAGTAAAAGCTCGCGCACTTTTGCCGCCTGATCTTTTGCGGCAGAAATTTTCTTTAAGGCCACTGCTGCCGTCATTTCATCGGCTTCAACGCGTTTCAACAATCTGCATTCAAAAGTGCGGCAACGCTTCGGGCGGTCAGCGTAAATCGTGCACAGTTTGCCTTGAAAACACGCGCACGGCTGTGCGAATGCCAGCTTCCCCTGCCCTTTCTTTTCCAACGTCAAGCCTAGCCGCTTCAAACGCTTTGCGTCATCGCCAGTGCGTAATTCTACGTCTGCAAACAGCGTGCTGTCGCAGCACAGGCCGCAGTTCGGACACAGTTGTTCAATGCCATTCATCGCCAAAAATGTTTCGGATATTTTCGTGCCAGCTCGGATTTTATTTTCGGATAATGTTCGCGCCAGAAGCTCGCCATGTCCTGTGTCACCTGAATCGGTTTCATGCCCGGCGTCAAAATGTGGACCGTAACTGGCACCCGACCGAGTGCTATCTTCGGCGTCTGATTCACATCGTAAAGCTCCTGAATTCGTAGCGAGATGAATGGCGACTTGCCGGTTTCATAATTCACCTTGGGCGTGCGGCCATTCGCCAACGTCAACCGTTCCGGCGCATGTTTGTCCAAAAGTTCTCGCTGCATTGGCGAAAGCCACGACATAACCATCGGTTTCACTTCGCGTTCCTTGATGTCTTTGTAACTCACCGCACCGTGACAAAGCTGCTCGATGATGGATTTTTTATCTTCGTCGGTGATGGCCGGCAACTGCAAGTCCGCACATTCCCTGCACAACAAATTCAAGCGCGCGAGCCATTGCTCGACGTGATGATCCCAATTCGGCAACAGCAAACGACCGGCCAAAATTTCATCCGCCAGTAAACGCGCCGCAGCGTCGGCGGGCGGCGGGTCAATGCGTTTGGCCGCCAGCGCCAGATCGCGAAATCGCAACAGTTCTGCGGCTAAAACCCGTTTTTGTTGTGCATCGAATTGGACATGCAAGTCGGATTTGATGTCGTCAGGAAATAATTCGCGCAGCCACTCCACTTCAATCGCCGTGCCGAGCGACAGGATGGTGTTCACCTCACGATCGCGACCTTCAATCTCGCGAATTTCTGCCGCGACGAACAGCGGACGGTTCTGCACCACACTTTCGCGCGCAAGCACGCCACGCCGTCCGTGAACGAGTTCGCACCGCAACGTGCCTTGATCCATCCGCCGCGCCACGCGGTCGCTGAAGCCGATAAGAATACATTTCTGCAAATTTTCGTCCTTCACCTCATTGGGTTTTGTGTCGAGACCTTCCGATTTTGCGATGCGAAGAAATTGATCGAACAACGGCCCGACTTGTTTAGCAGTGACGGCGTGGATGCCCAGCTTGCGGCACGCATCCACGCGGAATTGGTTGTTGAATGCAAAGCTCCACGCACGCATGAGAATCCAAAAATCGGAAGTCGCCTGTTCGCCGAGCAAATCTTCGCGAGCAGAATCCACTTCTTTGCCGCAATTTCGCAAAAGCAAATCTCGTCCTTGCGTCAGCGCCGCCACGAGACACGCCTGATAAACACAGCCGTATTCCTGAGCCGCCAACAGCATGCGCGCGTAACGCGGGTGCAACGGAAACGCCAGCATTTTCCGGCCAATTGGCGTGATGGTTTTGTTCTTATCGAGCGCGCCCAAGTCCGCGAGCAATTCTTCCGCGTGTGCGAGTGAAACTTCATCCGGCTTTTCTAACCAGCGGAATTTCCGCAAATCATCCACTCCGGACGCTTTCAGAGTCAGCACAACTTCGGACAAATCGAGCCGCTTAATCTCGGGCAATTCCTGCACGGCGCGGTGCGCATGTTCCTCGCGCGACCACAGACGCATGCAAACGCCTGGCGCCGTTCGTCCCGCACGTCCGGCGCGTTGGTCAGCGGACGATTGTGAAATTTTATCAATCAGTAGCGTGTTGATGCCGCGGTTCGCGTCATAGCGCGCGACCCGCGCTAGTCCGGAATCAATGACCAAGCGCACGCCGTCAATCGTCAGCGAGGTTTCGGCAACGTTCGTGGCGACGACGACTTTGCGTTTGTCATAACGCGCGACGGCTGCGTCTTGATCGCGCGGCGGCAATTCACCGTGGAGCGGTAGAAGAATAAATCCTTTTGCCTCGCTCGTGTGCCGGATGGCCTCGATAGTCTGCGCGATTTCAAAACCACCGGGCATAAAAACGAGCACGTCGCCTTCGCCACCGCGATGGACATATTGGCTGAACGCATCCGCCGCCTGTTCCCAGACCGGACGTTTGTCAACGTAGGCGGGCAGTTCGGCATATTCGTGTTCCACCGGAAACATCCGGCCTTCGGACGCGAGCTTGGCACACGGCGAAAGATATTTTTCCAACTCGCCCGCGTTCAACGTCGCGGACATGACAGCAAGCATCAGGTCGGGCCGAAATTTTTCCTGCTGGTCCAGTGCCTGCGCGAGCGTGATATCGCCGTAAAGATGGCGCTCGTGAAATTCGTCGAACAAAATCGCCGAGACGCCGCGCAGTTGCGGGTCGTCAATCATCTGGCGCAACAAAACGCCTTCGGTCACAAAACGGATTTTCGTTTTCGCCGACGTGACATTTTCAAAGCGGATTTGATAACCGACTTCTTCGCCCAGCTTCACACCAAGTTCGTGCGCAACGCGTGCGGCCAGCAAGCGCGCCGCGAGTCGGCGCGGTTGCAGGACGACGACCTGTCCATCGCCGAGCAATCCGTGCTTGAGCAACATCTGCGGAACCTGCGTGGATTTGCCGGAACCGGTTGGCGCGGACAAGATGAGGCGCTTGTCACTTTGCAGTCGAGCGATGATGTCGCGCTCAATTTCGTAAATGGGCAAACGGTCGGCCATGAAGTTGAAAGATTAAACGAACCGGCGACCGGACAGAAATTTTTCCGCAGAATTTTTAACTCGCTGCCAGCTCTGCAGCCCGCACGGTATTTTGCAACAGCATGGCAATCGTCATCGGGCCTACGCCTCCGGGATTGGGCGTGATTTTTCCGGCGATGGGTTGGACGTTTGCATAATCCACGTCACCGACAAGTTTGGTGCCGGTCTTGGAAGCTGCGTCGAGAATGCGATTCACGCCCACGTCCATGATGACCGCGCCGGGCTTGACCATGTCGGCTTTAACAAAATGCGCCACGCCAATCGCCGCAATAATGATGTCTGCGCGCAGACAATGTTCTTTCACATTGCGCGTTGCCGAATGGCAAATCGTCACCGTGGCATTGGCGTTCTTGCCTTTCTGACAAAGCATCGCCGCCATTGGCTTGCCAACAATGTTGCCGCGACCCAGCACGACGACTTCCGCGCCGTCCGTTTTTACGCCAGAACGTGCGAGTAATTCCATTACGCCCGCCGGGGTGCATGGTTTGAAACCCGTTCCGTCGCCCAGCATCAATTTACCAACGTTCACTGGATGAAAACCGTCAACGTCTTTCGTGGGCAGCACGGTGGAAAAAACTACTGATTCACGGATTTGTTTCGGCAAAGGCGCTTGCACCAAAATGCCATGCAGGTGGGCTGCGGAATTTAATTTGCCGATAAGTGCGAGCAAATCTTCTTCAGAAGTTTTTTCCGGCAGGATGTGTGTTTCCGAAACGATGCCGAGTTCGGCGCAGGCTTTTTCCTTACGGCCGACGTAAACTTTTGAAGCCGGATCTTCGCCCACACGCACGAACGCGAGACCAGGAACAATGCCGTGTTGTTTCAACGCCGAAACTCGCACCGCGAGTTCCTGCTGGATTTGCGCCGCGATGGCGCGTCCATCAACGACGTTGGTGTTGTTGTTGGCTTGCACGGGGGCTGGCAACGCGGTTGATCGGCAGTGAGTTGGTGGAGATGACGTAAATCTTCTGGATAGTCAGCACCGGCGTATCCGACCAACGCGCTGAAATACCTTCTTCGCCCGTGACGATGACTTGAAAGCCATAGTAACGAGAGATGTCCAGATTGGTGCTGGTAGAATAAAGGTAGTTGATAGCGTTGCCGCTATCCAAATCAAACAGTTCGTAAGCGGTCGGCGCCACTAAACTGCTGGACGAACGCACAAAACCTTCATGCGAAACCACGCGGGGCGGCGGCGGCGGCAGATTTGTGTCCACAACCGAAGCTGTGGCATTGGTGTCCGTTACCGTCGGCGCATTGGTCGAAGCGGCCGCCGTTGTATTTGCCTCAACCGCCGGCGTTGTGCCGGGCTGGGCAACAATCGGTGTCGCATCCGTCACCGTGCTCGCCGTAGGCGGCGGGACAACTACCGGAGTTTCCGCCACCACCGGCGCGGCGTTGGTCGGCTCAACCACTGGCGCAGCTTCCTGCTTCAAATACATTGCCGCCACAAACGCAAACGCGTTCGTCGGCGTTTCGATTTGCGTCCAGTCGCCCTTGGCCGAAAGTTCGCTGACCGAAGCGCCTTTTTCCAACACGCCCAGAACGCTGTAATTTTCACTCGGACCGGCGCGCAAATTCAGCTTCTTCACTGAAACGGTTTTATTCGTCGCATCTACAAATTTGGAATTCACCCAGACCTTGGTGCCGGTTGGCAAAGAAATTTTTGCCCACTGCGCGGGCTCATCCGCAGCGTGCTTGTCGAGGGTGATTTGAGCAATCACCGTGACGCTGTCGCCGCTTTTCAAATGACCGACGACTTCGCCTTTCAAACCAGCCTGACCACGCACATTGAGATTCGGCGAAACCACCGTGGCTGAACCCGCCAC
>Ga0214164_1000367_pt1 | contig 29671 bp, 28 predicted proteins | sample TroBogepilimnion_13_FD_153003 | JGI IMG/M metagenome (GOLD analysis project Ga0214164, IMG submission 153003) | Freshwater microbial communities from Trout Bog Lake, WI - Practice 03JUN2009 epilimnion v4 | ecosystem: Environmental > Aquatic > Freshwater > Lake > Epilimnion/Euphotic zone ...
TAACAAATTGAATCGGGCTCCAGTTCACCGAAGCCAGCATATTCCAGCCCATAATTTGAATTGCAATGGTGCCAAAAAATAAGGAGGCTATTCCCAGCCAACCCAAATAAATCGGGCCGATTTGGGCATTGCCAATGCGCCCCATTAAATGAAATAAGAAGGGCTTGCCAATGCGATTACGTTGCTCATACCGATCTAAAGGTATGCCTTCATGAATGGGTCCAACAACCTGAACTTGGGTAAAGAGATTTTGATATTCCATTTTATTTTTCCCTTGGGCCTATCGCCAAATTGGTAAGTTCAACCACCAGCCCCACCATTCTGGCCAACCTCGAGTCCAAAATGGGCCGCTAATCACAATACAAACGGCACTCCAAAATACTGCAGCCAAGGCCAAGAACAAACCTAAGCGGTGAATTCCTAAAGTACCAACCGAGTAGCCAATAAAGTCTCTAAAAAAAGTATCTTCATGCTCTGGTGTTTTAACCGCCTGACCTTTTTGCGGATTAGTTGAAGAAAGTACTAAACCACCATGCATACATAATGCTAAGGTGGTCGTAAAAAATAATGTCACCGCAATCATGTGTGCTGGGTTGTAATGAAAATGCAGATACTGATAACCTGTATTCGAAACCCAGTCTAAATGACTCAAAATGCCATAGGGAAAACCATGGCCCCACGCACCCATCAACACTGGGCGTATCACGACTAAAGTAAAGTAAGCAAATACAGCCATGAGATAAGCAAATGGCACATGTAAGCCCATGCCCAATTTGCGACAAATTTCAATTTCACGCAAAGCCCACGAACCAAATGCGCCAAGCGCACAAATCGTAACTAGTTGCCATAGACCGCCCTCCCTCAAGGGAGCGAAATGTAAGCCATATTTAAGATCAGGTGGGGCAATATTAATTTGCCAGAGATTCCAGGTAGGGCCCTGAGATGCACCCCACAAAATCATTGCCGTACCAAGAAAGGCAAAAAATACAGTGGTAACGCCAAAAAAACCGACGTAAAAGGGGCCGACCCAAAAATCGAACAAATCGCCGCCAATCAGTGTGCCGCCGCGAACCCGATATTTTCTTTCAAAACTCAACATTGCCATTTTTACTTCTCCCCTCGCTGGAATACAGATAAGACAAGGCTTAAGCTTCTTGTCTTATCTGTCTTCGTTCTCATACAGCAATTACTTTCCAGCAGGTGCAGCTGGAGGTGTTGCAGAACCTGCAGATTCAGCTGCCTTGAACTGAGCCTGGTTCATGCCATCCAACCAGTTATAGCGCACGGTACTGAGCAGGATTAAATGAATCATGGCGGCCAATCCAAACAAGAAAATTCCCTGAATTACCATAGCGCGCAATGGGTCATATAGTTTCCATATTCTCCACATACTTTTCTCCTAAGTTAAATACGACATAAAGCTATATACCGCTGTACTAGCATCCCGAGCTACTGAATGCTTACCTTCTTCAATTGGTAGCCAAGAGCTCCATTGTTTAGGTAAAAATTTTGCTGATAGGCAAATAATAAAAAACACCATAAATCCCGAGAGAAAAATTGCTTTAAATTGCAAAGAATTCTTTTCCAGAAAATCTTTATCTACATTCTCTAAAGTGATATTTTTCATACGTATACCTCCCGCTAGTTTCTACTTAATGGAACCAAGGACGCCAAGCCCACACCAAAATATGTGCTACTACTGCAATCGATACAAAACCGACCAAGCCTTGGACATAAAACTGGTTAAACTCCTTGGCTTCATCGTCGGTGAGACCAGAGATTGAGTCTGTTCTGTTATCACTCATACGAGATCACTCCTTAAAAAGGCCTTCCGGCCGTTACCGCGCAAAGCCCGCGCGCTAGGGGCATGTGGCGTACTACTGCCAAATTCTGTCAAACTGCTTAATTTCTTTTTCATACTGTTTCGCCTGCCAAAATTTCAGGGCAAGAAATCCGCACTCGTTCTAAGGTAATTGATTCTTCACCGGCTGTTTCGGCAGCTCGTTCAACCCGATCACGCAATAATTTCGCCGCTGAAATTTGCACCAGTACAGGCTGAGACTGCACATAATCGGCTACCGCTTTTTGCGCATCCGCTTCCCATTGCAAATTTGCCAGTAGCTTCTGCCGCACTAAGGTTGCGTCAACCTTATCCATCTCAGTTCCCAAGGGGATAATGTGGAATAAAGCGTCAAATAAACCGTTACAAAATTCTTGAATTAAATAGGTGGCCCCGGCATAACCCATAAACGGCGTTCCCGTGTGGCGGCGGATTAAAGCGCCAGGATAGGATGCTGGAATAAATGTCGCTTTTGAACCAATTTCACTTAAGTACATGCGCTCGTTATAGCTGCCATACATAATGAGTGGGGTTTTTTCTTTGGTTAGTTTCCGTACTTCTTCGTTGTTGGTTTTTTCGCCTGGCTTACGTGCCACCGCAAAATTACAGGGCATACCCATTTCATCTTCAAAGAAATGGCGGATACCCCGTGAATAAGTTTCATTGGCTACGACTGCAAAACTGGCGGTACCAAAAAAATCTTGCGTAACAGAGCGCCATAAATCCCAAATCGGTTTAATCGTCGTATGCTTCTCGCGCTCAATAAATGGCTCAGGGTCTAAGCCAAGATGCTCGCCCAGAGTACGTAAAAATTGGGTCGTACTATGCAAACCAATCGGGGCTTGTAAATATGGGCGCTCTAAGGCTTCACATAACATTCGCCCAAACTCACGATACATACAAATGTTCACGTCAGCCTCAACTAAGCGCGCGACATCAGCTAGATGTCCGCCCAAAGGAAAAACCAAATTAATTTCAGCGCCAATGCCTTGCACTAAGCGACGAATTTCAGCCAAGTCACTCGGCATATTGAATGTACCGTAGCAAGGACCAATAATATTCACGCGGGGTTTTTCACCTGGTTTTTTAGGTGGGCGAGCAGGTACAGTCTTCATACCGTACTCACTCCATAACCAAAACATCGCGCGATTCGCACATTGCCATTGATCTTCATCAATTGTGCGCGGTAAAAAGCGTTGAATATTAGTACCCTCTGGCGTCACCCCGCCGCCAATCATTTCTGCAATTGAGCCAGTGACAACGACAGAGGGCAGATCAGGATCTAAAGTAGCGTGGGCCCGTTTCATTGCGCCTTCTGTGCCCTCGCGCCCCAATTGTTCTTCAGCCAAACCGGTAACTACAATTGGCAGCTCATGGGGGGGCAAGGCATCGGTGTAATGTAAAACCGATGTAACGGGTAAATTTTCACAGCCAACTGGACCATCAATTACTACTTGCAAACCTTTAATCGAGGTAAACACATACACTGCACCCCAATATCCGCCCGCACGATCGTGATCAATGACAAACATTACATCATCTCCTCGGCCTTGCGCTTTTTGATTTTTTTCTCCAACTTACGCCGGGTTTCTGCTTTGAATTCAGGACGATCGACCGGGACATCTTCCCAAACCCCTGCTGCATGACCAGAGCCAACATTGCCAAAAAAGGCTTTCATCTCATCAAAGCGGGCTTGATTCTTTAAAGCCGCATTAATCACCTGCGCTAACGAACCAGCACCAGCTGGCCCCATTAAAGGGCGCGCAGAAATTAAATTGGTGAAATATAAAGCTGGAATAGAGGCTTGTTTTGCGGCCTGCACTACCGGAGTTGTACCAATTGCTAAGTCAGGCTTGTATTCAGCCATGGCTGCTAAATCTTGCTCAAGCGATGCACGAAATACGACTTGCACCCCTTTTGATTCAAGCCAATCCTGGTCTGCTTGACTCCACTCGGTACGCGGGCAAGCCGAACCAACATAGCGCACTTCGGCGCCACTCTCAATTAGTAGGCGCGCGACCAATAACTCGGAGCCCTCATAACCGCTGACATTAATCCGTCCTTTGATTGGTGCTGCGCTGAGTACACCTTTAATAGCAGGTAAAAATTTATTTTGGGCCGCAGCAATCTTATCTGCGCTCGTATTGGTCGCCGCACCAATTGCCGCCAGCCAATTAGCAGTCCCTTCATAACCCACTGGTGCAGAGCCCACAATTGGTCTACCTGCCGCTTGAAATTCACGAATACTCGCGGTGTAAAAAGGATGAATAGCCCCAACTACCGCACAATCGAGGGCTTGATACAGTTCACGCCATTCGCGCGTAGGTACGGTTGCGCCCACTGCTAAATCCATTGGGTCAAGCAACATCCCAATCACTGCTGGATCAGCAGGAAACATTTCACCTAACAAGGTGACAGTAGGTTTTGACTGCTTACCCGCACGCGGTGCTTGCACTGGTCCAGCAAGAATTTCATTGCGGGCATATTGCAGCATCGCGCCAGCTAAAACATCTTTTGCTTCGGCGTGGGTTGGCACACCAAAGCCAGGAACATCGATACCAATAATTCGTACGCCATTAATTTCTTTTGGCAATAATTGTAAGGGCACGCCACTTGCAGTAGGTACACATAAATTAATGATGACGATTGCATCGTACTTTTCTGGATCGGCTTCTTTGTAAACTGCTTCACGAATATCTTCAAATAACTTTCCCGTGACCAATGATTCGGAGTTAAAGGGAACATACCCTACGCTACGGCGAGCCCCATAAAAATGGGAAGTAAACGTAAGACCATACACACAGCAAGCAGACCCTGACAAAATCGTGGCAGTTCTCCGCATTCTTAGGCCCACTCTTAAAGAGCCAAATGCGGGGCACATACTTTGGGGTTGATCGTGCGGTCCCTTGGGATAATCTTTTTCATACTGCTGCAAAATTGCCGTTTTGCCTGCTGCGCGTGCAGCCAAGTTCATTTGCTCTTTGCCAGCATGACAGCCAACACCATCGCCTAACACTGGATCAACAATCAGTTTTTCTGGCACGATTGGAATAGTAGTAGTCATACTTAATTAGCAATTAGGCTTGGTCGTAAATCACTTCAAGTGATTCCTTCACTACCGCATCTTTACCCATCATGTCCTTCACTGTCGCTGGCTCTAAAACAAAATCGCGCCCGGTAATATCTGCTGAGAAGAGTCCGAGTAAATCATCTTGACTTAATGGCTTAGGGCGCACTGGCGGTGCTGTGGCAACATTACTGGCGAGCTCCTCAAACAGGGGTCCCCACTGCGTTCCTGGGCGGCCAATAATTTCATAGCTGGCACTTTTACGCCGAATATCGTCATCCGCTGGAATGGCTGCCAATACAGGAATTCCGGCTTTTTCTGCAAAGGCTTGCGCTTCACCCGTGTGATCATCTTTATTAATCACCATACCTGCTACACCGACATTGCCGCCAAGTTTGCGGAAATATTCCACCGCTGAACAGACATTGTTGGCCACATAAAGCGACTGCAAATCATTACTGGCAACAACGATAACTTTTTGACACATATCGCGTGCAATGGGCAAACCAAAACCGCCACAAACCACATCACCCAGAAAATCAAGTAAGACGAAATCAAAGCCCCAGTCGTGGAAACCTAATTTTTCTAATGTCTCAAAGCCATGAATAATTCCGCGCCCACCGCAGCCACGTCCTACCTCTGGACCACCTAATTCCATCGCATAGACACCATCACGCTTAAAACAAACGTCGCCAATGGCAACAGCGTCGCCCGATAATTTCTTTTTCGATGAGGTTTCAATAATTGTTGGACAAGCTTTACCGCCAAATAATAGGGAGGTGGTATCACTCTTTGGATCACAACCAATTAACAACACTTTTTTGCCTTGTTGAGCCATCATGTACGATAAATTTGCTAAGGTAAAACTTTTGCCAATTCCGCCTTTGCCATAGATGGCAATAATTTGTGTTTCTTTGGTGATGGGTCCAGTAGCAACTGCATCGGGCTCGATTGCAGCCTCTTTTTTCAAGTTCATAAACTGAATCGTGGCCTCGCTTGGAATCCCGTCGATTTTCACTTTTGTAGGTGCGTCCATTACAGTGATCTCCAATCTAAAACCATTTTTAAACAGTCTTTGTTATGAAATGCAGTGCGATAAGCTACATCTGCGTCTGTTGGTGTAGCACGATGCGTAATCAGGCCTGCGAGCGATAAGCTGCCAGACTCAACTAAACGGTGAACTGCTGTTAGGTCAGTGGGTTGCCACTGTGCAGCAATACGTATGCGAGCTTCACGCATAAAGGCCGGCGCAAAGGCAAAAGAAATCGCATCATAAAAACCGGCTAAAACAATTTCTCCACCAGGGGCCAAGTGACTCACTAAGGTATCGAGTAGTTTGGCGTCACCACTCACATCAATTATGGTTTTATATTTCGCTGCGGCACACGTCTTGGGATCAACTACTTCATAACCAACTGCACCTTCGCGACGCTTGGGATCGATTTCCCAAACCACGGGTTGTTTACCAGCCAGTACTGCAATTCGCGCCAGCAATCTGCCAAGCACGCCATGACCAACAATTAAATCGGGCTGCTCATTATCAAGACCCGACGTCACGTGATAAGCGGTGGCCGCCAGTGCATACAAAATAACTTCTTCGCCTAAATTTTCTGCTACTGCCACAGCACGCGTAGCTGGCACGATTAAACGGGATGCAGCACCGCCAAACAAACCCCGCACATCGACAAAGCAAGTGGAGCCTGGAACAAAAACCCGCTGACCGACTGTATAGCGTTGTTGGGAATCGACTTGGATCACGCGACCCACTGACTCATAACCAGGTACCAGTGGATAACCCATTCCTGGGAAGCTCGGCATTTGGCCAGTCCAAAGTAATTTTTCGGTACCAGTGCTGATGCCGCTCCATTCAATCTCAACAATAATGTCGCTTTCGCTTGCTGGCATTAGCTCTACATCACGCAAAAGAATTTCTTCTGGCTTTTCAAGCACTACTGCTTTAGTTTTAAGAAGCGAGTTCATTGATTAATTTTGTAAGCCAAGTTGACATTTAAATGTGTAAATATTTATTTACATATTAACCAACTTTCCTAATAAAACGCTAGCTTTGTTCACTAGGTGTTTTCACTAGTTTTACGGCTTAAGCGGTTTTGTGCAGCGCAGCATTTGGGCATTGAGTGGAATCGCACTGGGCAATAGCCGAATCTCAATAAATCCAGCCTCGGCTAACATTTTTTCGATTTCAGCTTGGGTTCTAGGGCGCCCGCGGCCCATCGCTAATAAATAAAAACCAAAATACGCGTCCCCCATCTTCAATTGGCCGGGAGTACCTGCCATGGGCTCAGCCAAGAGTAAGGTGCCCCCCGGTTCCAAGGCTTGGTAAATATTGGCGAGTAGCTGCTTTACCCGCGCATCATCATGGTCAAATATGACCCGAATTAAAGTGGCAATATCTGCGCCACGGGGCAAGGGGTCAAGAAAAAAATTGCCCCCTATTGCTTGGGCTCGAGTACCTAATTGCGCTTGCTGAAATTGTGCATGAGCTAAGGCGGCTACTGCAGGGATATCAAATAATTGAATCTGTAAATTCGGCAATTGCTTGGCTAATGCAATGACAAACTTACCCTCTCCCCCGCCAATATCAAGTAAAGTCCGGTGCTGCGCAAAGGAATAGGCCTCAAGCACTTCGGCGCTAACCAAAGGTTGTGTTTGTGACATCAAAGTTGAATAAGCCTGTACTTGCTCGGCCTGCAGATTTTCGGGAGCCAACCCTTTATCCTTAGACACATAGGGCCAATATTGCGCCATTGCGCCAGTGCTATTGTCGCCACGCAATAAAGCTAAGGGGTCAGCTAGATCTTGGTATAAATCAATGTGATGCTGGATCATCTTTAACAATGCCTCATTACCTACTAAGGGTGCACCAAGCATACCGAGTCCGTAGCGATCTTCACTACGCGCCTCTAATAAATTAATTGCAACTGCCGCATTTAGCAGGCGACGTAAGCCAGCTTCAGGAAGGGGTATTAATAAACCCAATTCACTAAAGGATTTGGCGCCCTGACTTAAGACCTGAAAAATATTTAATTGCACACAAGCTAGTAGTACTTGCGAATATACAAAGCCAGCCATTAAATCAAATAACGCAGTCGCCTGCTTGCGGACGATGCCACGGGTTAATGGGAAGCGGGCGCTCCAACGCTGAAAACGCGGTGAAGCAATAGTTTGATTGCGCCAATCAAGAAAATAATCGCGTAGCTGTTTCAAAATCAGCTTGCAATATATTGGCTATGTATCGGCCTTTGCTCTTCTAAGAACCAATCATCGGGAATTAATCGTGCGGCCTCTTTGGCAACCAAGCTACGTAATAACTTTTCACCTTTGCAACTAGGAATTGACTTAATTGCTTTCATTACCAATTGATCAAAATGTTGAATTGCGCCAATCACTCCCAATTCTTTAGTTGAGTTAGGGCGATCATGAGCAATATCTTGCCCAGCCGGCTTACCAGTCATACTTTGATCGGCCATAACATCACGAATGTCATCAGCTACTTGATAGGCTTCGCCCAACCACTCGCCAAGGGGGCGCCAAGTTTCTGCATCTGAGCCTGCAGCCTGAGCACCAGCAGCAGTAGCCGCTTCAAATAAGGCACCCGTTTTGGTTTTTTGGTAACGACTTAAAGAAACTTTGTTTTCACACTCCCACGCTTGGCCAGCTGCTATACCATTGGGGCTACCAACGCTGGTAGCAACCGTGGTAATGAGTGGTGCTAAACGTAAGGGCGAGCGATTGCCTGCACGAGCGATCACCTCAAAAGCTAAAACAATTAAAGCATCACCAGACAAAACGGCTAACCGTTCGCCGTAAGCAGCATGCACAGAAGGTTGTCCACGTCGAGTTGCGGCATCATCAAAGCACGGTAAATCATCATGTACTAAAGAAGCGCAATGCAATAATTCAATTGCCGCTGCGGCTGCCAGTGACAGCGCAGGGTCATCGTTACCGCAGGCCGCGGCCACCGCTAAACACAATTGCGGACGAATGCGTGCGCCACCTGGAAAAATGGCATGATGCAATGCCTGCACTAAGGTTGGCGGTGCAAATTTTGAATCGGTTAATGCCAAAGACTCATGGAGCTTTAGCTCGATACTTTGGATCACCGAAATATTTTCTGACATACAAGCCTCGTTTACGCATTCTCAGCCAGTGAGTATGGCTGTTAAAAATTGTTAATAACTAACAAGCCCTTAGGATATATACATCTATACTTTGAGGTCAATCATTAATGAATCAGTAAAAACCCCTAGTGAATTCGCTTAATCGCATCCCCAATTATTGGCCACATCGCACGCTGAGTCGCTCTATCAATGTTGGTAATCTACATTGGCATGTCCAAATTACTGGTGAGACAGGCCCAACAATTTTGCTCTTACATGGTACTGGTGCTTCAGCCCACTCTTGGTCAGAAATTATTCCTCAATTAGCGGGACATGCTCGCATAGTAGCGCCCGACTTACCAGGTCATGCCTTTACTTTAAATGCGCCAGTTGACTCACTGCGTTTACACAAAATAGCGAGCGAGCTAAAAAAATTAATGCAAGCACTTGCTTTGCCAGGTCCTCATTTAGTGGTTGGTCACTCTGCTGGGGCACTGTTAGCCTTAAGTTATGCAGAAATTAATCCTGAAATCAAAGGCATTATTGGCTTAAATCCATCCTTGGTTCCGCCGCCTGTAAGTTACACCCAATTTTTTGGCCCGCTTTTAAGTCCATTTACTCGCTCATCACTTATTTCCTTTGCCTTGGCAAAGTTTGCGGGCGCAAGCTCGATGATTGATCGATTACTGGACTCAACCAACACTATCCTGCCTGAAGCGCGCAGAATCTTTTATCGTGACTTATTCTCGAATCCAAAACATGTGCTCGGCGCAATGAATTTTATGGCAGCAGCAGATATTACCGCCGTCCTAAACAAGGCCAAAGCATGTAGCGCTAAATTAATTTGGGTCTTAGGTAAAAATGATGTTTGGATTCCTGAAAAACAATTACGAAAAACAATTGCAAATTATTTCCCGCAGGCAACTGTAATCGAGTGGTCTGGGGGTCATCTAATGCATGAATTAGAACCGCAAAAGACTGTCGATCTTATTTTGCAAGAGTTATTACTACTACAAGGTACGCAAGACCGCTTGTGAAACTTCCTTTGCGCTGGCATGCGGTAAAGGCAAATAAATCGAACCAACTAGCTTCGCGATCTGCTCACCCTCAATGCGGGGCTGTGGCGAGGTATCAATCCACAAGGATTTAATTGTAGACCGCCCCAAATAACGCGCTGCTTGTTCCGCATCCAATTGAGCTTGGGCGCGACCCGGCACTCCATTCCGCCCTATATTCGCTCGACCATCTGTAAGAAAAACAATTGCTGGTGATAAGCCTTGGCGTTGGGCGTTTTGCGCAAGCTCCGTTGCAATATAAATTGCGTCAGCCAATGGCGTGCCGCCACCGCCAGGCATTTCAGCCAAGCTACGTTTAGCGCGAACCAGCGAGCGAGTCGATGGCAACAGGATTTCTGCACCTGTGCCCCGAAATGAAATTACTGCCACTTGATCACGCCTGACATAGCACTCTGCTAACAAAAGTTCTACTGCGCCCTTTGCTTCAGCTAAGCGATGCATTGCTGCTGAACCTGAAGCATCTACCGCAAAGATGGTGAGCGTTTGCGTACGCTCTTGATATCTTCGCACCCGAAAGTCACTTTTAGTGATATGGATGGTTTTACTGGATCGCGGCACAGCCAACGATGCATTTTGTTTTTTTCGAATCACTTGCCATGGCGCGGCTGTTCGCAAGGTATCGATTAGAGAGAGTGATGCGCCTGCTTGCGGATTGCCGGCAATCGAACCCATTGGACGCCCACGGAAACAACCCATTTTTCGAGCGCCGGTTTTCCCACCAAAGGCTTTTTGATTCTGTATTAATGGCCCCTTTAATAACTCACTTAATAAATCAGCAGGAATAGCCGCTTTTGCAGCTGCTAATACGCTGTCTTCAATTTCCGCAACTGTATCCTGCTGATTTTCTGGTAGTGGAGTTTCTGCAGGCGCTTGTGGCTGCTCTACTTTATTTTCAGGAGCATCATTTTGTTCGGGGGGCTCAGCATGCTCTGCATCTTCTTCTAGATCCGTTTCGGCGGGTGGTGATTCGGCACTAGGTAATTGAGTTGCCCGGGGTGAAATGACTAAAGCGATGGCTTCACTGAGATGGCTATCACTAATGCGATCTGCGCCTTGCATCGCTGCTAAATACGCAGCTGTTTTTGCCGCATAGTGCAAAGCCCGTACCGAGTGAACCCCTAAATGCATAGCGGTCTCGGTGATTGCTAACCACTGCTCATCGGTAAGGATGTAACTAGCTGCATTCCCTACTTGAGTTGATATTGGCGGACTAGCGTCTACATCAATTAAGCCGTCCTCATTTTCTGGCAAGTCATGCCAACGAATTTCATCTAAACTCAAATGAAAAGCTAGTCGGTCCTGCAATTTAATATTGGCTCGCTCTTCAGCTTCAATGCCTTCATCTAAAGCAACGACCCCGAAATGACAAGGTAATAGATTGCTTTGCCCATCACGCTCAAGGCGCAACTGTCCTTGATCTAAGGCCATACTAATGCGTGATGCCACATTTATATCAACCCGTTCGGCCATCGGCAATACCAGAATCTGACCATCGCTATTGGCCAACACACCGCTTCTTAATACGGGCTTACCACTATGAATAGTGGCCTCTAAATCGAGTCCGCCCAATAAATTTTCATCACTAATACCCAAGGGAATTCGCCGTAAGGGGGTCTTGAGACCTGCTTGCTGAGCCAAGGTTTGTAAATAATGGAGCCATCGCTCTCTAACAGGGCCAGCTCGCGCACGCAAAATAACGCCCCCAAAGCTGTGGGGATTGCTAACGAGAATGTGCGCCACTAAAAGTGCACGCAACCACAGCGCAAGACTCATGCAGGGAATACTTCAGCTAAAGTGCGCTCAATTCGAACTGCTGAACTGGAATCATCTAAAGGGTTGCGTCTTAAACGGTGCTGCAAAGCAGGAATTGCAATCGCCTGCAAATCTTCTAGGGTCGCTTTATTTTTACCAGCTAACGCTGCCACTGCACGTGCGGCACGTAATAAAGTGAGTTCGCCACGTAAGCCATCCGTACCGAGATGACTGCATAAAGTTGAGGCCTGCTCTAACAATTTATCGTCAACTTTAATATGCGGTAATTTCTTGCGTGCTAGTTCGAGCGCTTTGCGAATAGCCTCTTCTTGTTCTACCCATTCGGCAAGGAAAGCTATTGAATTGCGCTCAAAGGCATCGCGGCGTTTAATAATGGTGACCCGTTCTTGCATGCTAGTGGGCGTTTTCACTTCAACAGCCAGACCAAAGCGATCTAGTAGCTGAGGCCTTAACTCGCCTTCCTCTGGATTGCCGCTGCCAACCAAAACGAATTTAGCAGGATGACGAATACTTAAGCCCTCTCGCTCAACTACATTTTCGCCTGAGGCAGCCACGTCGATTAGTAAATCAACCAAATGGTCATCGAGTAAATTGACTTCATCGATATAAAGAAAGCCGCGATTGGCACGCGCTAATAAACCGGGATCAAAGGCTTTTTCTCCTAAAGTTAGCGCTTTCTCAATATCTAAAGCGCCTACGACCCGATCTTCGGTAGCGCCTAAGGGTAAATCGACCACTGGCACATTACGTTTAATGGTTTTTAATTTAACTGGCTTGCCTTTTTTTCCCGCGGCGATTTGACTCGCATTAAGGGCCTGCAGATTGGCGCGCAAGCCATCACAATAAAAACAGAGGCCTGCTGGTGCCAATGGATCGCAGCCATATGGACAGTCAGCAACTGCATCCATCGGCGGCAATAATGCAGCTAAAGCGCGGACTGCAGTTGACTTACCCGTACCCCGATCGCCCATCACTAAAACACCACCAATTGCTGGCTCGAGGGCCGCGACCAAAATAGCACGCTTCATGTCTTCTTGTCCAACGATCGCTGAAAACGGATAGTACCGCGCCATACTGCTTCTCCTAAAAATCAAACTTGATTAAGTCGCCTCTAAACTAACTAATTTTGCAGTGTATTCCCACAATTTTTTTGCCAGTGATTCACTATTGGCTTTCATGGAAAGTGCTTGGGCAAATGGCTGTCGAATGGCTGAATTACGATTTCCCCAACTCCAATGTACCCCTGATTGACTAAACTGCGCATCGGCTACAACTTGGGCAACCCGCTCGCCTGCTAATTCCTGGGTTACATAGCCTTTGGTGATATTTTTTTGAAACCAAGGAAAAATCTTCTGAAAGAGGGGCGGCGTATCACGGAATAATGCCGTTTCTGCAACACATCCTGGATACAAGGTATTAAAAATAATGCCCGTATGGGCGTGATACCGCTTTTGCATTTCACGATTCATCACCATATTGCATAACTTACTATCTTTATAAGCTTTACCTGGCTTAAATGCTTTGCCATTAATCATTGCAATGGGAGCCTTAAAGCCGGCCGCTAAGCCCTCTAGATTGCCTAAGTCTGCTGGCGCTGGAATGGGCACCTTACCCCCAAACTCTGCTGAATTCGCCGTCACTGTACCCAAGGTGATGAGGCGTGCAACGTGTTTAGCATCTGCAGCAACTTGTAGATGAGAAATTAATAATCGGCTCAATACGTAGTGGCCAAAGTAATTAGTCGCCACACTAATTTCATAGCCCTGGGGGGAGCGTTGAGGCTCTTTGAGCAAAGGTAAGTACGTGGCTGCATTACATACCAGTGCATTCAAGGATTGATGCGTCTCTTGAAAGCGCTTCACGAATTGATTGACTGAATCAAGGTCACCTAAATCGATCGGCCAAATTGTAAATTGATCTGGCGAAAATTGATGGCTACTTGCTACTGTATTCATTTTCTCACTATCGCGCACTGCTAAGATTAATTGCCAATTGCGCCGTAATAATGCCTTTGCCGCATACAAGCCAACTCCAGAGGAAGCGCCAGTAATGATTGCTAAGGGGCGAGATGCGCTAGAGTCCATTAATGATTTGTATCTTTTGTCAGTTAAAATTTGTCTAAGATGATGAATCAGTTTAAATCAGTTGTGTTGTGGCTTGCAGGAGTTGGGGGGGTTCTCATCACTGCCATTCTGATTTGGGCGTGGGCACCTGACAAAAATCGTGCCGACTTAGAAAAAATCTATGCGCCGGCACCAAGTGCCTTTATTAAAGTACTCGGTATGCGCGTTCATTACCGTGATCTTGGGGCGGCGGTTGCAAGCAAGCCAGCACCGCAAACCTTAATCTTTTTACATGGTTTTGGCTCAAGCCTTCACACCTGGGACGCTTGGACCCCTTCCTTAGCGCAAAATTATCGGGTCGTCAGCCTTGACTTGCCTGGCTTTGGCCTGACGGGAACAAATCCGAGTGGTGATTATTCCGATGCATTTGTATTGCAATTTTTAAGTGCTTTTACCGATCAACTAGGCATTCAAAGCGCAGTATGGATTGGTAACTCGATGGGTGGCCGCTATGCCTGGGAAATGGCCGTCGCGCAACCACAACGCGTAGATAAATTGGTCTTAATTTCACCCGATGGCTTTGCCAGCAACGGCTTTCAATATGGAGAAAAACCATCTATCTCACCCATTCTGCATGCGATGCGCTATTTTTTACCCCAATCGATTTTAGCAATGAATTTAAAGCCTGCTTATGCCAACCCCGCAACTATGGATGAGGCGCTAGCCCAACGCTATTATGATTTGATGCTTGCGCCCGGCGTGCGCGCAAGTCTAATCGAACTCATGAAGCAACATATCTTAAAAGATCCCCGTCCACTCTTGGGACTTATTCAAGTGCCCACCTTACTGCTCTGGGGCGAGCGTGATGGCTTTATTCCGATTACCAATGCGCAAGATTATTTACGCCTGATGCCCAAAGCTAAATTAGTTGCACTGCCTAACATTGGCCACATTCCACAAGAGGAAAAACCACAAGAGGGCCTTAATGCACTATGGGATTTTTTAAAATCGTAAAGCTAATGTCTGCATATCAAGCAGCTTCGCGAACACTTCCTTCGTACACCCCTTCAAGCCGATCTTCTAACTCATCATTGGCCTGTTGCATAGCCGACAACATCGCAGAATCGGGCTGCCAATAATTGCGTTGCGAGGCCTCAGTTAAGCGATTAGCTAAACGCGCAGCAGCAGTTGGATTTAGTTTAGCTAGGCGCTCGCGCATTTCTGGGTCAAGCATGAATGTTTCGGTTAGTTGTTTATATACCCAAGGCTGGACCTGACCAGTAGTTGCCGACCAACCCATAGTATTAGTTATGTGAACTTCAATTTGCCGTACGCCCTCATAACCATGTTGCAGCATCCCTTCATACCATTTTGGATTTAGCATACGGGTACGTGTTTCTAGCGTAACTTGCTCAGAGAGGGTGCGAACGGTACCTTCGCCTTTAGTTTGATCGCCAATATAAACTGGCACATCTGTGCCGCCCTTCGCGCGCTTAACTGCGCGTGTTATACCGCCTAAAGTATCAAAATAATTATCAATGGTGGTGACCCCCAGTTCCATCGAGTCAAGATTTTGATAGGTCATTTCAACATTGGCTAAGACACTTTTTAAGAGTGCGTTATTTTGAATCGGCTTACCCGCCCTACCAAAGGCAAACCCTTTCCGCCTAGTATAAGTTTCGGCTAACTCATCTTCTTCTTCCCACACGCTATTCTCAACCATGTTGCTGACATTAGAGCCGTAAGCGCCATCGGCATTACCGTAGACCCGTAACGCCGCGGTTTCCAAATCACAGCCATGCTCTGCTTGATAAGCTAAGGAATGTTTACGAATAAAATTTTGCTCCAACGGTTCATCGGCACTTGCCGCCATAAATGCGGCCTCAGCCAATAATTTAATTTGCAAAGGTAGTAAGTCACGGAAGATGCCCGATAGCGTAATCACCACATCAATTCGGGGTCTACCTAATTCTGCGAGCGGAATTAACTGCGCACCAGCAAGTCGACCATAGCTATCAAAGCGCGGCAATGCGCCCATCAGGGCTAATGCCTGACCGATTTGCCCACCCTCTGATTTTAGATTATCACTGCCCCATAAAACCATGGCTATTGATTCAGGTATTGCATTGCCATCATCAATAAATTTTTGGACGATTTTTTCAGCTTGCTTAGCGCCGTCTTTCACTGCAAAAATACTGGGAATGCGAAACGGATCAAAACCGTGCAAATTGCGGCCCGTCGGCAACACTTCAGGATTGCGCATCACATCCCCACCGGCTGCAGGTCGAATAAAACGACAATCGAGGGCGTCGAGCATGCCAGTCACCTCAGTCTCTTGTGACATGAGTTGATTGGCACGAATCATTTTTGCGAATAACGTTTCTAAGGTATCTTGTGAGCCATGCTGTAGAAGGTCTTGATGCCGACTCACAACGTCACTCGGTATCTGGCCCTCCAGCAACTCTTGTACAACTGAGTCGTCGACCGGATGATCTAAAGCAACATCTGCCATGGCTTTTAATAAACCAAAACGTTCTGCAAGCGGCGGAACAGCACCCACAATATGCAAGCCGTGGGGTATCAAGGTGTACTCAAGCTCAAGTAAATCAGTATATAAATTACTAACCAAACCCTCTAAAGCGCGTTTATCAGCCACATCCCAAAGCGGGTCAGCTGAGCATAAATCGATTTCTGCGGCTTGCGCTTGAATTAAAACTGCTAAATCACAACTTTCATTTTCTAACTCCGGCTCGAGACTGCGCCACCGTTCAATCGATACTTTTAAATCAGCTAGCCCGGCATAGAGGCCAGCCTGAGTTACTGGTGGGGTTAAATAACTAACCAAAGTAGCGCCCGAACGGCGTTTAGCGATCGCCCCTTCGGAAGGATTGTTTGAGGCATATAAATAAATATTAGGTAAATCATCGATCAGCCGATCGGGCCAACATGCGCCGCTCATACCAGTTTGTTTGCCCGGCATAAACTCGAGTGCGCCATGTGTTCCAAAATGCACAACTGCATTGGCCGCAAAATCTTCTCTGAGGTAGCGATAAAAAGCGGAGAAGGCGTGGGTTGGTGCAAAGCCATGCTCAAACAACAATCGCATCGGATCGCCTTCATATCCAAATGAAGGCTGCACCGCTAATAAAATATTGCCAAATTGTTTGCCTAAAACAAAAATAGAGCTGCCATTACTTAATTGTTTACCAGGGGCAGGCCCCCACTGCGCTTCAATTTCTTTAAGCCAACGCTCGCGCTTAACATGATCATTCGCAGAAATTAAAGTATGCACATTTGCATCAGCACCATATTGCTGCGCATTCCCTTTTAATAATTGTTCCCGCAATTCATCGGTAGTGGTAGGTACGTCAACTGTGTAACCCCTTGCTTTCATACCCAACAATAAATTATGAACAGACTCAAAGACACTTAAATAAGCTGCACTGCCAATATTGCCAGCATTGGGTGGAAAATTAAATAACACAATCGCTACTTTGCGTTGGGCTCGCTCAGAGCGGCGTAAATCGACTAACTTGCCCACCCGCGCAGCTAACATACCAACGCGCTCTATGCAGGTAAACATATCTTGGGGATTATGAGCCTCTGTAAACGTGCACTCTTTATGACATCCGTGACAGGTCTTCCCAGCTGCACCAGGTCGGCCACCATAAACCATCGGCACAGTTGAACCATCCAGTTCTGGAATGGCTACCATAATGGTGCTCTCTACAGGCAGCAGACCGCGATCAGAACCACCCCATTGTTCTAAGTTCTGAAACTCTACTGGATGGGCTGCAATATAAGGTACATTTAATTTCGCTAAAACTTCTTCAGCCGCTTTGGCATCGTTATACGCAGGTCCACCAACTAATGAGAAGCCCGTCAAAGAAATTAGGGCATCAATACTCGCTTCACCATTATGCGTAAAAAAAGCATCAATCGCTGGACGCGAATCTAGGCCCGAAGAAAAAGCTGGGATGACTTGTAAGCCCTGGGCCTCTAAAGCAGTAATTACCGGATCGTAGTGCCCACTGTTACCTGAAACTAAATAAGAGCGCAACAGTAGGATGCCCACTTTGCCCCGCGCCTTGGCTTTCGGCACGAACACTGGCAGGTCTTGTAACCGCTCGCTTAGTTGCCCCTTCATGCGGGGGTGATAGACACCAAGATCAGGGTAAGCAACGGGATCGATGGCCTTGGCATTCTCGCGCAAACTTGCTCGTGCGCCTGCTGCATAACGGTTGATCAGATAACTCATTAAATTAAATAAATTTTCTTGCGAGCCACCTAACCAGTATTGCAAAGAGAGGAAATAGGCGCGTAAATCTTGGGCTGTTCCTGGAATAAAACGCAAGACCTGGGGTATCAAGCGCAACATCTTCATTTGTTTTGCCCCAGCAGTACCGCCCCCCTTACTGTTACCGTCCTTATCTTTACTTGTAGGGCGTAACTTTTTCATTAAGGTCATTAAGGGGCTGGCTGGCAAACTCATATCCAGCTTACTTAGGCGCGTTAGCTTGGTAACATCACCGGCAGACATCGCACACAACATCGCATCACACTGCTCGCGCCGTGCGCGCAAGTTATCGATGATTGGCAAATAATGGTCTTCAAGAAACAGCATTGTGACAATCACAATATCGCCGGCGGCAATATCATTTTTGCATTCAGTTAATAATTTTTCGCTGGCCGCATACTCACTAGCAGAGTGAATTTTTAGAGAAAAGCCGGGTATGGTTTTTTGTAACTCTCGCTCAGCTCGCCGCGCAGCACTATTTAAGTGAGTATCCATAGTGATCAACACCATGTTCATTGACTTTTTTTGAGTGCGTACTGCGGCTAGTTCTGCCATATAGTCTCCAGAGCCCTATTCTTAATAAGAATTAAGAAAGTGTCAATTTAATTTTACATAGCCTAGGGTAAAAACTTACTGACAAACTCGGGTAAACCCTTAAAAGTAAATCGGGATTCTCCAATCCCTCATCTAGACTTAAATTATTAAGAGCTTATTCAGCAACATCGCTGATGATTGATTTATTTGAAATGAAGGTTTTTAGTGAAATTATCAAAAGCTGCAGACTTTTCGTGCGATGGTAGCCCTGGCCCAAGCGATAAAAATGGTTTACAGCAAAATTCAATGCAGCAATCGGTTTTGATCGAGCCGCTGCCAATCCATTCAGGTCCTCAAGAGCATCTGGGTTGGTTAGTGCGCACCATAGAAAAATCGATTATTCCCCGCTTGCTTTCGACCCATTTAAATTCTGAAACTGCGGATGATGCCAAACACTTTTTATCTAAGTCAAGCGAAGATCCCGAAAAAATTGCTACTTTAACAAAGCTAGTCTTAGCCGAAGAAAGCTCGGTTGCTGGCAGATACGTTAGCGAACTACATGCTAGCGGTATTCCCTTAGATGAAATCTATTTACGCTTACTTGCTCCGGTTGCACGCCGCTTAGGAGAAATGTGGGAGGACGACGAATGCTCATTCCATCAGGTGACCGTAGCTTTGTGGCGCTTAAAACAACTCATGTATGACCTGAGCCCTCTATTTCAAGAGTTTGCCCGCTCCGATACCTTGGGTGCGCGCGCCATGCTGATCCCCATGCCGGGCTCACAACACACTATGGGTTTATTTATGGTCTCCGAATTTTTCCGCCGCGCGGGCTGGAAAGTATGGGGCGAATGGGCAAACTCAGAAGCAGAAATTCTTGCCCTTATCAAAGCTGAATGGTTTGATTTAATCGGCATTTCAGTAAGCATACAAGATCAGTTCGATGCCTTAGCAAGCTTTATTAACGTCATTCGGACTCACTCGCAGAATCCTAAAATTGGCATTATGGTTGGCGGACCTATTTTTGTCGCTCACCCCGAACTCATAAAACAAGTGGGGGCCGATATTACCGGAGTAGATGCGGAACAAGCTCTCGAGCAAGCAGAGATTTTGCTGACCAAAATTCATGGTCGCCACCCTCGCTCGCTATGGCGCCAAGACTAGGTAGAAGTAGCTGTACTAGAAGCTGTACTTCGGTTTTCTAGGCTGACTTTTATTTCAGCCATCCCGTCGGCGATTGAATAAGGCGGAACGTAATTAAGTTGTCTACGTGCTGCGGTAATATTTAAAGTGAAAGCATAGCCCATCAGTCTCACCATTTCCCGCACTAAAGGTGGCTTACCTACTAACGGCAAATAAGCCCAACCTGTTTCTGCAAAATGGGCTAACGCCCAAGCTAAGCTTTTTGGCAATGACCATTTTGGCGCTTGAAAAGCGCCTGCCTGCAAACGCGCGAGCATAAATTCCTTAAAGATCACCGGCTCACCATCGCTAATATAAAAAGCTTGACCTACACCCTCGTGATTAATAGCCAGCAGTACAGCTGCGCATAAATTTCCTACATAACAGGTCGAAAACAAATAACTGCCATGATCAAACCAAGCAAATTTACCTGTCTTGATAGCAGGCCCAATAATCCGTTCGATTGCATCATTGGGCCCCCAAACAAATGCTGGGCGTAAAGCCATTGTTTGAAATGAAGTGCTTGCCGCCGATAAAACCAACTCTTCAGCGCGCGCTTTACTGAATGAATAAGGTAATTCAGCTCGCTGAGTCAGGGGTGCGGTTTCATCCAGATTTAATAAGTCTTGCGGCCCATGCATAACAACTGAGGCGGCACTAAGATAAATAAATTTTTTAACTGCTGCTACTTGGGCAGCCTTTAAAAGTATACGGGTTAGTTCAATATTCGCGCTAGCAAATTCTGCTGGTGCACTCCCCAACTCCAATAAGCCAGCCGCATGAATGACGACATCACACTGTTTTAGTTGGGACTCAAGGTCTTTTAGTTTATCTAGTTCAAACTGCCAAGCTATACCCCCAAGGGCCTCAATGCGGTTGCGCGACTCAGTCGAGCGTACATAACAAATGAGCCGAAACTGTCTAGCCAGTAATTTTTTTAGCAGCGCTTGACCAATAAAACCGCTTGCGCCAGTTAAGAAAATGGTTAGCAAAAAGCGACTTCAATATTGCCAGAGTACTTCGTTACGGCGCATAAATGGCAAACTCCAAGGCGGGTTGTAGCGAGCAAATTGGGCTTCTCCTATTGGCTTAAGACCCTTATGTTCCATCCATAAACGTAGTTCAGTGGTTTTTTCGACTACTTTTTCAGGGCTATTAAAACCCGTAAATTGAATTACTGCTTTCTTCATGGCCGGAATTTCCCGCAGCTGAATTTGTCGATCAAGTGGCACTGGCAGGGTTGCCAAAGTATATTGGCTAGGCATTAAAAATGAGACTTTCCACTGACCCGCTTTTTGGGCCATTAAAACTGGCTGATTCTTTTGATCGGCTAGAACAGTTGTCGGCTCGAATGGCGCAACGCTGACCGGTACGGTCATAGCAATTTTTTCACTGGTGCCAGGAGGTACATTAGTGTTAGCACTTGCTCGGGCTTGATTACCCCCAAATATATAGGCAGCAATGAGGCGAAAACCCTTATTTGAAGCACTGTCAAGGTCCCCATCAACCACGACCTCTGCCAAAATGTGGGGCGTATAAGCGCGTAATTCAAAGGGGGATTGCTGTTCAATTACCGTATATTGAGGTTCTTCAGTGGCCATAGCTACTTGCGTTAAAAAGAGTGCACAGAATAAGAAAAGGGTGGTGGATAAGCGTATTAATAAGGGATGCATACCTGATGATAAGTTGATTCTTTGTTAAGTGGGGACTACGTGATAAAAGGGTCTGACATAATGCCCGAATGTCTATTGAAAACGACTCAGCCTTAGCCGACCTAGCCTACCAAAAAGCTGCTCTGAATTTGGTATCCCGTACTTTTGCAATTACGATTCCATTATTACCGCCCATCATTGAAAGAGCGGCTGGATGCGCCTACCTGCTCTGCCGTATTGTCGATACTATTGAAGATGCGAGCTGCCTGTCGGTAGCCGAAAAGGTCGGTTTGTCTGAACTATTCCTCGCCGCTTGCCTCAACCAAAAACCAATTAATGAATTTGTCCAAGCTTGCAGTAAAGCCTTAGAACTTCACCCTAATTTAGCTGAGCGCGATTTAATCGCACATACTGCAACGGTAGTAAGAATTTTGCATCGCTGCCCAGCTAATCAACAAAGTGCTATTTTGCGTTGCATCACCATCATGTCAGAGGGGATGGCGCGTTTTCATGCCAAACAAAATACCTTGGGGTTAAAGAATCTTCAGGAATTTGAAGAGTATTGCTATGTCGTTGCTGGTGTAGTGGGTGAAATGCTTACCAGTCTTTTTGCTGCCCACTCACCTCAATTTGCCCAAGCTATTACCAAGCAAGAGTCGCTCGCAATTGCTTTTGGCCAAGCACTACAAATGACCAATATTTTAAAAGATTCACTTGACGATCAAGCACGGGGTGTTTCCTGGTTGCCACAAAATTCAACTCACTCTGAGTTGTTGGCGTTGGCAACCCAAAAACTGGATGCTGCGCTCGCTTATATTCTTTATATTCCTAAGGCAGAAATTGGGATGCGGCGTTTTTGTTTACTAGCCCTTGGTTTAGCGGTATTAACCCTCGACAAACTAGCGAGCGATGAAAAAATCACTGCTACCCATTCCCACAAAATTTCTCGCCGTGCCGTCGCCTGGTTTTATCGTTTTACCAAAATAGCGGCACACTCGAATACCTTAATCCAACTATTTTTTTATTGGGCTACACGGCCACTAAAAAGGGTGGTGGTGCAAAACTAGTCAAGATTAACGCCTTCATGCTGCAATAACCATTGTTTAATTTGCCGATAAAACCCAGGGGAATCCTCTTGCATAAAACCACCCAGTCGCTGAGCCGCCACCACGCGATGACAAGGTATCACTAAGGGATAATAATTAGCCCCACATGCACTACCTACAGCACGCGGACCACTATGTATTTTTTTGGCAATCGCGCCATAGGTGGTAGTTAATCCAGTTGGAATTTTGGCTACCGTAGCCCATACCTTTTGCTGATGTTCTGTGCCAACCGGTTTAAGTGGCAGATCAAAAACAAATTTAGCATTCTGAAAATATTGGGCACACTGGCGAGCTACTTCTTTAGCTAAGTCATTGTTCGGCGCTTGTAAGCGGGTTTGGAATGACAAATAGCTAATCTTAGTCACCATCAAACTGCCGTCGACCATTTCAGTCTGTATACCCAATTTGCCAAAGGGGGCAGTTATGACGCAGCCAGAGCTGGAAGGAGCTAAAGAAACTGGTGACGCGGCGTTTTTAGGCATTCTTAACAATTCAGTAAGTACTGACAACTTAATCTACATCATCTGACACGTTTTTGATTTATGTTTGCTATATTAAAACGCTCATTGTCCACTTTAGGAACATATCATGGATTCTTTTTTTGACGCTTGGCCCCTTTGGGGCCAAGCAGTCTTGGTGATTTTTTTACTTGCGCTTTCGGGGTTTTTTTCCATGTCCGAAACCAGTATGCTAGCCACCAATCGTCATCGCTTAGGTTTACTGGCAAGTCAAGGCAATCCTGGAGCTGCAATTGCTGAGCGCTTATTGCAACGGATTGATTCTTTACTCTCAGTATTGCTCATTTCTAACAACCTCATTAATACCATTCTACCTATTTTAGTCACTAGTTTGGCCCTCCATTTGTTTGGTCATAGTGGTTTCGTCTTAACTATCTCGACCGTCGTAATTGCTTTATTAATTATTATTTTTAGTGAGATTACGCCGAAAGTAATCGGCGCAGCTTTTCCTGAAACTATTGCTAGCAAGGTTAGTTGGATTATCCTGCCACTCACCTATATTCTTCAACCCTTGCTATGGTTCATTAATCGTTTTGTCTCTGGCTTAATGGGCTTGTTTGGGCTTTCAACGGCTGGTAATAATGCAGCTATGTCAGCGGATGAATTACGGAGCTTAGTTTTAGAGTCGAATCATTTTGTCTCAAGTCAATACCGCAATATTTTATTGAACTTATTTAATTTAAAAAACATTTTGGTTGACGATGTCATGACGCCAAAAGCGAAAATTGAAATTCTCGATTTATCGCGGCCCATTGATGAAGTCGTGCAACAGCTAGAAACCTGCTATCACAATAAATTGCCCGTCATCGCAGGTGACACCGAACGCATTATTGGTATTTTGTCAGTTAAAAAAGCCTTGTCTCTTTTGGGCAATGACGAACTAACCCACTCTGATTTCTTGGAGTTACTACAAGAGCCCTACTTTATCCCTGGTGGTACGCCAGTACTACAACAAATGCAATTTTTTCAAGATAACCAGCAACGACTTAGTCTCGTAGTCAATGAATATGGCGATGTCATGGGTTTAGTCACTTTTGAAGATATTGTTGAGGAACTCATTGGCGAGTTCACTACTTCATTCTCTCATTTATCTCATGAGACTCAGTGGAAAGCAGATGGCACCTATTTAGCAAATGGTAGTGCAAACTTGCGGGATCTAAATCGCCTCTTGCAAATTACCTTACCAATTAATGGACCCCGCACCTTAAATGGTTTAATTTTAGAGGATCTAGAACAAATTCCAGAGCATGATGTGAGCATTAAAATTGCTGGGGTAGTAATGGAGATTATGCAATTTGACGATCAAGGTATTAAAACCGTCCGCTTATATCGACCCACTGCTAATCAAACCGTCTAAGCTTGACGATCTTAGCCGATGACTCTCTCATTATTCGCGCATGGCAAGAAATTGCAGCTAAAGCAATTTCGGCTCGTGCAACCGATATTCACATTGAGCCCCAAGAACACATTACCTTAATCCGTATTCGGGTTGATGGCTACCTGCATGTTCTTAGTCGGCAAAATAAATCGCTACACGAACGACTGATTACCCGCATTAAAATTTTAGCGCGCCTTGATATCGCTGAACAACGCATTCCACAAGATGGGCGGATTTGTATTGGACTTACCTTAAATCAGGCCAACATCCATTGTCGTGTTTCATGTCTACCGACTCTCTATGGTGAAAAAATGGTTATTCGTTTATTGCCAAGTAATTTAGCTGATCTAGCGCTTGATCAGCTGGGCTTATTACCGGAGCAACTAGCCATTGTGCAACTCGCAATTGAAAAACCGCACGGCTTGATTTTAGTATGCGGCCCTACTGGTAGCGGCAAAACCCGCACACTCTATACTTTCTTACAGCATCTTAATCACTTGCGCAGTAATCTGTGTTCGATTGAAGACCCGATTGAAATCCACTTAGCAGGGGTGAATCAGGTGGCCTATCAACCCAAGGCTGGGCTTGATTTTCCAACCATACTGCGGGCATTATTACGGCAAGATCCTGATGTCATGATGATTGGTGAAATTCGTGATCAGGCAACCGCTGAACTTGCTATTCAAGCAGCACAAACGGGTCACTTGGTTTTAAGTACCTTGCATACGCAAGATGCCCTTGGGGCAATTGATCGACTCCACTATTTGGGCATTAACTCCGCAGCGCTTAGTAGTTGTTTGCATTGTCTGAGTGCCCAGCGTTTAGTGCGCCGTATTTGTAGTGCCTGTCAAAACAACGGCAATAATTGCAGCGTCTGCTACGGTAATGGCTTCTTTGGGCGCTTGGGCATTCATGAAGTGATTCCTTTTACTAGTGAGCTTGTACAGGCTTATGGTGATGGCGCTAGCACCCAACAATTGCGTCATCGGGCAAAGGAGTTGGGCTATCTCAACCTCTTATCGGCAGGTTTATTACAAGTCAGTAATGGCTCCATCAGTGCAGCCGAATTGTATCGGCAGATTCAATAGAAACTAGCCTTCTTATGCTACTTACTTTATTACGTCGTGATTTATTAAGCTCCTCTTTTTTGCGTCAGCCATTTAGCTTGCGTGATCAATGTAGCTTTGCCAGCCAACTTTCTGCCTTATTAAATGCGGGTCTGCCCTTGCTAAATAGCTTAATCTTATTGCGTCAATCTGCGCCACCGCATTGGCGCGTATTTATTTCACAGATAGAAACCCAATTACGGCAAGGAAATGCTTTTTCTTCCTGCCTACGTCAGGCAAATTATGAACTCGACCATAGTTTTGTTAGCTTGGTTGATGTTAGCGAACGCTCCGGTCAGTTAAGTTTAGCGCTTGACTCGATTGCGACCAAGCTCACGGCCCAAATGGAACTACGTCAACAAATTCAACAGGCTCTGGCTTACCCCTGTATTACGGTTGCATCAGCACTTTTTTTATTCTTCGTAATGGCTTTTTGGGTCATGCCTATTTTTCGCGATGTCTTTGTCCAATTTCAAGCTGAGCTGCCATGGGCGACTCAGGCTCTACTTCATTGCGCAACTACTTTACAACTGTATTTTTTAGAAATTTTGGGCCTTTTTAGTGCGCTTGCAGTTTTGTGGTTTGCTGCTTGGCACCATTCACCTCGCTTGCAGAATTATTGTGACCGCGCATGGCTAAAAATTCCTTTGCTAGGCGAGTTACTACGACTAACAGCACTATCTTTTTGGTGTCGTAATTTGGGTCATTTATTAAATGCTGAAATTCCTTTACTCGATGCCCTACGAATTACGGCTCGCTCTTCCAATCATTGGCTCACCCACGACCTCAGCGCCAATGTATTTACTTTGCTTGCCCAAGGCTGGCCGCTTAGCGAAGCGATTTTTAAAGCCGATCCCTATTATCGATATTTTGATCGGCAAACTTGGCAAATGATTTGTATTGGCTCAGAAAGCGGCACACTACCAGCCATGCTTTTGCAGCGCGCAAGCACTTTATCTCAGCAATTAAGTCAGCAACTAAAATTATTCAGTCGCAACCTGGAACCTGTTTTAATTGCTGTGGTTGGCTTTCTGATTGGAGCCTTAGTGCTGATCTTGTATTTACCCATTTTTAATTTAGGACAAATCGTTTAAATATGCTTCCTGATCAGACCCCGCAGGTTTTAGCTGGCGCTATTTTGATCGTGGCCTTAATCGTGCTGGCAATAGTTGATTTTCGTACCTTTCGCCTACCCGATATCATCACCCTACCCCTGATAATGATGGGCTTGGTATTTAATTTTTTGTATCAACCAGGCTTCACTTCAATCGACAGTGCTTTAGTTGGTGCGGCCCTCGGTTTTGGGTTTCTCTGGGGCGTCAATTTCCTCTACCGCTTATTAAAAAAACAAGATGGTATTGGCCTGGGGGACGCAAAATTGCTTGCTGCGCTCGGCGCTTGGCTGGGCTGGCAAGTCCTTCCTGAAATTTTGCTATTGGCTGCCCTGTTCGGCTTAGCGGGCGGTTGGCTGTGGTTACGTTGGCAGCGACTGGCGACAAACCAGGCATTTCCATTTGGCCCTTTTATCGCCTTTGCTGGCATCATTGCATTGTTATGGCCCAATTTTCTTCTACTCCCCAGCCGCCTGCTGTTGACCTAAGTTTTTTCAAGGGGAAGATTCCATTAGTGGGCCTAACCGGCGGAATTGGCTCAGGTAAATCAGCTATTGCCTTACATTTGGCCGAGCTGGGCGCGAGCATTATCGATAGCGATCAGATTGCCCACCAAATTACAGGTCCTAATGGCGCTGCTATTGAAGCGATTCAGCGCATATTTGGGGCAAGCTATTTGAGCGACTCTGGCGCCTTAAATCGTAGCAAAATGCGCCGTCTTATTTTTACAGATCCGCAGGCTAAACTGCAACTAGAGGCCATTACCCATCCGCTAATTCGACAAGAAACCTTGCTGCAGGCCCAAAGTCAAATGGACGATGGCGCTGATTACCTGGTTTTTGTGGTGCCGCTCTTAATCGAATCTGGGTCATGGCTTGAGCATTTAAATCATCTGGTGGTGGTAGATTGCTCTATAGAAAACCAGATTTTGCGCGTGATGCAGCGCAGTCAGCTTAAGCGCAGTGAGGTAGAGGAAATCATGCAACATCAAGCTACCCGCGAAGCGCGACTGAGGCATGCCGACACAGTTATCAATAATGATGGAGATTTAGGCTTAGCCTTACAGCAAACCACCGAACTTCACCGGCGAATTACCCGTAGATAAGGCCTTTTTTCAGGGTTTTTTGCCAATTTAAGCTACTTCGGCATAGAATTGAGCACTGTGATTGTTTACGAATACCCCTTTAATGAGCTTGTACGAAGCATGCTTCGGCTAGAGTACCTTTTCTTTCGTTTTAATCACTTTTTTAAGTCTGATGACCCTGAACTGCATCATAATGGTATTGCGACTTTATTTGAGCTGGGCGACATCGGTGCACGCGGGGATATTAAATCGCTCTTACTTAAAGAGTTTGAACGCCAAAAATATACTTTGCACGGTCTAAAGAACTCCAAACGGGTTGATCAAGAAACCTTAAATTTCACGATTCAAGAAATTGAAAAAGCCGCCGACCAAATTAATCAATCGCTGGGCAAACCCAATTCCATCATTACCGATAGTGAATGGCTAAACTCAATTCGCACTCGCTTAAATATTCCTGGCGGTACTAGCCCGATCGATTTACCCAGCTATCATGCCTGGAAAAATAGCTCCGCAAGTAAACGACGCGAAACTTTACAAAAATATATCGCGCCTCTTTTACCTTGGCAGGAGGCTTGTCAATTATTTTTGCGTTTATTGCGTGAGTCAGGCGAGGCACATGAAGTTGTAGCCAACCAAGGTGCATTTCAGCAAGCCCCTGCAGGTAAAATTTTTCATCTAATGCGCATTGGTGTAGAGGATGACTCGCTGTTTGCCGAGATTAGCGCCAATAAATATTTACTCTCAATTCGTTTTCTTAAAACCGATAGGGAGTCCAAACCGCAAACTTGTACCGAAGATATCGACTTTAAGTTAACGCTTTGCCAATTTTAAGTAACCACTGATTTAGATTATTGCGCCAAGTGTTGGCGTAAGCGCTCTAGCATTGGCCAAGCTGCAGGTAATAAGGGGCTAACCTGCGGCTGCGGATGAGTCAATAATTCCCACGATAAGTTTTGTCCCTCGCAGCCCTGCGGAGTGCCGTGCCACTGGCGAATAATACTAACGTGTAAACGGACATGCGCATGGGTATAAGCATGGTCAAGTACCATTAACTCTTCGCCGACTTCAATTTGAATACCAAGCTCTTCTTGCAACTCGCGCTGAAGCGCAATAAAAACGGTTTCACCAGCTTCAATTTTTCCGCCTGGTACTTCCCAATATCCAGCATAGGGCTTTCCTGGTGGGCGCTGACCTAATAAATAGCGACCTTTGGTATCGAGTAAAATCCCTGCCGCAACTTCAACTATCGGTCTTGCCATAGCGTTACTATCAGACACGATGACCGGCATAAAACTTCGCAAACTGCCACGCTACTCGGCCTGAACGAGAGCCGCGCTCTAAAGCCCAAACTAAAGCATCTGGCCTAGCTGCCTCAATCTCAGCGGCGCTCACCCCAAAATGATCTAACCAGTGCCCCACAATTGCCAAATACTCATCTTGTTTAGGTGGATAAAAAGATAACCATAATCCAAAGCGTTCTGATAAAGAAATTTTTTCTTCAACCACTTCGCCCGGATGAATCTCCCCTTCATCCGAGTAAGCATAGCTTTGGTTATCCTTCATATACTCAGGCAATAAATGACGTCGGTTAGAAGTTGCATAAATTAAAATATTGTCTACTTGCGCTGATACTGAGCCATCTAAGGCTGATTTCATTGCCTTGTAACCCGTCTCTCCCTCATCAAAAGAGAGGTCGTCGCAAAAAATGACAAATCGTTCTGGCCGTTCCGCTAATAAATCAGTGATGTCGGCTAAATCGTCTAAG
>Ga0214164_1000370_pt1 | contig 29400 bp, 46 predicted proteins | sample TroBogepilimnion_13_FD_153003 | JGI IMG/M metagenome (GOLD analysis project Ga0214164, IMG submission 153003) | Freshwater microbial communities from Trout Bog Lake, WI - Practice 03JUN2009 epilimnion v4 | ecosystem: Environmental > Aquatic > Freshwater > Lake > Epilimnion/Euphotic zone ...
TGCACCGCCTAAAGCTAATATTGTAAGATTGTCTAACATTTTACATCTCCGTTTGCGTTGTTGATGTAGTAATATTATTCCACTAATGGAGCATTGTAAACACTTTTTTAAAATATTTTTGCAAATAAACCAATATTATCTGCGTGTGATGGTGATTTCCATCCTTCTGGCTTAATAAGATCAGGTAATCCCAATGGATTAGGTCTAGTTGCTTTAATACCTACTTCTTTTGCAAGATTTGCAGTTAATACTGCTTCCCATGCTTTGTATGCATCCACGCCCATACTATCTAAAGTGCCAATAGCAACAACACAAAGATCAATTAATGCATCTACTGCATCATCACCTGATTGAGCATTTTGTAATTCAGTTAATTCTTCTTTTAAAAAATTAATTCTAAATTCTAAAAATGCAGCAAGTTTGTTTGCATCAAATTCTTTTACTTTATTATTTACACCATATTTAGTGTGCATAATTTCAATATCCATTACCCAATTTCTACTCATAATATTTCTACCTTTATATTAGCTTCATCAAACATTTTATTAGAACGATACCAAGACTCCATCCATTCTTGTCTTAACATAATAGATTGTTCAGGTATCACTATTTTAGATATACCTACTTGAATAATACCTTTAGCACATTCGCTGCAAATAGGCAATCCATATACATATAAAATTGCATTATCTAAACATACACCAGAATAAGTAGCGTTAAAAATAGCATTCATTTCAGCATGAACCATTAATGAAAGTTTAACTTCTCTTACATTTAATCGATCTGAGTCATCTAATATTCCTCGTGGAAAACCATTATATCCTTGAGATAGTATTTGACCTTTGCTGCCAACTATAATAGCACCTACTTGAGTATTAGGATCTTTAGACCAACTAGCAACTTCTTTAGCTATTGCTAAATATCTATTGTGCCATTTCATAATATAAATTTAAAGTGACGCTCATAAACATGCAATGATGCCACATTCCAAAAAATCTTACCAATATTATAAGTATGACCTGGCGTATTTAATGTATCTACAACATCAGCAAGAACAAAACGTTGCCATGCGTAATCATTTTTATAACCATAAACAGCATCATTTGATCTCATATAAACTAAAGCATCTACATGATTATCACGAATTAAATATTGAACTGCATTAGTGCAAATAAAGTCAGACATACCGTTTTGGTTGTAATCATTATGCATGCTAGGACGGTTATAAATCATAATTGCACGCCTAGAATTAGGATTGCTAAGTAATTCATTTATAGTATTTAAAAATTGATTATTATTTTCTTTAGAATAAATACACCAACCATAATTAGAATTAATATTGCCATCTTTATCTGCAATTTGTTTCCAAATTTCAGGTGCGCCGCCAACAATATCATTTACATTTAATGATTGAGATTTATACCAAATTAATTCTCTAGCAATATAATCTTGATTTGGAGTACCAAAAATAACATTATCATTTGCAATAAATGAAGCATTTACAATTTCCAGTGTTTTAACGCCTGTTTTATCAGATGTATATTGTTCTTGCTGCAACATTAATTTAAATTCATTACGTATATTTTCTACATTATTATGAAAGATCACGTTGCTCTCCTTTAAGTATATTTTCTACTAAAGTAGCATAACCAGCAATGTCATGCCATGAATCAATATAATATGGATCACCATTAAGAATACGAGCTAATTTATGAGCAATCATATCTAACGACTCCATTTGATATGGTGCCATATTTACCCATGAAGAGTGTCTACGCATTAACTCTTTAATAGATTGACATGTATTAGCATTGCTATCAAAAGTACCATAATTGCTGCCACGTTCTTTTAATGTATTTTCAAGCATAAATTTCCTTTCTGTTAAAAACAAGTTAATATTACTCCTAATTTGGAACTATGTAAACAATTTAAATAAATATTTTTATGGGTGATACTTTTTTAAATTATTGTGATATAGTTTCTAGCAATTGCATGGAGGCAAGAGTTTTTCTAGTAAGGTTTCACATGGGCTCTGACGGTACTAGCCGTTCCTCCAACGCTTCTTAAAACAAAGCGAGAGTCCAGGTGAGACCTTTTTTTTTAAGGTTTTTATGCATTATTATCAATTCAATATAGGTGATTATCAAAGTCACACTAAACATTTAACTCCAATTGAAGATATTTGTTATCGTCGATTATTGGATTTTTATTATCTTCATGAGCAGCCAATTCCTAATGATATACCTAAATTAACTAGACTATTATTGCTTAATGGATATACCAAGCAGGTACAGGCTGTTTTGCATGAATTTTTTGACCTTTCTGATGACGGTTGGATCAATCATAGAGCAGATGAAGAAATCATTAGGTATCAAGGATTTAGCGAAGCTGGTAAGCGTGGGGCCGCTATGAGGTGGCTAAAGGGTGGCTATGACGCCCCTAATCAAGGGCCAATGGGAAACAAGAAACAGAAAACAATAAACAAGAAACAAAAGACTTCAGTCCCTGAAAACTTTGAAATTAGTCAAAGAGTAATTGATTGGGCTTTAGAACATAAATACTATAATCTTAAAAAACATTTTGATAATTTTGTATTAGCTGCACAATCCAAAGGTTATCAATATGTAGATTGGGATGCTGCATTAATGAATGCAATTAGAAATAATTGGGCTAATATACCTAACATTAAACCAAATCAGGTGGCACTATGATTGTTAATCCAAAAGCTTTAGTTATAGAAGTTAATAATCTTTATGAAGATGGAATAGCACGTGGTCATACTACAGGTTGGGATAATGTTGATGAATTTTTTACTGTAAAACATGGCGAATTTACCGTGGTTACAGGCATGCCCTCGCATGGTAAGTCGGAATGGTTAGATGCACTTTGTGTTAATCTTGCTATTAAACATAATTATCGTATTGCAATGTTTAGTCCAGAAAATCATCCTTTGGAAATGCATGCAAAAAAGATTATTGAAAAATATATGCATAAACCATTTTTTGGTGATCGACGTATGTCTCATAATGAAATGTTAACTGGTTTAGAGCAAATGAATAAAAACTTTGCTTTTATTAAACCAAGTGAAACTGAATTCACTCCAATGCATATTATTAATGAAGCTTTACCATGGTTAGAACAATCAATTGCGCAACCAAGAGCTATGGTTATTGATCCTTGGAATGAAATGGACCATTACAGACCACCAGGATTAAATGAAACTGAATATATATCTCGCATTTTAACAGAATTAAGACGTGCAGCAAGAGAATTTAAATGTCATTTGTTTTTAGTTGCTCATCCAATGAAAATGCAAAAAGATAAAGATGGTAATTATCCAGTGCCGCGTCCTTATGATATTAGCGGTAGTGCTCATTGGTATAACAAAGCAGATAATTGTATTGCAATTTGGCGTGATGTAGCGAATAATCCACAGGAAACACAGGTGCATATACAAAAGGTACGTTTTAACAGCACAGGGCATCCAGGAATGGCTGATTTGATATACGATTACAACAAAGCCACATACATTAACGAACATGCGTATTACAGGAGCTTGTAATGTGGGTATTACTTGATGATGATGGTCAACCTGTTAGATATTTTGATTATGCTGCTGAAGGCGCAATTGAGATTGTTGAACCAAAGCTAACATTAGATGAATTATTTGAACAATGTGGAGAATGTTTATTATGACTAAAAACGAAGCATTAAAGATAACAAAAGTAATTCGTAAATTAAGATTGATGGTGATTAAAAACAGATGCGATGTAAGGGGATGGTATTTTGAATAAAGACGAAGCAATACACAAAGCATTAAAAGTTTTAAATTGTTTAAACAACGACAGAGTATATGAAACTGCATGGGTGAAAGGTGCAATCAATGCCTGTGAAGAAGCACTAGAACAACCAGCATTTGGAGAATGTGGAAATAAATCATGTGGAGGTCATGGGGCTTGCTATTGTGAAGAACAACCAGTAATGGCTATATCTCAAATGAATAATGATGCCTTGAAAAATGCGTTAAATAATCAAGGAAAGCTATCAGTCAGCTCACCACAACCACAACCAGCACAAGAACCTGTTGCTACTATTCAACAATTTGAACGTAAGTGGATTGACAAAGAAGCACTAGAACAACCAGAAGGCAAAGAGTTTTTTGAAAGAGGTAAAGAAATAGCACGATGGGCTGATAAGCAAGCGCAAGAACCTGTAGGCGTAGTGTCATGGCATGAAGGAGCAGTTATGGGTTCAATTTTTCCATCAAGTAATATGCCTAAAGATGGAGATAAACTCTACACTCACCCTCATCAATGGCAAGGATTAACGGATGATGAGATTATTGATATGTATTTTCAAGCAAACATAAATCCACAACCTCATGGATTTATAATTGACTTTATTCGTGCTATTGAACAAGCATTAAGGAATAAAAATGGATAAAGTTCCTATGTTTGTTAAAAATATTAACGTACCTAAACCAGTTACATTATCTTTAGAAAAAGTGCGTGAAATAAAACATTTGCTTAACAACAATGTTCCTGTTAAGGTTATAGCACTTAATTACAATCGAAGCCTATGTTCTATTTATACTATTAAACATGGCTTATCTTATAGGGATATTGTATGAGCTTTGAGGACACAGAGTTTTACAAACAGTTTGGTGATGCTGAATGGAAAGTAACTACTAGTGATGGTAAGTTACATAAAAGTAAAAAATGGTTATTAAAATATGAAGATGTAATTTATAAAGAGGTTACTCCACATGTGCCAACAAAACAAAAACCAAAAGAAACAATGTCAGTATTGCGGAAGCGTTCCAAGACGATCATTACCACAAAATAATCGTTTACATTTATTATTTCAAGCTATATCTGAAAAAATTAAAACTGCAGATGGTTTATTACATCATGCTATGTGGTGGAAAATTGTTATGAAAGATAGATGGCTTGGATACAATGAAGTTCAAAGTAATGGTAAAACTATTTACAGTTTGCGTGGTACTGCTGATTTAACTGTAGATGAATTAAATGATTTTATGAATAGAGTTGAACATTTTGCTGCAGAACGCGGTATTTATTTACAAGATTGATTATTATGATGCGTAATCCTAATGCAGCACATATTGATTTTACTGAACTAAAAGGATTGTTTGGCACTAAATCACCTAGTGATATTGATATGATATTAAGATCAGGTAATAGATTTTTAATATGTGAATGGAAACGTGGACCAAATGAAAAGCCAATGTATGGTCAAGAATTATTATTAAGATTTTTATCTAAAAATCCTAGTTTTACAGTATTGATTGTATGGGGTAATACAGATAATGGTATGATTGTAGATAAATTTTTTAAAGTAAATTTTAAAGGACCATGTACTGTGTTAGGTAATTCAATAAATCAATATAAGCAATATTTAATGGATTGGGACAATGGCAAACTATCGCAATAAAAAATTATTAGAATTATGCCGTGAAATACCATGTCAATCATGTGGAAGGTCAGACGGCACGGTATGTGCAGCACATAGTAATCAGCAGCGTGATGGTAAAGGTACAGGAATTAAGGCAAGTGATGCTATGGTAGCTAGTCTATGCAGTAAATGCCACCATGAATTAGACAATGGTAAAGACTTAAGCAAAGAAGGACGTAGAGAAATATGGGAGTTAGCGCACAGGCTGACTATTAGACATTTTATTGAGCATAATATGCTGGTGGTTAAATGATTACATTAACGCTTCCTTGGCCTCCAAGTACAAATCATAGTCATCATTATGGTAATGGACGTAAGTTTATGTCTAAACCAACAAAATTATTTAGGCAGCAAGTTCAAGATATTGTAGTTGATGCTAAAGCTAAAATACATGGAAGATTAGCAATGTTTATTGCATTATATCCACCTGATCGACGTCGTCGTGATATTGGAAACTATGAAAAACAAACAACAGACGCTTTAATGGAAGCTGGAGTATTTGAAGATGATGAGCAAATAGATTTTATATGGTTGGTAAGACGACCAATACTTAAAGGCGGTAAATGCGTAGTTGTATTAGTTGAGCATGAAAACGTAGGTGAAATATTAAATCAATATGAAAGTTTTGTATGAAACCACATGTATTTGCAAAATTTATTCATGCTTGGGCAGATGGTTATGAAATTTTAGAAAGATATCCTAAATCACCTATAAAAGAATATCGTCAATGGTTTAGTTTTCAAGGTGAATGGCCTGATAAAAATGATGGATTTATTGAATTTAAAATTAAACTAGAGGATGAATAATGGATTTAGGACGAGTCAGTTATTATCTTGATTTATGGCGTGATTATATGAAATCAGACAATAATAAATTAGGCTTTAAAACAAAAGCAACTGGATTTATGTCTGGAGGCATTAGTTCTTTTGAAGATTTAGAAGATGATTTAGATTATTCATCAGCTAAAACTGTAGATCAAGCTATTGATGATTTGCCTATAATGCAAAAAAACGCTATATATATTATATTCCTTGACCAAAAGTCGATGATGGATACCAGAGTGCTAGAGTATTACTATGACAATGCGCTAATGATGCTACAACGTAAGTTAAAAGAAAAGAACTTATACTGATGACTGACATTAACGATGAGATTAAAAATGTACTAGAATGCAACATCTTTATTGAAGGCGTAGCATATCCTATTATTAAAAAGATATACTTTCACAGAGAGTCAGGTGGCTTTAGCAGAATCCCTGCCTTTGCTGCCATTGGTAAGCGTGATGACATAGCAAAAGAGATTGGTTATCAATTAAATCGCATAGGATATAAAGCTAAATAATATATTTTATTTAGGGGGTTCCCAAAAAGTAAAAAATGTGGTAATATCTTAAACAGTAAGCAGAGGTGCGTTTATTCGTTCCATTCTTACATTACTTCATCTCCGTGAAGTTTAAGGTCACTTAAAACGTGGCCTTTTTTTATTCTTAGGATAACTATATGCCCTACACATTACAGCAACATAAACTTTTTGAGTCCGCAGCGCACTCCGCTGAAGTTGCCAAGCGTGTAGGTATCCCTCAAAACACAGCAGCAAAGATGGCATCAGAAGGTGTCAAGGGTAAAAAGAAAGACCCTAAAAAGCTCGCTAGTGCGTTAATGAAAATGTAAATGATATGCCAGACCCATTAGACTTTTTTAAAAGAACTAGAGATTTATATCCTGGCGAAGATGAATATTTTAAAGCCAACCCTCATGTTGGTGGCATGGCAACTCAAGACCAATACGTAGTATTAAATCCATATTCAAAATTATCACCACAAGAAAAGTCTGCTGTTCAAGTAAATGAAGCTGCTCGCTTATACATGAATCAAAATGGCGTGCCTGACGTAAGCTTAACTAGAGAACAAGAACAAAATCTAGCTGGATTAGGTTCATACGCTAATGCAGACCCACAGTATAGAAAAGCTACTATGATGGCAAGAATACTATCAGGTGACCCAACAGCAGGAACACCCACAATGGAACAGTCAGAAGCTATCAAGCCTATGTTGTTTTTGCGTGGATTATACAACAAATAACATTCTAATTTTATGAGGCGTAAGACCACTCTTATGTACATACATGACCACGAAAGCCCAAAACGATAACTCACTGAATACAAAACCAAAAGATACAATGTCTTATGGTGATAAGCGCAGACAAGAACGACAAGAAGCGTTAAGAGAGTTCTTACAAGGTCAAAAGTACATAGAGGCTATTCACGCTACATTAGAAATGCCTATTAGTAACGATGAGTTACAAGCAATAAAATTCAAAACAGAAACAAGACTAAAGCTGCTAAACAAAGTATTGCCTGACCTTAAAGCTATTGAGCAGACAGTCGATATGCACGCAGAACATGAAGTCTACGCATGGCAAGAATAGAGATACCGTATAAGCCACGTGATGCGTTTCAGCCACTACACCAAAGCAAGAAGCGATGGGCAGTAGTTGTAGCACACCGTAGAGCTGGTAAGACTGTAGCTTGCGTTAATCAGCTCATTAAAGAAGCTGTGATGACAAAGCGTAAAGACTTTAGAGGCGCATATATTGCTCCATTCTATAAACAGTCTAAAAGCGTGGCATGGGATTACTTCAAACAATTCACTAGAGTCATAAGCGGAATAGTCATCAATGAGTCAGAACTTCGTATCGACTTTAAGAACGGTGCAAGGATTCAGTTATTTGGTGCTGATAATGCCGATAGTTTGCGTGGCCTTTACTTTGATAGCATTATTTGTGATGAGTATGGCGATTGGAAATCTACTGTGTTTCAGTACGTTGTACGTCCTGCACTTGCTGACCGACAAGGTAAAGCAATCATTATTGGAACGCCTAAAGGCCGTAATCAGTTTTGGGAAGTCTTTGACAGAGCGAGTCATTCAGATGATTGGCTTGCGTTAAAGATAACTGTAGACGAATCGGGCATCTTACCTGCGTCAGAGGTTGCATCACTAAAGCAAGAGCTATCAGAGGATGCTTGGCGGCAAGAGATGGAATGCGACTTTGATGCTGCATTGCCAGGCGCTATATGGGGCCGTGAACTTTATCAAGCTGAACAAGATGGTCGCATCACAGGAGTTGAATACGATGATTATGCAGATACTTATACTGCTTGGGATTTGGGTTATAGCGACGATACTGCTATTTGGTTCTACCAAGTTATCCACGGAGAAGTGCATTTTATTGACTTTTATTCTGCTAGTGGGAAGTCTATTGAACATTATGCTGCTCAAGTCTTAAGTAAGCCTTACAGGTATAAGACGCACTTCCTACCACATGATGCACGAGCAAAGACATTAGCTTCTGGTGGTAAATCAGTCATTGAAATGTTAGCCGAACACTTGAGCATAACAAAGATGGCAATCACTCCTAGCTTATCAATGCAAGATGGTATTCAAGCCACTCGTATGATGATGCCTAGAGCATGGTTTGACAAAGAGCGTTGTCATGATGGCGTAGAAGCCCTCAAGCAATATCAGCGTGAATGGGATGAGGATAAGAAAATGTTTAGGGATAAACCTAGACACGATTGGACTTCTCATGCTGCTGACTCTATGCGCTATGCTGCGATTAACTGGAAAGAAGAAGTTAAGCCAGTCGTGGAAGATAAACCAATTAGAGGCATTAGCGTTGGTCAGACTGATGTCACATTGAATGAACTATGGGCTAGTCAGCCTAAACAAAAAATGAAAAGGATTTAACATGTCAGGTATTGCATCTTATGTAGGTGGATATAAACAAATCACAGCAACAGGTAACGTATCACCTATCGGTTGTAAGCTATTGGGTATTCTAGTGTCATCATCATCAAGCGGCACAGTAACTATTTATGATTCAGCTACGACTACAACATCTACTAAAGTAGTAGACACAGTAACATTGACTGCTGGCACATGGCTTCCTATGCCTATTGGCTTTGCTTCAGGAGTTTACATTGTTGTTGGTGGCACATTGAGTGCAACAGTAGTTTACGCTTAAGGATAACTCATGGCTAAAGTATCAGAGGTGACATCAGAGGTACAAGAGTACCTTGACATGTTTAGCCAATACGACAAAGAGTTTGCTAAATGGGAAGGTCGTGTTGAGAAGATTCTCAAGCGCTACCGTGATGACCGTACAACTACAACGGCTCAATCTCATTACAATATCTTGTGGGCTAACGTACAAACACTTAAAGCTGCTACTTTTAGCCGTATGCCACGTCCTGACGTATCACGTAGGTTCAAGGACAATGACTCTGTAGCTCGTGTAGCTGCTATGTTATTGGAACGTGCATTAGACTTTGAGATTACACATTCAGAGGACTTCCAACACGCATTGACTGCTTGCGTCTATGACCGCTTCTTGGGTGGTCGTGGTACAACATGGATTCGTTACGAGCCTGTGATTGAATCGCAACAGTTCCAAGTGTCAGAAGATGACGAAGCTACAGAATCTGAAGGTGAGTACCTAGACATCGAGCAAGCACCTGTTGATTACGTGCATTGGCGTGACTTTGGTCATAGCTATGGTCGTACATGGCCTGACATAAACTGTGTATGGCGTAGAGTCTACATGGACCGTGATGCTTTGAAAGAGCGTTTTCCTGAAGACCAATTTGACATGCTATGGAAACAGATTCCATTAGATGCATCACCTGACGAACCTCGTACAAAGATGACAGAAGGCACGGTAAAACAAGCCCTCATCTATGAAGTATGGTGTCGTGATAAGAAGTGCGTATATTGGATTAGCAAGTCAATGGGTAAAATCCTTGACAAGCGTGATGACCCTTTACAATTAGAGGAGTTTTTTCCATGCCCAGAACCTATTTACTCTACATTGACTAATGAGTCATTAGTTCCTGTACCTGACTTCACGCTATATCAAGACCAAGCTAACGAATTAGACACGCTTGCTGACCGTATTAAGGGTCTAGTAGACGCAATGAAGGTTCGTGGCTTCTATGACGCTGCAAATGCTGACCTAGGCCGTTTATTTACTGAAGGTGATAACAATACGCTTATCCCTGTTAAGAACTATGCTGCGTTCGCTGAAAAAGGTGGCATTGGTGGTTCAGTTCAGTTCGTAGACTTACAACCTATTGCTGCTGCACTTAACATGGCTTATCAAGCGATGGGTCAAGTTAAGCAACAAATTTACGATATTACAGGTATCTCTGACATTATTCGTGGTGCATCTGTAGCTTCTGAAACAGCTACTGCTCAACAGATTAAAGGTCAATACGCTACATTACGTTTAAAGACATACCAAGACGAAGTAGCTCGCTTTGCTTCACAAATCTTGCGTATTAAAGCGCAAATTATTTGCCAACACTTCCAACCAGAAACAATCTACAAGATTGGTGGCGGTTCATTGTTAAGTCCAACTGACCAAGCAATGATTCCTCAAGCAATGGCATTGTTAAAAGACAATCCTATGCGTACATTCCGTGTAGAAGTTGCTACTGATTCAATGTTGTATGCTGATGAACAACAAGAAAAAGCTGACCGTGTAGAGTTTATGCAATCTACAAGCGCTTTCATCGAAAAAGCTATTCAAGGCGCTCAACAAGTTCCAGAATTAACACCATTATTGATGGACTTATTGAAGTTTGGCGTTCAAGGTTTCCGGGTTGGTCGTACACTTGAAGGCGAGTTTGATACTTTTGCTGATGCAGAGAAAGAAAAGCAAGCACAAGCGCAAGCAAATCCTCAACCTAAACCTCCAACCCCTGAAATGATGAGAGCGCAAGCTGAAGCTCAAAAAATGCAGATGGAAGCTCAACTTGAGCAAATGCGTATGCAACTTGAGAATCAGAAACTTGAGTTTGATAAGTGGAAAACACAGCTCGATAACGATACTAAAGTCGTTGTGGCTGAAATTGCAGCTAAAACTGACCTACACCTTAAGTCACTTGATATTAATGCGTCTAAAGAGCAGGAAACGCTTACAGAAGTCACCCCTGATGGCATTGAACAACCAACTTCTGCATTATCAGGCTTGGTCGAGGCAATTAATCAGAACTTGGGCATGATGGTCGCTACTCAAGCACAGCACAATCAAGACTTAATGATGCAACAACAAGCTGCACATCAAAACTTGGTACAGCAATTAACTAAACCGAAGCAAGTAGTTCGTGGAGCTGACGGAAAAATTATCGGAGTTCAATAATGGCATTAGTTCTAGCAGATAGAGTATTAGAAACGACTCCTGTCGCTGGTACAGGTGATGCAAACTTAAGTGGTGCTGTAATAGGCTATCAACCATTCTCAACAATTGGTGGTGGCAATACAACTTACTACACAATCGTAGCGATTGATGACCAAGGTGCGCCTACAGGTGATTGGGAAGTAGGTATTGGTACTTATGTCACGGCAGGTAATAAGTTAACTCGTGATACTGTACTGTCATCATCTAATGGTGGCGCTAAAGTTTACTTTGCATCAGGTACAAAGCAAATCTTCCTAGACTTACCATCTGAAGAAGTAACTAATGGTAATGTAGTTGGTCCAGCTTTTGCTGTTGCTAATAACTTTGCGTCATTCAACATGACAACAGGTAAGTTGATTAAAGATAGTGGCTATAACGCTTCTAGCTTTGCGACTGCTGCTCAAGGTGCTAAAGCTGATACTGCTGTGCAACCAGGCTCATTAGGTTCTGCTGCTTACTTAACTGCTGGTGCTGCTAACGGTGTTGCTACGCTTGACTCAAGCGCTAAAGTGCCTATCAGTCAGTTACCTGCTGCTGTATTAGGCGCATTAAGCTATCAAGGCACATGGAACGCATCAACCAACACACCTACATTGGTGTCTAGTGCTGGCACAAAAGGCTATTATTACGTTGTTAGCGTGGCTGGTACAACTAACCTTAATGGCATTACTGATTGGCAAATTGGTGACTGGGCTGTTTATGATGGCTCTGTATGGGAAAAGGTAGACAATACTGACCTTGTAACATCTGTAAATGGTAAAACAGGCGCTGTTGTACTAACGTATAGTGACGTTGGCGCTCAACCTGCTGGCACTTATGTAACTTCTGTAAGTGCTACAAGCCCTGTGACATCTACAGGCGGTACAACACCAACGATTGCTATGCCTGCTGCTACGACAAGCGTATCAGGATACCTCACCAGCACAGACTGGAATACCTTTAATGGTAAGGGGTCAGGTTCTGTTACTTCAGTATCAGGCACAGGCACAGTATCAGGTATTAGCTTAAGCGGTACAGTAACAACTACAGGCTCATTGACACTTGGTGGCACATTAGACTTATCTAGCCCTCCTGTTATTGGTGGCACTACACCTAATACGATTACAGGCACTACAATCAATGCCAATACTAAATTCGTTGCTCCTGACTATTATGCTCAATCAATATTGGGTGGCAATTTACGTACATCAGGCGGCACAAGCTTACTCAATTGGGATGGCGGTGGAAGTGGCAATGTAACTGTCAATGGCGGTTTATTAGCTAATTCTGCTAACAAGAACGTAAGCCTTGCACCTACAGGTTCAGGCACAGTAACAATTAATCCTGCTACTGTTGGTACGTTTAATAACATGGTTATTGGTGGTACAACACCTTTAGCTGGCACGTTTACTAGCTTAACTGCAACAGGCACAACAACATTAGCCACATCACTAACAGGTTTAGCTAAACTAACATCAGGTGTCGTGTCTACTGCAACAAGCGGCACAGACTACGCTCCTGCAACATCAGGCACATCTATTCTTTATGGTAATGGCGCGGGTGGTTTTAGCAATGTAACAATTGGTAGTGGTGTTTCATTTGCTGGCGGTACGCTATCAGCAACAGGTTCAGGTGGTACAGTTACAAGTGTAACAGGTACAGCTCCTGTCGTGTCTAGTGGTGGTACAACTCCTGCTATCTCTATGGCAGCAGCTACAAGCTCTGTTAATGGATATTTGACTAGTACAGATTGGACTACGTTTAACAACAAACAAGCAACTCTTGTTAGTGGCACAAATATTAAAACAGTCAATAGCACATCATTGCTTGGCTCTGGTGATGTAAGCGTTGGTGTAACATCTGTTACAGGTACTGCACCTGTAGTTTCATCAGGCGGTGCTACACCTGCAATTAGTATGGCTGCTGCTACAACATCAGTAAGCGGATATTTAACATCAACTGATTGGACTACATTTAATAATAAAGTATCTAGCCAATGGACTACTACAGGCTCTACTATTTATTATAGCGGTGGAAGTGTTGGAGTAAACACATCTACAGTTGCAGCAAATTGTAAATTAGCAGTAAATGGCAATCCTCCAACGGCAGGTGCAATTAGTTCTGTAGCAAGTTCAACAGGTGGTTATTCGTTAGCTTTATCTGACAATTCAAGTTCTAGTCTATATGTAAGTCATCCTGCTGGCGCTTTATCAAGATTTAGTACAGACGGTAGCGGACAAATATCATTTGCTACTAATGGAACAACAGAAGCAATGCGTATTGATGCTAGTCAAAACGTAGGGATTGGTACAAGTAGCCCTGCTGTTAAATTAGATGTTGCAAGTGCAACTCCTGCTACAGTAGTTAGATTTTCTGCTGGCAACACCACATTGCAATCATATATTGATAACTCTGTTGGTGGTTCTTATTTAGCTGCTGGGCAAGTAAGTGGAACATCGCCAACATATATGGCGTTTCAAACGCAACCTTCAGGCGGTTCTTTAACAGAACGTATGCGTATTACATCTAGCGGTGGAATATCATTTGGTTCATCAGGAACAGCATACGGAACATCTGGTCAGTTATTACAATCAAATGGAAATGCTGCCCCATCATGGGTAACAATTTCAGCGCCTCAAGTAACTGTTTACACATCAGGTAGTGGTACTTATACAGTTCCTTCTGGTGCTAAATATATAACTGTTGAAATGATAGGCGGTGGTGGTGGCGGTGGTGGTGGCGGAACTCCTGGCACTGGAGGAAATGGCTCTCAAGGCGGAACAACAACATTTGGAAGTTCTTCCTGTACAGGTGGTGTTGGTAGTGCAACAGGAACTACTGGAGGAAGTGCTACTTTAGGTTCTGGATTTGTTGGCATAGCTATGACAGGAAATTTGGGGGCAGGATTTACTGCATGGGGAGCTGTAGCTCCAGTATCTATTTATGGTGCTGGTGGTACAGGAGGAGCAGGTCATTGGGGCGGATGTGGAACAGGCAATGCCAATGCTGCTGGTAGTTCAGCAGTCGCCAATAGTGGTGCTGGTGGTGGTGGCGGTGGTACAAATAATACAAGTGCTGTTTTAATTTATGGTGGCGCTGGTAGTGGAGCAGGAGGATATATTAAAGCAACAGTAACTTCTTTAGCTTCATCTTATTCATATTCAGTAGGTGCTGGTGGTACAGGAGGAACTGCTGGAACTTATGGTTATGCTGGCGGTAATGGCGGTTCAGGAATCATTATTGTTACTGCTTATTTCTAGGAATTATTATGAATAATATTAGACATTGCATAATTGATACTACAACAAATATTGTTATAAACATTATTGATTATGAAACAGAACAAACAGGAATTCCTCCAGGTTTAGATTCAAATTTGTTATGTATTCCTAGTAATGATGGTCAAATTGGCGGAGTTTATGATAATGGAATTATTACAAATCCACCTTCTCAAGAATCTATAATTTTATCTTAATTTTAGGAGGTTAAATGTTTGGCTTTAATAGCTTTGCTAGTACGGCCTTTAACTCCCTTCTACGTAAAATATCCTCTCCAAACCCTAATGTTTGGGGTTCAAAGGGTGGTATTGGCAAGAAAAAGAAAGAACACTTTAAGTTATCAGGTCGTGCAGAGATTAAAGAGTACCTTGCAAGCGTATTTGCTGACCCTGTAGCGCAAGATTTAAAAGAAGAAGTAGCAGAATACGTAAAGCCATCTCAAGGCTTGTCAGTCAACTCCATTGATTACGGCAAATTAGCTCAAAACGTAGAGCTAGTTCAGCGAATCATGGCAAAAATCAATGAAATCCAAAACGAGCAGGAGGATGAAGCATTACTACTAATGCTCATGTAACCATGGCAGCGATTAACGATATTACAGGCGATTCTATACAGACTCGCACCATAACAAAAGAGTTTCAAGACAATCACGAAAAAATCTTTGGTAAGAAAGAAAAGTCAGGTTCTAAACGCTGGATTCAAGACCCTGTAACTTTCAAGCTTGTACCTGCTGACGAATACTACGGTCCACGTGAAAACGCTGGTCCATACATTCAAGACGATGTAAAGCCATATCAGTCAATGATTGACGGAAGCATGATTGAAGGTAAGCGTGACCACAGAGAACATTTGAAGCGTAATAACTGCATTGAAGCAGGAGATATGCCTATAAAGAATCCTGAACGTCCAAAGGATAACAGCTTGAAAGAGCGATTGATTTACGAAGTAATGGAACGCCACAGAGGTCAGTGGAAATAATTTAACAAGGAGCAATAAATGACAACAACAGTAAATTTAACTGGTAGTGGCACTCCAGGCTTAACGGCTGATGCTATTACAGGTTTCGTAACAATTGGCCAAACAGCATCAGGTTCTGCTCAAGGCTCACAAACAACACCTACAGACGTAAATGTGTACTCAACATCTACAGCTAACTATGGTCCTACATTGCCATCAACAGCACAATCTGGTGACAGCTATTTCGTTGCTAACAACACAGCTAACTCAATGAACGTATGGCCTCCAGTTGGCGGTGCAATTGGTTCAGGCTCAACTAACGCAGCATTGGCAGTTCCAGCAGGTAAAGCAGCAAAATTTGTATCAATCGGTTCAGGTAACTGGTTTGCAATCGTATCAGCTTAATTAATCAAAAGGAAATCTAAATGGAAAACCAGACTACTCTGGATGAACCAATTAGCCTTCGAGATACAATCGAAAATGCTATTGAATCAACAGAACCAGAAGTAACACAAGAATCGACCTCACAGGAAGCTGTAGAAAGCGATAAAACTACTCGCCCTAGGGATGAGTCAGGAAAGTTCGCCAAAACGAGCCAGCCAAGCGAGGCAAGCGTTACAGGGGCATCTGATGATAATTATGAGCAAGAAGAAGTAAAAGTTGAAACAAAACCTCGTCCTAGTTCATGGAAAAAGGATTATGAGGAACATTGGGGCAAATTAGACCCAACTTTGCAGGATTATATTCAGCAACGTGAAGCTGATTATGCAAAAGGTGTATCAACTTACAAAAACCAATGGGATATGGCAGCTCCAATTGTTGAAGCTATCCGTCCTTTTGAACAAACGCTAAAACAAAACAACATGGACCCTGCAAGATGGATTTCTCAATTAGGAAATGCACACTCACAGTTAGTTTATGGTTCGCCAGAGCAAAAGCTTCAAATGTTTGCTCAATTAGCGAATGATTATGGTGTTAATTTAGGTCAATTGACAGGTCAAACAGGATATGACCCTCAATTCTCACAGTTAGCCCAAGAGTTAAATCAAATTAAAAATCAATGGACGAGCTTCCAATCTCAACAAGAGATGCAAGAGCAAGCCCAATTGCAGAATGAGATTGCATCTTTCAAAGATGACAAGCCTTATTTTGACGAAGTGCGTGAAACCATGGCTGGATTACTCCAAAGCGGAATGGCAAACGACCTTCAATCAGCTTATGACAAAGCTATCCGATTAAACGATGATGTATTTCAGAAAGTAAGTGCAACACATGCACAAAAATCTGAAGCAGCTCAACGAGAAAAGGTAGCACAAGCCAAAGCAAAGGTACTTTCACCTAAATCAACAACGCCTACAGCGTCAGCGACCAATGGTGGTAAGTCCGCAAGTTCCGCACGTGAAGCTATCATGCAAGCCATGGAGCAACATTCAAGCGGTTTAATCTGACAATAAATAAGGAGTGACATTATGGCATTTGCCAATTCAACCGTGTCAGACATTATTGCAACTACCATTCAAAGTCGTAGTGGCAAATTGGCTGACAACGTAACACTAAACAATGCGGTTTTAGACCGTTTACGCAAACGTGGTAACGTACGCCCATTCTCTGGCGGTAACGTGATTCTTGAAGAAATCATGTACAACGATACTAACACTAACAACACTAACTCATACAGCGGTTACGAGACATTGAACATTGCGCCTAACAGCCCAATTTCAGCAGCTCAATTCCCTATCGCTCAATATGCTAGTGCTGTTACTATCTCTGGCCTTGAAATGTTGCAAAACAGTTCAAAAGAAGCAATCATCGACTTGTTAGAAGGTCGTGTTCAAGTTGCTGAAGGTCAATTGCTTAACCGTATCCAAACTGACATCTACGGTGACGGTACTGGTAACGGTGGTAAAAACTTGACAGGCTTGGCTGCTGCTGTAGCTGATAGCCCATCAACAGGCACTTATGGTGGTATTAACCGTGCTACATGGTCTTTCTGGCGTAACCAAGCGTTCTCTGGCGTGACTAACGGTGGTGCTGCTGTTTCTGCTGCTAACATTCAATCTTACATGACACAATTGGCTATCAAGCTAGTTCGTGGTCAAGATAAGGCTGACTTAATCGTAGCTGACAACAACTACTATTCACTATATGTAAACTCATTGCAAGCTATCCAACGTGTAACTTCTGCTGAAGAAGGCGCTGCTGGTTTTGCTTCATTGAAATTCTACGGTGGCGGTACATCTGCTGACGTTGTACTAGGTGGCGGTATTGGTAACCAAGCAACTGCAAACCACATGTGGTTCTTGAACACTAACTACATTTACTTCCGTCCACACACAGACCGTAACTTTGCTCCTATCGGTGGCGAACGTCAATCTGTAAACCAAGACGCTGTAGTGAAATTGATTGGCTGGGCTGGTAACTTAACAAGCTCTGGTCCTCAATTCTCTGGCGTTCTAACTGCTTAAGGAGATATAACATGGCATATTCAGTAACCCCTATCTCTGGCGTAGACCTTACCTCTGCTGTTCCTACTAACCTAGCTCAAGATGGCTCAACATTAATTCCTACAATGGGTCCATTGGGTAATGAAGTGTTTGGTTCAGACGGCTTGCGTTATGTATTAGCAAAAGCTGGTAACACGTTTACTGCTAGTGAAACATCTGTATCAATCAGCACTACTACTTTTGTAGCAACTTCAACAGGTGGCGCTTATATCGCTCCTGCTGTAGCTCTTGCTTCAGGTCAGTACGGTTGGTTCGGTAAAGCTTCAGTTTAATCTGAAAGATACTCACCTTTTCGGAGGTGGGTTTCTAGGTAGTTTTCATTCCGAGAGCTATCTACAAACCCCAAACCACTTTGGAGATTTTTCATGTATCAAACTGACGTAAATAACCCAGATTCACGACTTAATGTAAAGTTTTATCAAAAAGCAATTAACAATGAGTTTAAAAGCGCTTTAGAAGGTCGTCCTATCATGGAAATGAGGGACTTTATCATCATTGAAGTGCCAGGCAATAATCTTTCTGTCATTGACACTTTTGCAGCAGATGAACACAAAACTCGCTTTCCTATTCAATGGGCGAGATACCAAAACGAAAAAACTGATGGCGATATAGAAGGCACATTACTTCACGATTGGCCTATCTTAAATGCAGCAGTAGCTGCTGAATTAAAACACTTTAAATTTTACACAGTAGAACAAGTAGCACAAGCTTCTGATGCTCAATTAAATACATTGGGTATGGCAGCAGGTATGTCACCACTTGCGCTACGTGACAAAGCAAAAGCTTATCTCTCTGGTGCAAAAGATACAGCATTAGTACAACAACAAGCAGACGAGCTTCGTAAGCGTGATGATGAACTAGCTGCATTAAAAGCGCAATTAGCAGAGTTAGCTTCAAAAATGAATCAACCCAAAGCCACACCTAAAAAGGCCAAGGCAGAGGAAACTATTTCAGAGTAAAATGTTCTAATGTTTTGGCTAGGTTCGCCACCGAAAAGACAGCTATCCACTGTCCTGCCAAAACTTCTTTATTGGATATTTGAAAGGGATTTCAGATGATACAACAAGAACTCAAAGATTTACTTCATTACGACCAAGATACAGGCATTTTTACTTGGCTTAAAAACAATAAAATTGCAGGAACTTTGCATCACAAAGGTGCATATCAAATAGCAATTAATAAAAAAATATATTTAGCTCACAGGCTTGCATGGCTTTATATGTATGGTGAATGGCCAAATATAATTGACCACATAAATGGCAATCCTGCAGACAATAAAATAATTAATTTAAGAAATGTAACAACGCAACAAAATAATTTTAATAGAAAATTTACTAGCAATACTTCTGGAATTAAAGGAGTTTGTTGGGATAAAAATAGATGTAAATGGAAAGCATCTATTATGCTAAATAAAAAACAGATAAATTTAGGTAGATTTACTGATTTGAATGAAGCAAAGTTGGCAGTAGAGTCTGCCAGAATTAAATATCATGGCGAATATGCCAATCATGGATAAATAAAGGATTCTCATGGCATCAACTTTACTTCAATTAGTTCAGCAAGCTAGTGCGGAGATGGGTTTAGCTGTCCCTAATACGGTAGCTGGTAACAGTTCTTATGATGTTACACAAATGTATTATTTAATTAATGCAGCAGGTAATGAATTAGCTCGTGAATACCCTTGGGAAGCGTTGAATACAGAATACGATTGGTACTCACAATATACACAATCTAACGGTGCAATTGCAGCAGGTTCTTATACAATTACAGGCGTAGATGCTGCTACTGTAAACTTTATTAATGCTCGTGGCGCTACAAACTTTCAAGTTCAAGGCTTGGGCGTTATTCAAAGCACAGCCGTTGTATCTGCATTAGGAACAACAGTAACGATTAATAGCGCTGCAACAGGCGCAGGTTCTGGTCAATATACATTTGGTCAAGTTAAATATACTTTGCCAACAGGATTTGACCGTATTACAGACCGTACACAATACGATAAATCTAAACGCTGGGAAATGTTGGGACCTGAAACACCTCAACAATGGCAATGGCTAAAATCATCTTACATTTCAACTGGTCCACGTATCCGTTGGCGTATTATGGGTCAAGAATTTCAAATCTGGCCTTTAACATCTACAAACGAATATTTAAGCTTTGAGTATATTTCATCATATTGGGCTGCATCTGCAACAGGAACGCCTCAAGCGCAATTTACGCAAGATAGTGATACATGTATTTATCCTGACCGATTAATTACATTAGCTTTAAAGAAAAAATACTTTGAAGTTAAAGGCTTTGATACAACAGCCTTTCAACGTGATTATGATATGCAACTTAACATCGCTAAAGCTAATGATGCAGGTTCACCAACATTATCAATGGCCCCAAGAACAGCCAATGTATTAATTGGTTGGGAGAACATTCCAGACGCTAACTATGGGAGTTAATAATGGCTATTGCTAAAAGGGCTGTATCACAGTCAGTATCATTGCCAGCTCCTGTAGGTGGTTGGAACGCACGAGATTCATTAACATCAATGCAGCCTAATGAGGCTGTTATTCTTGAGAATTGGTATCCTGCAACAACAGAAGTAATTTTACGTAATGGTTATGTAAAGTCATCAACAGGCTTGCCAGGTCAAGTAGAAACGCTCATGGCATACGCTGGAGCAGCTTCTAACAAGTTATTTGCAATTTCTGGTGGTAACGTATACGACTGCTCTGTTGGTGGTGCTGTAGGCGCTGCTGTAGTATCAGGATTGACTAATTCACGTTGGGGTTATTGCAACATTGCAACCTCTGGCGGTAACTTTTTGTCAATGGCAAATGGTATAGATGCACCACGTAACTTTGACGGTACAACATGGACTACACCTACAATTACAGGTGTTACTGCAACAACATTGCAAAATCCTGTGTTATATGCACAACGTCAATTCTTTATTCAAAAGAACAGTCTTAAAGTATGGTATTTGCCTGTAGATTCTATTGCAGGTGCAGCAGCTCCTGTTGATGTAGCTCCTTTTATGACAAAAGGTGGTTACATTGTAGCTCATGGCACATGGACGATTGATGCTGGTAATGGCGTTAATGACCACTATGTTATCGTGACAAACAAGGGTCAAGTCATCGTTTATCAAGGTTTAGACCCAACAAGCACATCTACATGGTCAATGGTAGGTGTATGGGATTTAGGTGGTCCAGTAGGTGCTAGAAGTCTTTATAAATACGCTGGTGATATGTTGCTTATCTCACAAGATGGCGTAGTACCAATGTCTGCTGCATTACAATCATCTCGCATCAATCCTAAAGTTGCAATTACTGATAAAATTCAGTATGCAATTTCAGATGCTGTTACAAATTATGGTAGTAACTTTGGTTGGCAACTTCTTTACGTGCCTACAATTAATCAATTATGGTTAAACGTACCAATTCAAGAAGGCATCAATCAGCAACAATATGTAATGAACACGATTACAGGTGCTTGGTGCAACTATACAGGCTGGAACGCTAACTGTATGGAATTGTATAACGACCAACCTTACTTTGGTGGCAATGGCTTTGTAGGTCATGCTTATTATGGCTTATCTGACGATGTAAATAACATTACAGGCACTGCATTGCAAGCATTTAATAACTTTAATAATGCTGGTACTTTGAAGCGTTTTACAATGTCACGCCCTATCTTTAGAACTGATGGTCAACCTTCTATTTTTGCTGGCGTAAACATTGACTTTAACACTGATACACCAACAGGTTCACTTACTTATACACCTAACTCTTATGCTAAATGGGATTCTGCAACATGGGATGCTTCAGCATGGGGTGGTGGCTTATCAGTATTGCAAAACTGGCAAGGTATTAACGGTGTTGGTTACTATGGCGCACCAATTGTTAAGACTGCATGTTCTGGTATTCAAGTACATTGGGTATCAACTGACCTCGTTATCGAGGGAGGAGCTATCTTGTAATGCGTAAAATAATCATCGGGCAAAAAGAAAGAGTCAGTGATTTCATTGTTGCTCAAGGTGCTGGTAAAGCTTATTTTAATTATGAAGCAATTGGCATTGAAGAAGATGGTGAATTAATTGCTGGTGTAGTGTATGACAGTTATGAAGAAAATGCTCGGTGCGCTATGCACTGTGCAGGTATTGGTAGACGTTGGTTAAATAGACAGTTTTTATGGATGGTATTTGATTATCCTTTTAATCAACTAAACGTCAATGTCATTGTTAATACAGTTTCATCAAACAATAAAGATTCAATAAGATTTACAGAGCATTGCGGATTTAAAGAAGCAACAAGAATTACTGGTGGTTGTTACGATGGTGATTTAATTATTTACACACTTTATAAAAAAGATTGCAAGTGGATAGGGCTAAAACATGAAACATAAATTTATTCAATTAAGACTACAAGGCGTACGTGACCCATTTATGTCTATGGCTAATGGTGGTGGTAAATCTGATGCGCCAGCACAGCCTGACTATGTAGCTGCTGCCAATGCTACTGCTCAAGGCAATCTTGCTAATACTCGTTTGCAATTAGCTGCTAACCGTGTAAATCAAAACACTCCTACAGGTTCATTAAACTATACTCAATCAGGAACAGACCAATATGGCAATCCTACGTATACTGCAAATCAAACTCTTTCAACTCCGCAACAAAATATACTTACTTCTAGCGAAAATGCTACACAAGGTGCTTTAACTGCTGCTAATGCAGGGCTTCCAAATGTAACTAATTCATTGACGCAAGGTGGCGTAGATTTATCAAATTTGCCTTCTACAGGCATTAATCCTGGTCAAACATATTCTGATGCTGTGATGAGTCGTTTAGCACCTCAAATTGCACAGCAAAATGAAATGTCTGATGCAGCTTTAGCTAATCAAGGTATTGCACCTGGTACTGAAGCTTATACAAATGCTAAACGTCAATTAGCTCAAAATCAAAATGACTTGCAAACTTCTGCTATTATTAATGGTATGAGTACAGGTTTAAATGCTAATAACCAAGCTTTCAACCAACAATTAACCAACCTTAACAATCCTATTACACAATTTAATAATTTGCGTAGTGGCTCAACAACAACAACGCCTTCTTATGTAAATCCAGCATCTATGGGTTCAACAGCAGGTGCTGATATTCTTGGCGCTACACAAGCTGGTTATAACTCTGCACTTGGCGCTACAAATGCTGCTAATGCTGCCAATTCATCATTTAACACTGGTTTAATGGGTCTTGGTGGTTCTTTAATTAATGGTGGTTATTTAGGTAGCCTTCCATTAGGCGCTGCTGGTACAGGCTCTGGCTTGTTAGGTGGAATTGCATCAGGATTAAGTAGTCTTGGTTCATATTTAGGATTGGTACCATAATGTTTCCATATCAACAACCAATGAATCCGTATCAAATGCAGCAAGGCTCTCAAAACATGATGATGCCTCAACAAAACTTTCAATCAGGCTTAATGGCAATGGGGCAAAATCAACAAGCACCAAACCCAGGTCAAAACATGATGATGGCTCAACAAAACAAACCTATGAACTCAACTCCTCAAGGCAATTTCTTGGGCGGTAATATTGGTCAATATAGACAAGGATAATTATGGCTTCTTATGCTAATGCTCTTATGCCAGGCGAATCAGGTGGCATGGTACAAGATGTGTCAACACAACCTGTAAACGACACAATGGCTCAACTTGAGCTGCAACGTAGATTAAAAATGGCTCAAGCATTACAAGAGCAAGCTATGCCTGAAGGTCAAATGGTATCAGGGCATTATGTAGCACCATCATGGACACAAAACCTTGCTAATTTGGCTAATAAATATGTTGGTACACAACAAGAAAAACAAGCTTTAAGTGATTATGGTCAATATGAACAAGGAAAACAACAAAAACAAGCAGAAGCCTTGAAAAAACTTGGTTCTGTTTTTGATGAAAAACCTATTACAGAACAATCAACTTACGATATTCAAGTTCCCAATGGTCAAGCGCCACAAACAGAAAATCTTGGTGGTATGCAGCCTATTCAAAATGGCATGAAAACAATTCAAGTTCCTGTAACAAATACGACTGGAATGAGAAAGCCAACAATGAATGAAATTCAACAGGGTGTAGCTCAATATGGTGCTGATATTCAAAATCCAGCATTGCTTGAAAAATTAACAATGAATCGTGTTGAAAATGCTTTAAAACCAACTAAAAATACATGGCAAACTGTTGGAAATTTAACATTTCAACTTGATGAAAATGGTAATCGTACTGGTCAATTTGTACGTAATACAAAAGATGAAACTCCTGGAAGTCTTGAAAAAGATTATACATTTGCAAGACAAAACGGTTATAACGGTTCTATTGAAGATTTTAAACGTATTCCTTCATCATGGATTAATCCTTATCAACAAAAAGAGCTTGGATTAAAAGAACAAGCAGATAATCCATTGGGATTGCCAAAACCTTCAAAACAATCTGGAACATTGTTTAATAATCCTTCTATTAATAATCAAGACCAACAAGCTTTAGCTTGGGCAAATGCACATCCAAATGACCCAAGAGCTGCAAAAATTAAACAAAGATTGGGGAATCAATAATGGGAAATTTTGACCCAGATGCTTATTTATCTTCACAACCAATGCAACAATCAGGTATTTCATTAAGCCCTCAAGCTTCTGAAAATGCAAATAAAGATTATTTTGAAAGTTTACCTGCTCATGTTAAACCAATGGTTAATGCAGTTCTTGAAAATAGAATTCCATTAGCAGGTCGTGCGCCATTAGATAGAAAATCAATGACTCAACTATTTGATGTTGTTTCTAATGTAGACCCAACTTATGACGCAACTAATTTTCAAAAACGTCAACAAACTGCCAATGCTTTTGCCAAAGGCCCTCAAGCTAATGCTGTTCGTGGTGCAAATCAAACCCTTTATCACATGGGAAAATTGTATCAAAATATTGAAGATTTAAATAATTTTGGTGGTGCTGGCACACTTTTAAATGCACCTGTAAATTATATTGAAGAACATGTACTTGGTGACCCACGCCAAGGTAAATTTAGACAAACAGCTCAAGCTGTAGCTTCTGAATTGCGTAGAGTATTTTCTGGTTCAGGTGGTGGTTCATTAGCTGAATTAAATAAATGGGAATCTTCAATGCCTGAAAACGCATCTGAAGAACAACAAAAAGCATATATTCAAAACGGAATTGATTTATTGCAAGGTGGTCTTGGTGCTTTAAATCAACAATATCAAGCTGGTATGGGATTAAATCGCAATGTAACTGATTTACTTGACCCAAAAGCTAGAAATATTTTAAACAAATTGCAATCAGGTGAAAATCCAAATGTAAAAGCAACGCCAGGTCAAAAAATGGCAAATGCCTTAAATGCAACTGCACCAAAAGGACCTACTGAAGGAACTGTATCAACTTCAAAATCAGGCAAACCAATTATATTTACAAATGGGCAATGGGAGTATCAAAATGGCAGCAGTTCCACTAAATGATTTGCCAAACGCAGTTCCTGAACATGATTTACCCATAGAATTGCAATCTGCACAACATCCTAATATGCATTATGAATTAGGTGATTGGGTTAAAAATGCACCTGCAAAATCACCTACAGGTAGTAACATTACTGAAACGCTTGGCAATCTATGGGAAGCAAGTAAATTTGAAGGTTTAACACCTGAAGTAAATCCTATTGGTGGTCTTACAAGACTTCCTAGCGCTGAAAAAGGTAAAGTAGCTGTTCAAGGTTTAGTTAATGCAGCTAAAAATTCTACTGTTGCACAAAAGCTTGGTGATTTATTAAGTAGTGCTGGAAATGCAGTTGGTTCAATTCCTAAACGTGTATTGGCTTTTGAATCTAGCAAAGACCCTTTGGCATTTAGCACTCTTTACAATGCTGCTAAAGAAGGGAATAAAGAAGCATTGGCTGCTGTTAAAGAAGCTACTCCATTAGGAGAACTTTTGCATAAAGATGCAATTTATAATTACACTAGAAATATGTTTAACGCTCCTCATGAAATAGCCATGAAAGCTGAAGATTTTACTAGAGGTAAAAATGAAAGAGGATTGGGTGCTTGGGATGTTGGTGCAGATGCTCGTTATTTAGAAAATCCAGATATGCCAGCAGCATTAGCAAGACAACAAAATCCTGCTTACAAGCCATGGAATGAATTAAGTGATGCAGAAAAAATTAAACAAGCTACTCAAGCTGGCGTAGATACATCAACTTGGAGCGTATTGCCTCCAAAATCAATTCAAGGAATTGGAATTGGTGATGTAGCTAAATTAATTGGTAAAAAAGCATTGCTTCCTCTTGCCCCTCTTGCTTCACCTAGGATTTCTCGCATGGCAGCTATTTTGGCAGGTCAAGGCGCTAATGTTGCAGGTAAAGTTGGTGATGTAGCAGGAAGCGCAGTAAATATGTTACCTGAAGCTTCATTGGAAGATTTAATTAATGCTGGCTTATTGGATGCAAGAACAATGAGAGCAAAACAAGGAGAGCAATAAATGGCACGTAACGGAGCAGGTACCTATAATCTGCCATCAGGAAATCCTGTAGTAACAGGCTCAACCATTTCATCTACATGGGCTAATTCAACCCTAAATGATATTGGAACAGCCTTAACACAGTCTATTTCATCTGATGGTCAAACTACACCTACTGGCAACTTGCCTATGGGTGGCTATAACCATACCAATGTTGCTGATGCTACAGTTCGCACTCAATATGGTACAGCAGGTCAAATTCAAGATTCTGCATTTACATTTTTGACAAGCCCTTCTGGCACTAATGCTATGACTGCTACGGCTGCGCTTGGTATGTCAGCTTATGTATTAGGACAACGCTTTTTCTTTATAGCGCCTTCTACAAATACTAGCGCATGTACACTTAATATTAATGCTATTGGCGCTAAAGCAATTACAAAGCAAGGTTCTACAGCCTTGGTTGCTGGCGATATTGCTTCTGGTGCAGTAGTTCAAGTAGTTTATGATGGCACAGAGTTTCAATTAGTAAGTCCATCTGCTGTTACTACAGTAAGTTCATTTAGTGCAGGTACAACAGGTTTAACACCATCAACAGCTACAACAGGTGCTGTAACGCTTGCAGGCACTCTTGCAGTAGCAAATGGAGGTACAGGTGCAACAACTTCTACAGGCTCTGGCGCTGTTGTTTTAGCATCTAGTCCAGCTTTAACAACTCCTGATTTAGGGACTCCTAGTGCTTTAGTTGCTACAAATGCTTCAGGAACAGCTAACAATTTAAATGCTGGTATTGGCGTAAATCAAACATGGCAAAGTGTAATTGGCTCTCGTTCATCTGGAACTACTTATACAAATTCAACTGGTAAACCAATTATGGTTTCAATTCAAGGTTCTGGTTCAGGCTCGTCTGGAACAATATATGTCAGTAGCGTATTAATAAGTGGCTGGTCAAATAATGGAAATAATACTAATTGGCCTACAACATTTATTGTTCCTAATGGCTCAACATATGTGTGCAATATAACTGCTGGCAGTATTGGCATATGGGCGGAATTACGATAATGAGCGACCAAACAATCATTAACTTAATCGTTGGTGTTGTTCTGTCTGTGCTTGGATGGTTTGCTCGTCAGCTTTGGGATGCCGTCCAAGACCTTAAAAACGATATGAAGGAAATAGAGATTGACCTTCCTACACATTACGTTCGTAAGGATGAACTAGAACAGCGCTTTAATAAGATTGAAGATATGCTAAACCGCATCTTTGAAAAACTGGATAACAAGGCTGACAAATAATGGATGACCATGAAGCAGTAGAATCACTTTTACGCAGAATGGTTGGACAAGTTATTGATGAAGTAGCTATTGACAATGATGAGTTTATAATGTATTTAGAAGATGGCACTCGCATAGTGTTATTTTCAGATGAGGATTTAAACTTATATTATGAGCTTCCTGAACAAACCCACTAGAACCCATTTCGTCTTACCTGACGTACAAACTAAAGATGGAAATGACTTTACATTCTTAACCTGTATTGGCAAATACATTGTTGATAAAAAACCTGACGTAATTATCTGTATTGGTGACTTTGCGGACATGGAGAGTTTAAGCTCCTATGACGTTGGTAAAAAGTCATTTGAAGGTCGTAGCTATCAGAAAGATATTTGGGCTGCTAGGGAAGCAATGGATGCGCTTCTTAAGCCTTTATATGACTTTAATGAAAAGGCTAGACGCTTAAAAGAAAAAACTTATCGTCCTCGCATGGTGCTGACATTAGGCAATCATGAAAATCGTATTAATACTGCGATTAACAATGATAGGAAATTAGATGGCCTTATCTCTACTGATGACCTTCCGTACCAAGATTGGGAGGTGTTTCCGTTTCTCGAAGTTGTCACTATTGATGGTATTGCTTATAGTCATTATTTTGTTTCAGGCGCTATGGGTCGTCCCATATGTTCTAGTGCAGCACTTCTTACTAAAAAACATATGAGTTGCTTTGCTGGTCATCAACAAGGTCGTCAAATCTCTTATGGGATGCGAGCTGATGGCACTGAAATGACTGCTATTATTTGTGGGAGCTGTTATGAACATAATGAAGACTATCTTGGCGCACAAGGAAATAATCATTTCCGTGGTTGTTACATGCTTTACGATGTACAGGATGGACGATTTGATGAATTACCTCTTACGTTAAAATATCTTAAGAACAAGTACGCATAGCCCTTCGGGGCTTTTTTTATATGATATTACTTCGCATGCGTAAAATATATGGCAAAAACATCTGGGATGGTCGGCATATTAAAGTTAGACGTTCAGATAAACAAGCTCGTAAGATTGCACGACTATATAAATTCAGGGGATATAAAAGGCTATGAAACAATTTAAGCTTTGTAGTGAATGTGGCGAGCCATACGAAATAGACGATGCAGACCCAGACTTTCACGTATGCCTTGAGTGCAATGTTTACGATGAGGATT
>Ga0214164_1000372_pt1 | contig 29383 bp, 33 predicted proteins | sample TroBogepilimnion_13_FD_153003 | JGI IMG/M metagenome (GOLD analysis project Ga0214164, IMG submission 153003) | Freshwater microbial communities from Trout Bog Lake, WI - Practice 03JUN2009 epilimnion v4 | ecosystem: Environmental > Aquatic > Freshwater > Lake > Epilimnion/Euphotic zone ...
TATTATGGTATGCCATTAGGATTAGTTTTAATGCAGACATTTTTTATATTGATTATGAGTGGCATGTATTTCTATGCTAATAAAATTAAAAAGGAAGAAATAAAAAAAGGTTTAAAAAAAGCAATCTTGTTAATATTAATTATTAAAGCAGTAATAGTATTCTGTAATTCTTTATTGGTTTAAAATTTTTTACTATCTATTCCTACTCCCATTTTTTTAAGAGCAAGACCATATAGTTCTCTACTATGACTAGACTTTACGACATTAGGGTCACTATAACCTGGAAAGCGATTTTTATTTTCTTCATTAAACGCTTGACTATGTATTTTATCATATTTTGCTAAAGATTTATTGCTGACATCAAAACTAGGTCTTACTTTCATATATCTTCTAAGACCTTTAGAGTCTGTATAACCTTCTTGTATAGGTCCATTAAGATTACTTAAATGTTCTAATGCTAATTGAGTTGCTGGTTTAATAGGTTCTTCTGCAAGTAAATGAGCAGTAATTATATGCTCATGAGGCATAATTTCAGGACTAATACCACCATCTGTAATTAAAGTTTTAGCAATACTTTTAACCATAGGTGACATTTCATTGCCAGCAGCATTAGCAATTTTTAATATGGCTTTTGATTTAGCACTCATATTACCACTTAACCTTGTTAGCCCAATATCCTCTAGGGGTAATCATAACTTACATTCCACTCGTATTAGGATAGCCACCCATCTTCTTAAGTGCTTTACGCTTTTCAGAAAGACCAATGGCTATCGCTTGCTTACGCTTGGTAACCTTTTTGCCAGAGCCTGATTTTAAAACTCCTTTGGCAAATTCCTCCATAGTTTTTTCCATACCTGGCATTTGGTTATCTCCTTAGTTTACCTTGTTTGTTACAGCAGTTACATCAGTTGCAACTACGTCTGCAACCTTTACAGCAGCCTGTAAGTTAGCAGGTAGTAATGGTGCGACCTCATTGACAACTTTGTCAGCCTCTGCGACAACAGAACCTGCTGACTTAACTGTCTTAAGATCAAGTATGCCTTGTGTGATAAGGTATGCAACCGCAGTTACAGCGGCAGCAATGTATTGCTTTGCTCCAACCGCAGTAACGATTGTACCTGCAGCCACAATAAGTTTACGGCTTACGAATTTGTGTAATAGTTCTTTGTTCATTTATATCTCCTTGGTTAGTTTTATTAGCCTACGTTATATATTACAAGATTAACGGAAGGTGACTCAGGTCTAGTCGGGCTAGTACCTGCAGCTGTTGGTAGCAACTTCATATATTGGTTTTGTGAAGACCAGCAAAACTCAACATAATCATTTGCATTGACGTGATAGATTGTTTCTAGATTTGCTAGTACCTGCTGATTTACGCCAGCAGTAGTAAAAGTAAATGCAGAATTTGGTACGACAGTACCATTTAATTTAAACCATACGGTAACCATATAGTTGCTTCCTCCGCCAGTTGTTATAAACTGACCTAGGAAATTTATCAGGTATGCACCTGCGTTTTCAAATACAACCCTACTACCAGATTGTAAATGAACTCCATTAGCATTCGCTAATGTTCCAATGGAGACAACATTTTCTGCAATGATGCTAGCATTGTTTTGAGTTGTCGTATCATAAAAATTACCATAGAATAAACTAATCGTGCCTGAAGGCCCTTGTGGTCCTGTTGAACCTGTATCGCCCTTGTCGCCTTGATCGCCCTTAGGTCCTGTATTGCCAGTATCACCTTTTACACCTTGTGGTCCAGGTAATCCTTGTGGTCCTGTTGCACCGACTTCACCATCTAATCCTGGTTGAGGGTAATAAGTATAAGACATATTAACCTACATTCAAAAGTCTGACGTCACAATTGTCGCCAGTAGCACAAAGCCAGACAGCGCCTGCTCCATCTACTAACTTTGCTGGATATTCATATACCGCACCGACAGGAAGTTGAAGTCCATTGGTAGGTAAATCATTATCAGTTGAACCTATGTATAATACGCCAGGTCCAAGGTTCTGAATTACAGGTTGTGCATCGCCTGAGTATTCAGTTTTTACAGATGTATCATTATCTATAATCATTAGTTATTTCCTCCTGTTGTAGGTGTGGTAGGTGCAGGAAGAATAGGGAGAACTTTCTCACTAACTGCCTGAGGAACATCTTCGACAGTAATATCTTTAGTAACAATAGTACCGTCTTTTAGTCTTGTTTGTATTCTGAAATTGGCCATTGTTATCTCCTTATGCCTTATGTGCCTGAATCATAGGAATTGTCCCTTGTGACATACCTACATAGTTAAAATCGTTATTAGTAATAAAGTCATGTGCTGGCAACCAAACACTTGGAAGGTTAGCGTCATCTGCAATGTTAAGCGCATGTGGTGCGCCAGGAGGAGCAATTTGAGCTATATCATACATTGGACCCCATTGACTTTGTATATTTAATTTAATTGGTAAGTTACCAAAAGCAAATGTTTCCATTTCTAATAATGGCAAACTTACAACAGGATCTAATTCAGTAGTCCAACCAGGAGTTATAGGCGAAGTTAAGAAACCACCATTCTCCTCGTCATGAACCCAAGCAGAACCATCCCAAGAATAAGCATAACCATCAAAGAAACCATCTGGCAAACTTTCCTGCCATATAGGCTGGCCTGCTATTAGTATCCATATAGGTGTATTAGCAGGAATTGTTTGACTATATTCCCAACCAAAGAGACCTTGGTTCTGACCACCATCATTAAGATTAGCAATAGTCTGCATACCTAAGTTATCACGTAAAGTTGTAGGTAAGCCAGTTGTTGAATCAGCATTAAATACTAAACAACGAATCTGCCAACCTGGATTAATTCCTTTTTGCCCATTATTATTAGTAAAACCATCACGAGGTTGGTTTCCATTATATTGAGAATAAACACCATCTATAATAGTATCGTTTTTAAAGACATAAGGTAATGCTCCACCTTGACTTAACTGCTGACCTTGGTTATTTACAGCAACACGTGGTTGATATAAAGCAGGATTAGTTAAAACGTCAATTGGTGTAAGCATGCTGTAAGGAGGGTTTGATGAAGAACCTCCACCACTTGGATATGTATATGGCATTATTTTCCTCCTTTGAGAGTATTGACTTTAGTTTGTACAAGTGCTAAGAAATCTTTCCATGGAAAACTATGACCAGGATCTGTATGACCACCTGCAATATTATAAGCAGTTGTAACATCGTTATGTCCAATAAAACCAGAACCAAACTTTACAGAAGTTACTTGCAGTTTAACAACAGGTATGTTATATTTAACTGCTAACTCTGCACATAAATGTGCGGCTAAATCTAATTCACCTTTGCTATAAGCATCATTCCATTGGAGTTGTGTTTGAGAAGATGAACCTGCTAATTCAATGGATAAAGATGCTTGATTGGCATCAAACTGATCTACTGCCCATGCAGTATCAGTATCAAGTACTGTTTGATAAATCTCTTTATTATCTACGCAGTAATGAGCAGAAGCTTGTGGTGCGGTAGGACCTGCAAACCAATAGGCAACCTGCTTGGCTCTGCCTTCAGTTTCAGGTGTTTCCATAGTATGGATAACAATCTGACGTATCTTTTTGCCACTTCTACCTAAGGTGAAGTGTTTAGCTTTTATTAGTGGATAGGTCATCTATTTCTCCTGTAACTATCTTGTCTATATCTTCTTTCTTTAAGTACGCTTTAGGTGTGTATTTCTTTCTGCGCTCTAATTCTTTTTCTAAGTATTTTACAATATCTTCAAGTTCGGTAACTCTGCGTTTAAGAGCAAGATTCTCTTTGTGCATAGTTTCCATTTCCTTTAACTTTTCATGGTTATCATCTAATTCAGTTCTGTATTGTACTAACTGATTAGTAAGCCAGTCAATAGACTGACCTTGACTTAAAACCACTTGACTCATATTGTCCATAGCGGCTCTAAGGTCATCTGCTCCTGGCTCAATATTAAGGATACGCCTAATATGATGAGTAGGGCTGAACTTATTTAGGAATTTAATGATAGCATAAGTAACTGAACCAATGCCTGTAATACCTGCTACTAATTGAGTAGCATCCAGGTTCATAAGCCATTTAATTAAACCAGACATTATCTTCCTCCACTAATAGCCTTGGATGGGGAATTCTGCTTCATAGCCCTAATTTCAAGGGCTACCTGCTGCGGAGTCTTGCCAGAAGCGATTTCTTTCTTAATCCATTCAGGATCCACACCTGCTTTATTAGCAGCAACTGCAATTTCTTTATTTTGAATTTGAGTTCTACGATTAATCTCACCCTTAAGAGCAGCAGGAGTAATGGTCATGGAACCAATACCTGCGGTTGCAGGAATACCAGAAACGTTAAGCAAATTAGATAGACCAGAGTTTTGTTGGTTCTGACTAAACAAAACGTTAGGTGCGTTGTAGCCTTTAATCAAGGCTTTAGGAATTGCGTTAATACCAGCTGCTGTTCTTTCAATAGTACCAAGGAATGGTAAGGCATTTTCTAAGCCAGTAGCAAATCCTGGATTAGCAAAGGTTTGATGTTCTTTATTCATATAAACACCACTACCAGGAATAACCCTAAAGGCATTATAGAAACCAGGAACTTCCTGACCACCAATACCAAAGGCATTGCCAGTACCAAGGTTAGTACCTGTTAGGGTAGACATAATACCTGTAAGAGGTCCAAGCATACCTGCTACTGTTTTACCACGAACTGCTGGTAATCCATTTTTAATTTGGAATAAGTTGTTTAAATCTTCAAAAGGAAGTTTAAGGAAGAAACCAATGTTGTTATCTGCAAACTTAGTGTCAGATACAAAGCCATTGGCATTCTGTAAGTACTCAGGAATAAAATCGTTCATCCATGCTTCGTCACCTTGAGCACCATACATATTTTGGAACTCTTCATTGGCATACATAAAGCGTTGTATCTTACCAGGTTGCATCATTAATATACGGAATTGTGCAGGCACGTTATTACGTGTCCAAGTATAGAACGGAACTAAACGTCTAATCCATTGTTCGCCTTCTGACAAATCTTGATAATCAAAGTGTAGGATTTTTGACTTATCCATAGCAGCATCAAAATCACCATAGCGCTTGTAGCCATCCATAAAGGCTGATAAGCGTAACCATTGTTCGTTAGATTGGTTAATGGTATTTACAGTACGCTGATATTTATTTGTAGAAGCAAGTTCAATCATCTTACGATAAAATGCTTCTGTTTTATTTCTAGCATCGCCTGTTAATGAACTACGAAGTTGTGCGCCTTTACCACCAAGTGTTAGGCTACCAGCAAGTTCAGGATTAGCTTCTAGTATCTGATCTCTAATTAAGTTAAACTCAGTATCAAAGAATCCACCCATATCAAAGAATTTTTGTATAACGTCAAACGCAGGACTATCACCAATTATCTGGCCTTCTAATGATGGACGCAATGCTTCAACAGCATCTGCCTGCGCATCTCCCCAAAACTTATCAGGATTTTCTTTTAATATTTTTAAATAGTTTTTATTAATTTCGGTAATATGTTTAATAGCACTAGTCATGTCAGCAGCAGAAACTTCATGCATAAGGTTTGCATAAATGCCACCAGCAACGTTAGTCATCATATAACCAAAACCACGACCAACAGTAACTGACGTTTTCCACAAACCTAACAATGGATCAAGTACGTCTTTAATTCCCTTTTGGAATTCACCATATTTTTCACGAGACTTATAAACGTTTTCTAATAATGTTTTTACACCATAGGTAGCAGCCAAATCTTTAGCCATACCATCTACTTTAATAAGGTTAATACCTTGTTTTGCTTTTTCTTTTTCTTCAGGTGTTTTTGTAGATTCAATTAACAAATTAGAAAAAGCATCATTTTGTTGTTTTGTTTTAATTAAACTTCTTTTAATATCTTTAAAACGTTTATTTGCATTAGGACCAAGTATAGCGTTGGTAGCATTATCAAATGCTTTAAATGCTTCTAAAGGTAACTTTAATCTAATAGACTCATAAGTGTTAAAGATATCGCCAATCATAGATTGTGTTTCTCTATTATCAGGATCTATCTTACCTACTTTGGCAATTAAATCTTCTAACTTTTCTTCTTTACTAATAATATCAAATGCCACAAATTCTTCATGTGTTAATACCTTGGCAGCATTAAGTAAATCTTTGGCATAAGTTCTAATCTCTTCAGTACCAAAAGATGAAGGAATTTTTAATGTATCTTTAATATCATTAAATTTTTCTTTCATTACTTTTTCAAGTTCATCTATTTTAGAATTCATTAAAATACGATATTCTTTAACATCGTCTTCAGACATTGCTTTCATAAAACGCATATTTTTAATAGTAATTTCTTTAGTAGATAAAGCGTTATAGTAATCTCTTACAGCATTGTTATACTCTGTATAATGGTAATCTAAACTTTCAATCTTTTCTACTGCTAATTCACGTTGTGCAGCTTCATAAGTTTTTTTAGCAGTTTTTAAATTTTCTTTAGCCAATTCATTTGCTTTAGTGTGTGCTACAATATCATTAGGTTTGCCAAACTTTTTAGCATTAGCAAGTTCTTCTTTAGCAACTTGATATAATTCTTTAGCACTATCATATAAGTTTTTAGCATCAAGTTTATGGTTAATAATCATATCTTGCAACTGAGAAATAGTTGCTTTGTCCTTAATATGATTTGTCATTTGTTCAAGAGTTTCAATCTTTTTAAGAGTCGCAGCAAGAGCAGGTCCTGTTTGTTTTCCTAAAGTACGAATAAGTTTTTGTGCTTTAAGTTCGTTAATAGAACGAACATCTACGTCAGCAACCCTATGAACCACACCTGCATTTTCTAATGCTCTTACAAATTTATTATTAGCAATACGATTAATAGCAGGTTTAGTATAGTTAATATAAATTTCTTTTGGATCGGTCATATAAGGACCTTCATCACCAGGATGCTTTGCTGCATATTCAGGATGTTCATTAAGATATTTTTGATTTGCTTCCATAGGATTCATGTAAGTTAAATCTTCATTAATATTTGTATCCCTACGCATAGTAGAGTTTGCAATATCTTTTAATCCTGATTTAGTAAATAAACTTCTCCATTTAACTTGTTCTTTTTTAAGCATTAAAGGAACATAAGTAGCAGGATCAATTTTACCAATATTAACACCTGCTTCTAATTGCTCTTTATGCAGTTTAGCAAATTGTGTACGAAGAGATTGACCAGCTAATTTGCCTGCTTCTTCTGCAGGCGTAGTTGTTTCAAAATCTTTTAATGGATTATGAAATGCTTCACGTGCTGCTTTATCAAATTGTTCTTTACTTACTTCATCTTTAGCAAAGTTTTTTTCAGCAGCAATGTAGTTGTGATAAACCAAAAGAGATTTACCTGTTAAATCACCAATTTTATTACCACGTTTTGCAAGTTCATCTTTTGTTTCAACTAAGTTACGCCATGATTCAGAACCAAGTCCTTCTTTACCAAGAAGAACAGATTTTTTAATACCGCTATAAATTCCACCTGTTCTGCCTGTATGACTTGATATAACATTAAAAGGATATACGGATGCAGTCAATCTTGTCTTGGCAACTTTTGCTCCAAGTTTTCCAAACATTTCGCCAGTTCCTGGCGTTAATCTTGTGTAATGTCCTTTTTCATCTTTGATTGGTTTACCCAAAGGAGATGTTAAAACAATACCGCCTTTAACTTCTTCAGGAAGTTTATCAAATACTTTTTGTGCTGCTTCTTTAGAACCTGTAATATTTTCTAAACGATTAAACATTTCACTACGAGATTGTATAAAACCATTGGCTATGTGATTACCAAATTCTTCTCTGGCAATTCTTTCTTTATCTTCCGCAGTATGATTTAATGCAGGTGAAACTTTAGGGTTTTCCATTGTAGTTTTAACAATAGGGTTACGAGTATAAAAATCGTTAATAAGTTTTTCTTTACCAACATGTTGTGCGGCTTCATCAAATATTTTATTTCGGCTACGATATATTAATGTTCCGCCGGCTTTACGAGATAATGAGGAAGGTGCAGATACATAAGACAATGGATCTGTTAATACGTCACCAATAAAAGCGCCACCAAGTTTTAAGGCTTTGGATATATGACCTTCATTTGGTTGAATTTTAAAAGGACCTATATCACCTGTACCAACTTGAATGTTACCAGACAAAACACCTTTAAGTTTTTGACCTGAAGTTAATCCTTGTAATTGTGGTGTGTTACCAGCAAAAGGCAAACGAATTAAATTAGCAGGTATAGCAAGTTCATTGGATACTTTAGTAAGCAAACCTTTATGCGGTTGCGATTTATCTTTTTTACCAAGGGCTTGCAAAGCCTTTTGATTAGCGGTGTATCCTGAAAGTAAAGGCGCAGAATTGTTTTTCTGCTTTTTACCTGCCTGCAAAAACGATGTTTGTAGGTCTGCCATAATTATCCATTCGTGCTAAAAGGATTAGTTGGAACACTTCCATTTTGTATATTACCAAAGTATTGTAAAGGTAATCCACCAGCTTGAGCATTTAAGAAGTTATTTAAGTTACCACCATAAGCAGCTGAAAGTGTAGGTGAGCCATAGAATTGTGCTTGTGCTGGCATAGTATTAAGTTCAGTAGCAGCATTTATAGGCTTACCAATAGCGGCCGCCATATTGTTAATTAATTGACCTTGAGCACCAAGAGCGGTCTGTTGTAATAATCTTTGGTTAGCAAGGTTATTTTGTGCTTCATAACCTGCTAGGTTTGCAGCAAGTTGATTAGCAGAATCTCTACCAAACATTTGTGCTTGAGCACCATAGTTAGCAATATCTTGTGCAGAAAGGTTACCCATAGCCTGACCATAGTTACCAAGTGCATTACCATTGGCTAGCATGCTTAGAGGTACATCTGCTATACCACCTGCCATACCTTTTTCACCTGACTGACCTGTAAGACCAGCAGTCATAGAATTGTTTATATTAGATACAGGTCCGCTCATTGCGGCAGCAATTTCACCAGGAGTTCCACCTGCTGCTCCTGATTGAAAACCACGTGCTTTATCAAGATTAGCAGCAGCAGCATTCATATTAGATATTAAGTTTGCGCCTGTATTAGTTCCAAGAGCATTAAGTTGTGAATAAAGATTTGTAGGATTAAGTGTATCTTTTGCCATTTGCATTTGCATATTGTAAAGAGCTTGTGCTTGTGTCATAGGGTTTTTTGCTGCTGTTAATGCTTGTGCTTCAGCAGAAGTTAATCCTTTACCTTCTAAAGCATTTAATCCTGCTTTAAAGTAACCATAAGGGTTTTGAACACTAGAAATACCTGCTTTAGTTAAACTTGAAAGTAAAGGAAGACCAGCGCTATATCCTAATTGTGCAGCAACAAAAGGATGTTTTTTAGTGTAATTAACTGCACCCCTACCTAAAGCCCTACCAAAACTTTGTTCAGTTAAAAATTGATTTGGATCAACGCCTTGAGGAGCGTTTAATGCTTTTTCTAATAAAGTAGGATTAAGTTTTGTTTTAAGAAAATTATAACCAGCATTAGTGCCTTCTAATCCAGCTGTTGTTGCTCCTTTAGTAAATAATTTGTTAGCAATAGGTTTTAAAAAAGGTATTGCTGCGTCATCCAAAAAACCTAAAAATGCTGGTAGTCCCATTTGTTTTCTCCTTATTGTCCGTTATTTACTGAAGGTATTTGACCATTGTTTAATGCTGTATTATTAAACTTATCAATCATATCTTGTGCTTGCTGTATTCCATATTGTTTAGAAATTTGAGCAAGTGCATCATTAAGAGATGCTGCACCAAGTTTATTTTGTAATTTGTTATTTGCCAAAGAATTAGCAAGAGTTTGTTGAGTAAGAGCATTTTGATAGGTACCTTGTTGTTGCAAGCCTCTTTGACCAAGTAAAGCTACGCCAGTATCTGCCATACCTGAATTAGCCGCTTGTTGTCCAATATCAACACCTCCGCCAGTAACTGCACGATTGGTAGCAAGAGTTGTAAAGTTAGCAGTATTTTGTGCTTGTTGATTTCCTAAAGCACTTTGTGCTAATAATTGCTGATATTGATCTCTAGCATTTTGCTGTTGAGTAAGCATGTCTTGATGTTGAGCCGCACTTAATGCGCCATAGTATTGGTCTAATGCGCTTGGAGGGGTAGTTAAATCGTTTTGATTTACATACTGTCCAATGGATTGTGTAGTGCTTGTAGGTTGTGTAGTAGAATTATAATTTGCTGCTAAGTTGGTAGTTGTAGCAGGATTATTTGCTGCTTGCATAGAAGTAACAAGAGCAGGCACTTTATTACTAGCCTCTTTATAAACTTGTGTTCCAGGAATTAAACTTGCGCCTGTAGTAGGATCATATTTTAAAGGTTGAACAGGTTGTGCTAAAGGATTCGTAAATTTAGCAACTGGATTAAAAATAGAATTTTTTAAACGGTTTGCATAATCTAATGCATATGTACCATAACTTAAACCTTTAGCTAAAGCACCTGCATTACTTTTAGCATTAAGAGTTCCTGAAAGTGCTTGTGGAATATTTTTTGCTGAATAACCAGCAGTTACTCCTTCAACACCTTCAGCACCTTTTATGGCATTTAAAGCTTTAGCACCACCATAAGCTTCTGCAGCAGTCCAAGCAGTTTGTGCTATACCAGGCAAGTATTGACCTCTGGCAAAATCGCTTTCTGCTCTAAGAGGGCTAGCGCCACCAAAATTATATGCAAGATTAGAAACACGTTTAAAGACAGGATTATTTTCCCATCCATACTGATTATTTCTATACTTGTTAAATATAGAAATTGGATTAATGTCCATTATTCACGCTCCTATATATAGCCAGACATGGGGAATTAATCATAGATTATACCATACAAATTGTAGTGATCAGGAAAAGTAGTACTTTTTATCCAATTTATGCCATCATTTGAATAAAAACTACCTGCATTTTCAGAATAATTTGCTGATAAAAAGGTGACATATCTATTGTTATTATAGAATAAAGTGTCTGAAATTACAAGAGGTGAAAGTTGTTCTGACCAAATATTTCCATCAGGAGAAAACCATAAGTTAAAATCTGAACATATAAAGAACGAATTATTAAGAAAGTAAGCATTTCGTATCTGAGAACTATTAATTGTTAAGTTACTAGTATTGTGACTCCAATTAATACCATCAGTAGAGTAATATATTCCTACATTGTCAATGATTGCAACATAGGTATTGTTGCCATAAAGTACATAAGTTAAATTATTAAAACCACTAGGTATTCCATTTGTTGTATTCCAAGTTATACCATCATAAGAATAATATAAAGTTCTAGAATGATCTTGAGCAAAGAACATTGTATTGGCTAATCTTGGAGAGAAGAAAACATGAGAAGAAGATATCCAATTTACACCATCAATAGAATAAAATGAATTATAAAAATCAGTAGCAAAAAATTTATCTTTAAGGTATAATACATCATAACCAGTACTAGGCACAACAGAGATTGCAGTACTCCAAGTTATACCATCATAAGAATAAATTAAACCAAATCCACTACCGCTTTGAAATGTAAAACTTGCAACAAATATATTATTGTCATACAACAAATAATTATAACCACCAGCAGAAGTATCTAAAGGATTGCTACAAGCATTCCATATTTTACCATCTAATGAATAGTAACTTCCGTAAGAACCTATAATAACAAATTTATTGTTACCATAAATTATTTTATTAGGAACCCATGTCGTAGTAATTAAATTACTTGCATGCCATGTAATACCATCAGTACTATAATATATAGTTGTATTTGCACCACTATCAGTATGACCAGCTACAAATATATTATCATTGTAGTTTAATATGTTTTTTATATTACCAGAAGGAAATGTATTAGTTGTGTGCCAAGTTTCTCCATCAGTAGAGTAATAAGCACTTGTACTGTTTATACAAACAAATTTGCCACCTGCATAAATAATTTCATTACCAGAAGCAGGAAGAGTACTTGTTGTTGTCCAGGTAATACCATCTAACGAATAATAACTACCATTAGGATTTCCTGTAATAACATATTTACCGTTTATATCTTGGTTACCAATACCAATCCACTCACCATCTTGTAATTGACTAAGCACAACATGATTACCTGCTACTATTGTACCATCGGCTGTAAAGGTAAAGTTTTTGTTATTAACGGTTGTGCCTTTATTGCCAGATGCAGATGTAACTTCTTCTACAATAAATTGAGATTTAGTATTTAATGTTTGATGTTGTTGAAAATCTCTTTCATTTATGTTATAATTACTAAGCTTAATATTTGTCATTAGGAACTCGCATATACGCCATGCGCAACAAGATAGTTATCATTGACTAATGAATTAACAATTATGATATTACCATTACTATAACTTTGAGTAGTAGCATTTTTAAAATTATAAGTAGAACCGTTTAAAGTACATGTGCCTGTACGGCTTGCACTATCATAACTTATAACTTTGGCTTTCATAATATAACCATTTTTTAAAGAAGTTATATCTTGTAAAGAATAGTATTGTTGTTCTGATTTTTCGTGTGAGGTACCTAATTTAATATTATTCATTAGCATCACCACGTTTCATGGTTGCGCCTGTACTCCACAAGATTACACCTTCTAACTTAACATCTCCATAAAATCTCCATGAAGAAGAAACCTCATAAGAAGAGCCAATACCTGCTGGCATTTCATAGGTATGTGTTCCTATTTCATAACTTTTATAAATATCTAAAGCATACATTGGAAAGTTATATTTACCATTGGATAACAAAGTTCTATCATCTAATGCAGGACCACCTTTAATTGTACCGTCTAATAATAAACATCCTGTTTGTGTATGGAATGACACACCTGCTCTATGCCAGTTAATCTTGGTTTGGTCATCGGTGTTAATTAAAGTATTACCATAACCTAATATGTTGCTACCCTTGGTAGCAGTAGCAATTTCTATTGGTAACCAAGCCTGATATTCTGTATTGGAAGTATCGCTAAAGAAAGCAGCACCTCTTTCGGCTCTTTGTCCTTCTATTGCAAATCTCCATACGTTTCCATTTAATATAAAGTAAAAGTCTTTTGTGCCGCCTACCATTGAACGTAAATCGCCAGCATCATCAATACTTTGAGGTACAATTATTTCTGTCCAACATCCTGTACCTACAGAAGCAGCGCTATTAGTTAAAGTAAAACATAATAATCTTTTATCACGCCATACTAATAGGTGTCTGCCGGCTGCTGCGGTATGATCTCTAAAAGTAGATAATTGAGGAACTCTAAAACCCGTATAATCCATTCTATCACAAGTTGTTCCTTCAGTATAAAATATACCACCAAGTCTATCAACAAATGTTACAATACCTGCATCTGCCCATAATGAAGTTTGATTTACATGTCCAAAAATAGTTGTATCATTTTCATTATAATCAGCAGGTCCAACACCACCACGAATAATTCTACGTAAGATAGCGTTTGGGTTTGATTGAGTATTTTGATCATAAGGGATAAGTTGAGATAGGTTGCCAGTCCATGCAGATACTCCATCATTAGGACCACCTGCTGTTGTAATAGATACCAAAGCATTATTAATATTATACATACCAGCAATACGAGTGTCAGTTCCTGAAATTCTTAATACAGCTGTAGGATCAAATACGTCTATATCTTGACCTGTTGAAAAGTAAAAGTGTCCTCTATGTGGCGTAGTATTACTATCTCTAAGTAAAGGTACATTATATATATTACCCATAGGTGCAGCATTGGCAGTTGGTGCCATCATGTTTTGCTGACTTGCTTGTGAAGCACCGTCAGAGTTCCATTCTATATCTCCAAGAATTAAGGTAGAACCCCATAAAGTTCCTATATTAGCACGAGGCATAAAGCCAGTTCCTGGTAGTAAAGTTTTATCTTTATCCCAATAAGTATAAGGATGATTCCAATTGTATTCACGAGGATAACCAGTAGAACCTATCTTAGATGCTAATGTTCCTGAAACTGCTAATCCAGGAACTGCAGATGTAACAGGCATATAAGAAGGAGCGGTGAAAGTTGCAGTATTACTACCAACGCTTGTAATAGTTAAGTATCCTCCTGAAGGAGTATCGTAAACAGTTCCTGTTCCTGATAGTAAGACAATATCACCTTGTACAAATGGATTAGTTCCTGTAATAGTAAACATACCACCACGATTGCTTTGTACATAAACGTAATTTATAGTTGCAGTTTTACTATCTTGTTCAAAAGGATATTGGTTTATAAATGGAAATGATTCAAAGGTATTTGTAGGTGTAATAGAATTTCTACCACTATCAGTTGCCCATGGCGATATTTTTGTTGAACCTAAATTATAGTTATTAGGATCGTTTAAATACCAAGGCCATCTACGTAAGTTAGGAAATGATGCAAGTTTAACAGTACTATCTGAAGGATCTACGTAAGCTATAACAGACCTATAAGTTTCAGGATGTGTTTGTTCATCATAAGGATCTGAATTGTGCGAAGGGTTATTTATAAAGTCAATTGTTCCATTAACATTTCTACGTCTTGCAGAAATCAATACACCTGAACAAATAGTTTGTGCATAACCAGTTGAAGGAGTATAGTCAAAAGAAAAGTCACTTGGCATATCAGCATCAGGAGTTTTTACAAACTTATAAGTATCAAAAGGAACACCGCATACAAAACGATAATCAGGATTTTTTGCTATTTTCATAATTGACGGTTGTACAGAATCTTTAATATTGTATCCTACGTTAGTAGTGTATTTAATATTGTGCCAAATTGTATTAGCAGAAACTGTATAGTCATCAGATGACTCAGGCGCTAATGCCCACCATAATGTTCCGTCTTCTCTAATAACAACTAAAAATGTACCTACTTGTGATACTAATGGAAATACAGCATTAAGTTTATAAACTATATTTGGATTACCTGCAGTATCATTTACATACGAGTTAGGGGTTATACCATCTTCTAACCACAAAGAATAGTCTTGACCAATCTGATGAGCAGGCCATTGAGATTCATAGGATATTTCATTGTAAGGTACTATACCTTTAAGTACAGCCCATTGGTTATTTTGAAAGTCAGTAACACCATAACCTTCTTGTACTCCACCATTAAATTGATTTAAACTGAATTTATTCATATTAGGATACCCTAAAGTATGGAATGTATTTCATTACGTCAAGACCATTCTGATTAATAGAGAATACGTCTGTACTTCTATCAAGTTGATAATGAACCATCATAGATTGGAACATACTATCTGCTTGACTTTGATAGATACCAATTAAGTTCTTATCAGATTTTGTAAAGAGTAATAATCTTAATGCAGCACGATATGCAAGAATAGAACGGAACCTTACATCAAATAAGGGTTCGTCAGTATCACTAACTAATATGTTAGGCATTTGAATATATTTAACTTTAAGATAATAAGGTGTTAATGCAGGTGGTGATAATCTAACTAAACCATCAGTAGTAACATCATAGGTATATTTGCTAGAGTTAAACTCTTGACCTAAGATATCAGGACGTTGATATAAAGGAGAAGAGGTATCGCCAGGATAGTAAAGTGAATTAGTATTTGTAGTAGCATACATAACAAGTACTCTGCGAGAACCATTAGGAGTTAATTGAAATTCCTGTTGGCCTGTTGTAATATCAAAGCCTTCTTCTTTCTCTAACCAAGTCCAATCTCTTTGATTACATATATTAACATATTCTTCGTTAATGTATGCATTAAGTAATGTGTCAGGTATATCTTTTGTATAATCCTGAATAAGACCACGAACTTGTTTTCTTAAATCAGCAAGAGTGCCAGGAAGTTCATTAATGATTGGATAAAGATAAGTTTTCTTCATCTGCTCTAATATAGCTTCGTATTCTGCGAGATATGAAGATATCATACCTTGGTCTTTATTATAAGTTGTTGCAAGTCTTGCAGCAGTTCCAAAGGCTAAGATACGTGTGTAAGATGCGGCAGCAGTAAAGAAATCAGATTGTGCAAAAGGCCATGTGTAAGAACCATAGAGTTGATTTAATTCATCATTAAGTTTAGCAGTAATATAAGCATCTGTAATTGTTTGGTCAAAGATATCTATCAATTCACGAACAAGTTGTTTTAATTCTGTAAAAGAAGTTGCACTACCTGTTGAGTTAGCCTGCAAAGTGTTTTGGTATAATTCACCTGTCATTGATTGCCATAGGCTATTAAACTCTGCTATACGAGGTGAGTCATCTGCTTGTGTTTCTAATACGTGTGCAGCGGCACGATAGGCTAATAGTTTATGAGATGTTGCTAAGAACGGTGGGTAGTCACCGTCATTAAGTGCAGCTAAAGGCTCTAAGCCAACTTTCCATGGCCATTGCTGCATTGTTGCTAATTCAAAGTAAGCCTGGTTTAAATAATCATTAATAACAGCATCTGAGATTAAATCTGTAGAATAAATGCCTGATAAATCCCTTACAATTTGTCTGAGATTTGCTAATGTATATCCTGCGAATGCTGTCAATTGACCCTCCTAAAATTAGGTTCCATTATAAGCCGACTATGGGGAGAAAAAGGAAAACCCCCCTAGCAAAGGCCAGAGGGGAAATCCTTTACGCTTATGCGTATGTACGGATTAAGAGACCGTTTGCACGACGCTCAGCAACACCAAAGAGGATTGTTGAAGCGATTGGTACAACAGTATCAAGTGTTCCTGGTAGTGGGATAGCAGGATATGACTTCATGAATTCGCCAGCACAATATGCGAAGCGAAGTGAAGGCATGTGGTAGAAGTAAGCATTTGAATCAGGAGCATCTGGATCGAGACGGATTTCTACGTCACCGAACTTAATGCTTGTGAAACGTGTGTTAGCAGTTCCTTCTACAGGAAGGTAACGACCTTTATCCTGTAAGTACTCTTCGAACTCTTCATAAACGTTGAAACCACATACAATGTGTGTAGGACGCTTACGTGAGTGACGGAAGATTTCGTTCTGTACTTTACGCATTGCGGTTAGGATATCTTTTGCACCTGAACCGACTGCAGGAATTGTTAAACGAGTTGCCTGCCAGAATGTCTTGTCAGCATCAACAGAGTTAGGGTCAATACCACCAACTGGCAGCCATGTGTAACCAGCAGTTGTAACTGCGGTTTTAACAGCAGCGTCATAGGTAGCGTCACCCATAAGAGCATCAACAGAGAAGAAGTCTCCTGGTGTCCAAGCCTCTGCATCAGCATAGAGCTTAGATACGATGTAGTCCTGGTGATCACGAGTAGCACCTTCTACATAAGCCTCAACCAAGTTAACAATCTGCTCAGGACCTGAGTTCTGAAGGATGTCGCGGTGTGCGAGACGAAAAGGTGTTACAATTTCAGTTGCCCAATCATAGACAGCAGAACCCATGGTCTTTGCAGAAACTGCAGTAGAGTGAGTACCTGAATCGTCTGATTTGACGGTAGCACCAAGATGTGAGGTACGTAGTGGAATTACCAATCCACGACCTGTAATTGATTTGGCGTTAGACTTGAAGATTTCAAGCAATGGGTGAGAAACGAGAATGTTATCTACAAGTTGCTTCTCATAACGTTGTAGAGTTGTTGTAAAGGTCTGGATGAAGAAAGCATCACCAAGAGCAGCCATGTTATACCTCCTAAGTATATTGTTTTAAGGGCTATTGCAAGTTAGGGTTTGACGATAACTGCTCTTATTAAATTAGTTGTTCTGCGCGTCGCGCATTGCGTTTTTAATAATAGAGTTAAGGTCTTGTTCTCCTGAGGATTTTGCAAATCCACTAGAGTCTGAACGTTTTGACACCGCATTATTCTGCTTTTTCGCTTTAACACGTTCTACAGTTTTTTCTGCTAATGCCTTTTTAGAAAGTGACTCTTCATACTTAAACGCTTTATAAGCGGCTTTAAGATTTGTTAAGTCATTATCTGCAGCGTACTTTGCTAATTCCTGACGGAATTCGTTACGCTGTTTGACGGTGAAGTTATATCCTTCGTTTTCTATGATTTCATCAATTTGATTATCATATTCTGCGATGGCTCTCTGTATCTCTAGCTCTTCTTGAGCCTGAGTTAACTGCGAGTTCTGTTGGTTTTGAGCCTGATTGGCTTGCTGACGAAGTTTATTTAACTCCTGCTCTCTTGCCCATTCCATCTGTATTTGAGGAGTAATTCCAAAGATACTTAAGAATTGTGGATCAAGAACATTTTGTGCAGCGAGGTCCTGAATAAGCAATGTAATTGCTTGTGTAGGATTACCAGTCGTATTAACGAAATTAGAAATAACGTCAATAGGGTTTTGGCTCCAAGCAGTTTCTAAAGCCTGAAGGGAATTGAGTTGCTCAGTAACACCAAGTTTCTCTGATTCAAACTCTTCAATCTGCGCTTTTAACGCCTGCTTCTCACGAGTGTAATCGGCCTGACGTTGGTATCCTGCGGTGAGTTCTTTTTCAGTAACCTGAAACTCTTCGCCATCTACCTTAACAGTATATTTCTTACCGTCTGTCTCTACAGGCTGCTTATCATCATTTTCTTCTAGCTCTTCATCTTCTAACTCATCTTCTAGTTCAAGATCCTCGTCACCGAGTTCCTCGTCCATATTAAGGTGGTCATCTAATGCAGTTTCGCCGTTCTCCAAGTTGTCCAATTCAATTGGATCTTGGTCTGCGCTTGCTGATTCAATAATGCTTCGTAGTGTATCTGACATATTTTTCTCTCCTAACTATAGCGAATGCCACCTAGATTATCCTATATAAGGGTTCTGACAGTGAGCTTGTTCGTTTGAGATAACGAGAATTATCTCCATACATAGAGCCTAGCATGGGGAGATTTAACTCCCCACCGTTTAATAATTACCAGCCCATGCTTTCGCCTTGGCCTTTATCTTCCCAAGCGTCAGGTTTTACAGTCTCTTCTTCTTCGTCACTTTCATACCAATCTTTGATTTTAGTACAAAGATCTTGTGGTATTCCAAGTTTTTCCAAAGTTGCTATGCAACCAGCAAAGATTGCATCTTCGGCTTCCTGACCCTCATTATGAGGATTTTTTTCTGAACTTTCGTTTGACTTCTTTCCCATCATTGATGTTAGGGCTGTCAGTTTGAGGTTCTTTTCCATTGTCTTTTCCTCCTCTCGTTCTCTTTGTTTTCATTAATTCTTTATGGATTTCAAATATAAGTTCATGAGAACTTTTATCTATTCTCAAGTCTTTTTCTATGGTTGCCCTATCTCTTTCACCTTCGCGATTAGTAGCATTAAGAATAATACCTGACAATAGAATTGATTCCAATGATACTACTAAAGTAAGTAGTTGATAGGGAAAAGGATCAAAGGTAGCAAATATCATCCATACTCCCCATAATAGTACATGGACAATTAAGAATGATGGTTTGCCAAAGTTATCTGCACACCAATTTGAGAACCTATGGAATAAAGATAATTTCTTTTCTTCTTCTACTTTTTTTTTAACCATTAGGTAATCCACCTTGTGTTGCTAGTGGAACAGGTGGTGCTCCCATATTAAGTAATTGCTGAAGTTGAGGGGAGTTTTCATCAGGCTGTCCTTGCATTGGCATAGCCTGCTGTTCTTGACCAGGTTGAGGTGGCATTGGAGCAGGAGGAAGTTTAATAAGCATGTTATCAGGATTTAATCCCATATAGGTAAGGGCCATACGCATTGTAGGTTCAGGATCATATCCTAAGTTCTGCAACATTGGAACAATGTTTGTAAGGATATCCTGACCTTGACGGGCTCTTGTCATTGGGTTAATGGCAGAAGTAGAACCACCTTCAACGTCAATACTGAATTCTCCTGCAATATCTTGTTCAGTAACTTGTAACCAAGTTGTTGCTTCAGGACCTGCAATACGAATTGCTTTTGCATTATCTAAGAACTGCTGACATAAAGCAAGCATTCTTGTAGCAACTTCTTTAGCAGCCGCTTCAACGTTTGACATCTTATCAATAGAACGAGTTGTTGCTGCGCCTTCAACAGCGGCAGCTGCAGTTCCTGATGTACGGTTAGCAGCCTGGATATCTCCCATCATAAAGTCAGAGATACCAAGAATTTTCTGCATATAATCCTGCAACTTACCTTCCATGTAATAGTTATCAGAAGGAGTTGGAAGTCTATGAATAGATTGTAGTACATCCTGCATCTGCAAGTTAGCAGGTAGGTCAATCGGAATAACGGAGTCTGGTTTATTTTCTTGTAAGGCTTTTGAAATCTCGGGTGTCATTACGGCACGATTGATAAAGTATTTATTACCAACACGCTTAAGGTCATTAAGTTCAGCCTGCATGATTTCGTTAATCATTAACTGAATACCAGCAACGTTCTCTAAATCACCAAACGCCCAAATGCGTGTTCCACCGTCTGTATAGTTTCTCATATGTACAAATGGAGGGAACCTATGGTCATAAGGTAAGTCACCATGGAACAAAGGCTTTTCAGCATCTTTTTGGAATACTGTAAGAGTACGTGCTTTCATATCGTAGAATTCATAAACGATACATTGTGTAAATACTTTAGGTAAAGATTCTTGCTGTTGTTCATAGTTGTTCATTGTTGAGTTATCAATTAAACGACTATCAGGATTTAAGTCTTTAACAGCTTCTTTATCAAATAGAGGATTAGCCTCAATCTCTTCCATTGGTAATCTTAAACGCTGGACTACCCATCTAGCAGTATTCATTCTACGTGCTTCTGCAGGAAGGAAAATATCATAAGGTGAAACATATTCTACAAATGGTTCATCTTGTTCTACGAGTTGCTGATTAAGTGAAACTGATGATACAATCTCAGCAAGTGTATTAGGGTCTAATGGTAAGCCGGCTTCAAGTGAAACTTCAGCAGCAGCCTGAGCAAGATCAGATGTCTCAATGGCTAACTCTTCTTTAGATTTTTTAATAGTAGATTCTGAGTAAGCCCAACCTACTTTAGCAAAACCATTTCCAAGGACAATCATGTCCTGAGTCATATCACGTAGTGTGACGGTAGCTTCTGATCTCTTCCAGAAGTAATCAAGAACTTCTCCTGCTATTTTACCATTTTCTTCAATGGTTGTCAAGTCATCGCCAGCAACTGGTATAACTACAAATTTAGGGTCACGCTGTACAACAGCGTTAATAATCATAGTGAAGTGTGGAAGCACCATATTAACTGTACGCAAGAATGCGCCAGGAACAGGAAAGGGAAGAATGCGGTTAATGTCCAACATGGTTAATTCACGTTGAGCACCTGTGCGATAGATAGCCTCTAACATTCTCCAATGGATATGAACAGGCTCCATTCTGCGTGTAGCGTCAGCGACAGCAGACTGCATCTCTTTAAGAGTATACGAGCCTAACTTCTCTTCGCCATCATCAAAAAAATTATCTTCCATATGCACCTTCCATTAGTTTTCCATACCTAGAGTAAATGTCTGCCACCGCTCACTTTCCATCATCTCGTATTCTGCGATTGCACGCTCTCGTGCTTCGCGGATGAATGATATGTTTATTGTGTCGGTCGGACGATAATCTACAGTATCACTTATAGCCGATGATGGGGAGATTTTAGAGTACTCTTCTACAAGAACCCAAAGACTAATAGCCAATGACATTACTAAGTCGTCATGGCAGCCAACGTCAGCAGCGTATTTTATATTTCCATTTATCGTTTCTTGCGTTACAAATTGACCTAATTCTGTACGTAAAAGGGGGTAAATATTGTCAATTTTGCACTGATTTTGATTAAAAACCAAAAACTTTGCTAATCTGTCTATTACAGCCCTACGTCTATCCACTGTCATAGGAAATTCAAACATTCTAGTCCTATTTTTGGTTCTTGTTCCTGTTGCCTGATGTAGGTAAGGATTAGGATATCCAAGGTGTTTATGTAGTTCATTGATAGGTAAAGACCCTTGTGCGCCTTGGTTTTCCACTGCCATTAAAGCAGCCCATTTACTTCCTTTGAAGTATCTACCCATCTTATCTAAATCAGATGCAAATTCAGCAGGATTGATTGTGTTAGCATGGTAGTATCCAAGGATAATAACATTTTCTTCTTCATCAAAGGTAAGTATGTGTGCGGTTGAGAAGTCTCGTCCTACACCGCCCGCGGGGTCAGCACCAATTACATAAAACCCTTTTGGGTCTGGATCTAAAGTACTTAATCTTAATGGACCATTCACATCGGAAACAAACTCTATGGAGTTATCATCTTTCCAAGCAAAGTTTCCACGATAAGGGAAATCTATAAATTCAGATTCATTAGGCAACCCTACAAATCTTGGACGACCTGATTCTCTGAAAGCTTCCTCGTCATCTCTTGGATATTCCTGAAAGAACCTCCATGGTTCATCTGCGAACTCTTTACGTTTTGAATCGTATTTAGTTAAGCAAGCGGTCTTAGTACCTTTAGGACCTGAACACCAATTACAATGCTCACCGCATTGCATAAAAGGTGAAGCAGTCCATGGTCTAAAGAAAGAAATAAATTGGCTATCGCCGCGTTTAGCGGCTTTATAGGTTTTAGCAAAACGATTATAACTACCACGAGAGGTAGAAATGATTAACATAGAACCACCTGCGTCTGTCGTTGGTATAAGGGTTCTAAACACGTCTTCCTGCCTGCTAGCGGGCTCTACAAGACCTGCCTCATCCAATATGACCAGCGTTGCTGTTTCTCCCGCGAAAACGCCTTCTACAGCGGATGCGGATTTAAGTTTAGATTCCATACCATCAGAAAATTTAAATACCATACCGTCTTGTGAATCAGCTATAAGTTTAGGAGCACGTTCTTTCATCCATCCAGGTAAGAACTGATAAGCAAGTTTTGCTTGTGCTAAGTTTTTGTTTGCTGATTTTTGGTTACGAGATACAACAAGAATAGTCGCACCTGGTCTAAAGAAAGATAACCATAAAGCATGTGCCATGGCTAAAGTAGTGTAACCAAGCTGACGGGCTTTAAGTGCGGTTACAAAACGATTAGTTTTGAAAAGGTTAAGTAATTCAACCTGATAGTCAAAAAGATTAAACTTAACACGACCACGAGGATCTTCTTCAGAAGGTACATAAACATATTTTTGCAGGAAGTATTCCTCGTCAAGGGCGCATCTGCGCCATTCAAGTTCTACAAGTAGTTTATTAAGTTCAACCTGTTTGCGGGATTCATTGGCCATTACAGCAACCTTGCTATTGTTTCTAATTCAGGTAATGTTCCTAAGTGTTGAGGAAGTAATTTAATGTAAGTATCTTTTTGCATTTCATCTAATTTGGGAGCAATATTTTTAACAAAGTCATAAGCATGATTAATGCTAATTCCTCGTGTTCCTGTTCTTTCATTTTCATTATGATAAGGGCTATACCAAGCCTCATCTTCATTATTTGGATTATTATGATAATTTATAGAAGCAGGTAAAATTTTATGAAATAAATCATTTTCTTTAGGATTTAAATGTTGAGTTTTATCTAAATAATTTTTTAATATATTTCGTGCATTTATATTCGTATAAATATCTAAACCATTTTGCCCATATGAATTATCATAAAAATCGTTAACTAAAGAATTTACTAACTCTTTATCTTTTACATGCTTAATTAAATGGTCTTCAAATTCATCAGATACATCGTCTGCTCCACGCCATTTACCATGATCTGCATATCTTTCGCGTTTTCTATCAAGTTTATCTGCTTTTTTTAAAATTGATGCAGACTTTGTTTCTCTTGCTGCTTTACCTGCTTCCCATTCCATTGCACCCTTGGCAACGTTACCTAATTCACTCATTACTCCAACTCCTCTCTAAAGTTCTTTAAATGCCAACAAGCACTTATTTCGTTGGAATCTTCATCAAATCCTACTGTAACTAATTTAGCACCGCAATAACAGACAACCTCTATATCCTCGTCATATGTCTTGCCAAACCAATTTTTCATATGGTTCTTCATGCCAGAAACCTTGTCTTCCTGAAACGAGTGCAGGATTGTCTTAGACATTAAAGGTTCCTTGCGGCATCTTCAAGAGAACCTGAACTATCATGCCATCCTGGTAATAAACCTAAATATATTTCCTGTTGTTGAGGGTTTAGGCGAGATAAAGGTTCCATGTGAGATTCTATATTTCTTATACCATAAAAATTTCCATCAAAAGTTGTTTTAAAATTTGGATTTATTGCTTTTAATATTTTTCTATGTAACTCATGTTGTTCTGGAGTATAATGTAAATGATCTTGAGCATAATCCTCATAACCTAATAAATGGTCATCTAATTTACCTACATGTTCTCTGTAATTATCCATATTTAAACTAATTGGTTTTTTAATTGAAAAATTAGGTATTAATGTTTTAAAATGCTTTTCTACTTGATTGTGATAAGAAGAAAGTTTTTTTAAAAATTTTTCTTTATTGTAGTCAGATACATCTTTATAATAAAGTTTTTCTGTTTTAGCATCAAAAGCTTTAGCCTTTTCCAAAGCGCCCATGGCGCCTTTTGCTACATCGCCTAACTCGCTCATTCTGTTTCTCCTTTACTTACCGTATAACCTTGTTCCGTTAATGCCACAACCATGACAGATTCGTCAATAGCTGCAATGGCCTTAGCCAGTAACATTGGTAAATCCAGGTTGGCAAAATCCGATGAACGGGAAGCCCGTTCTTCCTCAATCCAAGTCTGCCCGTAATTCTTGATGAATAGTTCTTGAGCTTTAAGGTTACCATCTTTAGCGGCCTGAATAATTTTTTGTTTTACTTGTAGATAGTTTCTTTCTTCTACATCTAAGGTTAAATCCTCATCATCAAAAGTCACAACCGCATTTGTCTTGGCAACCATACGGCCAGTAATTTTTTCTTGGAGTTCTATGAACTTAGGATTTTTTTTCCAACGTCTCATAGTGGAAGCGTCGTAGTAGCCATTGGCTTTAGCCCATTGATCCTCAGTGAAAATTTCACCACGTTCAGAAGTTGGAGTGGCGAGCCACAAAATAAAGGCCGACCACTTCTCTGTATTATCTACTGTCAATCTTCCTCCTGGTTTTAAAAAGATTCCATTGGTCGTTAAGGATAAATAACCAATGTGCGTTAGCACATAGTTCAAAGTCAGTAACAAGTTTATCTGGTTATTCAGGAAGTTCTGCAATCCTTAAGATTGCTAGAACTTACGGGTTAACCGGCTTACTGGCGGCTTAGCCGCCGGAGAACCTGGTGGGCTTTTCGCCCCCCTTGTTATTTTGTTCTTTATATATAGCCGTGCGTGGGGAGATAAATAGGCAAATTTGTAATAATATGACTACTGTTAAATATAACAAAATGTTATAATTGGTTAAAATAACGGGGTATTAGTAATAAAAAAATAACAGCCAGACTCTCGGGAAAGCTGGCGGTTATTTAACCGCTGGCACAACCGTCAAATTCACGCTCAAAAAACGCCATTGGATTCCTTTGTGGATTTTAATTATAACGAAATGTTATAAATGAGTTGATAGTTTGTTGTGCAAATCGTTATCAAATTGTTATAATTGGTGTGCGCTTTTACATACAGACAAATAGTATTAAATCGGACATATCGGATAAATCGGTTCCCCACCTGGTATTTTACGCGTAAATCACCGCTCTAAAATATGAAAAAAAATATCAGAGACCTCTGAAAAGAGAAACATGCCCTCCCGTTCGGGGGATGCGGGATACCTTCTGGTCTTTCGGGCATGACTGGTTTACCAGCTACTGCCGGCATGTCAGGTATAACAGGATGAAACGGGCAGCGCGGTTCAGCAGGTAGGGGGGGCGGTGTTTACGGGTTGAGTGGTTTACGGTGAGATTGGTGGAGTAAAGATATACATCGAAAAGAAAAAAACAAATCTAACAGGTCTCCGCCCCCTTATCCCGTCCTCATTCCGTCCTCTGGATATCTGGCAACCGCCCGACTTAAAAACGGCCATAGGTGCGACCTTGTGTTTACGGAGTGCGCTTTAATAGTAGTTATATACTAACACTATAAAGCAGCATAAAGCGCATTCTGTCAAATATTAAAAATATGTTAATTGTGTAAAAATTGATAATTAAAAATATATATCTGGTTAATAGTTTAATAACCAGGAGAATATTAATAAGGGAGAATCCCGCAGCACTAAACTACTAAAAGGATAAAGAAATGGCAGTAAACTATTTTACAGGAATTGACTATTCTGGCAACAATAACGAGCTCTTAAACATCTACGCGTTTGAATATCCGACCGCTGAATATGTCACTTACTTACAGGCCAAAGAGCTCGGCGGCAATGTTAAAAAAGGCGAGAAAGGCGTTCAAATCATTAAAGTATTAGAGGATGACGGAGACACAATTGGCCTCCGTAAATATACCGTATTTAACATAGCACAATGCGAGAATATAGACAGCGATCTACGATTAACAGCCGAGCAATACGAGGTCTACAAAGCACTGGCAAAGGATAAAGCTCTGAAAAAAGACGGCGGCAACTTTACCCGTAAACAATTAGCAAAGACTAGCGCGCTGATATAACAGCGCAGCCCTAACCCGTAAAAGCGGTCAAAAGGTGGCAGCGACCTTATAGGGCACAAATCGGTAAGCGCCCGTTTACTGATAAACAAAGGAAAAAGAAATGGAAAATAAAAAAGAGATTATTATTAAAAGAAAAAAAATAAGTTATACGGAGAGCTTGGTCGACAACCAATACAACCTGCTTATGAATTGGACGAAACCAGCTAACGCAACCAGCGAGGCCTCGAATATAATTTTAGATATAACCGCATACCTCCGCAAAAATGAAGATATACGCTATTATTCAGACATTGACGCGTATACTAATGCATACATAACCAGAGGCGGAGGAAAAAAGGAAAATATAGGTTTAAGCGGTGGAGTTTATTCATGGAATGATTATTACTATCTCAATTTACATGTAGATCACTCTTACATAAGAAGCTGGCAGTCAGTCACACAATCAGAAGCCGACTTTATACATGAGGCAATTAAAACGATAACAACTAATAACCCAATATTTAACGAGTCAGATATCAAAAAAGCAGTAGAAGCACGAGATATTTATGACGAGTTAAAAAGAAGCATAGATAAACAAAAGAAATTGAAAGAAGAGCTAGCGGAGGCAGCCGCAAATCATGAGGAACTATTAACAAAGCACAACCTTACCAAAAATGAAGCAGAAGCTCTCGTGACCCTTATTAACGAGGGGGCAGAAGCGCTAACCATGTTAAACAATATCAAAAGCCTTATGGCATAGAGGCAAAGCCTCTCGCCTCACTGGATAAAGTCCAGCAACTAGCTCGCGACTAGTAGAGGCACTAGGTAAGGCACTCCGCCTTACTGATAAACAAAGGATAAAAAAATGAAAACCGTTTACATTGTAGAAATTAAAGGCGACGACAATCTCCACATATTTAGCAGAGAGCAGGACGCGCAGGATTATGCCGGTATAATGGCAACTTTCGGCGGCCGTAAATATAAGCTCATTAATAAAACAATATCAGAAAGTAAATTCAATAACATATTCAAATTGGAGGTAAACTAATGGAACAACTAACCCTATGGACAAAAGCGGAAAAAGTAAAGTCAGACATCTCACGCGGATATTACTGCGCGAATGAGTGCGGAGACTTTACCCATAACCCCAATTATATCTGCGACGACTGCCGATCTAGGAATAAAGCGCGGACACTCCGCTATCAATAGAGCCATAGTGCCGAACCGTCAAAGCGGACTAACTAGGTGCAATTCCTAGACGGCACACTAGCTAGGACACTCCGTCCTGGTGATTAACTACACAAAGGATAAACTACAATGGAATCAATAAACATAAATGAACTAGAAGAAATGAACAATAAAATAGATTGGGTAATTATGCATGGTCTAGATAAAGAACAAAAATTTTATGATGAGACAATTGCTGATTTAAATAAAATTAAAGATTTATTAGATGAAATGCTACACATGGCAAACTCTTATTATGACTCAATAACATTTAGAATATACGGAAAGGAGAGCAACTAATGAAAAAACTCTGTATATTATGTAAAAGATTTTTTATAGGACAATTGGAAAAACACTGGCAATACTGCGACGAATGGGAGTGGTAAAATATAAAAATATGCTATAATAAAGTAAGACAGCCCGCAAAGCATAGTTAAGGGTGCAACTCCCTTACGGGCGCTATACTGCAAAGCAGTAGAGCGACTAGGCGCAACCTAGAAAAAAAGCAAAGGGATAAACTATGAAAGAAAACAGTTTCACCTGTAAGATATGTAAGAAGAAGCTAACAGAACGCGAATATAACGGGATGATACAGAAAGAACTCGGGCACTTAAACCTTAAAGTCTTTGGATATCGTACTTGCTATGGCATTATTAAGAAGGATAAATAAGATGAGATATATCTGCGATTGTGATGCCCAAATTGAGAACAATATAATCCGCCATACTGGCAACTGCTATCCTATTGAAGAAAGCAAATGCGAGATTGACGGTCAATGCTATACTTGTAAAGTTTTAGCCAAATATGAAAGGGGGATGTAATGATTTATAAATTAACTATATTAGTAAATGACAAAAATGTTAATGAAGATATAGATGCAATGGAAACTTGTATATCTAATTTAATGTACGATAAATATGAGGTACTTGATTATGAAGTAGAAGAGACCACAAAGGAAAGACTATGACAGAAAAATACTGGTCTATATCTGACGAATGGGAACAATATATTTATGAGTACTATATGAAAGAGGAGTTAGATAAACTTGAAAAAGAAAAAGAGTAATGCTATAATGAAAGGTATATGTCCTGTATGTAAGCGCGAAGCTTATATTAAGGAGACCAATGACGGGATTAAATGTTTCTTATGTTGGTACTATATTAAGAAATGAAGTGCGAAACTGTCATAAGGTTCACCCTCGATCTTATGACAGCGCACCAACAGTAAGACCTATGGAACTAAGGAGAATAACAAATGAAACATATTAAAATAACTTATGAATGTATACTTGAATTAGACGGGCAGATAGAGGAAACACTCCTGACAGACATGTTGGAAGATAACCTGTATGAGCTGGATAATACCAGCAATATAACGGTGATTACCTCCCGTATTATATCCAGTGAAACCTTAAAGGATGATACACTAGAAGACTACACTGTTAGTTTGGATATAGATGTTCAGGCTAAAGATACAGAAGACGCCATAGATAAAGTCATGGAGCATATCGTCAATGTGGAATACACTACCGATATACAGGTCGTAGATGTTAATGTGGCTAACGAAATATTGGAAAGTGACGATGAGCAATTCTAACCAGTGCATCTTGTGTGGAATTGTGCCTAAAATGTTCTGGTATGATTACTGCTATCCTTGTCTAGTTGAGACA
>Ga0214164_1000374_pt1 | contig 29310 bp, 27 predicted proteins | sample TroBogepilimnion_13_FD_153003 | JGI IMG/M metagenome (GOLD analysis project Ga0214164, IMG submission 153003) | Freshwater microbial communities from Trout Bog Lake, WI - Practice 03JUN2009 epilimnion v4 | ecosystem: Environmental > Aquatic > Freshwater > Lake > Epilimnion/Euphotic zone ...
CTCTGCCTTGGGTGGCTTGTCGACCTTTGGAGCCTTTACTGCCTTAGCCGCCTGGCCCTTTTTGACGAGCGGTGCGAGCACCATCGTCATATTGCGACCTTCTTGCTTAGGAGCGAATTCAATGACGGCGATCTCGACGAGCTCTTCCGCTAACTTCATCAAAATTCGATAACCAATCTCGGGCCGAGCTTGTTCACGACCACGGAACTGCATCGTGACTTTGCACTTGTCGCCAGTTTTGAGAAACTTCTCAATTTGGTTCTTCTTAGTTTGATAATCGTGCGGCTCGATCTTCGGACGAATACGAACTTCCTTGACCACAATGTGGGTCTGATTGGCTCGCGCTTCGCGTGCTTTCTGGGCGGCTTCGTACTTGTACTTGCCGTAATCCATTACTTTGCACACTGGCGGTTGGGCATCGGGAGAAATTTCGACGAGGTCTAATCCAACTTCGTCAGCCATCCGTAGCGCCGTGTCGATATCGACAATGCCTACTTGCTCTCCTGTGTAACCAATCAAACGAACTTCCGGAACTCGGATTCGATCGTTGATACGTGGCTCTGCGCTGATAACTGGTCCCTTCCTTAACACTCCACCAACGATTTATTGGCGGTCAAGGAGGCAGTCGCACACAACTTTCGTGCATCTTTCGCGCGGCATGGACAGAGTCCAGCTCTAGAAAAACGACCAGTCCGCCGGAGCGAAGTAGGTGGGAGCGACTAACTCCTCTTGATGGGCTCAGGCTACCTTAGGCGGGGCCTTCGCCAAAATTCACGCGTGAATGGGGGCTAGCCCATCGCGTGGAGGCCACCATCCACGTGGACGATCTCCCCCGTGGTCTTGGTAAAGAACGGAGACATGAGAGCTACCGCAGCTTGAGCAGCCGGAACCGGGTCGGTGACATCCCATTCCAGCGGCGAACGCGAATTCCAGACGCTTTCAAATTCATCAAAGCCAGGAATCGATTTAGCGGCCATTGTCCGAATTGGACCAGCAGCGACAAGATTGAACCGGATATTTTCTTTGCCAAGATCGCGCGCCAGGTAACGAGAGGTCGATTCCAGCGCCGCCTTCGCGACACCCATCCAGTCATACTTTGGCCAGGCTACCTGCGCGTCAAAATCGAGCCCAACAACGCTAGCACCAGTGGCAGCTGTAAAGAGCGGACGAGTAGCCATGGTCAATGACTTCAATGAATACGCCGATACCTGTACCGCGGTCGCTACATCCGGCCATTCCGTGTTCAGGAAATTTCCGCCGAGCGCCGCTTCTGGCGCAAAGCCAATTGAGTGAACAACGCCATCGAGATGAGGAACGTGTGCGCGAACCGCATCGGCCAATCCCGCTAGATGATCAGTATTAGTGACATCCAGTTCTAACACAGGAGCTGTCTGAGGCAAACGTCCCGCGATCCGTTGTGTAATGCTCATTGCTCGACCGAATGAGGTCAGAATGACGGTTGCACCCTCTTCTTGTGCCACTCGCGCAATATGAAACGCGATGGATGAATCGGTCAACACTCCTGTGACAAGAACGTTCTTACCTTGAAGGATTCCCATATTTAGTGCCCCATTCCTAATCCGCCGTCTACCGGAATTACCGCACCAGTTATGTAACTAGCAGCGGGTGATGCAAGAAAGGCTACAACGCCGGCTATCTCGGCCGGCGAACAGAGTCGACCCAGTGGCACCGAACCGATGATTTCGGACTTGCGACCTTCGTCAAGAACTGCGGTCATATCAGTCTCCACGAATCCGGGCGCCACTACATTCGCCGTGATTCCTCGACTTCCAAGTTCGCGAGCAAAGGATCGAGCCATGCCGATGAGCCCGCTCTTGGTAGCCGCGTAGTTGACCTGTCCGGCCGAACCGAGCATTCCCACTACTGATCCAATAAAAATCATTCGTCCGGATTTTTGCTTGAGCATTCCGCGGGTCGCTGCTTTTGCGACTCGAAAGGCGCCCATCAGATTTGTTTCGACAACGGCTTGGAAATCCTCATCGCTCATGCGCATCGCCAATCCATCGCGAGTAATTCCCGCGTTTGCGACGAGCACCTCGATCGCACCAAAGCGGTCTTCGATTTCCTTGAACGCATCTGCAACGCTCTGCGAATCACTGACGTCCATAATCACACCTTCGAAGCCCGCTGGCGCTGAGCCGCTTCGATAAGTCACGACGGTCGTGAAGCCATCAGCCTTAAGAGACTCGGCGATTGCCAGACCTATGCCTCGGTTGCCACCGGTTACAAGCGCGACCGGCGTGGAGGTTGTTGAACTCATGGCCACACCTTACTTAATGCCGATTATTACCAGCGCGTATCAGGTGAGAAAACTCCCTCAACCCGCGGCAAATTCAAGATGCCCCACGGAGTGAACGCCCCTAGAGTGGAGGAATGAGGTTGAAGCGCAAAAAGGTGGAGTCTGATGGTGTCGCGATTTCCATTACGCAGGCACAAGTAGGCCTCACCCTCGATCAGGCCGGACGGCAGCGTCGTTACCTCGTCTCGATGTTAATAAGAACGGCGTGCTTCATTCTCACCATATTTCTCCCCTCGCCATTTCGTTGGATTGCTCTTGGCGCCGCGATGGTGCTCCCCTACTTGTCGGTTGTCATCGCCAACGCTGGCCGCGAAACCATCAACCGAACCGCGATTCCCGCTCATAACAAGAACGAACTTCCATCCGCCTAAATCTTCGGATCATGTGGGCACGAAATTAAGTAGATAAACTGCAACATGCGATTTTTCGCTCCCAAAGAGCTGGCCAAGACCGCGTTGGCCGCGCTTCTTTGCGTAGGTTGTTTATGGGCTTCGCAATGGCAGTATCACCGCGGCCAGAATCAATCGCATCAAAATTCAATAATCCGAATCAATCAGGCGCTACCGCCCATGAGCGAAGTCGATCTGGTCCATGCGGATCCAATCGCGAATCAATGGCGCGATGTGGCTCTCCACGGCGAATTTAACGCGGGCCATCAATTGCTTATCCGCGATCGCTACTACCAAGGAGTCTTTGGCTTTGAAGTTTTGACGCTATTCCACTCTCCTGTGGCTGGTGATTATTGGCTTGATCGGGGTTGGGTGAAGGCCGGGCCAAACGCTGTTACTCCGCCAGTTGTGCCCGCACCCACGTCGGGAAGCGTCACCGTTATCGCTCGAATCCGCTCTGAAAATCTCAATCGGCAGATTCAAGGGTCGCTCTTTGCTTTACCCCACGTAGGTTCGAATACATTCACGATTGCGCACGCACAAGGCGTAAGCGCGGCTTCATTCTATTTAGATGATGTTTCAGCAACGCCAGCTAGTGCTGGGCCGTTTAATCAGATTGAATTACCGGACCTTTCCAATGGTCCCCACTTTGCATACGCGATTCAGTGGCTCGCTTTTGCAACGCTGATTCTCATCGGAAGAGTAATGCTCTATCGCGAATGGAATTAGTCCAGCACGCCCATTGATTGCCGTTGGTACAAGTCGAAATACATTCCGCCATGCGCCACTAGCTCTTCGTGGGTGCCTTGCTCAACTATTTCGCCATGAGCCAGAACTAAAATTTGATCGGCGTTCTGGATTGTGGAGAGTCGATGAGCTATGACGATGCTGGTTCGACCGCGCAACGCGACTTTCAGCGCCTCTTGAACCAGCGCCTCATTTTCTGAATCAAGATGCGCGGTTGCTTCATCCAAAATCACAATACTGGGCGCCTTGAGGAGCAAACGCGCTATGGCTAGACGCTGCTTTTCACCGCCCGAGAGGCGGTGTCCCCGCTCTCCCACGATTGTGTCGAAGCCATTAGGAAGTGAACGAATAAAGTCACCGATTTGCGCTGCGTCACAGGCCGCCCACATCTCGTCAGGCGTCGCGACCGATTTTGCATATCGAAGGTTTACCTCGATGCTCTCGTGGAACATATGCGAGTCCTGAGTAACGACTCCAATCATGCGGCGCAATTCGGCGAGATCCACCGAACGAATATCGACTCCGTTGATGGTTATAGAGCCACCGTTAACATCATAAAGACGTGGAACCAACGTGGAGATGGTGCTTTTCCCCGCCCCTGATGGACCGACAATTGCAGTGAGGGTCCCCGGCGCGACCTCGAAGCTAATGCCGTTGAGAATAACTCCGCTATCCACAATCTCTTTCTTCGCGGCAACTTCGAGCGAAGCGAGTGATATCTCGGCCGCCTTCGGATAAGCAAAGCGCACATCGTGGAAAGAAATGCGTGGCTGCCCAACGGGAAGTGGAATTGGTGCTTCGGGACTCTTCACCATGGGTTCTAAGTCCAACACTTCAAAGACGCGTTCGAAAGAGACGAGCGCGGTCATAACATCCACTCGAACGTTGGATAGCGCGGTCAGCGGCCCATAAAGGCGCGCAAGGAGGGTTGTGATCGCCAGCAACGTGCCGATCGAAATACTCCCATCAATGGCGAGATGTCCGCCGATTCCATAGGCGATCGCCGTGGCAATCGCGGCGAGGGTTGTGAAGGCGATAAAGAAAGTGCGATTCATTACCGCAATTTTGATTCCCATATCAGCCACACGGCGAGCTCGAGATTTGTAAAGGGCATGTTCTTTATCGGCCTCGCCGTAAAGCGAAACAAGCAGCGCGCCTGACACATTGAATCGCTCCGTCATAGTCGATGACATATCCGCGTTGAGGTTGAAGGATTCGCGGGTGTATTCGGCCAATCTGCGGCCAAGCCATTTTGTCGGGATGAGAAAAATCGGTAGCAGAACCAGCGACATCAGAGTGATCTGCCAAGAAAGTACAAACATCGCGCCGGCTACTAATACCAGCGTCAAGACATTGCTGACTATTCCCGACAAGGTGGAGGTAAAGGCCTGCTGCGCGCCAATGACATCCGAATTAAGTCGAGAAATTAGCGCCCCGGTTTGGGTGCGCGTGAAAAAGGCGATGGATTGTCGTTGCACATGCGCGAAAACCTGCGTACGCAGGTCATAGATCAAGCCTTCGCCTATCTGGCTGGATAGGTATCGAGTCACCAAGCTCACAAGCGCATCGAGCACGGCGAGCAACGCAACAAGAATCGCTAAGGACGTAACTAGTTTTGGCTTATGCGGAATAACGCCCGAATCAATTAATCGCTTGAGAAGTAGCGGCGTGGTGACCACAAGCAGCGAGTCGAGAACTACTGCAAAAAGGAAAATTGATAATTGGCGCTTATATGGACCCGCGAAGCCGATTACTCGACGAAGCGTCCCCTTTTTCAGCTTGTTGTCCTTAACGGATTGATCAGCTGATAGCGAGGCGAGGGCCCGCCAATTTCCATGCATCGACATGGGTTAGACAGTGAACCCAATCGCACGAAGTTGCTCCCGACCATCGTCGGTAATTTTGTTCGGTCCCCAAGGTGGCATCCATACCCAATTGATCTTGACGTCACTCGTCAGGTCCGCAAGCACCGCACGCGTCTGATCTTCAATGACATCCTGCAACGGGCAGGCCGCGGACGTCAGGGTCATATCCAACGTGGCGATACCGTCATCGAGTCGCATGTCATACACAAGCCCAAGGTCGATGACGTTGATTCCTAGCTCCGGATCAATGACATCCTTCATCGCTTCGGTAACATCGTCGAGCGTTGTCTCCGCCATGGTTATCCCTCGTTCTTTCCGTTTGATTGTTGAGCAGTCATCTGAAGCGTCGCGTCCTTAAAAGCCATCCATCCCAATAGCGCACACTTTACGCGAGCCGGGAACTTAGAGACGCCAGCCAACGCCACCGCATCGTCGAGATGCTCCTCGTTGCCAGTAAGCGTTCCTTTGCTCTGCATCAATTCAGTAAATTCTTCAACGACCGCAAGCGCCGCTGGAACTTCCTTACCTATCATCAAATCCGTCATGATGGAGGTGCTCGCTTGTGAAATGGAACATCCCACGCCATCCCAGCTGACATCTTTGACGAGCGAACCGTCCAGAATGAGATTGAGTGTAATTTCATCACCGCAGGATGGATTCACGTGGTGAACCGAAATGCCAGGGTTCGGCGACAACGACTTGTGTGCTGGGTTCTTATAGTGATCGAGGATCACCTCTTGATATAGCGAGTCGAGTTCCATGGTTAGACCTTGAAGTATTTCTGCACTTCGTGGATGCCGCTAATCAACGCGTCCACGTCAGAGCGGTCGTTATACAAATAAAAGGAGGCTCGCGTTGTGCCGACTACGTGCATCTTTTTCATAAGCGGCCAAGCGCAGTGATGGCCAGTACGAACCGCGATACCAAACTGATCCAAGACCTGGCCGACGTCGTGTGGGTGCGCGCCTTCCACCGTGAACGAGATGACCGCTCCCCTGTTTTGAGCGCTCTTTGGGCCAACGACGTGCACTCGTTCTAACTCTGCAAATTTTTCGAGAGCGTACGAGGTTAATTCGTGCTCGTGTGCTTCGACCTTATCCATGCCGATAGCGGTTAAATAATCGAGCGCGGCCGCTAGTCCGATCGCTTGCGCCATATTGGGAACGCCGGCCTCAAACTTGCGAGGCGCTGGCGCCCAAGTCGCGTCGGTCATTGTCACGCTTTCAATCATTGAACCGCCAACTAAGAATGGCTCCATCTCAGAGAGATGTTCTGCTTTACCCCACAGAATTCCGACACCGGTTGGGCCCAGCGCTTTATGTCCAGAAAATGCCAGGAAATCAACGCCCAAGGTTTTAACGTCTATCGCAAAATGTGGGGCTGATTGACACGCGTCCAACACGACGACGGCGCCGACCTCGTGCGCTCTCGCAACAATAGCGTCTAACGGATTGATGGTGCCCAAAACATTCGATTGGTGAGTGATGGCAACGATCTTCACGCCGGGCTTAATGATGGATTCAAGGTCGGAGAGATCCAGCCGTCCCTCTTCCGTTACAGGGAACCAGTTCAGGGTGGCCCCCGTCCGCTTGGCCAACTGTTGCCACGGTATGAGATTGGCGTGGTGCTCCATCTCGGTCACAACTATCGACGACGACGAATCCAAATAGAAACGAGTTGATGGCGCCGAATTGCCAAAGGAATAGGCAACCAGATTCAAACTTTCGGTAGCCGATTTAGTAAAAATGATCTCATCCACGTGAGCCCCAATAAAGGCGGCTACCGTAGATCGCGCTCCTTCGTAGAGCTCGCTCGCTTCTTCTGCCAATAAATGCGCGCCGCGATGGACCGCCGCGTTGTGGTGCTCGTAAAAATCGCGCTCCGCGTCTAGTACCGAAATTGGCTTCTGCGCCGTGGCACCGCTATCCAAGTAGACCAAACGAGAGCCACCGCGCATGACTTTAGAGAAGATAGGAAAATCCTTCTTCAGTGCGGTGACATCAAGTGTGGTCATGGATGAATATTTAAGCGGTTGTGTATTCCGCGTAGCCGTTCGCCTCAAGCTTCTCCGCCAACTCTGGTCCACCGGCTTCAACAATGCGGCCAGCGGAAAAGACGTGAACGAAATCAGGCTTGATGTATCGAAGAATGCGGGTGTAGTGGGTGATTAGCATGATTCCTAGATCGTTGGTGCTCTTCACGCGATTAACGCCTTCTGAAACGATCCGAAGCGCGTCGACATCCAAACCGGAATCGGTCTCATCCAAGATCGCGATTTTTGGCTTAAGCAATTCCATTTGCAAGATTTCATGGCGCTTCTTCTCACCGCCGGAGAATCCTTCATTCACGCTACGTTCGGCGAAGGCAGGGTCCATTGACAACTCAGACATCGCTTCCTTTACTTCGCCGACCCAGGTACGAACCTTGGGAGCCTCACCGCGGATTGCGGTTACTGCTGTACGTAAGAAGTTCGAGACCGATACGCCGGGTACCTCAACCGGATACTGCATCGCCAGGAACAGTCCCGCCTTGGCGCGCTCATCGACAGACATGGCCAATACGTCGGCGCCGTCCAAGGTGACCGCGCCACCGGTAATTGTGTACTTCGGATGACCAGCGATGGAGTATGCGAGCGTTGACTTGCCCGATCCGTTCGGACCCATGATGGCGTGAGTTTCGCCTGACTTAATCGTCAGGTCTACGCCTTTGAGAATTTCCTTGAAGCCTTCATCGGTGGCGACCGCAACCTGTAGGTTCTTGATCTCTAGTGTGCTCATTTTTTACTCTCTCTCGGTTAAACGTTTCTGAAATCTGGGGTGGATTAGTTCTTGGTGATGGTGACGTTCGCACCATCGCGAGCGACGACAAAGGTTTCTAACGCAACGGTCGCTGGCGGAGTCAGCGCTGCTCCGTCACGAATATCAAACTCGGCGCCGTGCAACCAGCACTCAAGTTTGAAACCGTTGAGCTCTCCCTCGGCCAGTGAAGCATCGCTATGAGTGCACAAGTCGGCAACGGCAAATACTTCATCTCCGACGCGAGCGACACACACGCCAACTCCGTCGATTTCAAGACGTTGTGGCTTGCCTGGTGTCAATGAATCAAAGGGAATCGACGTCATTCTTAAGCACCTACCTTTGCGAGATCGCGATCAATGCGCTCCATGATGCGCTCTTGAATTTCCTCAGAGCCCACCTTGGACGCAATCTCAGCGAAGAAGCCGCGAATAACTAGGCGACGAGCTTCGTCGGCTGGAATTCCACGTGACTCCAAATAAAACAACTGCTCATCATCGAATCGGCCCGTGGTACTGGCGTGACCAGCGCCGACGATTTCGCCAGTTTCAATTTCCAGGTTCGGCACCGAATCGGCGCGCGCACCGTCGGTCAATAGGAGATTTCGATTGAGTTCGTAGGTATCGGTTCCTTCTGCCGCCGCACGAATGTAGACATCACCAATCCAGACGGTGCGAGCCTTGTCGCCCGCGAGCGCGCCCTTGTAATTAACGCGGCTTTTTGCATGGCCCACGTTGTGGTCCACGTGAATGCGATGTTCGAGATGTTGGCCATCGGTCGCGAAGTACAAACCATTGAGTTCGGCGCTGGCACCTGCTCCGCGGTATTCGACCGTCGGAAGAATGCGAACGAGCGAACCGCCGACCGAAACGATGGTTGAAATAAAGGTCGCGTCTTTACTGACCAGCGCATGATGGCGACCAAGGTAGACCGATTCGCTCTCCCACTCTTGCAGTGAAACGACGTTCAGCGTTGAGCCGTCCGAAAGGTCGTACTCAATCTCCTCAGCCATCACCGCGTTACCCTGATTTTCTAGGATGACACGAGCATGCGCGTGTGTACCAATCTTGATAATCAGTCGACTCGCAGCCAGCTTCGACATATGTGGTATTCGCGAAAGAATTATCGGTTCGCTCAACTCAGTGTTCGCGGCGATTGTTAGAACGAGCGCTTCGGATTGAGCAGCGCGAACTCGCAACGTCGCCTCATCGGTCGTGGCCGACAATGGAGCGATCTGTGATGGTTCGAGCGTGACGCCAGCGGGTAGTGAGCTAGAGGTGAAGGAATTTTGCGGCACCAAAGCAGTGGCCGCATCCAAGATACCGGCAAGTCGGTTAAGCGGCGTAAAGCGCCAAGCCTCTTCCCGACCGGTCGGAGCTAAATAATTGGTTGTCAGCGAACTCATTAACCAACCGCGCCTTCCATTTGGAGTTCAATCAAACGGTTGAGCTCAAGCGCGTACTCCATTGGCAATTCACGAGCAATCGGCTCGATAAAACCACGAACGATCATCGCCATTGCTTCGTCTTCCGACAAGCCACGCGACATCAGGTAGAAGAGTTGGTCATCAGAAATCTTGGAGACGGTAGCTTCATGGCCCATCGACACATCGTCTTCCCGAATATCCACGTATGGGTAGGTGTCGGACCGTGAAATGGTGTCGACCAACAATGCATCGCACTTCACCGTTGATTTCGAGTGATGGGCGCCTTCTTGGACCTGCACTAAACCGCGATACGAGGTGCGCCCGCCGCCACGTGCGACCGATTTTGAAATGATGGTCGAAGAGGTATGAGGCGCGGCGTGAACCATCTTCGCGCCCGCATCTTGATGCTGACCGGCACCCGCAAACGCGATCGACAGGGTCTCGCCCTTTGCGTGTGGGCCCATGAGGAATACCGCTGGGTACTTCATGGTGACCTTTGAACCAATGTTTCCATCGATCCATTCCATCGTTGCACCTTCAGCGCAGGTGGCTCGCTTGGTCACGAGGTTGTACACGTTGTTGGACCAGTTCTGAATGGTCGTGTAACGAACGCGCGCACCCTTCTTGACGATGATCTCTACAACCGCGGAGTGCAATGAATCCGAGGAATAAATCGGCGCGGTACAGCCCTCAACATAATGAATATAAGAATCCTCATCGGCGATGATTAAGGTGCGCTCGAATTGGCCCATATTCTCGGTATTGATTCGGAAATATGCTTGCAACGGAATGTCCACCTTTACGCCCTTAGGTACGTAGATGAAGGAGCCGCCGGACCAGACCGAGGTATTGAGCGCGGCAAATTTGTTATCTCCCACTGGAATGACGGTTCCGAAATATTCTTGGAAGAGCTCGGGGTATTCACGAAGACCGGTGTCGGTGTCGACAAAGATGACGCCTTGCTTTTCGAGGTCTTCACGAATCGAGTGATACACGACTTCTGATTCGTACTGGGCGGCGACGCCTGACACCAAGCGCTGCTTCTCGGCTTCTGGAATGCCTAGTCGGTCGTAGGTATTTTTGATGTCATCGGGCAGGTCATCCCATGTCGTCGCCTGCTTCTCAGTCGAACGAACAAAGTACTTAATGGTGTCGAAGAAGATTCCGGACAGGTCTGAACCCCAGTTGGGCATTGGCTTCTTTTCAAAGAGACTCAAGCCTTTGAGGCGCAGATCAAGCATCCACTGCGGTTCGTTCTTCTTCGCGGAGATGTCACGCACTACCTCTTCGTTCAATCCACGACGCGAGTTGGCACCCACGTCGTTCTTATCGGACCATCCGTATTCGTAAGTACCAATTCCAGCTAGTTCAGGATGAAGTGTGGTGTCGCTCATTTGGATACCTTTTCTTTTGCTTTAGGTGATTCTTTAGATGATGCTTTAGATGCGTTCGGCTTGGATGGAATAAAGGTTGTACAAACTCCATCGCCATGCGCGATGGTGGCTAAGCGTTGGACGTGGGTGCCGAGCAACTCGGAGAACGCTGCGGTCTCGGCATCACACAACTCCGGAAATGCCGCGGCTACGTGCGCTATCGGGCAATGGTTCTGGCAGAGCTCCTCACCTATTCCCTTGCTGTGAACATTTGCGGCGAAGCCATCGGTGGAAAGAAAGTCTGCGAGCGCCTGGCTCTTCGCGGTAACACCGTGTGCCTTTTCGACCTTTGGCCGTGCCCGCTTGGCAATATCTTCGGCACGCGTGCGGGCAAATTCTTCGACCAAATTCGAACCACTCTTACTCGACATAAATCGAAGCGCAGATACGGCCAGGTCGTCGTATGAATGCTCAAATTTTTCGCGCCCTGAGTCAGTAATAACGAAGACCTTTGATGGCCGGCCACGTCCTCGTTCAGCTGCATTAAGAGTGCTGAGGTGCGGCTCGCGGGCTTCAAGCACACCCTCCTCCACCAACGCATCGAGGTGGCGACGAATGCCCGCTGGAGTAATCTCTAATTTCTGTGAGAGGTCGACCGCTGTCGCAGGGCCACCTTCCAGGATCGCGCGGGCAATGGCAGAACGAGTTCCACCCACCTCTACTTCGCGAACTGGAGTCTTTTTCACAACACAAGTGTTGCGTAAATCAGGGCGCTCCGCCACTCGAGCCAGCCACTCGAGCCAGCCCCTCCGTCAAGCTCCACTAGGCTCGGGGGGTGAAGCTGAAAAAGACGATTTTTAACTCGCTCCTTTTTCTTCAGTCCGCTTTAGTCGTAACGGGCGGTGCGGTTCGCCTCACCGGTTCTGGCCTGGGCTGTCCAACCTGGCCCACGTGCACTGGTTCGTCAATAACCCCGATCGCGCACCAGGCCCAAGGAACGCTTCACTCATGGATCGAATTCGGAAATCGCCTACTCACCATCGCGCTAGTCATCGCCGCGGTGGTGGCGCTGGTTGCGACCGTCAAATGGAGCTCAACCCGAGCGGATCGGCGACGAGTTCGCTGGATCGCAATCTGGCAGGTTCTCGGCATCTTCGGCCAAGCCATCTTGGGTGGGATTACCGTTCTGACCAAGCTCAACCCGATCCCGGTCTCCGGCCATTTCTTGCTTAGTATCGTCTTAATTGCTGGCGGTCAGTCGCTCCGTCATCGAATGCTCGATCGGCCGCGCGTCGCCACCCTTCCCATCACAAAAAAATTGGTTCTGGTCGTCACCGCCCTCGCAGCGTTGGTCGTCACCGTCGGCACCTTGGTCACAGGATCCGGTCCTCATGCCGGCGACATTCAAGCAAAGCGTTATCCATTTTCGCCGCGGGAGATTTCTTATTTACATGCCGATCTTGTGATTGCACTCATTTGTTTGGCGATTGGTTTGCTACTCGTCATCCGTGTCGGCGAGGCAGGGGATTCGCAACTGCGACTCACTCGCGCGCTAGAAATTTTTCTGATTACCAGCTTAAGTCAAGGTTTTATAGGATATATCCAGTATTTCACCGGATTGCCCGAAGGTCTTGTCGCACTTCATCTGCTTGGCGCCACAATGGTGTGGATCGCGGCTTGGAACATCTATCTCACAGCACAGCCCACTAAAAACTAGAAAGCACGGTTCACCTGATGACCTCAACAAAAACTCTTCCCGCATGGACTGACCTCGATGATAAGGCGGTCGCTTCTGCTCGCGCACTTGCGGCTGATGCCGTGCAAAAAGTTGGCAATGGTCACCCAGGCACCGCGATGTCATTGGCGCCCGTGGCGTACACGCTCTTTCAGCGCTTTTTAAAGCACGATCCGCTTCGCCCGGATTGGTTGGGTCGTGACCGATTTGTGCTCTCCTGCGGACACTCATCGCTCACCCTTTACATTCAGCTCTTTCTCTCCGGCTACGGCCTTGAACTCAAGGATCTCGAGTCCTTCCGCTTTGCCGATTCACTAACGCCAGCCCACCCTGAGTACGGTCACACCAAGGGCGTAGAAATCACCACCGGGCCATTGGGTTCGGGAATAGCAAGCGCGGTGGGCATGGCGATGGCGGCACGCTTTGAAAAGGGACTATTCGATCCAGAATCGAAGACAACTCTCTTCGATCACAATGTCTGGGTTATTTGTTCTGACGGCGATCTGCAAGAAGGCATCAGCGCCGAAGCATCGTCACTCGCCGGCACCCAGGCGCTCGGCAATCTAAAAGTCATTTACGATGACAATCGCATCTCCATTGAAGGAGATACCCACGTCGCATTCACCGAAGATGTCAGCGCCCGCTATCGCGCTTACGGTTGGAACGTTATTGAAGTTGCGGCACTTTCGGATGGCAACGTCGATCGCGATGCGCTTGAAAAGGCGATGACCGCTGCGCTATCCGAGAACTCAAAACCAACCCTCATTCGTCTCAAGACCGTGATTGCCTGGCCCGCACCTAAGGCGCGTGGCACCGCAAAGTCTCACGGCTCTGCCCTCGGCGCCGAAGAAGTAGCCGCGACCAAGGTTGCGCTCGGTCTTGACCCTGACAAGTCCTTCCAAATTTCGGATGATGTGCTTGCTCATGCGCGCGCGGTCCAAAAGCGTGGCGCAGCCGCCGCCGCGGAGTGGGATGCTCAATTCTCGGCCTGGCAATCCGCTAACCCGGATCGCGCCGCGCTTCTCAACCGTCTTCGCAATAATGAACTTCCAGCCGGTTGGGAAAAAGCACTGCCCGTCTTTGAAGCAGGCAAAGACCTTGCCACCCGCGCCGCTTCTGGCAAAGTCATTAACGCGATCGCGAGCGTGCTCCCAGAATTCTGGGGCGGCTCCGCAGACTTAGCAGAGAGCAATAACACCACCATCGAACATGGTGGTTCGTTCTTGCCGGCATCAAGCGCGATGAAGGATGTCAATCCATATGGCCGCATCATTCACTTCGGCATTCGCGAACATGCGATGGGCGCGATCCTCAACGGTATTGCGCTACACGGTCTGACCAAATCATTCGGCGGAACATTCTTGGTCTTCAGCGATTACATGCGCGGAGCGGTTCGACTAGCAGCCTTGATGGATATTCCATCGACCTTCGTATGGACGCACGACTCCATCGGCGTCGGTGAAGATGGACCTACCCACCAGCCAGTCGAGCACGTTGCCTCGCTTCGATTGATTCCTAACTTTGCGATGATTCGTCCGGCCGATGCAAATGAAACTGCTATCGCTTGGCGCGAAGTCATCAAGCGTTCAAAGCCGGTTGGATTCGCGCTCTCGCGCCAAAATCTGCCGGTCTTCGATCGCACGGTTGTAGCTTCAGCGGAAGGAACCGCCAAAGGCGCTTACGTGTTGGTCGACACCGCTGGTACTCCAGATGTGATTCTGATTGCGACCGGTTCCGAAGTTTCGGTCGCCGTCGCGGCCGCTGAACTCCTCACGTCTGACGGCATCAAGGCCCGGGTCGTAAGCGCACCGTGCTTGGAGTGGTTCGACGCCGAGGGCGCCGCATACCGTGAGAGCGTTCTTCCATCATCAGTGAAAGCGCGCGTCTCTATTGAAGCAGGCGTAGGGGCAGGCTGGCGCACTTATGTTGGCGATGCGGGTGAAATTGTTTCACTCGAACACTTCGGCGCGTCCGCTGCCGCAGGCCACCTCTTTAAGCAATATGGCTTCACCGCGGAGAACGTTGCGGCAGCCGCCAAGAAGAGCATCTCCAAAGCTCGATAACCGAACACTCTTAAGATCAGAATTCGCGTGTTAATTAACTAAAAGAGGAATAACAAATATGTCAGAAAATTTGAAGCAGCTTTCCAAAGCTGGCGTCGCCATTTGGCTCGATGACTTGTCGCGCGATCGACTCGAATCAGGCACCTTGGCTGAACTCATTAAGAGCTCTTCGGTAGTCGGGGTTACTACCAATCCCAGCATCTTCTCGGCCGCAATCTCCGGTTCTGACAAATACTCTGCTGATATCAAGGCACTCGCCGCTGAAGGCAAGTCGATCGGCGAGATTGTTACTCGTCTGACAACCGATGATGTGCGCGCAGCATGCGACCTCTTTCTACCCACCTTCCAAGCATCAGGTGGCGCGGACGGTCGCGTCAGTATCGAGGTTGACCCGGAGCTCGCCTACGACACGGCCGCTACCGTAAATCGCGGACTAGAACTCGCGAAAATTGTTGACCGTCCGAATTTGCTCATCAAAGTGCCAGCCACCCTCGAGGGCCTGCCCGCCATTGAAGAGCTGACCGCCGAAGGCATCAGCGTTAACGTCACCCTGATTTTCTCGGTCGATCGCTATGAAAAAGTCATGGATGCCTATCTTGCTGGTCTGGAGCGTCGCCACAAGGCGGGCGCTTCACTGAAGGATGTTCACTCGGTTGCGTCGTTCTTTATCAGCCGAATCGACGCCGAAATCGATAAGCGCCTCGACGCCTCACATCCGGGCCACGAGCTCCGCGGTGCCGCTGCCATCGCCAACGCTCATCTTGCATACGAAGCATTCCTGAAGGTGTCGGCATCTCCTCGCTGGGCGGCACTCGCCGCAGCTGGAGCGAACTATCAGCGTCCGCTCTGGGCATCGACCGGCGTGAAGGACAAGGCCTACGACTCAACTCGTTATGTCATCGAACTCGTCGCAGCACATACCGTGAACACCATGCCCGAAGGAACGCTCAACGAAGTTCGTGCGCACGGAGTTGTTCGAGGCGACACCATCACCGGAAAGTTTGATGAGGCGCGCGCGATATTTGCTGGTCTTGCCGCAGCCGGAATCGATTTCGCCGATGTAGTTAAGCTCCTCGAAGATGATGGTGTTAAGAAATTCGCAATTGCTTGGCAGGAGCTGCTCGCTAACATCGCACAGGTAGCCAAGTAAATGGCGATCAAGCTCAGCGGTTCCGCCCTAGCCAAACTAGATAAGGGCTCGGCCGTCTACACAGACCTAGCCGCAATCGCGCCGCGTCTGGCCGCAAAGGACCACACCTTGTGGGGCGCAGAAGCAGAGGCCGAGGCGCGAATCCGACTGAACTGGATTGATCTGCCCACCTCGTCACGCGACCTGCTCCCCGAGCTCGACGCGCTTTCCGCATGGGCTCGCTCCACCAACCTCACCAACATCATCATGGCGGGAATGGGTGGCTCCTCGCTGGCCCCTGAAGTTATTTCTCAGACTTACCGCAAGTCGCTCACCGTCCTGGACTCCACCGATCCAGCGCAGATTGCCGCGGCGATTCCAGCTGACTTCACTAATACAGTGATTGTCGTCGGCTCGAAATCTGGATCAACGATCGAGACCGCGTCGCAGCGAGCGCTATTCACCGAGCTGATCGCAGCAGCTGGTTTAAATCCGGTTGATCATATGGTTGTTGTCACCGACCCTGGCTCGCCGCTTGATAAGGATGCGCGCGCCGGTGGTTTCCGAGTAATCAACGCCGATCCGAGCGTCGGTGGACGATATAGCGCGCTCTCGGCCTTTGGTCTTGTTCCCGCGGTATTGATGGGTGTCGATCCCTCACTGCTCATCGATGACGCGGCAGCAGTCGCGGCATCGTTCGTCTCACCGGACTCCCCCGCGGTCGCGGCCGCCACGATTCTTGTGGAGCAAACATCGCAGAACATTGCCTTCTACGACGAGGGGAGTTCCGTTCCTGGCTTATCCGATTGGATTGAACAGCTCATCGCAGAATCAACCGGAAAGAACCAGGTCGGTCGTTTACCAATCGTTACTGAAAGTTCCTCGGCGGCAATCTCCGGCCCGGCGATTTCCGTCGCCTTCGCTGGAACACAAGCGGATCTCATCGTTGAGGGCACATTGGGTGAGCAATTCATTTTCTGGGAGTACGTAACAGCGCTGATCGGTCGCGCTCTCAAGGTGGATCCCTTTAACCAACCCAATGTCACCGAAGCAAAGGACCGAACTGGTGCGTTATTGGCTCAGTGGAACGGCACGGTGCAATCGCCAGCACCCACATTGGAGACCGAGAACATCGCTTTCTACGGAACCACTTCTGGTTCAACACCAGTCGAATTGTTGCGCAATTTCTTTGCCGACCCAACGCACTACGTCGCAATCATGGCGTACTTGCATCGCGGCAAGGATGATGCAGTCACACAGACTCGTGAAATTATCGCTCGTCATACCAAGCGTGGTGTGACTTTTGGTTGGGGACCTCGTTTCTTGCATTCAACCGGTCAATTTCATAAGGGTGGCCAGCACAACGGCGCCTTCTTGCAAATCACGGGTGAATCAATCAATGACTTGGCGATTCCAGGCAAAGAATTTACCTTCCACACTTTGCTGATGGCACAAGCCCTAGGTGATGCCGAAGCTTTAGGAAGCCGGAACTTCCCGCAATTGCGCGTTCATCTGAAGAACCGCGATAAGGGAATAGCTGAACTACTTAGAGCGCTAAATTCACTGTAAGGCGGATTACTACTCGTCTTCTCCACGAAGGGCGGACAAGGCATCCGCAAGAATTTTTGCGGCCTCTGCCTCGGTGCGACGCTCTTTGACGTAGGCAAGGTGGGTCTTGTACGGCTCGTTCTTTACTGGACGAGGTGGCTTCTCTTTGTTGCGTCCCGCTGGATAACCGCATCGAGGGCAGTCCCACTCATCAGGGATCTGAACCGTGCCATCTTCGGCAAAAGAAGGCGTGGTCTCATGACCGTTTGCGCACCAATAAGAAACTCGGAATCGAGCGATAGCCTCGCCGCGCTCCGCCTCGCCCATTGGGCCGGCGCCAACACGACTGCCACGAATTGCACTACCCATTTTTAGTCCCCTTACTTCTTAAGAACTAATGAAAGAGCCACAACGCTGGCGAACCAGAGTCCACCGACAACGACCGTAATGCGGTCAAGATTTCGCTCCACCACGGATGATCCACCATAGTTCGAGGAGATGCCGCCGCCAGAAAGGTCAGACAAGCCACTTCCCTTGCCCTTGTGCAGAAGCACAAGCAGAATCATAAGGATGCTGGTGATAATCAAGATGATGGAAAGTGCCAAGACCACGGACTAACTCCTTTTTTACAACTAACTGGATACTGCTCCGGCCCTGAGGTATTCAGAGGGCTTTCAGAACGACAACAATAGCGGTTTGCTCACCCCAATTTTTCACTTAACAAGCGTTAAGCGCCAAATTATGCGCTGATTGAGCGATGGAAACGAGCAATCCGGGCGAACTCCTCGGGATCCAAGCTGGCTCCGCCGACCAGTGCGCCATCGACATCCGGTTGCTTCATTATCTCGACAATATTGGCAGATTTGACCGAACCGCCATAGAGAATTCGTGCGGCCTCTGCAATCTCGTCGCCGCCGATCTTGGCGAGTTCAACTCGGATTGCCGCGCAGACCTCTTGCGCATCCTCTGGCGTCGCGGTCTTGCCGGTCCCAATTGCCCATACGGGCTCATAGGCAAAAACAATTTTCTTGAGATCTGGCTTATGAAAACCCTTCAGCCCCGCGCGCACTTGGTTGAGGACGTGTTCAACATGCGTGCCTGCTTCGCGAATAGGTAACTCTTCGCCAATGCAGAAGATGGGGGTCATCTCGTTGGTGAGAACCGCCTTGATTTTCTTATTGACGACGTCATCACCCTCGTGATGGATAGCGCGGCGTTCGGAGTGACCTACGACAACGTACGTACAGCCCAACTTGTTGAGCATCGAGCCCGAGATGTCCCCGGTGTAGGCGCCGCTCGCCTCTGGCGAAATATCTTGAGCGCCGTATGTGAGGCGAAGCCGATCGCCATCAATGAGAGTCTGAACTGAACGAATATCTGTGAATGGCGGCAGTACCGTCACGTCCACCGCGTCGTAATCCTTGTCATCCAGGGAATAGGAAAGTTTCTGAGTGACCGCAATCGCCTCAAGGTGATTGAGGTTCATCTTCCAGTTTCCAGCGATTAACGGTTTGCGCATCCCTCTACCTTACTTGTCATATTTCGCGAATGTGTGAATAACTAATTCAGTAGCGCAGAAATTCCTGGCAAGTCCTTGCCTTCGAGGTACTCCAGGGAAGCTCCTCCGCCGGTCGAGATATAGCCGAAGTCGGAATCGGCGAAGCCAAGCGCGCGTACCGCCGCGGCAGAATCTCCGCCACCAACGACTGAAATGCCCGAAACTTCTGTGAGCGCCTGCGCGACCACCTTTGTTCCGTTGGCAAAATTAGGGAATTCAAAGACACCCATCGGCCCATTCCAAAATACTGTTTTGCAGCCGCGAATGGCGGTTGCGAATGCAGCTGCGGTCTCTGGCCCAATATCCAGACCCATCTGATCTGATGGTATGGCGCTGGCCGCAACCGTGGTTGGCGCTGAATCCGCGTTGAACTCGGCCGCCACAACGATATCAGTGGGAAGCAGAAGTTGAACTCCGAGATCTTCCGCGCGCTTTAACAAATCTTTGACGGTAGGAATCAAATCTGTCTCCACCAGTGACTTACCAATTTCCAGCCCTTGTGCCGCGAGGAATGTGAAAAGCATTCCGCCACCGATTGCCAACACATTTACCTTGTCGAGCAGATTTGAGATAACACCGATCTTGTCCGAAACCTTTGCCCCACCCAACACAACGCCGTATGGGCGCTCTGGATTGGTGGTCAGTTTTTGGAGTACATCGATTTCGGCGGCAACCAAATACCCAGCCGCGTGCGGCAATAACTGTGCTACGTCATACACGGATGCATGCTTACGGTGGACCGCACCAAAGCCATCGCTAACGAAGAAATCTCCGTAAAGTGCTAGTCGCTTTGCGAGATCTTTCCGCTCTGACTCATCCTTGCTGGTCTCGGCCGACTCGTAGCGAATGTTTTCGAGCAGTAGTACTTGACCAGGTTGCAGCTTGGTCACCGCTGTCGTTGCCGATGGGCCCACGATCTCTTCCGAAAATGCGACCGGCTTTCCGAGTAAATCTCCCAGTCGGTGCGCGACAGGAGCAAGAGAGAGTTCTGGCTTTCGTTCGCCCTTGGGGCGACCGAGGTGAGCCATGATGACAACAGCGGCGCCGTTCTCTAACAAGTAATTGATAGTCGGCAATGATGCGCGAATCCGGCCGTCATCGGTGATGATGCCTTCCTTGATAGGAACGTTCAGGTCGCAACGGAGAAGAACTCTCTTGCCGTTCACGGCAAGAGAGTTCAACTGAGGAATTACAAGTGTCAAATTATTACTCCGATTAGTTCTGTTAGAGCTTCTTGCCGACAAAGCCGACGAGGTCGACCAAGCGGTTTGAGTAACCCCACTCGTTGTCGTACCAGCCAACTACCTTGACGGTTGAGCCGATGACTTTGGTCAAACCAGCGTCAAAAATGCATGAACTTGGATCGGTAACAATGTCTGCTGAAACGATTGGGTCCTCGGTGTAGCTCAAGTAGCCCTTGAGTGAACCTTCGGCCGCCTTCTTCAGTGCTGCATTGATCTCGGCTGCGGTTGCTTCCTTTGCCAATTCAACGGTCAAATCAGTAGCGGAGCCGGTTGGAACTGGTACGCGAAGCGCGTAGCCATCCAACTTGCCCTTGAGGTTTGGAAGCACGAGTGAAATCGCCTTAGCCGCACCGGTTGAGGTAGGGATGATGGAAAGCGCTGCTGCGCGAGCGCGACGGAGATCCTTGTGTGGCTGATCCTGAAGCGCCTGGTCGTTTGTATAGGCATGAATGGTGGTCATCAAGCCGCGAACAATTCCGAACTCCTCATCAAGCACCTTCGCCATTGGAGCAAGGCAGTTGGTGGTACACGATGCATTCGAGATGATGTTGTGCTTCGAAGAGTCGTAATTCTCATGGTTAACGCCCATCACAATGGTGATGTCCTCGTCGGTGGCTGGCGCGGAGATGATGACCTTCTTCGCGCCGGCCGCGATGTGCTTGGACGCGTCGGCAGCCTTGGTGAAGAAGCCGGTCGATTCAACGACGATATCGGCCTTGACCGAGGCCCACGGCAAGTTTGCTGGGTCGCGCTCGGCAAATACTTTGATGGTCTTTCCGCCGACGGTGATCGAGTCGTCGGTATATGTGACAGGCAAGCCAAGGCGACCCAAGATGGAGTCATACTTAAGCAAATGAGCCAAGGTCGCGTTATCGGTCAGATCGTTAATGCCAACAATCTCGATATCTGCGCCTGATGTAATTGCTGCACGAAAAAAGTTGCGGCCGATACGACCAAAACCATTAATTCCAACACGTACCATGGTGAACCTCGCTTAAGAATTGCCTAAGAGTTGGGGGCCGCACGGTAAAAAAGATTCGTGGGCTAAAAATCGCCACTACGTTGTGAGACTAGGAAATCCTATCAGGCTGAGGGAGCTACTCCCCTAGTAAATCTGGGCTTAATCCGGCTTCGGTATCGGGAATTCCTAAGTCTTTTGCGCGCTTATCCGCCATAGCCAAGAGCCGGCGGATTCGGCCTGCGATCGCGTCCTTGGTCATGGGTGGTGAAGCGAGCGATCCGAGCTCTTCCAAGCTAGCTTGGCCATGATTAATACGTAGCTCCCCCGCCTCTCGCAAATGCTCGGGCATCTCGGGTCCAAGAATTTCCATCGCGCGTTGTACGCGGGCCGATGCCGCAACAGCAGCGCGAGCGGATCTGCGCAAGTTAGCGTCATCAAAGTTTGCTAAGCGATTTGCGGTCGCGCGCACTTCGCGGCGCATACGCCGCTCTTCCCATGCCAAAACGCTTTCATGCGCGCCGAGCCGAGTCAATAGCGCGCCAATCGCATCACCATCGCGAATCACAACTCGATCAACCGATCGAACCTCGCGTGCTTTTGCGGTTATGCCGAGACGACGTGCCGCGCCGACGAGCGCCAGTGCTGCTTCCGGACCTGGGCAGGTAATTTCAAGCGCCGATGATCGACCCGGCTCGGTCAAGGAACCATGAGCAAGAAACGCACCCCGCCACGCTGCTTCGGCGTCGCACAATCCAGCCGAGACAACCTGAGGCGGCAAGCCACGAATCGGCCGACTATTTGCGTCGATCAAGCCAGTCTGTCGAGCAAGAGCGTCTCCGTCAGAGGTGACGCGAACGACGTAGCGACTTCCCTTGCGCAGACCACTGGGCGAGAGGACAGCGAGTTCGGAATCATGGCCGTAAATTTCTGAAATATCTTTGCGGAGTCGACGAGCGGTTTGAGCCGTGTCGAGCTCGACTTCGACTCCGATTTTTCCGCCCGCGATGTGTAATCCGCCAGCAAATCGCAAGAGCGCGGAGACTTCAGCTTTTCGACAACAAGGTTTGGTGACCGAGAGACGACTCAGCTCGTCTTTTACTGATGCGGTCATAGCCATGTCCGTATCTAAGCAGGGTTCAGCCGAAAATGTGCTGGAAAACCGAACTCAATTTTTTCGGATCATGATGATTTTCCACATCTGCATCAGCCAGGTCGGCCACAATCAACTCTCCACCACAACTAGAGACTGCCGACGAAAGCTCGTTCAACCGCTCGTCGGTGATTGTCGCCCTGTCAACGATTGCATAATCAATATGCAGCGACGGAAGGTGTTGTCGAACTAAATTTAGATGTTCAACCGGTGAATTCCCCGCATACTCCCCCGCCGTGAGCGGTTCCTTCAGGTTAAAAATCATGATCTTCTTAGCAGCGGATTCTGCGACAGCACGCGCCTCCTCATCGAGCAAAAAATGGGGCATAACGCTTGAGAACCATGAGCCCGGTCCAACTGTTATCCATTCCGCATCTGCAATCGCTTTTAACGCGGCTTGAGCGATCTGCGGCTTCTCAGGAATCAACCGCAAGCTTTGTAATCGTCCTTTCGCCGTGGCAACCTGAACTTGACCGCGAACCACTTCTTCCCGGGCTCGGCTATCGTCGCCGGCTTTATCGATTGTGAACGTCGCTTCAATATCCATCGGCTCTATCGCCATCGGCAATACACGTCCCACGACTTTGAGTAAGGCGCCAACCTGATCCAAACCGGCGACCAAATCGTCGTTCGCATCCCACAAGGCGGTTAGCAAAAGATTTCCTAATGAGTGTCCGTTAAGTTCGCCAGAGCTAGTGAATCGATGTTGGACTATCTCTGCCCAGCCTCGGCCCCAGGCATCATCAGAGCAGAGCGCGGCCAGCGCCATTCGTAAATCGCCTGGTGGTAACTGGTTGAATTCTTGGCGAAGCCGGCCCGAAGAGCCACCATTGTCCGCAACCGTGACGATTGCCGTTATCTCGCCGGTAAGCGCGCGGAGGGCTGAAAGCGTCACAGCCAATCCGTGCCCGCCGCCGAGTGCTACAACTCGTGGCGTCATTGCTAAAGCTCGCGACCTAAATCGCGATCTATGGCGTGAGCGCTGATTCGTTTTCCGGTTTTGTGAACCGATCCATTCAATCGCGCTTCGAGTTCGTGCGCGATAGCGACGCTTCGATGTTTTCCGCCCGTGCAGCCGACCGCAAGCGTCAAATATTTGCGACCCTCGGCGATGAAACCTGTTGCCATCGTCTCAAAGAGGGCTTGATAGCGAGCGAGAAATTCTTGAACGTTATCGGTGCCAAGCACATTTTCCTTGACCGCCGTATCCAAACCAGTCTGCGGGCGAAGTTCGGGAATCCAATGTGGGTTGGCGATGAAACGGCAGTCCATGACCAAGTCCGCGTCGACCGGGATTCCGTACTTGTAGCCAAAGGAGAGAATATTTACCCGCAGATCTGCCGGGTCTCCGTCGCGAAAAAGTTCAGCAATTTTCTTCTCGAGCTGGTGGATATTGAGCGCCGATGAATCAACAACAATGTCCGCGACCGACCGTACTTCCTGAAGCCGCTCTCGCTCCTTAGCAATGCCATCGACTATTCGGTCATTTCCTTGGAGCGGATGCGGACGCCGAGTGGATTCGAATCTTCGAACTAATACATCGTCTGCAGCATCAACAAATACAACACGGCGCGCGATTCCGCGTTCAGCAAGTTCATTAAGCGCACGATTCAGATCATCGAAAAACTGGCGACCTCGAACATCGATAACGACCGCGATAGACGTCGTCGATTTAGCGGCAAGTTCGCAGAGTGTTCCGAGCATTGCAGGAGGAAGATTGTCGACGACATACCAACCGAGATCCTCCATCGCGTGCGCAACGGTCGAGCGACCTGCGCCGCTCATGCCCGTGATGACGACTACTTCGTTGGCCCGGTTCTCAACCATGGCTTAAAGATACCGCTTGGTGCTGCCGATTAGTCCTGGGTGAGAATTTCACCGGTCTCGGTATTTACGTGCTCGACTGGGGCATCGAATTGCTGTTGGAGAGCTGCTTCAATCAATGACGCGGTCTTCTCGCCGATTCCTGGTACCCGGGCAATCTCGCTTGAGGACGCCTTGCGAAGCGCGGTCACGGATCCAAATTGTTCTAACAGCGCCTTTCTTCGCGCCTCCCCTAACTGTGGGATGTCATCGAGAAGAGATTCCAACATAACTCGCGAGCGCTTACTGCGGTGGAAGGTGATGGCGAATCGGTGCGCTTCATCGCGAATGCGTTGTAAGAGATAGAGGCCTTCGCTGTGACGAGAAAAGATGATTGGATCGGAGCTGCCAGGAAGCCACACTTCTTCCAATCGCTTGGCCAGCCCGCAGAGCGCAATGTCTGTAATCCCGAGTTCCGCCAACGCGCGAGCCGCAGCCGCTACTTGAGGTGCGCCACCATCAACGACTATCAGCTGCGGTGGATATGCGAATCGTGGCTTCGATCCACCGAGTTCGTCGATCTCGCTGAGCTCCTCAGGTCCCACCTCGCGCTCGGCTAGGTAGCGCTTGAGGCGTCGGGTGAGAACGTGGTGCATAGCTCGCGTATCGTCGAAGCCAGCTTTGTCATCAATGCTAAATCGCCGATAGTCACTCTTTTTAGGTTGGCCATCTTCGAAAACAACCATCGAGGCGACCATGGAGGTTCCTTGAATATTTGAGATATCGAAGCACTCTATCCGTAACGGGAGTTCGTCAAGGTCAAGCGCGGTGGCAATTTCCTCTAGCGCCTTTCCGCTGACCGCGGCATCGTTGGAACGCTTCGACAAGTACTGAACAAGCGATTCATGGGCATTGCGTTGGACCGTCTGCAGTAGTTCAAGCTTTTCGCCCCGTTGTGGTTGGCGAATCTCCACCTTGTGGTCGGCGCGCTCCTTCAGCCACTCCTCCATCACCGCAAGATTCTCTGGCAACACATCCACCAATATTTCGTTCGCCGGCTCAGTATCCGCGTATATCTTTGGCAGGACCGCATCCATGACGCTCTCACCCTCAAGCACGTCCGCGCGATCGATGATCCACGAGCGAGAGCCGACAACTCGTCCATGACGCACCGTAAATAGGGTTACGCCGGCATGAGTAATTTCTTCGTGCGAGGCGATTAAATCGGCAGAGAAACTTTGACTGAGAAAAGTTCCTGCGGTTTGTGACGATCGTCGAATAGCTTCGATCTGATCCCGGATCTTGGCCGCGCGCTCGAACTCCTCGCGTTCGGCGGCAAGAGCCATGTCCTTCTCGAGCGCTATCTCGATGTCGTTGGGGTTCGAGTCGAGAAATTTCACCAAAGATTTGGCCAACTCCTTATGTTCTTCCGGCGACACCCGCTTCACGCAGGGCGCGGCGCACTTGCCGATATCGCCGAGCAGGCATGGCCGACCGGACTTTGCGGCGCGCTGGAGGTTGGAATCGGTACAGCTCCGAATCGGATAAATCTTTTGTAGAACGTCAAAAGTGCTTCGAAGCGCCCACGCATGCGCATACGGACCGAAATATTTGATGCCCGGAATCTTTTTCGCACGCGATATATAGAGTCTCGGAAATTCATCCTTGAGACTGACCGCCAAGTAGGGATAAGACTTGTCGTCCTTGAACTGAATATTGAATCGAGGATTCTCCGATTTGATCCACGTGAATTCGAGTTGAAGGGCCTCGACCTCGGTCTTGACGATGGTCCAATCGACTCGTACTGCGGTGTGCACCATTCGATAGGTTTTTTGCTGCAGATTCGAACCAAAGTATGAATTGAGACGATTCTTTAAATTCTTTGCCTTACCCACATAGATAACTCGATCCTTAGCGTCGAAGAATCGATACACCCCCGGTTCGGTCGGGATGTTCGTTGGGCGATAACTCTGTGGGTCGCTCATGCTTCAAACCGTGAATCCAATTACTTTTTAGCGGCAAGGACTTCGGCAAGGAAGGTGCCGGTGTAGCTCTTCTTGTTCTTCGCTACTTCCTCCGGCGTTCCCTCGGCGATAACCAAACCGCCGCCTGAGCCACCTTCTGGTCCCATGTCGATAACCCAGTCTGCCGACTTGATGACATCCAAGTTGTGCTCGATAACGATTACGGTATTGCCGGTCTCGACCAGTCGATCAAGAACAAGGAGCAACTTCCTCACATCTTCAAAATGAAGCCCGGTCGTGGGTTCATCCAAGACGTAAATCGTGCGGCCAGTCGAGCGACGCTGCAATTCAGTGGCGAGCTTGACGCGTTGCGCCTCTCCACCCGAGAGTGTTGGTGCTGATTGTCCGAGTCGGACATACCCCAGACCCACATCGTTCAGCGTCTTTAGATAGCGGGCGATCGCTGGCACCGATTCGAAAAATTCAGCGGCGTGTTCGATAGGCATGTCGAGTACTTCCGCGATTGTCTTACCTTTGTAATGAACCTCCAAGGTTTCGCGGTTGTAGCGCGCACCATGACAGACCTCGCAAGGAACGTAAACATCGGGCAGGAAGTTCATTTCAATCGTGATGGTGCCATCGCCCGAACAGTTCTCACAACGTCCGCCTTTGACGTTGAATGAGAATCGACCTTGTTGGTAACCTCGAATTTTCGCTTCCGCGGTCTCGGCAAAGAGCGCTCTGACCTTGTCGAAAACACCGGTATAGGTCGCGGGATTAGAACGAGGTGTCCGACCGATCGGTGACTGATCCACATGGACCACCTTGTCCAAGTGATCGAGGCCAGTAATTGTCCGGTGTCGTCCCGGGACGATTCGTGCGCCGTTGAGCTTGTTGGCCAAGACCGAGTAAAGAATGTCGTTCACCAATGTCGATTTACCCGAACCCGATACGCCGGTAACGGCAACGAATGCTCCGAGTGGGAAATTGACGTCGATATTCTGCAAATTGTTTTCACGCGCAGCTTTCACGCCGAGGCTCCGCTTGGGATCAATCGGACGCCGCTTGGCTGGAATTTCTATCTTGGTACGCCCGGACAAATACGCACCCGTAATCGAATCTTTTGCGCTAATCAGCGCTTGATAATCACCCGAGGAGACAACCTTGCCGCCGTGTTCGCCAGCGCCTGGTCCAATATCAACAATCCAATCTGCAGTGCGGATTGTGTCTTCATCGTGCTCGACTACAATCAGCGTATTGCCGAGGTCGCGCAAACGAGTGAGCGTCTCGATGAGTCGGCGATTGTCACGTTGATGCAGACCAATGCTTGGCTCATCCAACACATAAAGAACTCCCACGAGCCCCGAGCCAATCTGAGTAGCCAACCGAATGCGCTGTGCCTCGCCGCCAGAAAGGGTCGCAGCCGGACGTTCGAGCGACAAGTAGTCCAAGCCGACGTCGAGCAAAAATCCCAAACGAGCGTGCACTTCTTTGAGTACTCGCTCCGCAATCTGCTTCTCTCGTGCGTTGAGTGAGAGTTTCTTCAGGAAGACCGCGCAGTCAGCGATGGAGAGCTGGCAGATTTCGGCAATATTTTTCTCGCCCAAAGTAACCGCGAGAACTTCCGGCTTAAGACGAGTTCCCTTACAGATTGGGCAGGGCGTCTCCCGCATATACGCTTCATATTTGTCGCGACTGAAGTCGCTGTCGGTCTCAGAGTGACGACGTTCGATAAATGAAACGACTCCCTCGAATCCAGTGCTGTAATTACGTACCCGGCCATAGCGATTCTTGTACTTCACATGTACTTCGTAATCCCAACCATGGAGAATCGCTTCTTTCACCTTCGCGGTGAGCTTGCTCCACGGCTTGTCCAGCGAAAAGTTCAGTTCCTTCGCCAAGCCTTCAAGAATGCGAAGGAAATACTCGGATGACTGGCCGCCCGACCATGGTGCAATAGCGCCTTCGTTGATCGACAAGGCATCGTCCGGAATAACGAGCTCTTCATCCACTTCCAACTTGGTTCCGATACCCGTGCACTCTGGGCAGGCGCCAAACGGCGAATTGAAAGAGAACGATCGAGGTTCGAGTTCCTCGAAGGAAAGACCGCAGTCGTGACAAGCCATGTGCTCGCTATAGGTGCGCTCCTTATCAGGGTCGCCCTCTTTCGCCTCAACGAAATCCAAAATCACAAGACCGTTTGCCAGGCGCAACGCGGTTTCGATTGAATCGGTGAGGCGCGATTTCGAGTCTGGTTTCACGGTTAAACGATCGACGACAACCTCAATGGTGTGCTTCTCTTGTTTCTTGAGCTTCGGAACATCAGCGATTTGATAGACCGCTCCATCAACCCGAACCCGCGCGAATCCCTGAGTCGTGAACTCGGTGAAGAGGTCAAGGAATTCACCTTTGCGGGCGCGCACGACAGGAGCGAGAACCAAAAACTTCGATCCTTCCGGCATCTGCAGAATCTGATCAACAATGTTTTGCGGCGTCTGCTTGGCGATTGCTTTGCCGCAATTTGGACAATGCGGGCGACCGGCTCGCGCAAACAGGAGACGTAGGTAGTCGTAGACCTCGGTAATTGTTCCAACCGTAGAACGTGGATTTCGGTTAGTGGACTTCTGATCAATAGAGACCGCAGGCGACAGGCCTTCGATGAAGTCGACATCGGGCTTATCCATCTGGCCTAAAAATTGGCGGGCGTAGGCGGATAACGATTCAACGTAACGGCGCTGACCCTCCGCAAAAATCGTGTCGAAGGCTAACGAAGATTTACCCGAGCCGGAGAGGCCTGTGAACACGACCAGCGAATTTCGGGGAAGTTCAATCGATACATTTTTGAGGTTGTGCTCGCGGGCGCCTCGTACAACTAATTTGTCAGCGCTCATCAAGTTCCAGCCTCTTCCATTCCGCGCAACTCTTTTTTCAGGTCACGAATCTCATCGCGCAATCTGCCGGCTAGCTCAAAGGCCAACTCCGCGGCTGCGGCTTTCATCTGCTCAGTGAGCGATTCTATGAGCGCAATCAATTCTTGTCGTGGCAGAGAATGGGCAGACGAGATCTGTGCTTCTAGCCCCGCAGATATGACCGAGCTGCGCTTCTTCGCGCTGGCCGACAACTCTTCCGTATCTTCCGCCTCTTTGGTGATCAGGTCGGTGATATCCGCAATTTTTTTACGCAGTGGCTGCGGGTCGATGCCGCGCTCTTCGTTGTAAGCGATTTGCTTAGCCCGGCGGC
>Ga0214164_1000377_pt1 | contig 29064 bp, 28 predicted proteins | sample TroBogepilimnion_13_FD_153003 | JGI IMG/M metagenome (GOLD analysis project Ga0214164, IMG submission 153003) | Freshwater microbial communities from Trout Bog Lake, WI - Practice 03JUN2009 epilimnion v4 | ecosystem: Environmental > Aquatic > Freshwater > Lake > Epilimnion/Euphotic zone ...
TGAAGGTGTTCCAGACCCAAAAACTTATAAGAAATATGAGTTACTAAGCTCACATACGGCGAGACGTTCACTGGCAACAAATGAATATTTGAATGGTACTCCGACAATAACTATTATGGCTATTACCGGGCACAAATCCGAAAAGTCATTCTTAGCATATATCAAAGCTGATTCATTGCAACATGCAATGTTACTGGCAGATAGGTGGAAAAGGAATAGTGATGAACAAGAAGAACAAGCAGCTTAAAATCAATTATTTAATAATAAATCAAAAACAAATAAAATGAACAGACAACAAAGGCGTAAGATGGAACATACCACAGCCAAAACAGAAAACGGCAAGGCTAATAAGTTTATTGACTTATCAGAATTGCGAGCCAAAACAAATGGAGAGGTGTTCACGCCTCCTAAGCTGGTGGAAGAAATGCTGGATAAATTTCCCAAAGATGTGTTCAGTAAGAAGGAACTTACATGGTTAGACCCATGTTGCGGGGCAACGGCAGTATTTCCGATTATGATAATGTTCCGTTTAGCTGACGGACTCAGAGACGTTATACCGGATCCAAAGAAAAGAATAAAACATATCGCTGAAAATATGCTTTACATGGTAGAGAACGATCCAGATGCTTGTGATTTCGGAGTAGCAGGAGTTGAGCATTATGTGAACCTACTTGAACTGCATCTTAGCCGTTATGATTCACCTATTGCTGTAGATTACCTCCGAAATGGGTATATCGAAAATTATGAAGGAATTATTGAAACCTTCTACGAATCTATAAGCAAGAAAAGTGCTTAAAATGGTACAATGTAAAGTTAAGACCAGCACTTCAATGCTGGTTTTTTTATGCCCTTAATATAAAATCAGACAAAAAATGATGAAAACGAACTTGAAAAACCGCCACCTAAACCGCCACCTCATTTGGACTAAAAAATGAAACCCGCTCTGGGAGCGGGTTTCGGGACATACTTGCGGACCGGACGGGACTCGAACCCGCGACCTCCGCCGTGACAGGGCGGCATTCTAACCAACTGAACTACCGATCCGGGTGAAAAAAGTTTGTGAAATAATTGAACACAAATATGACAGAACTGCCAATCCTTTTTTCGTTGGGGCTGCAAATATAGTACCTATTTTCGGAAATCAGCAAAAGTTTTTCCTGTTTATTGAAAAAGAGTGACATTAAAGTAATTTCGCTATACAAATACAATATGAATAGATACAGACTATTGAAAAATTTGAAATTATCAAATCAGTTTAGGAATGCGAAAAAAGACTGAATCTGGTGGAGAATAATAATTTCCCTTTCTGTACGTCAGCACATTCTATTTGGCAGTCTGGGCTACTACTACGTGGAAAGGCCCCGAGTTTTCGCTTAAAATACCCGTCTCTGATATAGCCTGAATCACATACTCATAGGGTGCGCCTTCTACCAGATTGCCGGTGAGGTAGGTGCGCGAACTCTTTTTAAGTTCCTTTTCATTGGCTATAACTACACCATTCTGGAAAAGCCGGAAACCTTTGAGGTCGGTTATTTCCGGATACTGCCACTCTATAGTTGCCTTATTGGTGTTGTCGGGTATTACTCTCTTTATAGCAGGTGCTGGCAATTCCACACTGGGTGTTTCTATCGAGACAGTGTCGCTGTAAGGGCTTTCAACATTTGTTTTGCTGACGGCTGATACGCAGAATTTGCGCCTGCCTGCAAGCCCATGCAATAGTTTATAGTCGAAATTGCTGGTTCGTATTTCCTGGCTGCTGATCAATGCCATTTTATTGTTTTGGGTATCAAAGGCATATACCTTGAAATAGTCGGTAAGGCTGTCGCCTGCCACTGCAGGGTCCCAAGAAATATTGAGTGTTGTTAATTTATTGCTGGTATTGCTTTTCACTTTTACATTCTGCGGAGCAAGGGGCTCGGTAACAGGGAGATAACAGTAAAGCCTTTCGGTGCCTGAAATGACCGATCTGTCTTTATAGAGCGTTTTTACATTGATTTTAATATAGCCGTTTACCTGAGAAGCTGTTTTGTCGGTATAGGAGCGCACAACTGGATCGAGCAAGCCGGATACCGCAGTATATCCTGCCGGCACGTTATTCTTCTCTATATAAAAACCCTTTATGTAGCGTTCATATTCCTTTGGGAAATTCCATTTCACAGCGGTACCTTCCTTAAAATAGTATCCATTAGACGCAATATCTGTAACCTGTGCCTTTTTATACACGGCCGGATGTTCTGAAGGGTCGTAGGCATAAGACCTGATAATACCTTCTATATCAAATACCGACTCAGCAGCTATGCTGTATTGAGCCGGGTCGGTGGTGTTGACATATTTATCGAACCAGTTGAAGAGCGACGGATCCGAAAGATTTTCAGCAATAATCCGACTGGTATTCATGCGGATACCATCGCGGTAAATGTTGAAACCTGCCACATGATTCAATCTCATTTTTGCGGTATCAGCGACCCAGATTACATTAATACCTTTTGTGCCGGGCAATGCTTTTGAAGTCAGTTCCTGAACCACATCCAGGTCGGGGATCTCCCCATAGTTCCAGGTTGTTTTAGCTACCTGGATATCAGTACCTTGAATAAACAGCCCGTACTGGTAAGCCGTTTTTTTGACAGCCGAGTGATCAATATAGCCAAAGCCATAGATCACAGCTATATCGTAATCATTGAGTATCATCCTGTTCATGGTACCCAGTTCGCTGGTATCACTATTCAGCTTCAGCAGGCATTTATTAAAGTCAGCTTCAAAAACGGTATGTTCTTTCAGCATTTTATACATTTTTGGTTTCAGCAGGCTTTCATCATACAGGTTGCAGCCGCTTGCAGCAAATTTTCTTTTGGTAAATACTCCCGGCATAACCGGTGCCGTATTCAGTTTAACCCAGTTTTGCAAGCCTTCTTTACGTTTTATATCGAAACCTGTATAGCTGTTATTCCAGTGTTTAGCTATCCAGAAAAGTTTAACAGCTTTGCCATCGGTGCTCTGTGCAAGGAGCGTTATGTTATCGTCCTGCGCAATAATGTTTTGCGAAAGAGATAAAATACCTATAATTAGCAGCAAGTATGTTTTCATTACGTATAGTTTATATAAGGCGCAGAAATAAAGTATCAGTTCAATCAGCCAATGATCAATTACCTGGTTTGGCGTGCCTGATTCCTTATCCGGATTTCAATCATTTTCCCCGATGTTTTTTTATATAAATTATAATACTCACCAGCAACAGAAAACTGGCGGTCCACGAGCCTATGGTAGCTGCTACCTGGTATGGATAACCATACATTCTTGTAAGCGACAGCCAGGCAGTGCAAATTAGCCAGACGATACCGAGTATTATAATAATTGATTTATACATCAGCGCATTTTTAAAGCGGATGCAAAATTAAGACATTTGAAGCTGGATTAAGCATAATTATTAAAAGGTTTGCTAAGATGGCATTGTTACTATATGTACATGAATTACACCGGACTAACCAGCCGACCGGGCATGTGGGGGAATACATTGTTTCTGGTTTCGTAAACTTATCTGGTTTTACTAATAGATTCGGGCATTTTACTTCCTGATAAACCTGCTTGCCAGTAAGTAACTTCGCAATGCCACTCTAGTTATTTTTAAAATTTCACTTATACGGCATTTAATTTTTATAGCAATATATACCGATATTGTATCAATTTTAAGTAGTTAATCCAGCTTTCGTAAAAGTTCATTCATTATCTTTGAATGAATTATGCAACGGACACTTATATTAATCAGGCATGCTAAAAGCAGCTGGGCTGATGCATTGCAAAGCGATTTTGACAGGCCGCTGAATGAGCGCGGCAAAACAGAAGCGCCTGAAATGGGTATTAAACTCAGAAAGCTGGGAATAATACCTGATCTAATAATATCGAGCCCTGCAAAAAGAACCCGTCAGACTGCCAAAAGGGTAGCAGATGAGGTGGGTTATGATTCAGATAGCATTAAATGGGTGGAAAAATTGTATCATTGCATCCCGTCTGTTTTCAATGAAGTGATAGCAGGTATCCCTGATAATGTAAAAACAGTGTACATATTGGGACATAACCCGGGCATTACTGATTTCGTAAACCAGCAATCACAAAGCTTCAGCATAGATAATATGCCAACCTGCGGAGTTGCCGGTATACAACTGGATGCGAAAGAATGGAGTAACTACCCCATTGAAAAAAGAAAAGTATTTTTATTCGATTACCCCGGTAAACATGATCACACAAAATAAAACAATAGTACAGATTACAGCCATACTCGAAAAGCTGTTTGAAGAACACTTCGAAAAAAAAGCGGAGAGCATGGAAGCCCTTGCAGTATCGGGCTCAGACAGGCGATATTACCGCATAAGTAACGGAAAGACCACGGCAATAGCTACCTATAACAGCAATGTGGCTGAGAACAACACCTATTTCTACTTTACCGAATTATTCCGCAGGCACCAGGTAAATGTACCGGAAGTTTATGTAGTCAGTAAAGACAGGCGCTCTTATCTGCAGCAGGATCTGGGAAAAACTTCCCTTTTCGACCTGGTTATCAACGAAGGTTATACCGAGCCTGTAAGAAAGCTGTATCATAAGGCGCTGGCACAACTGGCCAAAGTGCAGTGGATAGCGGGCCGGGAAGCTGATTATAAACAATGTTTTGCCAGCAGGCAGTTTGATGAAAAAGCCATCATGTCGGACCTGCTTTATTTCAAATATTATTTTGCTGACCTGCAGGGAGTACCCTACGACCGGTCGGGCCTGATAAGTGAGATGGAGTTGCTGAGTAAAGACCTGGGCCGGGTGCAACCCCAGACACTGATGTACCGTGATTTTCAGAGCAGGAACATAATGGTGCATGAGGGTAAAATATTCTTTATCGACTTCCAGGGAAGTATGCAGGGGCCACCCCAATACGACCTTGCATCGCTGCTGTGGCAGGCCAGGGCGCAGCTGCCTGCAGCATGGAAAGAAGACCTTTTGAATGGCTATATCAGCAGCCTTAATGAATTACATGTGCCCCGGATGGATGAGATTTACTTCCGCAGGGGTTATGTGCAGTTTGTGCTGGTAAGGTTATTACAGGTTCTGGGATCTTATGGTTTCAGGGGATTGCTGCAGCATAAAGCGCATTTTATTACCAGTATTGCTCCTGCACTGAAAAACCTGAACCTCTTTCTATCTGACCACCCCCAGACACCTGCATATCCGGAACTAAGGAGCCTGCTGGAAAAATTATCCTCGCCTGAGATGCAGGAAAAATATGCAGTAGTGAGCCACGGCGAAAAGCCTAAGCTTACAGTGCAGATCAGCAGCTTCTCGTATAAAACAGGCATACCTAAACCTAATGGCCCTCATAATGGCGGTTATGTATTTGATTGCAGGGGAATCCTTAATCCAGGCAGGTATAATGCTTACAAGCACCTCACCGGCAATGATGAGATGGTGAAGCAGTTCCTGGAGCGGGAGACCCGTATGCCGGATTTTATGAATTATGTTTATTCGCTGGTATCAATAAATGTGGAAGATTATATAGCCCGGGGGTTTGAGCAACTGAGTGTAGCTTTTGGCTGCACCGGCGGTCAGCACCGTTCGGTATATGCCGCCAATCAATTGGCTGCGTATCTGAAAACGCGGTTCAACACTGAGGTTTCAGTTACTCACTGCAATGAAGAAAAATGGGTGCTGCAGAAGGAAAGCAGTGATGCGGAGTAAGGACGCCAGGTAATATCAGTCAGCTCCTAAAATAAAATCAATTTCAACCTTTTGGTTTGCCTGTCACAGGTGGTAAACCCTCTTTGTCAGATTCAATAGCAGGCGGGGCCATCAGCGATTTCCTTTTCCACCGGATGCAGTAGCTGATGTAAAGGTTGAAATCGAATGCGGTGTTTTTGTCACCACGGCCGTAGCCTGCTATATAGAGGGGGGAAAGGTTACTGAATGATTTGCTGTTCATCATTATCTTGCCGCGGAGGTTCCAGCCGGCTACGAAATTGTTCCATACTGCTACCCTCATACCCATTGTCAACTCTACCCAAACGGCAATGAATGGTTTGGCGTGGGCCACAGTGGTATCGCGGGTATTGCCCCATACACTATCGGGAATGTTGTAGGTAGCCGGGCTGCGGTTGACTTGAGCTGCTGCGAGGCGCAGGCCAAAGAGCATCATATCCCAATCGGTAGGCCTGTCTCGGGGGAGGAGGGCCTTGTTGAAACCAAATCTCAGGAAGTCGTTTGTGGTGTTGTATTTAAGGTCGGTATAATTTACATTCGATCCTCCCCAACCCAGTTCCATAGCCGCATAAAACTCATTGCGCAGGTAATAATCGGCCTGAAACTCATAGGCATGCCGGTCGTTGTAATACCAGTTCTGAACAGGGTGCACCAGATCCACACCCAGGCACAGCTGGTGGCCTGAGCTGTCCACTTTTTTCACTTTAGCTAGGGTAGTTGTATCGGTAGCCACAGTATCGGTTTGCGCCAATGCCGGAGTGACCGCTGATACCATCACCAAGCTAAAAATCAGGATGTATATATATCTGCAGATGCTTTGTATTGACATTGTTGGTAACACTGGTATTTAAAATGTGGATTGAATCAATGATTGGATATGTGGGGGAGGAGGTGGAATGATGTACAGAATCGAGGGTGTAAAAATAGGTATATCCGCAGGCATTGGAGAGAAACTGCAGGTTGCGCTGGTAATAGAATGTCAGGGTGTCGGAATGATAGAGATGAACATACTGGATGAAATCGGAGGTAAAGATCCACTGGCAAATAGTGCTGTCGGGTGAAAGAGAGAGGGTAAAGGTTGCCTGCTGCGGGTAGGTGGTGACCTGCACGGTATCTTTGCCGGGTACTATAGGGATGAATGTCGCGGCGGGTATTGCTGTATCAACTGTAGTAGTAGAAGTGTCTCGAGGAAAATGAATAGTTTCGATGGATAAGGTCGCGATCTTGGGCGTAAGGCAAGGCTGCCGCTCCTGGGTACAGGACAGCCAGCCAATACCAATCAGGGCAAGTAAGCATATACTGGTATATCGGGACAAATCAATCATTTAGGGTGTTCAGAATTTTATCAATCTCTGCAATCACTGAATCGAGCTGGCGGCGCATGTTTTCGTTGTCTTCTCCGTTTTCGCCGGTGCTGCCAATATGCACGCTGACCATATCTTTTTCGAGAGACAACAGTTTGCGGCCAAGATCATCAAGCGACCTGGTTTGTGCGGCAACAGTTTCCCTGAGGCGTTTATTTTCGGCCTCGGTGGCTGCATATTTTTTCAGCAGCAGGTCGAGTTTTTTACTGAGCAGGTCCAGCGCTTCCATTATTCTCTTATTTGCGCGTTAAGCTTGTTTTTATATACATCCATCAGTTTCTTCATCAGTTGTTCAGTTTCCGTATCGGTCAAAGTACGGTCGTTCAACTGAAAGGTATAACTTAAAGCGTAAGATTTTTTGCCTTTGCCCAGTTTTTCACTTTCAAACACATCAAAGAGGCCGAAAGACTGCAGACTTTCCAGGCGCAGCTGCTCTGTAGTATCCTGTACCTGCTTCCAGGTAATCTCCTTATCAATAATCAGGGCAATATCGCGGTTTACAGCCGGGTATTTAGGCACTTCTTTATAGCTGATCTTACCGGCGGCAGCGGATTTCATCCATACATCCCAGTGAATCTCAGCAAAACATACTGCCTGTTTTATTTCAAATTCTGCCAGCCTTACAGAGGTGATCTGCCGTGCAGAGCAGAGTATCTGGTTTTTCCATTTCCACAATATTTCGCCTCCATCCTGTTCATTATAAACTGCAGTAACGTTGCGGATGCCGCTGTATTGCAAAAGATTTGTTATAATGCCCTTGATGTGAAAAATTCCCGACTGCACAGCCTTCTGGTTCCAGTTCAGGTGCGAAATGTCGCCGGTTATCCAGATGCCCAGGCGAGCCTCCTGTATGTATTTGCCCTCCTGCTGTGTGTATACGTTGCCGTACTCAAACAGGCTTAAATCCTGGCTTTTACGGTTACAATTGTATTGTATCACCTCAAGGCCGCCTTCCATCAATGATGGCCGCATCACATCGAGTTCGCTGCTGAGGCTGTTGATCATTTTTACCAGGTCGGTGCGCTCCGGGTAATACTTACTGTTGACAATGGAGTTGGTTACAATCTCCTGCAGGCCCATCCCACAGAGCAGTTCAGCAATACGGTTACGGTCAGCACGGTCGTTGGGTAAAGGTTTTGTAAGCGTTATATTGAGCTTGGCGGGTATCTGAATATTATCAAGGCCATCTATGCGCAGAATTTCCTCTACAATGTCTGCAGGCTGCGAAACATCAGTTTTATTAGAAGGTACTTTGAGGGTGAGGCCTTCGGGGGTTTCATTTGCAATCTCAAACCCGGAGGCTGTGAGTATCTCCTGGATGGCGAGGTGCTTGTAGGCTTTGCCACTCAGTTTTTGTATGTAGCTGTATGTAACATTTACTATTGTGGCCTGGAGAGGTTGCGGGTAAACATCCGTGATGCCTGAAGCAATAGTTCCGCCAGCAAGTTCAACAATTAATGCAGCAGCGCGTTTCAACGCAGGTATTACATTATTTATATCTACGCCTTTTTCGAAATGGGTAGCTGCATCGGTGCGCAGGCCCAGCCTCAGCGAGGTACGGCGGATGTGTTTCGGCTCGAAATAAGCACTCTCTAGAAATACATTGGTTGTGGTTTCTGTGATACCACTATGAAGACCTCCGAATACACCACCGATCGCCAATGCACCTTCGGTATCGCAGATTATAAGGTCGGTGGCAACCAGTTTCCTTTCCTTTTCATCCAAGCCGGTGAATGGTGCACCCTCATGGAGAAAGCGAACATCTATCTGGTTTCCCGCTATTCTGTCTGCATCGAAAGCATGAAGCGGTTGCCCGGATTCATGCAAAACATAATTGGTAATGTCTACAATATTATTGATGCTGCGCACGCCGATGGTTTGCAGCCGGGCTTTAAGCCATTCGGGCGATGGGCCGATTTTTACATTGGCGATGCTGATACCTGTGTAGCGTGGGCAGGCATCAGGGGCATTAATAGAAACGGCAATTAATGGTGCTCCATCTGTTTTAATATCTGAATGCGGTAATACTACAGCATACTTACCACCCTTATGATGGGCAAGGTAGGCGCACACATCGCGGGCCACGCCAGTGTGGCTGTTGGCATCCGAGCGGTTAGGTGTGAGGCCGATATGGATGGCATAATCAGTTTCAGGGATATTGAAATAGGTTTTTGCAAGGGTGCCGGGGACAGCATCTGCAGGCAATATCATAATGCCATCGTGGCTTTTGCCGAGGCCGATTTCGTCCTCAGCACAGATCATGCCGTTGCTTTCCTCTCCGCGGATTTTAGCCTTTTTTATCAGGAATGGTTCGCCATCAGTAGGGTGAACGGTTGCGCCAACGGGCGCTACCACCACCTTCTGGCCTGCTGCAACATTGGGTGCGCCGCATACTATCTGCAGTGCGTCCGGGCCGCCTGTTGTCACAGTAGTAACACTTAATTTATCGGCATTGGGGTGTTTTGCACAGGTAAGCACCTCGCCAATAACCAGGCCCCTGAGGCCACCAGCAATGCTTTCGGTGGGTTCCACAGCCTCCACCTCGAGGCCTATAGAGGTGAGTATATTGCTCAATTCATTTACCGGCAAGGGTTCCGGCAGATATTCCATCAGCCATTGATAAGAAACGATCATTTCAGAAACTAAATTTCAGCAAAGGTAACTCCATATGATAGCAAAAAAGAGCATCCTAAAAAAACCATTAACAAAACCATTTTTGCACTTAACAATATGTATAAGGTGTTAATTGTTGTTGATAACTTAAATAGTTTGTGGAAAACCCAGCCTTTTACGGAACTTTATGTGGGCAATGAGTGTATAAGGTGTTTATAAAGGGCTTAAAATTTAATAACTCAAAAACCTTTGCAGGAACAAAATTCCCGTTTACATTCGCTCCCCCTCCCTGCTTTTTAACCTTCGATTAATCTTGGCTTAATATTACGGAAACATTGAAAAATGGCTGCAAAGCTACTGAAACAGGGTAAAGAGAAGGGAAGGGAATCGGAAACTATAATTAAACGTACTATATAAAGTATTATTTTAAATGGCAGTAAATATAAAAAAAGATTTTGGGAATGTAAGGAACCGTAAACCAGACCTGACAACTATGGTTTATGGCAAGGTGCCCCCGCAGGCTCCCGAGCTGGAAGAAGCTGTGCTGGGCGCATCTATGCTGGAAAAAGACACTTTTGCACAGGTGCTGGAGATAATACAGAGCGAAGAATGTTTTTATGTAGATGCCCATCAGAAGATTTATTCGGCAATGCGCAGGTTGTTCGACAAAGGAACACCTGTGGATCTGCTGACGATAACTGAAGAATTAAGGAAGACCAATGAACTGGAAATAGTGGGCGGGGCTTACTACCTGACCCGCCTTACCATGAGTGTACTATCGAGCGCACATGTGGAAGCACATGCCAGGATAGTGATGGAAAAATTCATTCAGAGGGAACTGATACGTATCAGCGGCTCGGTGATCAGTGATGCCTATGAAGACAGTACCGATGTATTTGACCTGCTGGATAAGGCTGAATCGGGGCTGTATGAAATAACCGACAAACACCTTCGTAAAAACTTCAGAAGCCTGCAGGACGTGCTGGTGAAGACAATGAACGAAATTGATGAAAACAGGAACAAAACAGATGATATAACAGGTGTTCCTTCGGGCTTTGCGAGCCTTGACCGGCTTACAGCAGGATGGCAAAAGACCGATCTGATTATACTTGCGGCACGACCATCTGTGGGTAAAACAGCTTTTGCTTTGAATCTGGCTATGAATGCAGCCATGAACCCCGGCAAGCAGTTTCCGGTAGCCATTTTCTCGCTGGAAATGGGTGCGGGACAGATTGTGAAAAGGATGCTGAGCGCGGTAAGCGAGGTGCATATGGAGGCCATAACCCGTGGTAAAATGGCAGAGCATGAGTTTGTGCAGATGACCCAGAGAATGGTGAAACTGTCGCAGGCTAAGATATACCTGGATGACCAGGCTGCATTGAACATATTTGAGCTGCGTGCAAAGGCCAGAAGGCTGAAACAGAAGCACGATATACAGATGATACTGATAGACTATTTGCAGCTAATGCAGGCAAGTGTGGAAAAAGGCGGAAACAGGGAACAGGAGATAAGTAAGATAAGCCGCGACCTTAAAGCGCTGGCAAAAGAGCTGGAAGTACCGATAATAGCCCTTTCGCAGCTGAACCGATCTGTGGAAACAAGGAAGGAATCGAAGATACCGCAGCTGAGTGACCTCCGTGAATCGGGAGCGATAGAGCAGGATGCCGACCTGGTAATGTTTCTGTACCGGCCGGAGTACCATGGTATCAATAACGACGCTATGGGCGAAACCATAGAAGGTGAAACACAGATACATATTGCCAAACACCGTAACGGCAGCACCGGTATGGAGAAGGTGCGCTTTATAAAAGAGTACCAGAAATTCGTAGATATGGAGGATAACCGCTTCGACAGCGGCGGAGGCAACTACAATGCCGGTGGCAGCGGCGGTGGCGCCAACTTTAACAGTGGCGGCAGTGGTGGTTTTAACCCGGCTACACCGGCTGGCGGACCTAAGGATAACCCGATGGCAGGCATACGCCGCGATCCGAGCGAATTTGCCGGTTCCAAGCTGTTTATTCCGCAAGGTGGTTTCCAGACACTTCCATCGAAAGTGAATAATGTGAACTGGGATGATGAAGATATGGGTTCCGGTACTTCTTTTAAAAAGAATGTGCACCCTGATGAGGATGCGCCATTTTAGGAATTTGCGGTTAGGAGTTTGAAACCAAGGATGCAATTAATAAAAGGTTGATTATTTCTTAGGCAGCGATCACAGGTTTTATTCCAACCATAAAACTTCCTCTTAGTGGATCTACGTGAAGATTTCATTGGTAATTGAAGGTTATTTTTAGATAGAATTTCTATATTGTGGCAAAATTCATCTTTTATGAAAAAAATCATTTATTTTCTGTTAGCCCTCATAGTTGTGAGCACAGCTACCTATGCACAGGATACCAAACAAGCCAAGGGCAAACCAAAGAAGGAGACTACTAAAACAGCTAAGGCGGCTAAAGAGGCAGCTGCAAAACCAGCTGCAGCCACAGGTAAAAAGCTAAAAAAAGACGGCACTCCGGATATGCGCCATAAAGAGAACAAGGAAGCTGCAAAGCCTGCCGGCAAACTGAAAAAAGACGGTACGCCTGATATGCGGCATAAAGCGAATAAAGAAGCAGCCAAAAAGAAATAACCGGGTGATGACTTCGGTTTGTTTTTCTCGTTTATGAGCCGGGTTGGTTTAATAAATAAACCAGCCCGGCTTAATAAAAAGAACCGATTTGTATTCTATTTCACCACCATAGTAGATACCAGCTTTTCATTACTTACCAGGGCAGTTACAAAATAAAGTCCGGGGCAGATATCAGGTTTCATTTGTGTTTTAATATTGGTTGTTGTTCGGTATTCTGATACCTTTTCACCATTTACATTTGTGAAAATTATTGTTACTTTTTCATTTGCAGGCGCGGAAACAATGCAGGTAAAATCACCAAAGCAGGGATTGGGAAAAAAGGAAAGTGAAGCGCTTTGGGCGGTACTGTTTTTTACCTCAGTAGCTTCGTTTATAAAGCGCATTACGGTAGTTTTATCACCCTCAGTTGCATCCAGAAAAGCTACATAAGGATTACCACTGCCATCCAGGGCCATATTGAGATACCAGGCCCAGCCAGCCGAAAACCCTCGGATACCCACAGTGTCCCAGGATGCACCGTTATATTTCAATACGGTTGCTTTATGACCCAGAAGTAGATCAACATAGGAAAGATAGGGATTGCCGGCATTATCAATGGCTAAAGATGTCCAGTCAGCGTTGCCGGCAGGTGTACCCACCAATATCCAACTGGTTCCGTCAAACTTCTTCACCGAAGCACTGCCATCATAACCATCTGTATAGGCAACATAGGGTGTGCCATCCGGGCCAAAGGCAATGGCGGTGTATTGTGTTTGCGCCACTGACGAAAAACCAGGGCTCCCTACAGTTACCCAATTACTGCCGTTATACTTCATCACCGTAGCTTTCAGTCCATTTGCAAAATCCTGATAGATCATCCAGGGCAGGCCACTACTATCCAGAGCTATTTTGTTGTATAGCGTATTGCCTGCCGAGAAGCCCGGAGCACCCACATTAACCCAGTTAGTGCCATCAAATTTCATGACTATTGCCCCGTCGCCCAGATAGCCCATGTATGGTGTGTTATTTTTGTCAATTGCCAATGAAACATATTGAGACACGTAGGCCGAAAAGCCCGGGCTGCCAATATTCACCCATGCAGCACCATTGAATTTCATAACACTGACCTTTCCGCCGTTTGCCTGATCTGAATAGGCTACATAAGGTATGCCTCCGGTGTCTATTGCTAAACTTATTGACGTAGCCTCTCCGGCTGAGAAACCCGGGCTGCCCACAACTACCCAATCTGTTCCGTTGAATTTCATTACAGTAGTTTTCTCACCGTTTGTTGAGTCCTCAAATGCCACATATGCTGTGCCGCTGCGGTCAAGTGCAATAGAGGTATAAAAAGATGGGCCAGGTGAAAAACCCTCACTCCCCAGATTGGTCCATGTTTGTGATTGGCACAAACCGGAAAGGAACAGGAGTGAAAGTAAGGAGCAGAAAAAAGGATGTTTCATAACTGAGTTATTGGAAAGATGAAAAATAGTGCAATGCAAATTACGACTTTAAAAAAACCAAGATGTATCAAAAATTTCTAAAAAAAATTTTAAAAGGATGGACCGGAAATTTATCTGAATGAAACAGGAATAAATGGTGCTGAAGGAAGAAACGGGCTAATACTGAACGGATGTCGATATATTTATACCCAACGTTTGCCGATCTTTACTCGTCTATACTTCTAAACTGCATATTTTATGAACCATTATTACAAGATTTTTACCTTATCAGCAGCTATGGCTGGAATACTTACATTTTCAAACCCGTGCAGCTCACAGATTATGGTGCGGGTGGCCGGGACCGGATTTTGCGGCTTTTCGGGCGATGGCGGCAGCGCATTAAATGCGGAGATATGTATGCCGTGGGGCCTGGCGGTTGATAACAGTGGTAATACCTATATTGGCAACTGGAGTGAGAATGTTGTGCGCAAAGTATCTGCAGCGGGCATAATCTCGACCTGGGCCGGAAACGGCTCTATGTCTTTTTCGGGCGATGGTGGAAAGGCAGATACCGCGGGGCTTCCAGCTCCATGGTATCTGTATTTCGACAATAACCAAAACCTTTTTGTAAATGACGGCCAGATAACTTACCGGAAAATTACCCCGGAAGGGATAATAACTACAGTGGCAGGCAGCGATACAGCTATGAATTACCAGGATGGAGTGCTGGCTACAAGCGTATTCCTGGGTGCTACATCCATGGTGGCTGATCATGCAGGTAACCTGTATTTCGCAGTTGGTTCTTTTTATGCGCCGCCACCCGGCGATACGGCTCATTACTTTATTCGTAAGGTAACTACCGATGGTATCATAAATACCTATGCCGGCAATGGCTCATCCACAGCAAGTGGTATTCCGGCGGTTAATGCACACATTGCTAATCCTATAGGCATGGTCATTGATGGCTCAGATAATATTTATTTTTCAACCGGATTTGCCATCAATAAAATTGATAAAAACGGCATCATCTCCTTGTATGCCGGTAATGGCACGGATTCCAGTGATGGAGCTACCACAAGTAATGCTGCTATATTCCCTACAGCTATGGCTTTCAGCCCCGCCGGAGAACTCTATTTCTCAGAGGGATATAACAGCAGGATCAGGAAAATTTCGACAGATGGTATTGTTACCACAGTTGTTGGCACAGGTGTTTCCGGTTACAGCGGAGACAGTGTCATTGCCCGTAATTCCCGCATTTTTACCGCAAATGACCTGGCCTTCGATCAGAAAGGAAACCTCTACTTTGATGAGGAAGACGGAACGGAGCATTTTGCAATGGTATTTAAGGTGATCCTGGAACCAGCAGCAGTGCCGCAAATTTCTAAAGCCGGGAACTACGTTATCAGCCCGAACCCATCGGCAGGAATTTTTAACCTCACTTCCAGCCAAACTATAGCAGATATAAAGATTACTATCAGTAATTGCCTTGGCCAGACAGTTTATCAGAATTGTGCTGGCACGAATACAATTATCGACCTGAGTGCACAGCCTGCTGGTATTTACTGTGCAAGAATAAGTGATGAGAAAGGATCAATACTGGAAACACAAAAACTGGTAAAACAATAATGACAAAAATTTTAAGTTGCCTTATCAGAAATAAAGTAGCGATTCTGTGTGCAGCAATAATGCTGTTGTTCTCTGGTGTAGTGAAGGCTCAGATCATAACCAGTTTGCTTCCTGGCCTTAATTATCCCAATTTTGAGGTACCGGATAGCGCCCGCAACCTTTATGTAAGTGATGGAGGACAGATACGTATAATCAGTGCCGCTGGAATCATCAGTGACTGGATCGGATCTAACAGTACCAGCGGATACAGCGGTGATGGCGGCCCAGCAACTGCAGCAATGATAAACGGTCCCCAGGGCATGGCATTTGATGCGGCAGGCAACTTCTATTTTGCCGACCAGGGCAATTCCTGCATCCGTAAAGTAGATGCTTCCGGTATTATATCTACTATTGCAGGTACCGGGGGCGCATCTGGATTTAGTGGCGATTTCGGACCTGCCAACCAGGCTCAACTAAGTGACCCTTCCTGTATCGTGTTTGATAAAAACGGCAACCTTTTTATCTCTGACCAGCATAACAACCGTATCCGTAAAGTGAATACCGCCGGCATCATAACAACAATTGCCGGGATAGATTCGGCCGGATTCAGCGGTGATGGCGGACCTTCTACCAATGCAGCAATTTATCAGCCGGTTGGCATTGCAGTTGATACTGCTGGTAATATCTTTTTTGCCGACAGCTACAACAGCCGGGTTAGGAAAATAAATGCAGCCGGAATTATCAGTACAATAGCTGGTTGCGACACCGGAGCTGATTATGGCGACAATATACCTGCAACAACAGAATTATTGTCAGAGCCTATGGGTATTACTACCGATAATTTCGGCAACGTATTTATTGCCGACCAGGGACATAATCAGGTTCGAAAAGTTGATCAGGCAGGTATTATCAAAAATGTTGCTGGTTTTGGAATCCAGGGTTTCAGTGGTGATGGCGGCCCGGCAATATATGCATTTCTTGCAGCACCAAATGATGTGAAAACTGATGCTGCAGGCGATATGTATATAGTTGATCAGTTCAATTTCCGCATAAGGTACATAGCAAATACACTTGCTGCACCTGAAGTTGACGTCGCTAGCAGTGATATTATAGTTTATCCCAATCCCGGCAACGGTTTGTTTACAATTAAGAGGTCATCGGGTGATACTGAGCCTTTGCGGGTAAGAATACTTAACACAATGGGTCAGGTAGTTTATGAACAGGATATGGAAAGTAGCACCCTGCAAATTGATCTGAAATCAGCGCCCAATGGTATTTACTTTGTAATGATTACCGGGAGATCCGGAGCAGTGCCGGAAACAAGGAAACTGGTAAAACAATAAAATTAAAATCATCCATTGTGCTAAGCTGTAAACGTGGAAATTCTAATTGAAATGCCCATCGGTTTGTGCATTATAGCAGCATCTATATATGAACCTGTGGTACCATATCGGTATTGATCCTAAAATAACCTCCATTGCCAAAACAGGCACAAGTTATACTCCTTAAACTTCTTAAGGGTTATTTTTTAGCCGTTCTGAGGATGCCTTGCTGGCAATTGAGTATAAAACCAGTTGACCAGTAAGTAAAATTATCTTTGACGCCACCCTCAACAAAATAACTGATACTCAGCGGCCCCTGTATATCCCAGGTATGCTCCAGCCCTAAACCGGCATAAGGAAGCGCTCCGCTTGGATACTCTGTAAATACAGCATAAACATCCCATTTTTTAGCCTGTTTCTCTCCCGCACCATTATTGCCGATCCTGAATTTATACCCCAGCCACTGGCCTACCGAATTGTCGTTGAATGTGTAAAGGAAATAACCGTAAAAATTATCGTTTTCAATTCCTGCATATAGCGAGAGAATATTGAATAGCTGCCAGGGGTTTTGCGTAGATATAGCGTTTTTATCTGTCTGGGCATAGTTCCAGTTGCTGAACCCTAAATTAAGATTGCCATTGTTTTTTTTCAGCAAGTCACCCACGCAGCTATAACAGCACTTTTTGGGATTGCATCCGTTTGCATCCTTATTGGTACTTGTATATCCTGATGACTGATTGGGTTGATTCATTGATTGAGACCAAAGACATGATGACCAGCATAGAATGCCAATTAATGTAATCAGATTTTTCATTACAATGAATTTTCTCATTTGCTTTTTTTGTAAAAATAGAGAACTAAGCGGACAATGCGAAAACCTCAAATCCTGTCATTCTGCCATAACTACATTAATAGGTAGTGCATGATTTTACTTACAATGCATGCAGATTCATTGAGATTAATATTGTGCTGCAAAATCACATAATAAAATTTACCATTATGGAATGATACAAACCAGCCAAAAACTGATCAAAATTATCTGGCATTGCCAGTGCAATTTTGTTTGCTATCTTACATTTTATTTTTGGAATCCGGTATAGGTTTCATTCCTGCTAGGGTAAAGCTCACGAGAACTTTCATTTATCTTTGGTATTAATTTTCCAGCTTCGGTTTTGACTATAGGCATAACACATACCGATTCGCGTTACGAAAACTATCCGTTATGGATCAGGGATAATGATCCTGCCATACGTATTATTCAATTATCTCCCGGAAATAAAGATGATCTCGGAAAATGCAATGGTATAGTCTTAAGCGGTGGTATAGATACCCATCCGCGGTTTTATAATAATAAGAATCTTGATTACCCGAATGCGCCTCTGGAATTCAGTGAAGAACGGGATGAATTTGAACTGATGGTTTTCGGATATGCACTTGAAAAAAAGTTACCTGTGCTTGCCATTTGCCGTGGAATGCAGCTGGTGAATATTGCCTTGGGGGGTAACCTTATTCAGGACATTGAAGACGCAGGAAAGAATGACCACCGAAGGCACGGTGATACTGATGGGATGCATCAAATCAGGGTGAGGGAAAATAGTTTACTGTTTGAGATAGTTGGTAAAGATACAGGTGTCATTAACAGCGCCCACCATCAGGCTCTTAATAATATTGCACCAGACCTGGAAGTAAATGCCTGTTCGGCAGATGGCATAGCAGAAGGGGCAGAATGGAAAAATAAAACCGGAAAACCATTTCTTTTGTGCGTTCAATGGCACCCGGAAAGGCTGGTTAAAACTCAGCCGGAAAATCCATTTGCAAATAGGATAAGAATAAAATTCCTGGAAGCAGTGAAGATTGGCTCCCGGGAAATCTAACCGAGATCATTCAGGCAATTTTTGCAGGTTGCTGATCTGTACTTAGTGCGCTGAAAGAAAAAGAGGTAATGCTCTTGCAAGCACCACCTCTTTACATTTAGTCAATGGGAATAAAATCAGGAGAGCGCGTTTATTGCTTCCAGAAGTTTGCGTTCTTCTTCCGCATGGTTTACATCGTGCTTTACAAATGTTTTCCCCGTTACCACTTCATACAGCTCAATATACCGCTCAGAGATCTGCCCTATTACCTCTTCGGTCATTTCGGGCACATTCTGGCCTTCCAGCCCCTGGAAACCATTTTCCATCAGCCATTCCCGCACAAATTCTTTAGATAACTGGCGCTGCTGTTCTCCTTTCTTCTGGCGATCTTCGTAGCCTTCCATGTAGAAATATCTTGAAGAATCAGGTGTGTGTATCTCATCAATCAGGTAAATCTGATTGCCAATTTTACCAAATTCATACTTTGTATCCACGAGTATCAGGCCGCGCTCCCTGGCCATTTCCCTGCCCCGCTCAAATAAAGCCAGGGTATATTTCTCCAGTTGCTCATATTCTTCTTTCGAAACCAGGCCACTACTTATAATCTCATCGCGCGATATATCTTCATCATGGCCTTCATGCGCCTTGGTAGTAGGGGTAAGAATGGGTCTGGCAAAAAAATCATTTTCTTTCAGGCCATCAGGCATTGCAACACCACATATTTCCCTTTTGCCACTCTTGTAGGTGCGCCATGCGTGGCCGGTCAGGTTTCCGCGCACCACCATTTCCACCGGATAAGTTTCGCATTTATAGCCTATAGTAGTATTCGGCAGCGGGGTCGAGATCATCCAGTTGGGAACAATATCTCTTGTTGCAGTAAGAAACTGTGCTGCAATCTGGTTAAGCAACTGCCCTTTATAGGGTATAGGTTTTGGCAGCACAACATCAAATGCCGATATCCGGTCGCTCACAAGCATTACCATATACTTATCGGCAATTGTATAAACATCACGTACTTTTCCTTTGTAAAAATTCGTTTGTCCTGGTAAGTTCATAATAGCTATTCTGTTTAGGATTAATAATTTTGGAGTGCAAAGGTAAGAGAATAGGATAATAAGTGTGCACTGGATAATTTACATTATATGGGAGCCCTATTCAGCTATAGGGAGATGCAATATATAATAAATGCAGATATCCCACACCTTGGAGGTGTGGGATATCTGCATTTATGCAAAATAAAACTAAAATTCAGCGTTCTTAGGCGTTCTCGGAAAAGGTATTACGTCGCGTATATTAGTCATCCCGGTAATAAACTGCACCATGCGCTCAAAGCCAAGGCCGAAGCCGGCATGCGGCACTGTGCCGAAACGGCGGGTATCGAGATACCAGTACATTTCTTCTTTAGGTATATGCATTTCGTTCATCCGCTGCATGAGTTTGTCCAGCCGTTCTTCCCTTTGCGAACCTCCCACTATCTCGCCAATGCCGGGTGCCAGAATATCCATAGCTGCTACCGTTTTGCCGTCATCGTTCTGGCGCATATAGAAAGCCTTGATATCTTTGGGGTAGCCGGTAACGATCACCGGTTTCTTAAAGTGCTTTTCTACAAGGTAGCGTTCGTGCTCACTCTGGAGGTCAATACCCCAGCTCACATCATACTGGAATTTTTTCTTTTTGTATGCAGGTGATTCAAGGAGTATTTTAATCGCTTCGGTATAGGTAATACGTTCAAACTTGTTATTGAGTACAAACTGTAGCTTCTCTATCAGGCCCAGTTCGCTGCGTTCATTCTGTGGTTTTTGTTTTTCCTCATCGGCAAGTCGAGTAGCCAGAAAGTCAAGGTCTTCCCGGTTATGCTCCAGACTGTAACTGATCACATATTTCAGCAGGTCTTCGGCAAGGTCCATGTTATCGTATATATCATTAAAGGCTACCTCTGGTTCTATCATCCAGAACTCAGCAAGGTGACGTGGAGTATTGGAGTTTTCTGCACGGAATGTTGGGCCAAAAGTATACACCTCACTGAAGGCCATAGCGCCCAGTTCGGCCTCAAGCTGGCCGCTTACTGTAAGGTTGGTAGCCCGGCCAAAGAAATCTTCTTTGAAGTTGATACTGCCATCTTCATTATGCGGGGCGTTATCAAAAGGAAGGGTGGTAACCTTGAACATCTCACCTGCGCCCTCTGCATCAGATGCGGTAACTATAGGTGTATGGAGGTAAACAAAACCCCGGTCGTTGAAGAATTTGTGTATAGCAAAAGCAACGGCATGGCGCACCCTGAAAACACCGCCAAATGTATTGGTACGGAAACGAAGATGGGCTATCTCGCGCAGGTATTCCAGGCTGGGTCGGTTTTTGAGTTGCAACGGAAATTGTTCCGGGTCGCACTCACCAAGCACAGTCAGTTGCTCGGCCTTTATTTCCATTTTCTGCCCTTGGCCAAGAGAGGCTACCACCGTGCCGTCTACACTTATAGAGGCACCTGTTGTGATTTTTTTCACCAGTGCAGGATCGGTATCCAAACCAATTACTACCTGTAGATTGGCCATGCATGAGCCATCATTGAGCGCTATAAACTGGTTGTTCCGGAATGAGCGAACCCATCCTTTAACGTTAACGGGATAACCGAAAGTTTCGTTCTTTAAAATGTCTTTGATCTTGGTCCTCATAATTAAAATTTCACCCAACCCCCTATGCTCCTGATGGAAGTACTTTATAATGTTAATTTCAGCTTAAATCATCTGTTCAGCTTTATGGAGCCAGCAGAACAGGTTGCGAAATTAAGCCATGGTTTTTCAATATTGATAACTATTTTCACTTAACATTGTTAAGGAATTTAAATAAAGATTTAAGATAATTATCTAATTTTTCGGGAAGAAGAGGTATTTAATAGCCAGCAGCATTAACAACACACCAAAAATCCTTTTAAGCATTAATTCGCTCAGATTCAGCGCTACCTTGCTGCCAAAATAACTGCCTATAATAAAAGCCACAATAAGAATACCTGCCAGCCTCAGATCTACAAAGCCAGCCTTATAATAATTAATAACTGCCAGCAACCCGATAGGGGGCAGCAGCATAACCAGCGACGTGCCCTGGGCCATTTTCTGACTAATGCCAAACAGGAATACAAGGGCAGGGACAATAACAATACCACCACCAATACCTACCATACTGCTGAGTATGCCCGCTAAAAGGCCAAGTGCAAGCAGAAGGAGGATAGTTGTCATATTTAAATTCATTTTTGTTTAGGCTGAAGTCTGAAGTAAAAGCGTGAAAAAAAATATTTTTCAAAAATACAAAGGAAATGGTTCGGATTTACGTCTATGTATGTAAAGTATCTTTTTCGCTCATGGCCTACCTTTATTTTTGAGAACGCTTAGCAATAATTCAGGACATTTCGGGTTATAAGGAATAATAAATAGTAACATAACACTAGATTTGCCTGCAAGAAACGTTAAAACCCTATATTTGAAAATTAATTTTACTCCCAAAATTGTTTTTTAGGGTGGTACCTATATCTTTGCAAACGCACAAAAAGTTATTTCACTAATATTCATAAAACAAACCAACAAAAAACAGAGTTATGGCAGATGTAAAAACAGCCGCAGCAAGACCATCAGCTACCCACGGAAGCAGTGCAGGTAAGCCAAAAAATTCAAGTAATTTTCTGTACAACTTAATTATTGTAGTGGCCTGCATTGTTGTGGGGTATGTTACCTGGAAGTTTGTATTGGGTGCAGACAGTAACTTCCTGGATAAGGAAAAACAAAAAGCTACAGGTGTGTTCGGTCTTATGTATCAGGGTGGATTCGTGGTACCTATTCTTCTTGCCACACTCTTCACACTGCTTTGCTTTGTGGTAGAGCGCGCCCTCACAATTTTCAAATCAAAGGGCAAAATGGATGCAGGCGAATTTGTGCGTAAAGTACAGTATCACCTGGCCAACAAGAATATTGATGCTGCCATTGCAGAGTGCGACAAACAGAGCGGTTCTGTAGGCAACGTAATGCGTTCGGGCCTGGTTAAGTATAAGGATATGACTACCAATCATGATCTGGATACTGAACAGAAAGTACTGAGCATTCAGAAAGAAATAGAAGAGGCTACTGCTCTTGAGTTGCCTATGCTGGAGAAGAACCTGGTGTTCCTCTCCACCATTTCTTCATGTGCTACGCTGCTTGGTCTGTTCGGAACGGTATTGGGTATGATCCGGTCGTTCCAGTCAATGAATACTGCCGGTGCACCTGATGCTGCTGCCCTTGCGGGTGGTATCTCTGAGGCGCTTATCAATACTGCCTTGGGTATCAGTACTTCTTTCATTGCCATCATTGCCTATAACTTCTATACCACTATTATTGATGGTATCACTTATGGTATTGATGAGAGCGGGTTTACACTTACTCAGAGCTTTGCTGCGAATTACAAATAGTCTTTAGTCCAAAGTCTTTAGTCTAAAGTCGGTTTATGAAATTTAGACTAAAGACTTTAGACTAAGTACTTGAAAAAAATATACGAAAAAGGTTTGTGGAATTTAATTCATTCCGGATCTTATTAGTTTAACAGTTGAAGAAATAATAAAATGCCCCACGCAAAACTCCCAAGGAAAAGCACGCATATTGACATGACGGCAATGTGTGACGTGGCTTTTCTGCTGCTGACGTTCTTTATGCTGGCTACAAAGTTCAAACCTGAGGAGCCGGTAGTAGTAAAAACACCCTCTTCCATTTCTGATATTCAGTTGCCTGATGTGGACATTATGCTGCTGACAGTGGACACAAAAGGAAGGATATTTTTCTCAATAGACAATAAGAATAAAAGGAAAGATCTTATAGAAGCGGTGAATTATGAAAAAGGTCTCAACCTTACTGAGGCAGAAAAGAATATGTTTGCTATTGATGCATCAGAAGGTATTCCATTCGGCCAGTTGAAATCTTATCTGGATGCATCGCCCGATGAAAGGAAAACCATGGAGACAAATGCGCCTGGTATCCCGGTTGATACTTCGGTATATGCGCCGAATAATGACCTTGCGACATGGGTTAAGAATGCAAGAAATACCAACCCAAAGCTGCGTATTTGTATTAAGGCCGATGGTGATGCTTCCTACCCAAGTGTTCAGAAAATCATTAAGACACTGGAAGGCTGGAAAATTTTTAAGTTTAACCTGATTACCAATCTGAAAGGCGTACCTCCGGGTACTGCGGCAGCAGCTGAGGCTGCTGAAGCGGCGGCAGCAAAGAAAGGGTAGTTTTTACTATTCGCAATTTGCGGTTGGTAATTAATGTGAACTGATTTTTAAAGATATAAAAGTAAAAAAACTTCTGATATGGCAGAATTGGATACCTCGGGCGGGGGGCATAAAAAGGGCCCCGGCGTCAAAAAAGGTAAAAAACTGAGTACAAGAATTGATCTTACCCCCATGGTGGATCTTGGGTTTCTGTTGATAACATTCTTTATGTTTACCACAACACTGGCCAAGCCCAAAACCATGGAGATAAACATGCCCTACAAGGATCCGAATATGAAGGAGGAGGAGCAGAATAAGATCAAAGAAAGTGTTGCCCTTACTGTTTTGCTGAGCAAAAACCATAAGCTGTACTATTACGAAGGCATGGCTACCGATCCTACCAAGCCACCGGATCTGCATGGTACTACATTTGCTGCCAAAGACGGTATAAGAGATGAGATTATAAAGAAAAAGAAAGAAGTTGATGCCATGAAAGCATCGGGTGCTCTCGGTCCGAAAGATGCGATGACCGTGCTGATAAAGCCGGATACCACCAGTACATACAGCGATCTTGTAAATATGCTGGATGAAATGAACATCAATGATATAAGGGTATACGCCATTATCGATATTACGGATGTGGACCAGAATTTTATCCATGAGACAGAAGTAGCCAATGGAATTAAGTAAACAATTTGCAGTTTACAGTTAGCAGCAGGCAGTTAAAGAAAAAACAGTACGATGGAAATAAATAAGATACTCTTAAGCGACTATATCGACATCATATTTGAAGGCCGTAATAAAAATTATGGAGGATATGAGTTGCGCAAAAACTATCCCAAAAGGATCACTTATTCCTTGCTGGTTCTGGCGGGCATTGCCCTTTTTGCCGCTACTTATGTTATTATTAATATGAATGCCGGTAAAGAAAAGAAGGTTGTATTGGTGGCTAAGCAGGTAACACTGGCTGAACCGCCGCCAATTGACCCTAAGAAGCCACCACCACCACCTCCTCCCCCGCCGCCGCCACCGGTGAAACCAACGGTTAAGTTTACACCGCCGGTGATCAAGAAGGATGAAGAAGTAAAGGAGGAAGAAGTTCCGCCGCCACAGAAAGAAATTACAGCTTCAGGTATCAAGGATGAAAAAGGGGACCCGAACGGTATTGATCCGGGTATTGTGGATAAAGGACCTGGAACAGGAGTAGTAGCACCACCACCTCCTCCCGCTATCTTTAATTATGTGGAGCAGATGCCAACAACCGATTATGATATCCATGCATACCTTGGCAAAAACACCCATTATCCCGATGCCGCCAAAGAAGCTAATATAGATGGGCGCGTAATTGTGAAATTCGTAGTTAATGAGGATGGTAATGTATCGGATGTGCAGATAGTAAGAGGTATAGGCGGCGGTTGTGATGAAGAAGCAAAACGTGTGGTGCAATCAATGCCTAAATGGAAGCCCGGTAAGCAGAATGGTAAACCGGTAAAGGTTTATTTTACACTGCCGATTGTTTTCAAACTTGAGTAGAAAAACAAACTGATAATTTTCTTAAGAGGCTGTAACTGCAGCCTTTTTTATTTTTTAGACCGGGGAACCAGTGGGTTATTTTGCGGGATCTGTAAACGATGAGGTTCCAAAAATTGTCTTTACCGGTATAAACCTTAATTTTGTTTGATGAAAATCAGGTACACAGCCTTTATATTTCTTATATTATTCTGTTGCTGCCATAAAAGCAATAATAATAAGCCAGTTGCTTTTTCTTTCTCCACCACTTATGATTCTGTAATCACCACGTATGCCAATACAAGCTTTCTCTACTCAGTAAGTCTGAATGTGCTTACCGGCAGTATTACCGGCAATCAGGTTACCTATTCTGTTTCCGGTTTACCAACAGGTGTTACCGATTCACCGGCTAGTTTTATTACAAGTAATCTGCTGGGAGGTGGGTTTAATTTCAAAGTTGGCAATGTAGCTCCGGGGAGTTACCAGCTCGACCTGGAAAGCAACTGCACAGCTACAGGCATTAAGCATCACAATGTCATCCTCAAAATACTCCCCCAGCCCGATTATTCAACTACGCTTGCCGGGACATATCCTGGCTCACATAACTACTGTCAGCCAGCCGACACACTCTATTCATTCTCATCAGTGGTAGATACTATATCTGGCACGCCCTATACAATTACTATAAGCAATGTAAAGGTTTATGATACTACCGTAATGATTACTGCTTTACTTTCCAGTGGAATAACAATACCCCTTCAAAGAATCGGATCCTATACAACTTGGGGTGCTGGTACCTATACGCATGATAATGCTCCTTACAACACTTTGTATGCGCTTACCATTTACGATACTATAGTAAATGGCCTTGATACGCAGACATGCCTTATTCACATTCAGCATTAGTGCTGTTTTGTGTACAAATTCCATACTACAGGGGTAACGGAGGTATCCCTCAGAGTCATCACTTCGGCTGATAGGGTATCTATATGCTGTATGGCCTGGCCGGTTATAGAGCCGGGAAAGTATAATTTGAGATAAGTATTATCATTGATAAGCGCCCAGCTGAAAGAACTAATATTACTGCCTGATGAGGTAACCTGCCCTGTGCCATCGCTGCTGAACTGATAAACGTGTGTACTGTCATAAAATGTAGGAGCAAGCAGTTCATTATTATCTATTATACCATTTCCGTTTGAGTCTATTGCAATCCGGGTTATCCGCCAGTTGCCGGTAAGGTCATTTTGCTGAACAGATGAAGACTCGCTTTTTTTGCAGGAGAAAAGGAAAGATACTAAAATGCATGCTAAGGATATTGCTGAACGGTATTGCTTCATTATCGGAATTTGTACGCAAATATAAGCCACAATAGCGGCAGTAAAGTTTTAGCAGACAGATTCAGGAGCGAACCGAAGGCATTAAACCGGTTGATTATTCTTACGCAAAAGGACATTAGCTGTAGCCACAATGCCTTCTTCGCGACCAATAAAGCTTAGTTGTTCGGTAGTAGTGGCCTTAATAGAAATATCTTCCACAGATATATTCAGTATTCCGGCAATGACATCCCTCATTTCATCAACATACTTCCTGATTTTTGGGGCTTGTAATAATATAGTACAGTCTATATTCACCAATGAATAGCCCCGCTCACAAACCAGCTGGTAGGAACGCTGCAGCAATACTTTACTGTCTATACCTTTGTAAGTGGCATCGGTGTCGGGAAAGTGCTGGCCGATATCGCCCAGGCTCAGCGCTCCCAGCAGCGCATCGCAAATGGCATGTAGCAGCACATCGGCATCTGAGTGCCCCAGGGCCCCCTTACTATGAGGAATATGAATTCCCCCGAGCCAGAATTCCCGGCCCTCAACTAATTTATGAAAATCTATTCCCTGACCTATACGATACATAAAACCCCAACCCCCTAAAGGGGCATTTACAATATTATAACATTAACCCGTACTTTTTACCTGTCTGTTTTGCTATTTCATATCCCGCATCAGCATGCCTTATAACACCCATTGCAGGATCATTAAATAATACCCTCTTTAATCTTTCCTCGGCATCATCAGTGCCATCTGCAACAATCACCATGCCGGCATGAAGCGAATAACCCATACCTACACCACCCCCATGATGAAACGATACCCAGCTTGCGCCACCTGCAGTATTGATCAGTGCATTGAGTATGGGCCAGTCTGCTACGGCATCGCTGCCATCTTTCATGGCTTCTGTTTCGCGGTTAGGGCTGGCCACTGAGCCGGTATCCAGGTGGTCGCGGCCTATTACTATCGGGGCTTTCACCTTGCCTGTACGCACCAGTTCGTTGAACATCAGTCCTGCTTTTTCCCTTTCGCCCATACCGAGCCAGCATATTCGTGCCGGCAGGCCCTGGAAAGCAATGCGCTCCCTTGCCATGATGAGCCAGCGGTGCAGACCCTTATTCTCCGGAAAGAGCTCCATCAGTGCTTTATCGGTAGTATATATATCCTCAGGGTCGCCACTCAGTGCCACCCAGCGGAACGGTCCTTTGCCTTCGCAAAACAACGGCCTGATATAGGCAGGCACAAAGCCTGGAAAATCAAATGCATTTTCCACACCCCGCTTATCGTGTGCCTGGCCGCGCAGGTTGTTGCCATAGTCGAACGTAATAGCACCTCTTATCTGCAATTCCAGCATCTGGCGCACATGCCTGGCCATAGTATCGAGCGAGCGGCTGATATATTCCTGTGGGTTACTACTGCGCAATACATTGGCCTCGGCCACACTCAGCCCTTCAGGGAAGTAGCCTATCAGCTCATCGTGTGCAGATGTCTGATCGGTAAGAGTATCGGGAGTTATGTTACGGTCTATAAGCCTTTGCAGCAGGTCCACCACATTACAGCACACACCAATCGATATGCGCTTATTGTTGTGTTTAGCTTCCAGTGCCCAGTCTATGCTTTCATCTATGTTGTGCGTCCACTTATCGAGGTAGCGGGTATCAATACGTTTTTTAATGCGCCATTCTTCCATTTCGGCAGCAAGGCATACCCCCTCATTCATGGTTATGGCCAGTGGCTGAGCGCCACCCATGCCACCAAGTCCGGCCGTAACATTCAGTTTGCCCTTCAGTGAGCCATCATAATGCATATTGGCCAGCGAGAGGTAGGTTTCGTAAGTGCCCTGTACAATGCCCTGTGAGCCTATATATATCCAGCTGCCTGCAGTCATTTGGCCATACATCATCAGGCCCTTGGCTTCCAGCTCCCGGAATACTTCCCAGGTGGCCCACTTGCCTACAAGGTTGCTGTTGGCAATGAGCACCCTGGGTGCATTCTTATGCGAGCGAAGTACTCCGACTGGTTTTCCGCTCTGCACCATCAGTGTTTCATCTTCCTCCAGGTTTCTGAGGCATTCCAGTATTTTATCAAAACATTCCCAGTTGCGTGCAGCTTTGCCATTGCCGCCATACACTACCAGGTCATCTGGCCGCTCGGCTACTTCAGGGTCCAGGTTATTCTGAATCATTCGGTAGGCTGCTTCTGTAACCCAGTTTTTACAGGTAAGTTGTGAGCCACGGGGGGCATGTATGGTACGGCGGCCTGTGATAATTTCTGACATTAGTAAGTGTTTTAAAAATCTCTGAGATCGAAGCCTCAAAATTACAGTTCAGAAAGAAGATTTATGCTATTAAATTGTCCCGGGTTAAAATGAATTTAACAGCTATACGTCTGAATTTTACTTCTACGAGGAAATTTTTCTGGCGTTCCGGGAACTATTATTTAGTACGCCTGGCATTTAAAAAACAC
>Ga0214164_1000381_pt1 | contig 28938 bp, 43 predicted proteins | sample TroBogepilimnion_13_FD_153003 | JGI IMG/M metagenome (GOLD analysis project Ga0214164, IMG submission 153003) | Freshwater microbial communities from Trout Bog Lake, WI - Practice 03JUN2009 epilimnion v4 | ecosystem: Environmental > Aquatic > Freshwater > Lake > Epilimnion/Euphotic zone ...
GGATATGCAGGCATACTGGCACGTCAAGGCAAATTGAATTATGATAAGTTAATTGAACATTTTTGTGTTGTAAATCAATGCACAAAAGATGATTTTATAAATCATAAAAATGAAAGCTTTGACATATGGACTGAAAGGTCAAAAACAAAATGGCATGTAGACATATCATGGCTTGAACAATTTAAAGAAAATTTAAAAAACACATAAATAAGTTAGAATATCAAAGGAAACGCCATGTATGTGCTATAATAATAGTGTACATGGCGTTTTAACGTCATTTAATGCCCTATTGTGGGGTAACAATAATCATGGAATGCGATAGTAATAAACGTAATAGACTTTTAGGACGATTTTTCTTTGTATGGAATACAAAGAAAAACAATGTATGTATGGCGAATCGATCTTAGATGAATTTGGGGTAACTTTTCCTTAAAGCGCATAAGGCGATTTGACCTTATGTGCTTTTTTATTTTAAGGTGGAGGAAAAGGATGACCTACAAAACTAACTCAAAATTTCTAGCAAGCATCATTACATTTTTGATGGTTTTAGGCCCTGGATTAATCGTCTGTGAGGCAGATAATGATGCAGGTGCAGTATCCTCTTATATTCAAGCTGGAGCACAATATGGAACGCATTTATTATGGCTTTTAGTGCTTCTTCTTCCTGTCACTTATTTTATTCAAGAAATGGTGGCTAGATTGGGTGTTATTACAGGCAAAGGATATGCGGCAATTATTTATAAGCGATTTGGTAAAGCATGGGGCACTCTTTCTTTGGTTGAACTTTTGTCTTTAAACTTTTTAACACTTACAACTGAATTCGCTGCCATATCATTAGCTTGTACTAAATTAGGCATTAATCCATTCATAAGTATTCCATTATCAGCTTTTGGATTGATTTATCTTGTTGTTTCTGGCAATTACTTAAAATGGGAACGTATAGTTATTACTTTATGTTTATTAGATGTGGCATGGCTAATTATGGCTTTTGTAAGCGGACCAAATTGGTTGCATGTAGCTCAACATTCTGTAATTCCTCACGCTCCACAAGGCGGATTAACAGGAAATCTTTTATTCTTAATCATTGCTGTCGTTGGAACAACTATTGCACCTTGGCAACTATTCTTTCAACAAAGTTGTGTAGCAGATAAAAAATTACGATTTGCTGATCTTAAATACGCACGATTAGATACATTATTTGGTTCAATTTTTACAATTATTGTTGCAGGAGCAATGATGCTTGTTGGTAATATAGCTTATCAACATCATTGGGCATTCACTGACCCAGCACAATTGGCTATGGATGTATTGAAAATTTACGGGCCTTGGATGAAAAATCTTCTTCTAATTATGATGATTAACGCTGCTGTTTTAGGAACTACAGCGATTAGTTTATCGAGTGCATGGGCATTTGGAGAAGTTAAAGGTTGGCATCATAGTTTACATAAGGGAATTAAGGAAGAGCCTAAATTTTATGCTATTTATGTATCGTGCATACTTTGCGCAGCAGGACTTGTATTAATACCACATGCTCCATTAGAATTGATTATTGTTGGAGTTCAAGTATTATCTGGAATAATGTTGCCATCAGCACTTGTGTTCCTGCAACTTTTGCTCAATGATGAAGAATTAATCGGTAAAGAGTTTGTAAACAAAACATGGAACAATGTAGTCAACTGGACTATTATCATCGTTTTATTTGTGCTTTCCATCTTGTTAGGATTACAAGTTGTATTGCCAAATCTATTTCCAAAATAAAGGAGTGTGACAAAAATGTCCAATATGCAATTCAATATCATTCATCCCTTATACGATGCTCCAGAAGAAAAACGAACTGGAGATAATCTTGGACTCATGAATTTATCGTGGAAACAAAAACTAATAATGAAAGTATTATTATCACATGTATTTATAATGTCTGGATTAGTGGCATATCATGTCTATACATTGTCAATCCATCATTGACTGACAAAAAATGGATGGAATTTTTCCCATCCATTTTTTGTATAAAAGCACGATAATATATTTATGATGACAGAAAAACAAAAAGAAAATTTCTTAGTTGTAGAGCAATTTCTTCAGAATATTCCTGAAGCCTTTTTACAAAAAGAAAAACAAAGTGACTTCATTCAGATTCTAATCTATAATGAACTAGTTAAAATGAATGCACAAATTCAACAATTAATTGAAAATAAAACGGAAATAACAATATGAAATTCTATACATTTACAACTAAAGATGAAGAAGTATCAATCATCAATGCTCGTATGGCAACAGAAAATGAAAATTTGCCTACTAAATTTCCTAATGTCACAATTCCAGTTTCTGCTGGAGAATGGATTGTTCAAAATGATTTGGGAAATATGGTGGCAATTCCAGATCATGTATTTATGGATATGTATGCTCCTGCAAGCGTTGAATCTGTTTTATATCTATTGAATCTTGGTAAATATACACAAGAAGATATGAAAATGATTTTAGATGCATTTGAAGAATTTAATGATGAAGATGGAGAAGATATCTCTATACAAACAGATGAATTAGAAACAGAATTGATTGATTTGACACAAGTGATTCAATCTAAATTGGATGCAGAAAAACAATCGAATGCTGAAATTGATAGCCTTCGAGAGCAATGTGAAGCATTATCAAAAAGAGTACAATTTCTTGAAAAATTAACTGATGACCTATTGTCACGCCCACCATACACATTAATGCTTGATAAAGAAACAACTGACACTCAAGAAGAAATTCAAGAAACAACAGAAAATTCAGACAATAATTGGAAACATGAAGAAATGTCGCATGATCCTGTATTTCATGATGGAATAGCAATTGTACCTATTGTGGAAGAAAATACTATTTCTGATAAAGAAACGCCAGCGTTTAATTTAGACGATGAATTAACATTTTATGCTGGTGTTTATAATGATAATGAGGATAATAGTACTTTAGAATTCTCTTATTACTATAACGCTTCTTGGGGTGAAAATTTATTAAAAATTCAATACAAAGCCTGGAGCATGGATATCTTTGAAAGAATTGTTAAAGGATTAGAATTCATTTTTACTGGTAAATTGCCGTGTAGCTCTGTCATTTTAGATGAAGAGGATAGAGAAGAACTTGTTGCCTTTTTAGAAGCACCTGATAAGCAACTAAAATAGTCTTTTTTACGTAGAAGTATAAATGTCAATACGTTCAGTTACACCAAAATCTTTGTCAGAAGGACAAAAAACTACGAACAGTGGGGCTAATCGTCAGGTTTATGATTGGTCTCACTATCAAAAAGCAATTTTCGATTTTCACGATAATGGCACAGGAGATGTTTTTATCTCCGCCGCCGCTGGAAGTTCAAAAACTACAACACTTATAGAATGTGCTCATAGACTTCCAGAATACATGAAAAATAAAGCACTATTTGTGGCATATAATAAACATATTGCCGATGAATTGGGTCAAAGACTCCCATCAGGAGTAAGATCACAAACAATCCATTCATTAGGCTTGGGAATGATTAATAGATGGCTAAGAGATACACATTCTATTGAAAAGGCGACTATTGAGAAAAACAAATATACTTATTTGTGCAAGAATGCTATGAAAGCAAATGGTTTTGATAAAAACCATGAAAAATATAAGCATATTTATGATTTAACAAAAACACTCACACATTATTGTCAAGTTACTTTAACTGATTACAATAATCAAAATGCCGTCATTAAATTGGCACATGATTTTAATATTGAAGCACCTGAACAAGATTTAGCTATTGCATCAAGACTTGTAAAGATTGTTCTATATTGGGGAATTCATGGTATGCCTGAAGATGATGAAAATCCTCATGCTAAATTATATTCTCCGAAAGAATGTATTTCGTATAATGATATGATTTGGCTACCACATCAAATCTCTATGCCAAGCTATACGTATGAACGAATATATGTAGACGAATCACAAGATTTATCTGCCGCCCAACGAGAATTAATTCTTAAATTAAGACGCAATAATGGACGTATCTTCTTTGTTGGAGATAAAAGACAAGCCATTTATAGTTTTGCGGGAGCAGATGCTAGAAGCGTAGAAAGTATTATTGAAAAGACAAAATGCAAAATTCTGCCATTGTCTATTTCTTATCGTTGTGCCCAAAAGCATGTGCTTTTAGCAAAAACTCTTGTAAATGAAATCGAAGCATGGGATAAAGCGCCTGAAGGAATTTTAGAGTCTATTAACATGGCTAATTTCCTTAATCAAGTTAAAAATGGTGAATTCGTTTTATGCCGTATGACTGCTCCATTGGTTGAATTAGCACTTGCATTGATCGCAAGACGTAAGAAAGCCTACGTGAAGGGACGAGATATCGGAGATGGTTTGATTACATTGATTGATACTGTCGCAGATAGTGACTTTTGCACTAGCTCAGATGAATTCATTGATACATTAAACATGATCACTACAGAAATGGCTCAAAACATGCTTAAAAACGATGAATTTGAGGGTCAAATGCAAGCCGAAGTATTATTTGACAAACGCGATGCGATTACTGTCATGTTTAATCAAACAATAGGAGATAATAGAATCGAAAGCTTAAAACATATGATTGAAAATATGTTCGCTGAAGATTCTGATGGTATTTGCTTGTCAACAATTCATAAAGCGAAGGGTTGTGAAGCTGATACAGTATATATTCTAAAGAATGATATTATGCCTCTTAAAAGGGCATATGGCAACCCTATTCAGCTAAGCCAGGAGTATAATCTAATGTATGTAGCTTATACTCGTTCAAAGAATGCATTGTATTTCATTGACCAACCAGTGCCTGAACATTAAAAAATGAGAAAGGATTTTTCCTTTCTCATTTTTTAATCATCTTCTTGAGAAGCTTTTTCGCATTGCCAATCGCAAAATTTCTGACTTGGATCATGCGAAAAGAAATGATAATTACGGCATTGATAATTATTACATTGCAGTTTGTACAAATAAGGTGGGCATTTGTGATGTTCGTATTTGTACGAATCGTTATCGTATGTGCTACTATCTTTTTCAAAATAGCTATCTACACTTAATTGGCTTCCAATATAAATAGGATTGTTGCATTTTTGGCAAGTATAACTCATACTTTTATAATGGCGTCTGTAATTAAGAATTAAGAAGACAATTTAATGATGCTGATTGGTTTGATTTCTCTTTGAGAAATATGCCAATTACAATTACGAAATGCTTGAATATAATGTGTTAGATTTTTCATAATAAACATTATACAGATTTTTGGAGACTGGGTTGAGATTCAAACTCAAGATGGGGTTTCCCCGAAAGTTTAACAGACTTTTGCCATCGATCACTCGGCCACCCAGTCATATTCAATTTAAAATTTGGCTGGGGAGACAGGATTCGAACCTGCAACCAATCGGTTAACAGCCGATAGCTCTACCATTGAAGCTACTCCCCAGTATTTAGTTTTCAAAGTATTGGCCTCCGCAAAGAGCATCGAACTCTTAGTCCTAATTGCTTCGCCAAGCAACTTGTCCCTCATCATGTTATTGATTTTGACTACGGAGATATTTTGGTAGCGATGAAGGGAATCGAACCCTTTTGGTAGAAGGTATGAACTTCTCCCGCACTCTCAGACCCGTGCGCATCGCTATTTTAAAATTGGCTGGGATAGGTGGATTCGAACCACCAAAATAGCAGTAACAGTGCTACGGTTTACCAGTTAGCCTATATCCCAGTATTAGTTTTCAAGTCAGTGTTTGTTATTCACCTACGTAAACAAAAAAGAGGAACCTTAGATTTCTCCAGGTTCCTCTTTTTAGAGTGACTCACAGTTTTAGGTGCGAGTCCAACCTGGAGTTGGATCGTTATTATTCATATTATTGTAAACGATTCTCATGATATTTTTCCCTTTAATGTTTTCCTTAAACACTTCTACGATATATTATGCCCAAAAATTCCATAAAAGTCCATGTTTTTGAGTAAATTTTAAAATTATTTCTGCAATTATTTCTGCAATTCTTTCAAAGTATAGCAAACAACGTCAGCAAAAGTAAGTTTTTCATTTGGAATGAATTCTTCTGGTAAAACAATATTAAAATTGTCTTCCACTGCCAACATAAAATCAATCATATCAATTTCATCTAAATCGAAGTCTCTAAACACTGACCAATTATTAAATTCTGATTTATCAATAGTAAAACACCATTGGGCTAAATCTTTTATTTTATTGTAAACATTATCAAAATTAATGCTTTTCTGTTTTACTCCTAAATTAGGAATGCAGTCATCAATTAATTCTGAGAAAGTATGATCATTAATGTTATAGAGTTCAGACGGTTCATTTTTAATGATAAAAGTGATTAATTGCCCAAAAGTTACATTTGGAACAGTTAACCATAATGATAATAGTTTCGACATAATGTTGTCTATTCTTTCTGGATTTAAGTTATTGTTCATGATATTTATATTATAGGCTTTGAAATAGTATTTTAGGATAATTTGTATTCTACGATGTAATTATTTGGATATTTTTTCCATAAGTCATTCATCATAGAATTTACTTGATCTGCTTTTACGCCCACAATTAATGGAACTTCTTGCAGAAACGTTAAATATTCAGTGGATTTTTGTCCATAAAGTATACCTATTTCATGGCATTGGACAACATATGCTTCTAGTTCTTGAGACACTCGAAAACTTTTATTAGATAGATATTTTAAAAGCCAAGCATTCATTCCTGATGGATATGCTCTTTGTTGTCTTACGTGTGTAAATTCATGATTTAATACACACATTTTGCCTAGATCATTAATGAAGACAGTTCCGTTAATTGTAACAGCGCTGCCTTCTGCAAAAATCCAACCAATCCACCAAGGTTTACTTAATACTTGAACAGGTTTGTTGTCTAAAATATATGTAGCCATAATTATTGTCCTTTACCGCCTCCATTCCCACCTGGACCGTTAAACCCGCTTCCAGATTGATTGCCTCCGCCAGAGCTATTAGAGTTATTGCCTGATTTGTTTACTGTACTAAGTTCGGGTGGCAGATTAAAATTCTGATGTCCTCGAAGCATCATTGCAATATAAGCAGGATCAGCGGAACGAATTTTAATTCTTCGGACGATTTTACCATTATCAGAAGCAAAAGCCGTAGCAATAAGTGTTAATGTTAGAATGGTGGCTGTGATGATTTTTTTCATGTATTTTCCTCCAATGGATTTTGTATCCTTACTATTATTATAGCTCAAAATCACTGTGAATATCCTTTAAAGTTTTAAAAATTATCATAATCTGTTAAGTCTAATTCATTTTTTGTATGATTATGCTTGACTTTAATGATTGTTCCAATACTAGTGGGCGTAAACATGTACGTTAATCCAACTCCAACTGTTCCATCATAAGGATATCCCGCTTCCCAATTCATAATTTGAAATTCATTTGGATTGTCAGTATTTTTCTTTTGTTTTTCAACAGCAAGAAGATTCTGTTCTTGTTCCCAAATCTCAATTTTTTCTATTTGTTCTTGTGTTAATCTAAATTTTGTAGACATTTTTCTTCACTTTATATCGTGTTTCATCGAGTTCTTCGTCTTTATCAAAGGTATAAGGGTGAATTAGAGGATAAAATTTGCCTTCAACTTCTTTATACATAGCCCTAAAGAGCGGCAAATAGATTTCATCGTTTAGCTTGATTTCCAATGGCATAAGAAGGGGAACTTCAATTTGTGTATTTTCACAGCCTATTCTTGGTTTTACAGGAGCATAAATGATTAATCCATCAATAGTATCCCCAGGTTTTAATTCGTCTACTCTCATAATTCTGAATATACCTCTTCACAGTCTTGTCGAGAGGAAGCCCCACCCCTTGTGGGTGGGGACAAATCAGGAGATTCTCCATTTATTCTTCTAAAGTGCAATGATCTATTACAATCGCACGAATCATTACCTTCTTGCCATTTGAAGATTCTTAATGTTTTTCCATCAAATGTTTTTATTGTAGATGGGTCAAATTCTTTTTGGACTTTTTCGATTATTTTCCAGGTTTCTTCTGGTATTATTATTTTGGTTGGTCCTACTAATTCATGATGCTCTATTACTCGCAAAACATCTGAAAGTGAGTTTGTATCTTTAATATCACTGATATCTGGTATTACTACAGGTGGTGGAACATAATCTTCGTAGAACTCAGCGGGTTCTTCAATAACAACTTCTTTGCCAGTTGATATTTGTTTAATTGTAATTTGTATGTTTTCCATATTAATAATTATGGGAGAATACCCCCATAATTATTAAACCATCAGATTATTAAAAGATTCAATATTAATAGAATTTTCTTTACAATATTGTTCAACAGTCATTTTAGGATCAGCATAAAAAGGCTGTTCATATAAAACAGTTTCTGCTAATTTCTTCTTCAATTGTCCTTTAACAATCATTTCGATAGACTTTTCTGGTTTGCCTTCTGCACGAGCTTTTTCAATTAATGCATCAGTAATTGCTTGCACTTCCTCTTGTGGCATTTTATCTCTACTTACAAAAGTAGGTGATGTAGCAACAATATGAGTAGCCACTTTAACTGCCGCAGAAGCATTATCTCCAGTATAACAAACACTCGCAAAACGCTGTCGATTATGATGCAAATAATAAGCTAATTTAGTATCTGCTTGATTAAGAATAATATATGTAATTAGCTTAGAATTTTCTTTAAAACCCATTGTCGCTTCAGCAAAAAATTCATCTAAATCTTCGCTGACTTTAGTATCCGTAGACATTTCTGCGGCTTTATCGACAACCGCTAGAAACTTTTCATTTCTAGCAACAAAATCAGTTTCGCATTTACCAATAGCTACTCCAAGCCAACCTTGTTCATTTTGACTTACTCCAATTGCACCCTGTTCAGGTAAAACGGTACGTGTAGTAGCTTTACCCATTTTAACAAGTTCTTGTTTAGCTAATTCAATATCGCCTTCTGCAAGTTCTAGTGCTTTCTTACAATATTGGATCGGTGCGTCTGTTAATTCTCTTAATTCTTTAATTAGTTCTGTTGTTACCATTTGTTGTTCCTATTTTTAGTTATGTTCCATCACCATTAATACTTTGCCCTTTGGAGTGAAAGTATCATCACTGTGCCATTGACCATCTTTATAATATGAATAACCATCATCCATATTCTCTTTTCTATACAAACTTGCATGAAAAATATGATCTGTGCATTTAAAATAAGTACCAGGCCATATGTCTTCATATTCGACATATGGCTCTTGAATACAATGTTTCATCCAATCCCAGGTTGTAAAACTTACAAGAGAATATTCTCTTGTAAGTTTATCCATCACTAAAAGAAATTCATCGTCATCTATCCACTTCTGGTAATTATTGATTACTCCTATGAGTTCTAAAGTCACGATGGTATCTTCATTTAGCTTAAATGAATATTCGCCTCTAGGTGGTACGTCTCGAAAAAACTTAAACATCATTCTCCAAATACATTTTCTTGACTTCCAAGAAGAATGGTTTAGCGATTGTAATATCGATCCCACTTCGAGTACGAATTAATCCAGAGTTATCATTCATATCACGAACATATTCGATGCTATGGACGTCTGTAATAAGACTGCCTACATATTGATCAATATGTCGTGTATTTGATGAAGATATTTCTATAATATCTTTTGCTGAAATTTCTATCTTTTTATTTGCCATTTTTATTCCTCTCTTACGTCATTATGAAATTGAGCCATTTGAATAGAGGCCCTAATTGTGTCATGAAGAGTATTGTAGATTGGGGTTGGAGGATTATCATATTTACTGATATCAATATCCTTCTCATCCCCAGTTAAATACTCGTCTAATTGAATAACATTCCACATCAAATCAATGTAATCGATTCGATAAGCATCATCAGGCCGTCCATAAATAACCTTATCAGAAATCGAAGACCACATTGCAAGTTCATAATTAGTTGTTAAGCCAATCAACTCTTTAGTTCGGGGAATCCAGAACATGATACAGTCTGCTCTTTTCAAGCCATTATACTCCCACAAAGGAACCCAAGGTTTACCTTTATCGGATTCTGTTCTAACAGTAAACTCTGGCACAATTAAATTGCCTTCAAATCCCAACTTCTCAAACTCTTCAATCGCGGCGAATCGCCAAGATGTTAAATGAGTCTGATGTCCACGAACTGTTGGGCCAGCAAGAAAAATAGAAGGACCTTTTGTCTCTCGAACTACTTTATTAGGTGTTTCATATCTAAATACATTCATAAATACTTCTACGTATTTATGAATGTAAATATCAGCGTTCTTTAAAAGGATTTTCTTAAATCAGTTATTCGAATTATTTGCACGATCATAATTCAGTTCTTTCTTCCATGAGATACATGGTTATTAGGGCAAATCCTTTAATTTTAAATGGCTTTACATCATTATTTGTAATAGGAGCGTGAGCGAACCCATAAGCCCTTGCCATCATTAAATCAAGCATATTTTCAGTGGGTTTAATATGAAAGTGAATAGCCACAGATTCATATGCAGGCCATTTCATATTAAATTTACATCTATCTACGACTTCCTCAAAATCTTCATCTTCAAAGAAGTTACCACACCCGTCATTAAATCTACCTTGAGTGGGCCACATAGTAGCAGGACGCGCCTCTCCGTCAGTATCTGGCACTGGATTAATGGCTCTTCTAAATAAATTTACATATTCAAAATGCATTTTGTGAAAATATGGAGCGGCTTCTGCTCCAACTAAATCTTCTGCTATCAATCCTGTGCAATAAGCACACAATTCACGGTAAAACAAGCCTGTATAGGCGTCTGTATCGATAACAAAGGCATAACTAACTGGATTATTCATATTTTAAATTATTGGTTATCTTTAAGCACGATTGTCTTGAATTTTAATTTGTCTAATTCATTTTTAATGTTTCTACGGCATGCATACTCTAAATCTTCTTTGGAATATGCATGTAATTTCAAATCTGGGAAGATATTGTCTTTGTCAAGCATTTTTAGTGAACTACCCCACCCATAAAGGGTGGGGCTTCAAGTTTCAATCACGTAGCTATTGCTACAGTGTCCACTTGCGTTAATTCGGGCTGTTCCAGACCTATACATCTTATGATATTCTGACGTTGAAAAGCCATTTTCTTAATGTTTTCAGAAGCATTCAAATCTCTATCATGCTTAATTCCACAAGAGCAAGTCCATTCTCTGTCAGTTAATTTTAGTTCTTTATTGACAGTACCACAGGCACTACACATTTTAGAACTTGGTTCAAATCTTCCAATATCGAGAAGATTCTTTCCATTCCAATCACATTTGTATTTAAGGAAGTCAAAGAACATTCCCCAAGATACATCTGCTATCGCTTTTGCTAGACAATGATTTTTCTGCATGTTTTTAACCGCAAGGTCTTCAATACAAAATGTCGTAGCTTGGCTCTCGCCTACTAATTTTGTTGTCACCTTATGCAGAAAATCTCGTCTCTGATTTGATACATGCTCGTGCAAACGAGCAATTCGTTGTTTTTGTTTAGCTCTACCAGCAGAGCCTTTCTTCATTTTGCTAAATCTATATTGTTCATAAGCAAGTCTATCTGAAGACTTCTTCAAGAATCTCGGATTTTCAACTATCATTCCATCTGAGACAGTGAGGAATCTTGACAATCCTACATCAATGCCTACCGCTTTATTTGCATCAAGTTCAGCTTTGTTTGGAAGAGTAACACCATTTTCAACTAAAATAGAAACATAGTAGTTACCTGTTGCTGATTTACTTATAGTTGTAGTTTTAATCTGCCCTTCAAACTTTCTATGTAGTTTTATTTTGATATTCTTTATCTTGGGAATTGAGAGTGTGGAGTTCTCCCAATCAACTGAACAAAATTGCGGACATTGGAAAGACTGTTTTGGATTATGCCTTGATTTAAACTTTGGAAAACCTTTCTTTTCCCTGAAAAACTTAGTATAAGCATTATCAAGATTTCTCAAAGAGGCTTGTAATGTTTGGCTATTAACTTCTTTGAGCCATAATTCATTTTCTTTAAGTTCTTTTAATTGATTAATAAGGTCAAAACATGAAAGGCTCTTTGACTCTTGTTGATAAGCTGTTGTTTTCTTTTCAAGCCCCCAGTTATATACAAATCTAGTAGCCCCAAAATGTTCTTCAAACATTTGAATTTGCTTTTGATTCGGATATATTCTGTATTTGAAAGCTTTCAACATATTTATTATTTCTACACTATCTTTAAAGACACCTTCTTTTTCTGTAAAGATAATTATTTATTTTGACATCCTCCCACGACTAAAGTCGTGGGATTCCAGTTCTTCACAGAACTGCTTTCTGCTTCATAGAGACTGATTCAGAATTAATCCTATCCTTTCTCTCCACAGACTTAAAATTCTCAGTGTCCTCTGAGTATAATTTGTTTAAAGCAAAATCTCTTACATTCTTAGAAGCATTTAAATCTCTATCTATGGATGCCCCACAGGGGCAAATCCAATAACGATTAGATAATTTCAAATCTTCTTTTATTAGTCCACATTCATTACAAACCTTCGAAGAAGGGTCGAATCTATTACATTTAAGAAGATTCTTTCCATTCCATTCGGATTTATAAGTTAATTGTCTAACAAATTCAGACCAACTAACACTACTAATTGATTTTGCTAATTTATGATTTTTCATCATACCTTTAACGTTTAAATCTTCTACGCATACTGTATTAACTTCTTGGCTTTCGCAAATTAAACTAGATGTTTTATGTAGAAAATCACTACGTTGATTGGATATTTTTTCATGTAGCAAAACAACTTGTTGTTTTGCTTTCGATCTATTGGAAGAATCTTTTTTCTTCCTACTGAAACTTTGCTGTAAACGTCGAAGACGTTTCTGATTATGTTCTAAAAATTTAGGATTATTAATTTTGGTCCCATTGGAAAGAATACAGAAATCTTTAATTCCTAAATCTATTCCTAAAGATGACTCTTTCTTTATTTCTTTCTTCTCAGGAGCTTCGCTCCTATCGTCATACAACACAGAAACAAAATATTTTCCTGTTTTCGTTTTAGATATAGTCATTGATCTAAGATCAAATTGAGATAAATCTTTAGAAACAACAAGACTAATATTTTTGATTTTAGGAATTGTTAATAATACATTTTCAATTTTAAAATTCTGAGGAACATGGAAAGATTGCTTATCATATTTTGATTTAAATTTAGGAAATCCTCCTAATTTTTTATAGAATCTTTTATAAGCATCTTCCAGATGCCTAAGTTCATGTTGTAGAGATTGAGAATTAGCTTCTTTCAACCAAGGAAGATATAATTTAAGATCAGGTAGCTTCGATTCCCAATCCTTCTTGAATGTTGTGGTTTTGTTAGTTTTATATTCCCAATTAGAATAGTCTAAAGCCCAATTATAAATAAAACGACAATATCCGAATTGCTTTTCAAGCAATTCTTGTTGATTTTCATTTGGATATAGTCTGAATTTTATTGATTTTAACATATCAATCTATTAATATAATTCTAATTTAGTTATATAATGTCCTTCTTTATTCTGATCTCAATTCATCCCACGACTAAAGTCGTGGGCTTTCTTTCGACATTATCGTAAGGTCGCTCTCATCCCCACCCACAAGGGGCAAGTCCTCGCTACGCTCGGATGGGGTTTTCTCGCTTTCCATTATAAAATAGCAGCTTCAAGAGCTTTTATATCCTTGAGTTTATCTGGATTAAGAAAAACTGTCTCTTGTAATAGTTTTAACATATTATTGATATGCTCTAGATTATGATAAAATCTATTTGTATCAGAATACATTGTTACAATTTCAAAGAAATCATCATAGTATTGATTTCCACATAATGATTGCCAAACTATTTCAAGAATTTTCATAAATCTTCTCTCAATCCTATATCAATTTGTTGATACACTTCTTCTACGTCACATTCTGTATTAATGTTTCTTGTTGCCTTTTTAATTTTTTCTTCAATGGGAAGCTGAGATTTAATTAATTCACGCGCTATTTTCTCGTCATGAATTCTATTTACAAGTCTTTTAAGCTGTGTTTCTGGCGAACAACTCACCACCCAAATATGTTCGAAATATTTCTCTAAATTGTTTTCGAAAAGAAGCGGCACTTCAACAATGTCACAAGAAGATTCCATCATTCTTTTTCTAATTTCAGGATGCATAATGGATTCTAGACCTTGTTTAAATCTATTGTCTAAAAGCATCCAATCTCTTACGATTTTTCGATTGATTTCCGAAGTTTCTGGATGATATTTATGCGCATAATTAGACAAATAATCTTGAACTAATGGGGTGGCATATACATCAATTGATATTGAATCACAACTAATCACATTGATATCTTTAGAACTAATATGGGCTAATATAAAAGATTTGCCCATAGCTATACCACCTGTGATTCCTATTTTCTTTGGTTTAATTATCTTTGACATGCTTTAAATATCCATTTTGTTTAAGAATCTCAAATGTGCTTACAGAAACATATTTACTTACATCTGTATTGAATTTCAACAATTCTCTAACAAGAGTGCTACTCATATGTGAAGTTTGCGGATCAGCTAATAAGAAAATTGTTTCTAAATTATGACTAGGATAAATATCGTGATTAATCATAGCCATGTTATATTCATTCTCAAAATCGCCTAACGGACGTAATCCTCTTACCAAATAATGCACATTTAATTGTTGTGCCAAATCTGCGATTAGTCCTTCATGGCAAATAGTTTCAGTATTATAGATTCTATTTTCAAACATAGTCCATCTAATTGCCATAGCTCTTTGTTCGGGCCATAAAAAATCTGATGTTTTATTGGGATTTACGGCGACAACAATATAAAGTTTATCAAAAATTTCAGTTGCTTTTTTGATAATTCCTAAATGTCCATTGGTTAATGGATTAAAACTTCCAGCATAAATTGCATTATTCATAATTTATCTCACTTTTTAATTGCACATGTTTTGGGTGTCGGAAATTCCCCAGTTGTGTTCCATTTATAAATGAAAACTCCTATCGAAATTGGTGCTAATACAGAATTCACGATAAAATTTAATATAAACAAAGAAATTTTGCCGCTAATTATGTACACACAAACAGATGTGAACAACCCCCACAATAAACAAAACAGAGCGTAAATGATCATCTTCGATTAAGCCACCAATACATAACAGCCATTATTAAAATTGTTGTTACTTCACCACCAATAGCTACAATAGAAAAAACATTACTTTATGCAAATTCGTTATATAAAACAACATAGAACCGATGCACACAAATGATAACATGTGTATATGTAATGAATCTAAGCTATAGTATCCTTTCAAGGCTTTTTTAAAGTTATTCATAATCAATTCTACGTAATATTTTAGCCGTATTTCGCCATCATAAGAGCAATTTTGGAATTTTTGTAATTTGGATCATCTGTTACTTCCATTGACTCATAAATCCATTCTGGTAATTTGAATTCCAAAGCTTCTTTCGCAGTTGTGAATTCGCATTCTAAGATGGCGCAATTAAAAGACGCTGGAGTGTGATACATATCTAATTCAAGCATATATTTTCCATGTGGAATGTAATATCTGTTTTTAGAAATATGAGGTATTTTATCATCTGCAAACATCTCATATATTTTTTTAGGTATAGCAACTTCCCATTCTAAACGAGACATGTCGTATTTATCTTTTGCCGTTAAACGATATTGATTGCCAATTTGTCTAACTCTTAATTCTGCGCTATCTCCATTATAAACATAATATTGACTAATCGAATCCATTCTTTTATTCATAAAAATGGATTTATCAAAATGTGTTAAAAGCCATTTACGTTCAATCTCTACATCTAATATGGGACTTAACAATTCAATAACTTGATTTAAAACATTATCTATGCCACCTTGAGCACTAATGAAGTGAAAATTAGGATGATCTTTCCAAGCATTAACTAATTTTTCATCTCTTTCTATTGCTTGTTCTGGAGTATCATATCTTGCTGGATTAGTAGACATTAATTTCATATACAAATCTTGATCTACACAAGCTAAAGATTGTAAATGAACTACCATAGTATATCGCTCTAAAACAGAATCAATATCTAAATTATATTGAGACTTTAAGGTTTTTTTACCACCTGGCAAGTATGCGGCAGGATCAAGCAAACCTCTATCAAAAAATACAGTAGATTTTCTTTGCATTTGCGCGGCATGAATATGACCGTTTTCCATATTCAACTGTGTTGGCAAAATTACTCTATTAATATAATCAAGCCATTCGTCAGAATATTCCACATCTTTGCCTGGTTGCGGATAGCCATTGATAAGAAGCATTGAGGCAACTTCATTCATAATTCTAGCTTTATCTGAATAGTTATCATTAAGATAAGTGAGAATAGTAGATTTTCCCGCTAATGGCCCTCCAGTGAGGACAATTCTATTTGGTACTTCATTGATGATTGGATCGAGTAAATTATTCATTGTTTTTAAATTTCTGTCTACAGGAGGCGACAATAGCAAATCTTGTCATAGTTAAACAACTATTATCTGAAGCATCAGATAATCCCCAAGTTTGAAAGGTGTTCGCATTACACCACAACATTCCTGTTGATATCTATAGCGTCAGATATTTTTCAAACTCTTTTAAAGACCAACAAATTTGGTGAGTTGATCTTTAGACATATTACCAGATTGGCGACCAACTTGTTGCCCATTCTTATATACCATAAGAGTTGGCACTGATTGAATAGTCAATTGATCCGCTAAATCAGGTAAATCATCAATATTTAACTTATATATTGACACTTTATCTTTATTATCCTCTTCGAATGAGGCTAAAGTCTTAGCAAGAACTTTACAAGGACCACACCAAGGAGCATAAACGTCAATTAAAACTGGAAGTTCACCAGATTCATTAGTGATTGTATTAAAATTTTCTAAAGATGTAATTTCCATAATTATTTTTTCCTAGCTATTCGGTTACGAATAAGATCGGTTTTATTCCAATCTTCATGACTTTTAAACCAAGGTGCCACCATTTTGTAACGAGATGTCATATGTATATTATCGGTAGTTTTAATGTAAATTCCTTCTCTTTTTTGATCGCTGGAAAATTGACTTTTACCATTTCTATAATTTAAAAGATCATCTAAAGTAATTTTACCAGAAGATATCAAGGGAATTACTGAAAAACCAGCTTTTTGTAGTACTTCTCTACTTAATTTAGGACAAATAAACTCATTATCTTCCACGCTATAAATGTCATATGCCACAAAAACATCTGGCAATTGATCATAAAAAATAGTATGTTTTGCATAAAGCCACTCACCGTAGACGCTAGGCGTCCAACCAAGCAATTTCTTTAATTCAATAAATTTATCTTTATTTTCATGAAACCAAGTGAATGCTGATTTAAATTGCTTTTGCGCTGGAGTTTTTTTAGCAGAATAATTTTTATTAAGAATATGAGTTCGATTACGAATCAGAGGTAAATCATTTTCTAATCTAAAACCGCTATTTGCTCCATCTATTTTCTCTTGAATAATTACTTCATCAAGGTTTAACAATTCAATTAAATCTTTTTCAGATGCAATTTTATCATCGCTGGTTGCATTTGGATCAATCGGCAGATGCATAGTTCTCGGGAACTCAGGTAATAAAATTTTTTCTTTATCATACATAATGTAAACAGTATACCCCTCAATAATGAGAATGTCAATCCTTTAAATCAGAAATATCTGGCAACTCTAAATCTTCATCGCTTACTGGCAAAACATACCATTCTGCGCCACATAGTGTGTGTGAAGGATGGGTATATTCTTGCCATTCTGTTATAGTTTCTCCATCTGGATTTTTGTAAGACTCGAATACTCCTTTATTATTAAGAGTTTCTTTACATCCTTTGCAAATTCGAGTGGCGATCCACTTCCAGGCTTCATCTTCTGTATTAAATCCAGTTACACTTGGATCATTGTCTTCACTGGCTGGCATATATGCCGCTGTATATTTTATTGCTTGTTTTTCCATTCTTCAAACTCTGGTGTGCTAAAAACTTTCCATATATGATCGCCAAAATCAAAATTACTAGCTGGAATAATATTCCAATCTAATTTTTCGACTGCGTGAGGGTATAAACCAACGCTTTGATGACCAACATTACCCCAGTTTTTGCTTTGTGCAAAATCATTTATTCGTATTCCGTCATATCCTTTTTTTAAGGCATCTTGAAACAAAGGATGATTATGATATTCTACGTTTAATAAATCACCTTCGTTTCCTCGTCTTGCATCCAAAATATTTAAAGGTGTTTTAGGAGTTCCAATAAATAGCCTTCCTGGTTCTTTGTAATCTGCTGGAACAATTAAATCATTTTTACGTTTCAGCCATTTGGATTTTTCTGGATCATATCCTAAGGATCGTAAATAGTTTCGCAATTCTCCATAAGTAGCACTTTTTTCTGGAGGACGATATGATTGCATACGATGATGTTGATCATATTCTATATCTGTGGGATATCCATAACCCATTTGCTTCAATAAATCGATTAGATATTGTTTATCAGGAGAAATGAATTGATTGATGATTTCTTCATCATTATAATAAGGATTATGCCAAGACTGTTCTGTTCCAGCGGCAGGAATATATGTTTGCGCGATTGCTGGATTGTCAGCAGTCCATATTAATCCATCATATCCTCCTCCTTTAAGGGGAGGATCAAATGGCTCCATAGTACCATGAAAATAAGTATCTTTCATGATATCTTCGATTGGACGACGCCATCTATTTGCTGTTGCTTTACGGTACCACATTTTCTTTGGATTCAAGTTCGTTTTCGATACGATCAAGTCTTGATACAATATCATCTATATGCCCATGAATATCGTAATCACTATCTAGAAGAATTGCAACTTTTTGAACAAGTTGATGACTATCTTCATGCATTGCTCTTAACTCTTCCATCATTGACTTCATTGTGGCAAATTCTTCAGTAATCATTTTATGATCTGCTTCTGCACGAATTTCAGCGGCTCGTCCAGTTAAATTTTGACCAACCATTAATAAAGGCAACGCAGCTAATTGAACAACGCCAGCAGAAACATAAAGAATTGTATCTTTCCAAGGGGTTAAAACAGGAAATACTGGCAAAATAGACCAAATAACAAACAACCAAAACATGCCCATCGAACCGAACCAAATAGTAGCTTTGATGGCAAATTTTTCGTTATATTCTCTGAAAAACCTAATTAATTTATTCATAATTCTTTATTCTTTCGATAAAGAATTATTTCCTTATTTCAGCCTCTACTTTCTCTAGCAAAACTAAGAATCTTTTATTGATTGTTTTTGAAGCAAACACTTTAAATTTATTTGATAAAGGAGAAAATCCATCGCCCCCAAATTGGCAGCTTGTCAAATCAACAAAAGTTCCATCTGGCAATTGATTCCAACCATGCCTTTCATCATTAACGATGCCACTGACGATATTTCCACCAAAATAATGTTGAACTACGTAGGCAACAGCAAAACAATGTCCATGCATTCCACCTTTATAGGTGGATGGATCGTAAGAAGTAGATGCATCTACAACTTTAAGTATAATATTTCTTAATTCTCGCAAAGTCATAAATTATACTCAAAATATGGCAAATCCCCAACAATCTCTTGAATTTGAGCAATACTTTCAAGATTTACAGATTTATTACCAATGTATTGTTGCAATAGCCAAGATCGAGCATGTGTGCGCGATGGTATTTTGTTATACGGGACAGATTTACGTTTCGCATCGATTTCAGACCAAGACATGCCTTCTTCGCGCCATTTTAGCATTAAATCTTCAATGCATTCGCCTTTAATATCTTGTATCAATTCTTGTGTTGATTTCATAGATATTTCTACGATTCAATAAGCTAAAAGTTCCGTTTTAATCTTTCAATGCATATGTCATATTAAATTCCAATAGAGCTATGCGATAAACTTCATTTGTATCAGGAAATGGAGTGCAGATCATATCACCTTTTTTTAATACCATAGGTTCATTCCACGCGGCAATGAATATTGTATCTTCACCCTCATATACTAAAGCAAGTATCTCACCTTTTGCTTGATACATATCATCAGAGATATGATCATATCTCGACTTGAATTTTTCGCCATTAAGGATGTAATATTCTCCACTGGCATCAATATTTTGAATTACATAATCGCCACTTTTTGCAGTGGCGGTGGTTTCATGTCCATCAGCGGTATGTGTTTCAATAACTTCGCCTTCAACAGCTAAACGTGCCTTAACTTTTGCAACTTTTTTATAAAGTTTATTGGCTTCCAAAATCAAGGGCAGAAATTTACTTTTTGCTTCTTCTTGTGTCATGTGATTTAATTCCAAAGTTCGATTAACTAATTTCTCCAGAAACATATTCTTTACCGACATTAGTTTGTGGTTCGTAGAATTTGCTTCCAGGCAGTTCTTCTTCAATTTTTCCGTTATACATAATGACAACTTTGCCTTCAGAAACAGGATTTTCTTCATCAGGAATAGCACCTGTTAATCGTGCGGCTTGATCTTTATTATGTGTCACTATAATAATGGTATAATTTTTAGAAAGTTGTTTAATTGTTTTCTCTACTTCTTTAGCTGCTTTGGGATTTAATGCTGAAGTTGGCTCGTCCATTAAAATTACTTTAGGTTTTAAAGCCAAAGTTCGAGCAATAGATAATCGTTGTTTTTGTCCACCAGATAATGTGCTAACTCGATTAGCAAGTCTATCTTGAACTTCTTCCCATAATCCAGCTTGTTTAAGAGCTTCATGAACTCTGTTTTGTATCACATTAAAATCATTGATGCCTTTGAGTTTTAAAGGCATAGCTATAGTATCAAAAATTGAATTGGATTCATTAAATGTTGGAGCTTGTGCTACATAACCCATTTCATTTCTTAATTTTTGTATATTTGTTTGTGGATCATATACATTAGTTTGTCCAAAAAGCACTTGACTTTCTGGATGCACTTTATAATTGCCATGTATTTCATTAAAAGCATTTAACGTTTTTAATAAAGTAGATTTACCACAACCAGATGGTCCCATAATTGCCGTAATAGTGCGTTCTGGAATCTCTAAATTAACATTATCAAGAATAGGATTCTCACCAAAACTTGTGTTTAAATTTCGAATTGTAAATACGGGATTGTTTTGTTGTTGCTGTGGTTGCACAGGAAGTGTTGTTTCAGGTGTCATCAATTCTGAATTTGTAGATTCGTTTTCAGGAACAGAAACTGATTCATCTTTAAAACGATTTAAAAAACCAGGCGCATTTATATCTGATGAAATCTTATACCACATAGTATTTAATTATTCAATATTGGTTTGCACAATACCTTCTAATACTAATATTCCATTGCTGCAATTTATGTTTTTTATTTGTATATTTGGAATTTGCAATCTAATATTTCCATTATCAGCTTTCCAACTTTTAATTTTTGATTGATAAGGATTTAACGTAGTAAGTAGAATTTCCCCTGCTTTTTGTCTTAAAACACCAAACCAATTAACACCAAATAATTGAGCATTTTTAATGTTTAGTTCAATACATCCATCTACAGCAGCGAGATATAAATCCATACTAATACTGCCTACAGGAAGTGTCTTTTTAATAGATAAACAATTTGTGATATTGATACATTGATCAAACATCACAATATTTTTATCCATGTTTAGGTTAAAGGCAGTATTGGAATATTTAAGAAAACCCAGAACATCTTGTTTGTTAATTGAGATATTCATTATTGTGGAGTGATTGTAACAGCAACGGTGACAGTGGAATTTGTGTCAATTTTTTTAGAGAATGTCATAGTTCCATTAGCTGTGATTCCATCAATCATTTTTTCCATAGATTTAAGATCAACGCCAGGAAACATTTGCTCAACGAGCTTAATGATTTTAAGAGGTTCAGATGAATTAAGAGTAATTTGTGCCATAATAATTTCTTTATACAAAAAAAGAATGGAAGATTCCTCTTCCATTCTTTTTAAACAATTAAGGACAAGCTGTTCCCCAAGGTTGAGGAGCAGGATACCAGCGATCACCATATTGATATGCGTTTGGATCAAGAGTCTGTCCTAACTTCTGATATTTGGAATGTCCATCAGCATAAGAATAGTTAGCACCCTGGCCCGAACTATGTCGATCCCAAGCAACACGAAGAATATCATACGTTTTAAACAATGATTTGTTCTTCGTAGCAGTGCCAGTTAAAGCATATTCAGTCAACGCGACAGAAGTAGGAAAATAGCTATACTGACCATCACCAGCAGGATAATTGACTAAACTCCAATTAGCGCATGGTTGCGAAGGATAAAATCCTGAAGTTCCTTTATGACCATCGGCGGCGATTAAATCGTTTCTATGCTCTGTTACAATAATCTGGTTAGATGGATTAGAGAATAAAGTCCCAGATACAACAGACCAATCATGTGCTGGCATAACATTATAAACAGGAATATAGCTGTTCTTTTGAGCAGCCCAATCACAATACATTTGTCCGCCACTAAGTTTACCAATGTCATTTACGCCATTAGGACAAGCACTATCAGTAGGAGTAGGAGTTGGATCGGATGGACAGACAAAAATATTCCAACTCTTTGCATAAGGCTGAATTAAATAAGACCAGTGAATTTGATATCCACCAGTGTTAAAAGGTTGTGGAGTTGCAGATGTTTCCCAACTAGTTTGAGGATAAGTATCATCAAAATCACCAGTGTACATATATGTACTTAAAGCAATCTGTTTAGTGTTTGACAAGCAAGTAGTCTTTTTAGCAGCCTCTTTAGCTTGAGCAAAAACAGGGAAGAGAATAGCCGCTAAAATAGCAATAATAGCAATAACAACTAATAATTCGATAAGTGTAAAACCTTTTTTCATGTGTTTGAGTTTCCTTTGTATCATTCATGTATGTCTTTGTCAAGACACAATGTCAATAATTGGAGCACTCTTAACAATTTTCCTATTCATACAAGATTTCTTAATCTAATCTTAACAATAGAATTAACATAAAATAAAATGTCTACCTGATTTAGGTAGACATTTTATTGCTTATTATTCTTCATCAAAATCATTATAAATAAAATAATCAAGACAATCTGGTTCTCCATGTTCTCCGTATCCTAACATTAGCGGATTATCTAAACTATATTCTCCGTGAGGGCGAACTGACAGAACTAATCTAGGATCGTTAGAATCTTGTGGTAAATCTCTTGGCCTAAAAATTTGTGTTGCTCCTGGAAAATGCCTAATGGGATCAACATATGGAATGCCGAATTCTTTGTTTGATTTGTACATATCTTATCCTACGTTTAATCATGAGAAAAGTTCTCATGATTAAACGATAATTTCTTATTAAGCGGCAACAATATATTGCACAGAATCAAGCTTTTCAATTTTGTGAACATTTGTTGGACTTAATTTTACAATAGCTTTTGTACTGCCCCAATGCCACAATGATTCAATTTGATGGTCAATCCCCATCTCATTTAAAATAGCTTCCAATTGCTGTTTAGCCACTTTATGATCGTTGGGCGCAGGTTTTAGCGTAATTAAGTATTTTCTCATTTCGTATTTTACCTCGTCCTTTTATTTATTTTTTCCAATAACCTGCACGTTCCATGTAAGATGGATCGTTATTAATTTTAGCTATTAGATTGTCTATTGCTTCATTAAGAGTTTTTCCCTTAGCTTCACAAATCTTTGCATTATTAGTCCAATTTCTTTCAAATAATTGAATGTAATAATCTTTTAAAATGTACTCACCTTTAGAATTCTTTTTATAATTAGCACCACATTTAAAACTAGCACCTAATTTAATAACATCTTCTAAAATCATTACATTAGGTAATGTCTGTGTCGTCATATACTATATAATCTCCTAAATAATGATTGTTCTCAAGAAATTCTTGTTCTTCAAATTCCAAACGGAGTTTCTCTTTAGTACCTGAAAAACGTTTATCTTCAAGGCATCGTTCACAATCGCAAAACCAACTTCTGCCTTTACCCTCATTCTTCATGTTACTTCTAATAACAAATTGAATGTATTTTTCAGAAGTTGGGTTGTGATAGAAGTATTTACGATGTTCTTTGACTTCTAATTGAGAAATAATATCACGCCAGATTTTAGATTTAATCTGCGCGGTTTTAGCTCGTCTTTCTGCTCTTTTCATATTTATCACCTAAATACATTAGAATGTATTTCAGGTGTAAGCAGAGTTTAAAAATATAGTCTTCATTTTATTAAGCCTTTGGAATTTAAGTCTAAGTCACCAGTTACGCCTACTTCACTGGTGAAGATACATAATCGGAGGTTGTAGGCTCCTCCCGCGATTATGTAAACTGTATATCTGAAAATATTTTCAGACTAAAAAACTTGGTGGGGGCAGTAGGACTTGAACCTACGAACCCGAAGGAGCAGATTTACAGTCTGCCGCAATTGCCGCTATGCGATACCCCCAGAGATAAAAGCTATTTGATTTTACTGTGTATATGGTGCCAGTATGAGGAATCAAACCTCTTATCCCTGAGGGCAAACGCTTTACAGGCGCTGTTCAATCTCACTTGAGAGTACTGGCATGATATAGTTATAGTCACTTTCCATTGCTGGAATTCTCCTTTCTTCTAATCATGGCGATCATCTCAGATCGCGTGGTACATATATATTATACGTAATTTCTACTTAAAATGTTCCGTGTTTTTAAGGATATTTTTGTATTTTTCTAAAAAATATACAATATTCAGCGCGTTTTGGACAGAACAATATAATTAGGAGTAATAAAATGACAAATAAATTGATAAGTTCAGTGAATTGGAAGATTTACCCAGTCTTGAATTTTAAATCTATTATAATAGCAAAAAATATTAATATTTCAGTTAAGCAATTGGCGTCAATAAAAAGCTATGTGAAACACGGTAATATTAAATATAACATTAAAAAGCTTGAAGATATTGAAACTAAAATCAATTAAATTAAAGGATTTTAATAGACAATATTGGAACAAATTAATATGTCAACAAATATTTTTGAAAGTGGAACAACACTAAGAATAGAATGCTTTATTACAGATGAAAGTGGTGACAATTATGATCCTACAGGATTGACATTTACCATTCAAATTCCTGGCGGAACACCATCTGAAATCACTTATGTATCGCCTGAAACAGCAGGAGTAGGACACATACATAAAAGCGCCGTTGGTAATTATTATATTGATTGGACAACTACATCCCCAGGTCAATATCTATTCTTGTGGAATGCTTCTGGCGATTTAAATGTCGCACAAAGAGGAGCATTCACTGTAGTCAGTTTATTCGGCAATTGTTAAAATTGCCCTGTATTTAAAGTGCCAGGGCAAAACACTTGCTCAATTATTGTCAGAATTGAGACTGTTTGTGGTTTTCAATGTAGACACATCATTAAAATACCACATTCTGCTTGCTGACCACTCAATTATTGTCAGAATTGAGACTGTTTGATTGATTAACAATCAAAATGAAGCAAGAATATTTTTGACTATATCAGGAACTGCTTCAACAGCAGTCTTCTTTACTACTTGATATCCTTGCTGTTCTAATGTAATATCCGCATTTGGGTCAACAAATATCTTTTGCAACGCTCTAGATATCGAAATTAATCCAGCCGCTGGAAATACTTGTCCGCTAGTTCCAATGACGATAAAGATATCCGCTTGATCTAAAGCTTCCAAGGATTCTACCCAATTATTAATTGATTCTTCAAACCAAACAATATTAGGTCGCAACTGATTATTGTCGGAATCTGTATCTCCAAGATTTAAATCTTCGCGCCATTCAATAACGCCGTTTACACTAGATGCTTGAAAAATTTCTCCATGCAAATGCAAAACGTTAGTTGATCCAGCACGTTCATGAAGATCGTCAATATTCTGTGTAATGATAGTTACATTATGTTTTGATTCCAATTGAGCTAAAGCTAAATGCGCCTCATTAGGAGAAGCCTCTTTAACATTGCGCCTTCGCTGATTATAGAAATCAAGAACTAATTGAGGATTTTTGCGCCAACCATTGGGATGAGCAACATCTTCGATTTTATGCCCTTCCCACAATCCATCAGTGGCTCTAAAAGTCTGTAATCCAGACTCTGCACTAATTCCTGCTCCAGTAAATACTACGATGTTCATGGTTTGTTCTACGAGAAAATTACTTAATTTGTTTCATAAACTTTGAATTTCTACATCTATATTTTGAATCAATTCATCCAAATATTCTCTGTGCTTGATTAAAGTTTCTCTTGCCAAATTTAGATTATTTAAATTTGCTGAATGAACACCATAGAAACAAAAGTGTTTAGTTCCATCATCATATTGAATGTTATAGCCGTCGTTGCTTTTTGTGTTTGAAAGAAAAGTGCCAAGTCTGAACGCTTGAGACTGTTTGCTCCATGCCAATACTCTATCTCCTGGGGATAATTGACTGCGTGTTTTAATAGGAGAATATTCTGACATAGTTGCAGGTATTTTCGAATGTTTCATATATGTTATTATTGGCATACATTCTGTATTTTTACTCTAATTCTTCAAAATCAGAATGTCCGATAAAATCTTCTAATCTTTTACATGCTTCGGCTTTGCTAATAATACCATTTTGGAAATTTGTAAGAATATCTTGTATATGATCATTTATGACCTCTTGCTGGATGTCTGGATCAAAATTTACATTAGAATAATCAGAACCATATAATTCTGGATTTCTCATAGCATGCGAGTTGGCAATGCGACTCATTACTTTAGTTACTGTATCGGATTCTTGAATATAACCAAAATTATCAAGCGATGTAGCAATGGAATTTAATTGTGCAAGTATTTCTTTCATAATACTGTTTTATTCTCAATGGAAATAAATATTTCCTTTGAGAATAACAAACTGTGGTGCCGCCGCATGTTCCGAGACATAATCTATTCGTCAATATGCTTTACCATTAAGCTACTAGCGGCAAAATCTGGTACAGACGATGGGATTCGAACCCACATTGCAATCGTTGAGAACGATGGTTCCTAGTCCGTTAGAAGACGTCTGCATGTGTTTGATATCTGTCTCTCCAGATTGTCGCACCACTTTTACTGCTTATTTCATCAGCCCGAGCTAGTCACTAGGTGTCAGAGACTCGTTGAGTTGTATTTCTACAACAATTCTTTTATTCAATTTTTAATTTATCGCCTCGGTGGTTCTTGATCCAGTGTTCACTATTCAGTGTATACCAATTTTACCTAGTCTTCGGGCTGTAGTAAAATCGAAATTTTACCCCTATTGTTCGTTTCCGATATTTTATTCGGGCGATATTTATAAGAGATTGGATAGTGTTTTATGACCTTATTATCACCCAAGTTTAGGATTTACAGTCCTAGAACGTGCGCTCCGCTTGTTTACCAACCTCTTTTTTGTGCCAACAGCTTCTCAGCAAGAGCATGGGTCTATAGCCTCCATTCTAACTTGCGATTGAAAATTATTTTCAAACCATTACCGCCTCTATGACACTCCTTAGTAACTTCAGGAATTGTTAATTAGGTGGAGTGGGTACTATTTCAGGACACTCTCCATTTTCTACCCCCATTTCTTTTTCTTCTAGGGCTATACAAAGCAGCTTCTAGATGCGAATTCACGCTCCCTAATTAAAATTATTACCTATAACCCATATCAATAAACTCTAAGCCACGTCGGAAGGTATTTCCTCAACCTTGCCGTAAAATTTATTTTAATTTTACCTTTATTGAATTTTATAGGTATCTGTCTCTCCAGATTGCCGCACCACTCTGTTCAGAGTCTCACTGACCATTGCATTTAGCCCGTAGGTGTCACCGCTCGTTGTGTTGTATTTCTACAACAATTCTTCACAAATAATCAACTAAATTTTGGATTGGATGACTGGACTTGCATCAGTGACCTTCGTCTTATATAGACGATGCTCTGCCATTATATATATCACGTTCATATATTTTTGGACTCATAATAGAGTCTTTCTGAGCTATATCCAATTCTTGGTACAGGCGACGGGATTCGAACCCGCATTACAATCGCTGAAAACGACGATTCCTAGTCCGTTTAGAAGACGCCTGCATATGAAACTTTTGGTACGGATGACGGGATTCGAACCCGTGCTCTTCGCCGTGAAAGGGCGATGTCTTAGGCCGCTAGACGACACCCGCATATGAAACTTTTGGTGGGACATGTTGGTAACGATCCAACCTGTCAGGTTTTTCAGACCTGCGCTAATCCATCTCAGCTAACGCCCCTTGTATCGGGAAAGCGCTATTTTCTCGACATTCCCATAAACTTTTGGTGGGGTAGCAGGGAATCGAACCCTGATATTCCGCTCTTCAGGCGGATGCATTGACCAACTCTGCCACATCCCCATTTTTGCCAGAGTTTTAGCTCTAGCGCATCCTGTTTTTGAATTATCTCACCTGCAAGGAGACTACTCTTATCAAAGGCTCAAACAATAATCCTGCTTACCATAAAGGTACAGGTTGCAAATTTTCGAAGTTTGACCTCTATAACTTCTTTAAGGTAGCGATTGGCAAGCATCGCATATGGTTGCATTTTTTAGCCAGCAATCTAGGCGGCACCGTCTGGCTACACTGCGCAGTTACCAGTTTAATCCTCGGTGCGGAACATCTTATTCTACGTTGTTTAGTAGAAAATCGTTAGCAGTCTTTTTTATTTTTTTGGTGGGCCGCGAAGGGATCGAACCTTATCCTCATCCACGTCAAGGAAGCATACTACCATTATACGTCGCCGCCCATATACATTATCTTAATTGATTTAAAACAATATATTTAAACTTTGGTGGACACAGCGGGAATCGAACCCGATCTTACATATTGCAAGTATGTTGCTTTCCCATTAAG
>Ga0214164_1000382_pt1 | contig 28911 bp, 41 predicted proteins | sample TroBogepilimnion_13_FD_153003 | JGI IMG/M metagenome (GOLD analysis project Ga0214164, IMG submission 153003) | Freshwater microbial communities from Trout Bog Lake, WI - Practice 03JUN2009 epilimnion v4 | ecosystem: Environmental > Aquatic > Freshwater > Lake > Epilimnion/Euphotic zone ...
AGTAAGAGTATGTCGCATAGTTGATCGCAAAGAAATGTCTGTAAACGAACTTACTGGCTGGATTAAGCGAGGCTGTAATCTAAAAGACAACTATCGACACGATCCTACTATCTATTCCTTTACTAATATCAATACTAACGAAACTGTTACCGCTACTAAACGAGAAATGATTGAGCGATACAATTTGGATCAAAGTGCTATGAGTAGAGTGTTGAACGGAAAGTTAAAATCTACTAAGGGCTGGTCTTTAACTTTGTAACGATCCGGTGTAGCACTTGTTAAGCCAGTTACCAAACGACTCTGCGTTTTCGCTGACCTTATTGAGCTCGTATTTTCCACAGAACTGTAAAAATCTTACGCCTACTTGCCCAACATCTTTGTGACTTACTTGTTCACGAATTGCTGTGTCTATTACTAGTTTAACATCTTCAGGTTGTGCTGTCAAGTCTACTAACATACGATTCCGTTCATAGTCATCTAATACACGATGTTCTACACCATCGGGATCAACCCAACGCTGTAACATCATATTGTTCCAATTATATCCTTGTTTAGTGCGATCTTCAAATGCTTCCATAAGTCCTATTTTGTTTTTGGTACCTTTTGTACGAACTCCAGGAAATGCGGAAAAAACATTATCAGTCGGGTCGCCTCTAACTATTTTTTCAAAAAGCAACCATTCCGGATTGGGTATTGTCTTAGGTTCTTTAGTTTTTTTGTCGATGACTGGTCGACCTTTCGCATCAAATATTCCCTCTACTGTTATCAATTCGTCAGTAATGCCATTGTACTGTTTGACATTTTCTGCTAATAACTGTACGAAATCTGTGTCACTGCTTATAATTACGTGTTCATCTTGTGGATGTAAAGCAATCCACCTTGCTATAATATCATCAGCTTCGGCTGTGGCACAGCGTATTACACTACAGTTTGTTTTTTCAGAAAGATATTTAGTTAAAGCGTCAAACGTTTCCCAAAACATTTTATCTTCTTCTTGTTCGGCTTCTGTTAATGCTTGTCTTGCCACAGTACGATTAGCTTTATAAGGCTTGTAAACATCTTTACGCCAACTGCGTCCTTCTAAGGCAAAAACCACATGATCTGCTTCAAATCTACGGGCCATTTTGTTAGCCGCCATTAGTGTTACATGAAGGGCAAATCCTACTTTTTCCCAAGTATCACTAGCACGAAAAGCACCGTGTCTAGCTCTAAAGAACAGATTAGCAGTATCAATCAGCACGTATTTCATATAAGCCTTAAATTAATTTGTTAGCAACAATGTATTGTAACATAAAACGATTAAAAAAGCTATGTGCATCTCTACCAAAATGACGTGAATTGGGAGCAACTGTGTCTATTTTATTGGCATTTAAGATATTTGAATAGGTCATAGTTGGATTATAAGGTTCGATAAAATTTACTCCCCAATTATATCGATTGATATTAATACCAAAACATTCTTCACTATTTAAAAAAACATGTCGTATATCTGCTTCTTTAAGCAATTGATGAAATTTATAAATGTCTTCGTGTTCTGACGATTCATTTTCAAAATTACACCATTGTATTATAACTAATTTATTTTGATTTTGATTTTGATGAATCCATTCCTGTGTATCATTAATAACTTTAGTGTTAGTGTTACTTTCTATCACTCCACAGTGAAATCCCGATCTTAATGCTACACTTAATAATTTACCCCAACTCACTGCCAAATTATGTGGATGTGGCAAATGCCCTAAATGAACTAACCCAGGATCTTGATAAGCAAAACTATATTGATTAACAGCTTCGGCTGCTCCAGCATGACTACTACCGTTCACATATAACATCATTTTTGTTTAAGTAGCCTTTCAGTTTCAGCTTCTGCCACACGTTTACGTAAACTGCTTGAACTAAAACTGTGATCTCGGCCATTAAATATTAATTCAATGCCACGGTGGTAACACTCATGCATTCCGGTAAAATCTTTATCTTGATATTCTACACCTAAAATACGAACGTTTACTGGCAATATTAAAAGTAAATCAACTAAGTCTTGTTCTGTTTGATATACTACAACTTCGTCTACATATCGACAGGCCGCTAACTGTATTTGACGTTCTACAATACTTTGTACTGGAGGATTTTTAGTATCGGGTCTATTGATAGTTGGATCTGTTTGTAAACCAGCAATTAAATAATCACAGTGATTTTTAGCTTCGGCTAGCATGGCTACATGTCCAGCATGGAATAAATCCCATGCGCTAAATGTAATACCAATTTTTTTGCCTTCTGCTGTTAATTCTTTAATTTTATTAAATATCATTAACTGACCTCACTAAATCCATCGCCTACATCACGGCTTTTAACCACACGATTATTCATTGCTTCGTATTGTTCATAAGTTTCTAAAACAACATTTCTACAAACTGCTGTAAACCAACGATCGACAATGTCAGCATCTGTATCTCTAGGATCCATTTGGTATCCGTGCCTTACTAAGTCTGCTACAAATTTATCATTCCAGTCTAATTCAAATGATCCATTCTGCATGTCATTAGGATCAATTTCCATACTGATAATATTAACGTATGCTTCACCTTTTTCTGTGGCAATTTCCTTGGCAGTTTTTTCTTTAGGTTTGGGTGTTTCTGTAATTCTAACTGTTGTTGGTTTCTTTTTAAATATATCTAATAGTCCCATTTCATTTTCCTTTTAATAACCATATCATGTGTTCAACACTACTGTGATATTTTGTTTCATAAACAGGCTCGCCCGGGCCAGTCCACATGGCTACGCCTTTGTATGCCCAGCAGAACCATAACCGTTGACCTGACAAGCTACAGCGTTTAGGCCACCATATGTATTGTACTTGCCATTTGGCACGTGTACACCAATGCCAATCTCCATCTATTTCTGCACGTGGGCTTGGCATCGGCATCAATAACAACTCCCAGGTTGTCCAGGTTCATTGCTGTTGGTACAGGTTAATCTATGATCTGTAGCTCGTGGGCAACGCTTGTTACCACAATCTGGACACAGTATCATGCGTTGTGCCAACCAGGGCCATCCACGTTCGTCTGTTTTATCTTTAAGACACATATGACAGTTACCACAGTTGTCGGCATTGATTCTGTCTTCAGTGGTAAATGTGGTCATTAGGTACCCCATTCGTTCTTAAAAAGCGGAACCTGAAGTCTATCACTGTATCTCCAACCACGTTTCATGGCTGCCCCGGCTACATTACGTGCGTTAAGCGTGTATACACTTTCGACACCGCCTACTGGCATTAGATAAACTGGTCCTCGAAATCCCGCCGCCCGATAAGCACCTACCGCGCACTCTGCGTCGGCAACATCTTGCTGTGTTGCTACTACAAATTTGAGATATGTTGTACCAACTTCTTCATATTCACAAACGATTTCGGGCTTAATTGCTTCTTCCCAACGTTCACCTGATCCAGGCAACTTTGCACTGACACTAAAAGTTACTTCGTTGGGATAGCCAATACCATCTAATTGCCAATTAGTCAAAAAGTTTTTAAATTCTTCTGACAATTTTTGTGTACCATTTGTTTCAAATGTAATTTCTTTAAGACCTGCCATGATTGGATGCTCTAATAGATCTGGATAAGCTCGTTGCCATCCCAACAATGGTTCGCCGCCGGTTATGACTAAATGCTCATCGCACCATTCGTTATGTGGCAATATTTCCATGATACGATTGGCAATAGCATCTGTTTCTAACATTGGACTTAGGTCCTTAAAGTCAGGATGCCAACTCGCATAACTGTCGCAGCCAGTTGAGACCAATGGAAGACTTTCATATTTTGGATAAGGATACAATGAATGTATCGCGGCAAGATCATCTGCTTCAGTACTTAACATAGGCCTTTCCATACCAAACCCGGCGCATTTAAAATTACAGCCAAAAGTTCTTAGGAATACACTAGGCACTCCCATATATCTGCCCTCACCTTGAATACTATAAAATAATTCTGCTACTTTAATTTTACTCATATATTTTTGACCATTTACGTAGTTTGTTAAATTTATTTTGTTTTGCTATAGTTAATTCTAATTCTGATACAACACCATGATCTTTTAGTAAATCAATCATAGCTACTACATCTCCGATTTCTTTTACTAGATTTTCACGTTGTGTGCCTGTGCCATTTAGATATTGATTGTCTAAACCAAAACGTCTACACTTACTGATATTCTGTATAACTTCAGCACATTCTTCTTGTAATATATCTAGTATCTCAGTTATTTTATTATTCAATTCTTCCACCAATCTTCCCAGGGAAATATGATCCAACAATCTTCATCTGCTTTGTTTATTGTAACAGAAGAATATGTAATGTCAAGTTCAGACTTACTCGATTCATTATCATAAAGCACAGCTACTCTTACATTATGTCCCCAAATTTCATCAATCCAACGAGGATCATAAGGTAAACAGCTTGACTTCCAATCTTCTTTAATCCAGTTCAGTGTTGCTCCGGAATCATTTATATCATCTACAATAAGAATTTGCTTGCGCTCGTCTCCTGACGCCGCAGTATCGTCTACAGTATATCCAAAAGCATCTGAAGCTAGAGCACAATTACTGACAGTATCACCACCATCACGTAAACTTACGTCTAAACTAATCATCTTAACTCCTAAATATTGACTTATTAACACAGCAGGAGTAAGTCCACCTCTACCAATGCCTACAATATAATCAGGTCTCCAAAAATCTTTTGTAATTTGTCTAATGATTTCTTGGCAATGATTTTCAACATCTTGCCAGCTTAGAAATATTTTTTTCATGTTGTTTCCTATAGATAGTGTATTTAGATATTATAAACTATCTATAGAAATTTGTCAACTTAATATTTGCCGAATTCCTGCTTCAAAACTCATAGGTTCATAATCGGGCATTAGACTTCTGAGTTTAGAAATATCTGGGCGACGATTAGCCACTGATCCGGGCAAACTTGGTAGTTGTTCAAAATTAGCATCAGGATGACCAAGTTCTTTGGCAATAACTTTCACAGCATCACCAATAGTGATTTCTCTATCGTTACCGATATTGACCAATTGTCTATTTACATTTTCGGCAATGTATATAGAAGCGGAAATAGCGTCGCTTACGTGACAAAATGAACGTGTTTCCTGTGCGCCAATAACACTGAAAATACCACTACGTATTTTAGTAATTTGGTCACCTAAGAAATGCCCTTGTTTACTATTTTCACCATAGACATTGAAATAACGTAACATAACATATGGTAAGTTACTATTAGCCAAATAGTTTTCGCTGGTAATTTTAGCAAGTCTATAACTCCATCGAGCGTTGTGTATGTCTTTAACAACGACGTCTGTGTTTTCTGGTACTGGGCTAACAGGATCATCTGCTACTACCTCAGAACTTGAAGCATATACTAATCGTTTTAAATTCCCGCATTTACGAGCAAAATTAAAAACATTTAAATCACAAACAAAATTATTTTCCAATACCTTATTAGGCATTTTGTAAAAGTTAGTAGTACCATTAATAGCACCATAATGGTATATGTAATCAAAATCTGTTGGTAGTTGATTTAACTCATCTACATTATTCAAATCAATTCTAAACCATTCATCGCAAGATGGAATAGTGTTACTGCGACTATGATTATCTACAGCATAAATTATGTGTCCAGCTTCTTTTAACTGACGACAAAATTCAGTGCCTAATAATCCGCTAGCGCCTGTTACTAGTATTTTACTCATTTTGTTAAACCTTTGTTATCTTCTTGTACAGCATCAATCATAGAATAGTTCAATCCAAGATTTTTTACTAAGTTAGCCCAAGCACTAGTGTCTTTTGGTAAACAGTGTCCACCAAAACCACGTAAATTTTCATTACACATTAAGTAAGCTGGATTAAAACATTCACGTTTAATAATAGCATTATAGACATTATCATAACTGACACCTAATGCTTTACAAACATCATAGGCAATGTTAGCAAAAATAATCTGTACACTATGATTAACATTATTGAAATATTTGATAACTTCAGATTCTGCGGGCTTAACACAAGCTACATTCTTTGGCAAATTGCCATGTATTGCTTTAACTATAATATAGTCTTCTTCTCTATGACTACCAATGACTAGTAGGTCATGGTTATACATAAAGTCAGCTAGAGCTGTTTTAGCACGTAAAAATTCTGGAACTGAACATATACGTAAGTTAGGATATTGTGCTGATAATTTATCGCTAGTGCCTGGAACTACTGTACTTTTAATACCAATCAATCCTTTATATCCAGCTTGATTTAATTCATCAATGACTTTTTCTACAATACTAGTATCGCAGTCGCCGTTGTCTGCTTGATTAGTTGGTACACAGATGAAAACACACTCTGTGTCTAATACATCGTTTAATGTAGATCCTTCGTAAGCTGGATCAAAAAAACTCATTGTGTGGCCTAAATGATTTAAACCTTCATAAACTGCTTTTCCTACTGTGCCTTTTCCTATAAGACCAATTTTCATAAATATTCCTCAAATGATAATTCTTTACAACTACTTGTGGTAGTTTCTGCCGTATCTACAATTTCGCAAGCAACAACTCGGGGGTCTAAATAATCTAGATTTGAATCGTATGGTGCTACCATTTTTGTTCTAACACGAACAGGATGTACGATATTTACCGTAGTTTCAGTGCCCTTAAAAAAATCTCTGGCACCTTCCCATAAATTATGTAGTGCGGCTTTACTGGCAGAATACAACATATAATTTTTTTTACCAGACTTGTAAGATGAACTGCCCACCATTACAATTTTAATAGGTTTTCTTTCAAAGTGTAGATAATGATTAATAATAAACCAATTTGGCGTAAAATTAACATTCATCATTTTATAAACATTTTCGTGATTATCGCCAAATATACCAGCACAATTTATTATAATATCTGGATCCATTTCAATTAGAGTTTTTGTAATTTTATCACCAAATCTAACATCTAAGAAATCAAGGTCTCTTGCTGCCGGACAGACATTATACCCTCTGTCTAGTAGTTCAGAGACTACGTGCTTTCCTATGTCGCCAGTGGCTCCAAAAATTATAACATTTTTCATTAGGGTATGATTGAGTCTACTCGAATAGTATCAGTTTCATAATCTTCGCCACCACGTGGGCCTTCGGCAAACGCAATGAATGTACAACCTTCTTCGCCGGCTTTCATAGCGTGAATTTCTAATGGATCACTTATAATAAAGTCACCAGGCATAGCAAAAAATATTTCTACTGGTTTGGATTTATCAACTGGTTGACTATAATAAGTTAACTTTCCAGAAATCACATAAGTGTATTGAATAGTTTTATTGTGATAATGATTGCCACGCACAGCTCCTGGTGTATTGGTAATGATACAACCATGATTGATAGATTTTTTATAAAAGATATCAATGATAGTTCCACGCGGATCGCAGTGGGCGCCTAAACCTTCTTCTTTGTTTTCGTTAATATTGTAGTATCTCATTGTGATAAAAACCTTGTATTTGGATTGATTTTAAGTAATGCTTGTTTAAGTGGGTCGGCTATGTTCCAACTTAATATTAAAGCATAGGGATTATTATATTCAGCAAATTCATTGTCTGACATAATTGGAATACGACTTAACGGTGTATACTTACCTTGTTTGAATTCGCTGGCATCTGTAATACATTTGATAACTGTTCTGTTAAGCCCATAAAAATTTAACCAAGTATTTGCTTTGGCTGCCGCTCCAACTCCTATAACAACTGCTTCAGGATCTTCTTCAATTAACTTATAAAATTTAGCTAACCATTTGACTTTGTCTGTTTCTAATTTCTGTTGTAGACTTTTGTAAAAATTAATGTCAAATAATCCTTTATCAGTTTCCTGCTGAATGGCATCTCTAACTTTGTCAGTAACAGCGTTACCGTGACATGCAACAATACGTAAACTTTGACCATGATAATTAACTAAATCGTAGTCAGCAATAGTTAATCCTGCGGCAAACAATAAAGTCTGTGCCATCTTAACTGTAAAATAAGTTGGATGTTCATGATAAGTCATATCTGGAAATTTTCCATTAGTTACCATCCATCCCCAATAAGGAACTTCAAAAATAAACACACCATCTGAAGCTAAAACTCTAGCTATACCGTTGGTAAAATCCAACGGATCGTTAGCATGATTATAAACATTATTGGCCATAATAACTTTGGCAGTACCATACTGATTACAAATAGATTCAGCTGACGTACTGTTAAATAGTCCTTTGACAGTTTCTACACCACGTGCTTTAGCCAGCTCACACATACTGGCACTTGGATCAACACCCACCGCGTGTGTTAATGGCAAGTTAAAATGATTAATGAGATATCCGTCGTTGCTGCCAATTTCTAATACAAATCCTTGTATATTAAATTTACTTTTTACAGTATTGGCATATTCATCCCAGTGATCTCGACTAGTTTTACTGTTACTTGATGTATAGCTATATGCGTATAAATTGTATCTATCTTCGGCATCACTAGCATAGCCTAATTGTACACTGCCTGATTCAGAATTCATATAAACTTCCAAAGGAAATACAGGTTCGGATAAGTGTAATTGGTCTTCGGCTATAAATGTATCAGCATAAGCGTGTTGCCCAAAGTCTAATATTTTAGTAACAGGATTATTAGTTATTAAACATTTGTCAATACGTTTACTATGTGTTATATCACTCATAATGACCTTTGATATTGAACCATTTGCTTATTAATATCATTTTGTTTGAGTTTTTCCCAGGGATCTTGTTTACCTAATTTTACATTTTCCCAAAATGTAAGGTTAGCACCTTTGGATCTTAAATAATTCGCAATTACTTCTGAATCTACTATTCTTCCATTGGCATAGGAAATGTGATGAAAATCTCTTGGACTGCTAGGATCACCTTCTAGTATTTTACGATTTTTGTAAGTAAGATCTGAATTGCTACCAGTTAAATCATGTCTATCATGAGTAGCGTAAATTTCAACAATTTCCATAATATCTAACATATAAGCAATTTGACTCAATTCGGCATCAATCATTTGGTGACGAGAGAAAAATCCAAATAAATCAAACCATTCTTTTGGAACTATAGGAAAAATTGAGTAAGGATGTTCTCTATGAACATGTATTTTAAGTAACTTAAATTCTTTTGTATGTTTGGCAATAATTTTATCCCAACCAGTAGTTTCCATAAGGGCATCGTCATTCCATACCATTAACCAGTCAGCTGAAGTTTCTTCTGCTAGTTTATTGTAGTAGGAATTTAAATTTTCATAACCCATGGGTTCAAACACTATAACAGTATAATGAACTCCTTTTTCCTGCATCCAAGGCTGTATCGATTCCGCAAAATATTTTAATCCTACTTCATCATCATTATCAAAACCAAGTAAGATTTGAACTTTATTGATGTCAAGTACTCGATTGAAAAGACTGATAACACTGAGTTTTAATGCTGTGGTTCTTCCTCTGGTAGGAAGCATTACTGCTACACTATATTCGTTTTTAGATTTGGCCATTGTGATCTTTCGTAAATTTACCTATCTATTTACAAGAATTAACTGGATACTTAAAATTTTTATTAATTCCAGTGTTTGATTACTCCGGCGATTATGAAAAAATTGGTAATAATATAAATTAACACAATTATTGTTCTTACACAGGCAATACGATCTGCTTCTTCGTCTGTATTGCCTGCTTTTTCACCTAGAGCTTTGGCCCAAAGACGCCAAATTTTATGCAAATAAGTCTTCATTCCATTCTCTATGACCTTCTCTAAAAGCCATATTGCTTTGTGTTTCTCGTACTTCCACACGATAACACCATAAACGATTGGCTTCACTTGGTCCCCATAAGTCTGGAATATAAACCCCGTTAACATATTTGTAAAGCATGTCAGCTAGTCCTTCGCAACCTAATTTAGGTAGGATAGTGAGTTTAGCCATTTTCTTTTCTTGTAGAAGTTTGTATGTTTCAAGTTCCGGGTCATCAGAACTGACCAGTAAAGTATGATCAAATTGATCTTCTAGTATACCTTTGAGCTCTTTCAATCCACCATAGTCGGCTGCCCAATTACGTACATCTAAATCGTTTGTACCAAAATAAAATTTCATACTAAAGCTGTATCCGTGTATTAGATTACAGTGACTGTCTGCTCGCCATTGCCTGTAGGCACAGGGAAATGCGTCGTGGTATTCTTTGGTACTGACATATCGGTATGCGATTGGTACTACTTGATTTCCTACTGAGTATATTTCTATCATGCTTATTCTCCTATGTTAAATTTTAGCATAGGCCTGCAGAATTTGTATAGCGGGATGAATGCCGAAAAGGCCGCTTGCTACTATTTAGTTTCATGCGAATTCTGTTCGCATTTCCATAATTTTTCTTTGGCTTCGTTTAGATCTCGTTTTAGGCTTACATTTAAATTTTCTGCTATAGTTAAGCGTTTTTGTAGTTCAGTATCAAGAACCACAGGCTTAGGTCGAGATTTAGATTCCATAGTTATTCCTACTGCTATGCCTAATACAAAAAATATTAATGCTATCATCTTGGGGCAAAATCCTGTTGAAGTTTGATATTATCCATGAATTCTTTTTTAGTACCCATGTCTGTATTAAACGCACCTTTAAGTACAGTAGTTTTCATATCAACTCCAAAAAATGTATTTTACACAGGCTGCGATGATGGCAAATCTCATCAAGCCCAAAGTCCAGGTATTAGTCCAGAACTTTACTTTTTCCGAAAATTCATACTGTTCAAGAATGTTCATTTTTCTTTGCCTCTCTTATAATCGGTCTAAGCGTAAACACCCATACAGCGTGACTAATCCACCCAACAATGATACCGTATATAAATTCATTCATTTTTCACAACATCCAGTTTATTTAATAAATAATAACATATTACAACAGGCTTCGCAATGTTTTTGAACAACAAATACACTACACTTTACTACAAGATTATTAATCGTGCGATAGAACGCAATCATAATAAACAGCGACACGACGGATTTCAAATACATCATATTATCCCTCGCTGTTTTGGCGGAACTGACGACGCTACTAATCTTGCTACGCTTACTTACAAAGAACATCGTGTATGCCATCGATTATTGATTAATATGACTACTGCTGACGCCAAATACAAAATGATGCATACCTACAAATTGTTTAACAAATACTACGATGCTTCAGGTGCTCCGTCTCCGCAAATCTACTGTACTTCTGACTCTTACATTAAAATGGTAGAGACTCGTAAACGCAAAGGCAGTTACAAAACTGGCAAGAATAATATTTTTTCAAGTCCTGAGATTATTAAACAAGTTCGTCAACGAATGACTGACAATAATCCAATGAAGCGACCTGAACAACGAGAGCGTATGAGCTTTAACAATAATAATCCTTATGTTAAACCTATTACAGTCGACGGCATCGATTTTCCTACTATCGGAGCCGCCGCACGTCATTTTAATACTACACCTTACCTACTCAAAAAACGCTACACTATCGTGGTGCGAAATCCTGCTGTAGTTTAATATTGTCAAAGAATTCCTTCTTTGTTCCCATATCTTCATTGAATGCTCCGCGCAACACAGATGTCTGTGTTAAACTACTGTGAGCCATAATTCCTCTATTTTCGCAACATCCGTGCTGGGCCTGTATATAAACACCTACATCTTTGCTATCTGTAGCCTTCATTATTTCTCTAGCGATGTCATTACACAATTCCTCTTGAAGAGTACCACGCCGAGCACACCATTGAGCAATCCTAGTATACTTACTAAGACCAATAAGTTTTTGGGCGGCAATAATTCCGATATAAGCCACACCTGAAACAGGTTGATGATGATGACTACACATACTACGCAATTCACTACGTACAACCAACATACCTTCATATCTATCCTCCGAATCATTTGGAAACGCTGTCGCATCTGGAGCAGGCTCGTATCTACCCGCCATTATTTCATTAAAATACATTTTAGCAAGACGTCTAGCTGTGCCCTTTGAGTTTGGATCTGTTTCTCTATCAATTAGTAACGCATCCAACACACCTTCGAACGCACGAGTAGCATCATCAATTAATGTTCTTCTAACAGAGTCGTTATTAACGTATTCACTTATATTGTCTCCTGCCCAAAATCTTTTACCATTACGCTTCATTGTATTGCGTAATACTTCTGCTAAGTTAGGAGCATTTTCATGTTTCCACGTTGTATTCTCGTTTTCCCTAAAATCTTTATCGTTACTCATTTATTCTTCCTGTTTCAGTCGATTTAATATTTCTTCTTGCTCTTGTTGTTTTAATAAGTTAATATCATATTTTTCTAATCTATAGCCATACTTCATAGAAGGCATTAATGCTACCTTTTCAAACATATCTATTTGTTCTTGTTTGACACTATATACATATCCTTGAAAAGATTCTAATGTATTTTCTTCATTTTGTAATTTACAGTTACTTTTATTTTTGCCTCTAAGTTTTGCTCTCCAATTATAATACTCTCTATCAATATTGGAATCAAAATCAATTAATTTACTGTCGTCGCTTTGTTTAGCCCATGCTATATACAAATTGTCAGACTCAAATAAAGAATCATATTCTTTTTTAGTAGAACTTAATTTATCAAGGCGTTCTTGTAATATCATAATAGTATTATATGTATTATTTAGGTCAATGTCAATGTTATTGGATATTTTTTAATAAATTATTTGCTGAAAAGAATTGTTCAGTTAAATCTATTGTCTGTTTATGTAATTTAGTAACAAAACGGTCATAGTTTGTCATATATTGAATTATTTTGGCACAAAGTTCGGGTCTGTGAGCTTCATATGACTCATAATTTTCTGTCCATTCACTTGGATATTTAAAAGTGTCATAGTACATTTCTGTGTAGCTTAATCTGTCTGGCACTAATGGTATAGCATCAACTAACGCACCTTCATAACAACTAATTCCAAGTGTTTCTTGTAAATTGGCACTGAATACTATTTTTGCTTCACTCAGTAAAGAATGATATTCATGTTTTGATAATTGCTTATCTTGACAAACTACAAATTCATATCGAGGCAATTTAACAGATAAATCTCGAAAGATCTCAACTTGTTTTTCAGGAGCTATTCTATGAGGGAAAACTATAAGATCTCTTTTAGGTATATTTTTATATCTATTCAATACGTTAGCCATATACTCCATGGGCCAACCTGTTCTTACTATCTTATTGCTTAATATACGTTGTTCTTTGTCATTTACAAATGTTTTACAGAATAAATTAATGTGGAAGTCTGTAGCAAAGTAGTTATGATCAAATGCGTGAAAGAAACTTATCTCAGCATGTCGAACCCACGGGGCATCACCAATAAGACGTCCAAGAAAGTCTTGAGGATCATAACTGCCGGCATGGAACATACCATGGAGAGTCCAATTGAACCCTAAAAGATCTTTCATATATTTGAGTTGAATAACTGTCGGATTCCACGCATCAGTAAAAATAATATGATCATTGGTTGATGTTTCGCCATTGTTGTGATGATCTAAAAAATTACATAACTGCGAACTTTTCCAATAGTTAGTATCGGAGAAATTTAAAAATGCTCCGGGTGTAACTGTACTATTTTTTTGAATGCCATCTATTTGAACTACATTAAACTTATCGCCTAAATTGCCAGCTACTAGTTTAGGAAAATGCTCATGCCATTGTGCGGTATATCGTGTCTCGATAGGTTCAAGTGAGAAGATCCAGATTGTAGGTTTCATAGTTTTTGCCTGCGTGCCATAATATATAAATAATATATGAAATAAGTGAAAATGTCAAGCATTATGAATACACGCGAAATAAAAAATTTGATAGAAAGTTATCCAGATAGGATAACTAATCTCAGAAAAACTATTGAACAATATATGATTGGTCGAATAGAGGTCTATCCAAAATCTTGGCCGTTGTTTCAGTGTGTTTATCATGAATTGTATTTAGGTAAATCTTCTACTATAGTATTATGTCCGGTGTGTAATCTAAAACCGTTATCGTTCAACGGAATACGAAAAGGATATCGGCAAAATTGTTCAGCAAGTTGTCGCAACCGCAGTCCTGAGTTTCTTAAAAAATATAAAGATACTTGTTTAGAAAATTTCGGCACAGAATTTGCGTCTCAATCAAAAAAATTTAAGAAAACGGTTGAATCTACTAACATAAGGAAATATGGTGTTGATAATCCTATGAAGGTTACTAAATTTAAAGATACACATAGGAAATCTTGTATGACAAAGTACGGAGTTGATAATCCGTCTAAAGCTCAAGTAGTAATTAATAAAATTAAAGAAACAAGAGTATCTTCAGGAGATTGGATAAGTGATGATAGTAAAAGTGATTTAGAAAAATATCGATTAGCAGTAAAGAAAATAACTGCTAAATCATATCACGATCATTACTACAAAATCAATCCTAATAACTTAACTCGTTCAAGATATCAATACCATGTAGATCATATTTTTTCAGTAGAAGAAGGATTTAAACAAAAAGTTCCAGCCGAAGTTATTGGTCACTGGACTAATTTAAGAATGTTATGGCATTTAGATAATTCTATTAAAAATACTAAATGCCATACCACCTTAAAACAACTACTTGAACAATACAAGTTAAATTAGTCTACCCAATCTACGAGCGTCTTCGACCCACATATTCTTGGCATTTTTGCCTTGAATAAATTTGTTGTACTGTTGCCAAGCATAACTTTTAAAGTTATATAAATCGGCTTCATTGTATCTATAGCCGTAGTCTTGACAAAATGACAAAAATCTGTTTAAGTCATCATGAACTGCTAGTGCGCGAGCACTGGGTTTGTAGTGTTGCTTACCCATTTGTTTTCCTTAAATTTTAATATTGAGGTTAGGGCGAGAAAGTTCATACTTAATGAGGCATCCGTTCTCGCCGTCTTCGGATATTTCAATCCATACTGCACGTTCTGGATAACGTGCCGCAATCTGTACATATAAGTCATCGGCTATCATTTCGCAAGATTTAAAATCTAACTGTAAAATATCTTTGCTGTACAAACTTTCTAACCAGCGTTTAAATTGTATGAACTCTAAATCTCTATTTGAATGCCAGACATCAATCCAAACTTTAAACCAGAAAATATGACGATGAGGACTAGCTAAGAAGCTGACATCATATTCATCTGCTGAACATAAATTAGGATCTGTAGCCGCTGCCGGATATCTATGTATGCCTTCTTTGCGAAATGTAATCCAAATTTTACGTTCGGCGGCATGGCTAATGCGTGTGATTTTTTCTGCTAGTGCTTCTAATCTTTGTGGCTGTTCCATATTAAACCTTTTTTAACATTTCAAAAGTAACAATTTTACCAATGCTTTCTGCGACGTCATTGCCATCGGGTATAACGTGTAGAAAATATACATTTTCATCTTTCTTAGGGTCATAACTTCTTACTTCCACTACTGTACCACCCGAAGCTTTTTGTATTGAAAATCTCAAAGGATCTCGCAAATCAATAGTTTCTCGATCACATACACTTAATGAATATGCTTTGATATCGCGACCGTAATCATAACCCCATTTACATAACTTAGACCATAGTAATCTAATCATTTTATTTCTGTATCCTGTGTATATTGATCCCAATATGTATATTTGTCTTTACTCATGAGATCATGTAGTTGATGAGTCCACACACCTGGATTTGTTTTCCCCCAAGTAACATCATCTAGTTTTAGTGTGGCGTTATAATTAAACTGATTAATGTAAGGCAATTTAACACTAATCATTGGTACAAATCTAGGATATTCACTGTATCCAGATTCAATTACTCCTTCTGTGTGACCGACATCAAAATCTAATGTAACCCAGTAGTCGGCTTTTAAACAGGGCACAATAACATCATCCCAGGGTTTGTATTCTTCCTGTGATATTGACTTAGGATTAAAACTTTGGCTAGTGCCAAAATAAATGTGATTAACTTCTGCTTCTGCGGCTTTGGCAAAAATTTCACATATATCTGGAGTACCAACAACAAACAATGTTTTCATACCATGACAAATGGTATGTTCAACTTCGTATCCTGTAAAGTAAACAACACCTTGACGTTCTTCAGTGTTTAAAGCCATTTGATATAACCTCTACTATAACCGCTTGGACGAGCCAACCCATCCGCAAACGCTTGTTGCCACTCTGTATCTCTATTATACGCTTGAGTCCAAAAATTGTCAACATTAAGTTTGCCAGAAGTTATCCATTCTTCTGCTTTTTTCATGTACTTGATAAAGTCTGGATTACGTGGACTTGGGAATATCATTGTACAGGCTTTCCACAATAAATTTGCAAAATCTGTTGAGATCATTTTTTGCGATCCCATAATTATCAAAGCATTGGTTTGAAGTATGTCAGAGTTAAATACCAAATCACTACTGCCAAGATCCACAACAACATCATATTTTCCCAAAGGATTAGGCGATAGTTTGTCTCCCCACAGATCTCGATTGGAATTGCCTACTACATCAATTTTTATTTCATAGTTATCAATTTGTAATGTATGATGTGCTACCCAAGCTAAAAACCCGCTACCCAATATTAATAATCTACTGTTTGGCCCACATCTTTTGTTTATTTCCTGTCTTGCTTGTTTTATAATATTAACTCCACAAGCCACTGGCTCTAAAATATATCTAGGATGTAATTCTGGTACTTTTACGTATTCATTTTTTCTAACATTATAATAATCAGCATAAGCAGGTTCGCCACGTGTAGCCACATAATCACCTACTTTAACATCATATACATGATGCCCCACCTTTGTTACTATACCAAGTCCTTCGTGTCCCTGCATATTCAACGGTAATGGACCAAAACTGCCTGTCATCATATCAATGTCACTACGACAAACTCCCGTCATAACTGCCTGTACTTCAATTTCAACTAAATTTAAATCTGGTTTATCGTATTCAACTTCTTCAAAATTGCCTTGGCCAGTAGTTTGTAAACACCTAACTTTCATAAATTCTCTATCTTTCCGTGTATCCATATATCTTTGTCTAGTTGATCCTGCCAAAAGTCATTATTGTTTATATTGTTATACGCATCTCTAATCATATTTAGATAAGCACTTTCGGGGCACCATCCTAATTCAAATTGCTCTGTACTGTTGTCAGGCATAACAAAATTAATTGAACTACTTTCAATATTCATACTACGCCAATTAGCTAGACATTCCCATTTATTGCCAAATCCAATATGACACATATCATCTACATCATACGTACCATTATAGTTTACTACACCATACTCTGTGCTGTCAATATCTTTTAATTGCCATTGCATCAAAGCGCCTTGCCCGTTCACTGAGTCAGTACGCCAGTTGGGATTCATAGCTATATAAAGACTCAACAAATGTGGCATTAAATCTCTACTTACCCCACCAAAAGCTAATTCTCTTGTAGTAAACCAACTTCCAGGATTAGGAATACAGTTGCGTCTTATCCATTGTATGTCTACCTGTTTAGCCCGTTCGGCTAAGATTTGTAATTCACTTATATTGTCACGCCACATGTTATTTTTCACCATCATAAAACGAGTGGCAGGAAAAGTATCGACTAGTTGTAGCCATTCTTTGCTAGTCTTTACACCTGGCTTTTCTACAAACACAATACGACCACTCTGTGCTACTCTAGAGGCCAAATCAAAATGTGTATAGTTTGGAGTACAGATGTGTACAGTATCAAATATGCCATAACTGGCAATGGCGGAAACAACGTCGGTAAAGTCAGCTTTCTTATTGACATCAGCATCTACAGTTACTATTGTAGCACCTAATTCAGTTAATACACTATGGTATAACTGCCCAATTCCCATGCCTATAATTAAACTTTTCATTATTCAAACAGTACGTTAAATTGACTCATTGAGTTTTTAGATTTCTTTCCTGTATATCCACGTGTACCAATTATATTCATCCAGTATCTGTCATAGTATTCAATAATATCTAATGCGTCATCTTTATTATTGGCTGAAAAAATAGCGTCGACAATATCTTTAAACATCATACCGTCGCCAGGTATATTTCGCATCATCTTTGGCCAACTGCCATTATCATATTCGCGATTAGCACGTTGTACTGATTCTAAATGTAGCCAAACATTATGTGCCATTAGTAAAGCATAGCTAAAACTATCCCAAGAAGTTTTACCTTCTTTGCCAATTTTGTTTAACATTCCTGGAGCGTATATACAAACATCTTTTATTAATAAATTTTTACTAACTGGACTTTCATCAAAATGATCAATTAATTTATCTTGTAATACAGCATCTCGATATGTACGTGTGTCATTGGCATACTTTTTATCATCGGCAATAGCACTCATTCTGTAACACCATTTGCCATCATGAGGTAAGTCAATATGATGATAAACTTGACCATTGGCAGTTGCTAAGAAAGGACTAGCACAATCAAAAGATATAGTAAAAGCCGGATTTACATACTTGCGAATAGCACGTTGTATATCTGTTAATAACATAGCCCATTCTAATTTACTAGTGCCCAAAAAGTGCATCCAATCATGTTGCCCTTCTTGTAGTAAGCCGTCAAATTTTAATACTACCAATCGTTTCAATATAAGATGGATGTCACACATATTTTGACCACCCATAGCCCAGCCATTAAACGCTTTATTGCCGTAGACTTTGGGATCACAAAAATCTTTCATTTGATTGTACCAGTCATCCGCCTGACTATGATTCTCGCCTTGTAATACATTTAAGAATTTACAAGCGCCTGTACGATGTTTAATCCAATACTCATTATTATATCTTGTGGCATTTACTGCCTGCTGATAACTTTCGATACCAGTAGCAGTACGTCCTTCGGGGCTACGTTCTACCCATGCTGGAATATCTAACACCATACCATAGTCCATGTACGTGTCCATCCAAGTCAACACTTGACTACGCTTTTTTTGTGCCGCATCTAATTTGTCTTGATAGTTTTTAACATGATCAATTTTAACATACTTTGCGTTGCCATTTTTATCGTGTTTAGGTTTACCTGTTTTATCAAGCGCCGGTACATGTTCAATACCACGAGCAACAGCTTCTGCCATTTTAGCCGCAACTTCCGGACCATTAGGATCACGCCATTCGCCTTCCCAAACACCTTTACCAATTTGGAAACCGCCTGAATCACCTAGTACAAAACTATTTGTGCGATCACGACCACGAACCATGTCTTCATTCCAATCGTGTTTTGTAGTATCAAGATTAGCGTGACCGGCAGAGTACAAACTCCATCTATAAGGAAATAAACCTTTTTGTGGATTGAGCCAATTTAACATTTCCATATCTTGTATACCTTGTGGCATGCGAGATTTGGGAACTCCACTCCCGCTACGTTGTTTGCCAATATAAGTAGCATAGAATCCGCTGAGTGCTGGGAGAAACAATGCGTAATCGGATTGTTTTGAAGTTAAGTTATCTTGTGTCATTAGTATGTGTCGGTTAATTTTAATACAATATCAAGTTGTTCTTGTGCGTGTTTTACATTTTCTAAAGCATTAGCAACAGTAGTATTCTTTTTAGCCAGTTCATTCAAACGATATTCTTCATCGCGCTTGGCTCGAGCCCAATCTAATAAATTGACTGCCTCGCTGGATAATTCTACTGTAGCATGGCTGGCAGCCATCTGTACCCAATTGCTGCCATCATATATTTCTATATTTTGAGTACCGGTGTTAAATCTCATATTACCGACACCTTGGGCGCCGGCATAGTGATTGATGTAATTGGTACCAGTACTACCTCCAATAGCTTGGATGTAGCGACCAGAAGAACTTATACTTTTTATCATTACTTGCTTTGTGCCGGTAATATAAAGTTATAAACAGCCAAGCCTGAATTAACAGTAATCATGGCAGCACCTTCGTCACTGATATTCATTACTTTGTCTCCGTAGAGATCTAAGATACTGATAACAGTTTTAATAGGCCAACTCCATGTACGCTTTAATACGCCACTGACATCTGGATGGAATACAAAACTACCAGCGTGTGTACTATGATCGCCAAAGAAGAATTTTAAATCTCCATCTTCTGTTTTTGCTTGAAAGTTATTTTCTTCAGCGTTAGCCTGTGCCTGCATCTTTAAACGTTGAATAGCAGTAGCAGATGGCTCAAACGAAATATTCCAATTAGCACCTTTGAACTTAACAGTTTTCAGTTTTTCAGTAATCATTTCAGATGACATAAATCTATAACTATTTTTAAAATCCCCAACAGAGTTTTCAAAATTAAGTTGTTCTGGTTCATTAGTAGCTTTACGACTGATAGCTAATTTGGCATTTTCTTTATATTCTTGTAAGTTTAACAAGATTTTTAGTTTAGATAAATCTGGCATACCAAATGTACCAATGAATTCTGCTACTGGATTCGTAAATTTTCCTTCTACTACAACTGAACGGTCTTCTGATAAGCCGTTAATTGTAGTTTCTGTATCTGTTCCATTAATTCTAATTAATCCAATACAGCCTAAGTCAAAAGTATGACTGACTAAATCTAATAAGTGATCACGCATTTTATTTCCTTTAAGTAATGTTGTGTTAGTATAACAAGTATATTTAGGTTCTACAACTCTTTTGATACAATTTTCCGTTAAAATTCAAATAAAGTTTGGAAAGTATTTTCAGTATTCGTGGCACTGGCTAAGTCCCACTCTAGGACACTGAGTAAGTTATCTATTTTTTGATCTACAATAGTTGCTTCCATTAGACTGTTATCAAATGGTAATTCTTTAAACCATTCAGGAAGCCTTTGTTCATCTGTTGGATAACCAATACTGTTCCATCCCATTGGATTTTGTTTTAATTTACACACAATAGTTTTCATACCGTCAACTATAGCCATAGAATAATTGTCCCCATTCATTCTACGTAAATTATTCCAATTTAATGCTGCACGAACGTGTCCGGGCATATTGGCTTTGCCTTCTGCTTCTTCTTTCTTACCATACATAGTAAGATTGTTCACACGTTTTGGAGTGCCTTTTTCCCAAGCTGGTCGATCTTTAAACGCATATTTAAATTCACGTATACGTTCAACGATTTCTTCTCTGCCAGTTCCTGTCAATACTTTCTCAAGTATTTCATATAAAAAATCCTGTATAACTTTAGGAGTGTCGGAACGTTTTAAATCTAGGCCCATGGCTTTAATTTTACCAGACTTGCCATCAACATCCAAACGTTTGCCTTCTAAGTCAAATATCAGTACAGCATATCGTTTCTTAGTAATGAACAAACTGTTGGATCCAATCAATTCACGTCCCGCTTTGATTAGCTCACCGGCTTCTCTTGGACAGTGAAATGCCTGTTCCATAAACGCAGGAAAACTGGCATTTACTTGATCAGCTATGGAGTCATACAACTGTATACACATTTCTTTACTCCATGGCATAGTGCCTTTGGCAACATCATCTTTAATCATGGGCCAAGCAGTAAAGTAACAACTGTCAGTATCGCCGTATACAATAGCATCACCTAAGTGATCCTTAACACCAGTAATACATTCATTGATATAGCCAGCCATATGTCTAGCAATACTACGTCCTGTTAGTGTAGTTGACTGTCCAATACGTTTGTCCGCAAATCTACAATGCGGATTAAGAATTGCTCCATACACATTTATGTTCAACTAACTTTGCTAATGCTAGTTCGTTTATTTTACTAAACTGCCTTATATTTCTATAAGGATCAGACTATATCACCATCCAATGTTATTTTTGGATGCTCCCCATTTCGATTCGCTTGAATCTACGTCTTTCGACTAGTCGTTGAACCTTCATATTTCTATGCTTGGCTGCTGATTGTCTTCAACTTAATGGTCAGAGTTTCCAGCAATTAAAGGAGTTATTCAACTATTGTTGCCAATAGAGGTCGCAGTATCTTTACGAATTTAAATTAATTTTCTTAACTAGTTGGCGCTTGTCCCAAAACGCTACTTGTTTTTTTACTTCATCTAAATTTTTGTGGAAGATTTTATTATCACTAATAATAAGATCATTTTGTGCACAAAAATCCTCCAACTCGCCCCTAGTACCGTTTTCTAGAATTGAGTTGAGATCTTCAATATTCATAGATTCCTCTCTTGTTTAAAATATGTTTTGTGTGCTTATTTTGTATTTCTTTGCTTTCAAAAATAATTTCAGGACACCAATTATCAGAAGATATACGTATAAGCCGGATATCTTCTTCAACACATATTTGGTGCTTGACAATGTCATTCTTAATTGATGATTCTTTTCTATGCCAATATTCTCCGTCTACCTCTACTAATAATAACATATCTAGTAAGTAAAAGTCAAACTTCTTCTCTCTAATTGGATGTTGTGTGACATATCTAATATTGTTATCGTTTAAAAATTGTTCAAAAGAAATCTCTAAACTTGTTTTTTCTTTATTTGGAAACGTTAACCCGTTTTCTTTTAAATATTTTTTGCGTATGATGCTTGCTTTTGCTCGATATTTTTCAAATTCAACTTTATCTTCTTTGCGACTTTCCCACGCCTTTTTTTGATTAAGTGTTTTTTGTTGTTTTGCAGCGGCTGATAAATTAATAGTTTTGCCTGTTTTCATAATAGATAAGTCTTTTTTGGTTTTTGCGGAATGCACAACTCCTGTATGACCAATCCTTGACTTATGATAACATTTTTGACATTGCGTCCCGTCTAAAAAATTCCCTAAACTCACTTTATAATTGCCGTGCGACGAGCACATTACTTCTATAACATCTGTTCGAGTTAATACTTTGTTTGGTAGACTAACTACAGTATAATCGGTCGTTTCTGCGTTATGTATTTCTTCTAGCGATATAATATTATTTGTATTTGTATGTTTACGGCATCTAATATTATCGTTGGTATCCCGGAATCGTTTAGTTATAGATACAGGGTTGTCACAAATTTCGCATTTAGGAGTAGGATCACCTCGTAAATACATTTGGACTGCGGCATACACATCAAATATGTTTTTTCTGCCGCCGTAATACTCTATTAATCGCTTAAATTGACGAGGATATTTTTTCTTAAATACGTTAACAAAATTCATAATATTTCCTTTATATTATTTATTCTGTTGTTATTGAGATTGATTTTTTTGACTAACTGTCAATCGCTCCGGTAATTTAATACCGCTTGATAAGTTATTCCATAAGTTCTTAGTTTTCTGTAGCGTTTTTCTCTCAGCATACCAACGTTCTAATAATCCTGGAACAACACCTTTGCGTTCATACGTAACAATAGTACCGTTGGCAGTTAACATCCAAGGTTGATTACTGTTAAAAATCATATGCCAAATATCAGCGGCACTGTGTACTGTTGAATCTCCGTCCTGCCAGTCAACAGTTATTTCTGTGCCTTTTTGTTGTTCCATAACAGCAGTATATTCTAAAGTGGCAAATACACCTTCCCAAGCTGCCGCAAAAGTTTTTCCTTTGTCAACTATTTCATTTATATAACGATCAGTCATTATAGGACGTAGTTGTCCGATAACAGTTTCCATTCCCATATTCAATGCTCGAATAGCTGACGGATACAGTGAATTAATGTCAACTGCTCCCACCCACTGATGTGTACCTTTTTTAGGATACGCTACATAAGCACCAGCTGCCGCAGTATCATCATCAGTTAATCTCTGTCTACGATTAGGAACTACCAATCCTCGTTCATGTGCTTCAACAATAATAGCCTGCTCTGTTACCGCAACTGCGCCCATTGTTGTTGGAATTAATACAGTATTAGCGTGTGCCAATTCATTTGCCAAATCAATAAATTTTAATTTATTGTCTAGTTTATTAAGCAATAGTGTATCTTGCCTATTGTATTCAATAAACTTTTTAAAATTTTGATTATATAATTGATCCAGTGTACCTTCATAGGCAGTTTTGTGTTCGCCAAGTTCATATTCACCAATGGCATCTAAACTATAACTGTGTCTTTCTTCATAGGTATATTTTCTATACAGTTGCATATAGTCCATGTGTACACGACCAACAATATCATAAGTTGTACTAGTAGCGCCAAATCTTTCAAACTCACGTTCTTTAGGATACTGTCCCCATAGACAAAATCTACGTGTGTCATCTTTGCTGAGTACACGTTTGATACGATTTATAGTATAAGGTATATCATAACCTTCACTGTTCCAACCTGACAATACATCAGCATCTTCAATTAGATCAAGAAAAGTTTTTAACATTTCCGCTTCGTCGCTAAACACAATACAGTTTTCAAAGTCAGCGGCAACTTCCTTGCCAGTTTCCATACTCATATGTTTAGGTGGGATAACTAGTGTAACTAATTGTTCCATCCACTGTAAGTAAACACTAATGGCAGTTATAGCATTAAATGGATCTGTAGTTGGCGAAAATCCTCGTTCTTTATGAAAGTCTACTTCAATGTCGAAAAATGCTGTTTGTAATATTGGCGCATCGACACCTTTGTAATTTTCCTCCAAGCAACGGAATATGGGATTAATATCAGCTTCGTATAACTGTTTGCCTTTTTGTATAGCCACTTCTCGTCTAAACTCTTTGGCTGTACGGGCAGAAAATCTACTTACAGGTGTGCCGTAAATAGATTTAAATTTACCCCTAACATCGTCATAATAAAATATATATTCTGCTGGGTATTCTTTGTAAACACGTTCACCGTTGATTCGCTCAACTACATGAATTCTATCGTGTTCACGATCATATAGTGCGTCTACAAATGACAATTAAAGAGTCTTTCCAACTGTTGTTAAAATCTGCTCTAAGAGATTATGATCATCTTGTGTGCGACCAAATTCTGCTTTGTGTGCTACTTTGATTGCTTTCTTTAAAATACCAGGTTTGATTTCTAATTCTTCAGCAATGGCTTTGATAGTGTCATTTAAGCCTGTTGTCAAAGTTTCAATTTCAAATGTCACTGCCATTCCTTCATTGATAATTTGAGTTAGTTTTGCTGTTTGTTCTGCTGTAAATATGCGATCTGACATAAATTCTCCTTTAATAAAACATTATACATGATGTTAAACCTATTTGCTACGAATTTGGCTACTTTTAGATATTTTGGTAGCGAATCAAAATATCAGGGCAGTAGCGGCCCAGCCTACGGTAACTGGTACCGGTCCTAAGGCTATTCTATTCAAAAGCAAATAATGTTCCAAATGGATCTGCTGAATCATCTGGCATTAGATTGCTTCCTTTAGTTCTATAATAAGTTTCGTTATAACTGTGTAATACTTCTATAGTTTCAACGCAGGGAATCTTAAGCATTTTATAAATTTCATCTGTACAAAATGATGACTGTGCTTGAGTAAAATCTTCATGTTTTATAAGTCCCAATTTATCTAATTCTTTATAAAAATTATTTTTTGGAACAACCCCTGTTGTTTCACGCTCTGCTAGTTTAGATAACAACTGTCGTATATCTTGATTACGTTTCACTAAACTTTGTTGTACAGGTTCTATAACCCCTGCTCCATATACATCTCGAAGTATGTCAGCAACTTCGGATTCATCTACAATTATAGCATAATCCTTATGTGCTTGACTCCACGCATTTTTGGATAACAGTACAGTAGGGCAAGTGTGTGCTGTTTCCAAAGCGCCTAATCCAAATGTTTCGCTTACTGCTGGATGATACGCCGCTCCAAGACTTTGTATAATACGTGCCTTTTCAATGCCGGTTACGCCAACGTGTATTTTATATTCAATTTTTTCTTTTCGAAAACGCTCTTCGAATTTCTTAGCACTGGATTCAGATGGTACTAGTACCACTCCTGGTAAGCCCGAAGCTTTCAATGCTGAGATATAAGCTTCAGGATTTTTGCGTGGCTCCCAAGGTCCTATAAATCCAACACCCCAACGTTCTTTGGGCAGTGAATCAAAGTCTAAGAGTTCTTGTTCTGGTACTAATGGTGGCACTACTAATATGTCTTCTTTAGCTTTGTTACTATATTGTTCAGCGGCATGTGTCTGTATCCATTCACTTTGGCAAGCTAATATAACATCAGGCAAGTTACACAATGCTCTATAATGATCAGTTACTCCCGGTGAAAATATATCATGTAATACTTTCACACCAGCTTCTGATTCATGATGGGTGGCATGTAACACAGTACAGTATTTGTGTACACCAATACCAGTTACAGCATCCAAAGCTTCACCAACGTTAGTTATAATCATATCATAAGTATGTCTACGTAATGCTTTAACCAAACTGTTGCGAAAATTTAAACTTAGTGTGGTATCAAACGGTTTACTAAATGAACTAAGTTCTTTGTATACAGAATCAACGATAGTTTCATCTGGCTCTATCCATTGTACTCGTTTTTTATAAGCTGTAAACAATCCATTGTCTCTTACTGCTGAATCAGATATTATGTCAATATAGTATCCTGCCGCTAATGCCCAATCAATAATACTTTTAGCATAAGCGCCAACTCCTCGATAAACAAAGTTATTGCGAGCTACCAACATACCGATTCGTTTAGTTTGTTTTACAGTCATATGCTATGTTAGCATATTTATCTTGAATTGTCAACTATACAGGAGCAAATGGCAAAACTGGGCTGTCGTTTTCGGGATATTCTTGATTGGGTTCTGGATAAACAGGATATGGATATTGACTATCCATTATGCGGTTCCCATGAATAATCTACATTTACTACCACTTTGTTTTGTTTGGCATAATAGGCTTTTGGATCAAAGTTGTCTTTGGTAACTTTGATTTTTTTATGTGTGCCGTCATCGAAGAAGATTTTCCAAATATAATACTGTCCTGGTTGCAAATTACTTTTTTCTACGGCTTCGTATAGCATAGCATCAAATTGTTCTTGACTTTCACAGTGCCATTTACGTAATGATTTATTAATACGTGAATTTGGATCGTGTGCTGTTTTACTATTAGTATTGTGTTTTTTCATGCCCTTCATGCGAGCACAAAAACTTTTACGACGTTTGGCTGCTTTACTTCCTGGTTTAAGTTTACTAGGTTTGGTAGTTACAGCAGTTTGTAATTTTGAACCAGGATGGCTACGACGATAGCTGGCAACGCCTTTTTTGTTTAACCCACCGTTTTTGTTTTTTCCTTTACTAGTTTGCCAAGCTTCAGCTTCGTCTATACTTTCGTTTGGCACACAGTTACGTACTTGGCCACCGTTCTTGCCCCGTTTAGTACCTTCTGCATGTTTGCCAGGCCAGCAACTAGTATAACCATTGGCATCCTTTTGACCTTTTTTAATTTCATTGATATTGCCATGTGTTTTGCACATGCCACAGTCAGGGCAGGTCATTTCCATAGTTATGTCTTCATTGTGTTTCTTTTTGCCAGCACAGTGAGCACGTTGACTGAATCCTTTTGGATGACTACAGTTAATACTGCGTTTGTATTTTTCACTCCAGGCGTCTTCGTCGTTGATAAACTGATCATCGTATTTGCCTTCCGGCAATACATCGTCTTGTGGTTCATAATACCAGCCCATGCCAGGATCATCGGCGCCGGTGCGTTGAGGATTATTCCACTTGAAATAGGCAATTTGTTTTGGTTGACCGTCATAATCCCAATAGCCTCGGAACTCGCCTGTGGCGTCATTCATATCTTCCTCGTCAAAATGGTCTGCTTCGAATTGACCAAAGAAATCTATACTACGACGATAGTGTTCTGGTTTAGGATACTTGTATGGATCATCACCAGGGCCTTCTTCTCTGCCATCGCGACTGCGAACAAATTCTTTTAGAGAGCCCTCTGCCACACCTTGCTTCTTCATATACTTCTTACGCAATTTTAAGTCTGCTGGCGTTGCTTTTCTGATTAAATTCAAATATTTGTTTACTGGAACTGCTTTTATCTCAATGGGTTTGATGCCTTTGACACCAGGAATAGAATGAAACTCTCTGCTATTGCCACCTTGAACAAACTGCGGTTTTCCATCTGGGCCGTTGAATGGTAATTTATGTAGATACACATATTCACCTTTTCTAATCTTGCCACTGAACAAAACCATTTGTGGATCATTGGGGAACATACCTGTATCACTGCCAGGAGTAGTAAGTCCCATTGCAATGGCAACTTTAGGATCGCTGGTAGCATAGATAGCATTTTGATTACTACCAGCCGCACCACCTGTGTCTACAGCTTGGCGTGGTTCTAACATAGGAATCTTTTGTCTTGACCCATGCCAAAGATAGGTATTAATAACTTTGCCTTCCGCCACACCTTGCTCGTCTATTTCCAAATCTAAGCTGTCCCAGATTCTACTTTTGACTTGTTCTACAACATCATCAGTATATGTTTTTTCCAGATTTGATTCCAAGTTGTAAATTACTTCATCTATGTCTTCACCTTGGGCTATTTGTTTTTGAACTTGATCAAGCCATTGGTAGAACTCTTGTCTAGAATAAGATTCTTTTTTTGGTTTTTTCTTGAATCTATCAAAAATACCTTCCGCCACACCTGACTTATAACTTGGTTGTGTTTTTGCATCAGTTGCTTGGACCGCGGCCACTAATAATTTGTTTCCAGCGGCAATGGCATTGTCTAATGCGTCTTTTCTACTGGTAGCTACTTGACCAGCATCTTTGAATATCGCAGGATTGCGAACATTTACAGTGGGATTGGGCAATGGTTTGTTGTTTATAAAATATTCTTCATTATTGGCATTAGCGGCTATCCACTTGTTTACCTCATACCTATCTTTTAAGAATTGTAATTTGCCTACTCCGTCTTTGCCATCAGTGGGATCTAGTCCCGTCTGTGCCAGTTGTTGTGCAAATTTTTCTTGATTCTGTGGATAAGCATCCATGTGTTGAACTAACAACCAGGCCGCATAAGGAGCCGCAGGATACGA